>Ga0256841_1000493_pt1 | contig 40865 bp, 28 predicted proteins | sample 356308metaG_FD_185971 | JGI IMG/M metagenome (GOLD analysis project Ga0256841, IMG submission 185971) | Hydrothermal vent microbial communities from Mid Atlantic Ridge, Atlantic Ocean - 356-308 | ecosystem: Environmental > Aquatic > Marine > Hydrothermal vents | place: Atlantic Ocean: Mid...
TGTGGGTTGTCATGCCTCATGTGAGTAGACGGAACACTGATGACAATGATTTGGCTGATTGACACAGTATTTTTGTGATTGAATTACCGCTCAATTCTTATTGCAAGCCTGTAATCTTGGCTAAATAATATGCAATTCTGTAAAATCTTTATCAATAATTAAGGTATTGTCTCCATTTACTTTGGTATTTTCAAAAATTATTTCTTCATTATCAATTTGAATTTTTGAAATTTTAAACGGTAAGCCATGTAGTTTTAATTTAAAGGTTTTGTAAGCTGTTTTAAACGTACCCGATTTGTGTTGATGGATGATTAATTCTTTTTCTTTTCCTACCAATTTAAAAGTCCGTAAGCTGTATTTTCCTTTTTTATAATCATAACCATCTTGTTCATCATCAAATAATTGCGAATTTTCTTTTCCCATTTTGTAATAAACGTCGAGCCTAAGCTGCTCTATTTTTTTTTCGCCAACATATTGCTGTACTGGGTATTTCGGAATGATAGCCCCATGTTTTATAAAAATTGGCATGCTGTCTAAATTGGCAGCTACCCAACATTCTTGGTTGCCGTCAATAATTTCGTCAGTCCAGTAATTGTACCATTTCCCTTTTGGAAAATACATACGCCGCCCTGTTGCATTGGGTTCGTTTATTGGGCATACTAATATTTTATCGCCAAAAATAAATTCGTCGGTTCTGTAATGGGTTTGCGTATCGTCTTGGTCGAACATTACCAATGATTTCAATATTGGTGTCCCTTTGGTAATATATTGCCAAAACGCAGTATATAAATACGGTAGTAGTTGATAGCGCAATTCTATAAACTTCCGTACGATATCGGTAATACTTTTATCAAAGGCCCAAGGTTCTTGGTCGCCGTGATCGCCTGAAGAGTGTACTCTGCAAAACGGATGAAAAACGCCCAATTGTATCCACCGTGCAAACAATTCGCCATCGGGCTGTTCGGCAAAACCTCCAATATCACTTCCGGCAAACGAAAACCCTGACATCGCCAAACGTTGTGCTTGAATATTGGCTATCCACAAATGTTGCCAAGTGGCTATATTGTCGCCTGTCCATGTTGAAGTATAACGCTGTGTACCTGCATAAGCGGCTCTAGTAATGCCAAAAGGCCGCTTGGGGTACGCAAATTTTTTAAGTCCTTGATAAGTTGCCCGTGCCATTTGCATTCCGTAAATATTATGTGCTTTGCGATGGCTACACGGATTACCGTCATAATCATGCCGTACATCATTTGGAAAGGTTTTATTGGGCACTTCCATAACGGCAGGTTCATTCATATCATTCCACACCCCTTTCACCCCGATCTCTTCAATTAATTCTTTAAATAACCCCGACCACCACTGGCGCACTTCGGGTTTTGTAAAATCAGGAAAAAAACATTCTCCGGGCCAAACCTTTCCTTTCATATAGGGGCCGTCTGCGCGTTTGCAAAAATAACCGTTTTCTAAGCCTTCTTTAAAGACGGGATAGTCAATATCTATTTTAATGCCCGGGTCAATAATTACTACGGTTTTAAAACCATCTTGCGCCAGTTCTTTAACCATTCGTTTGGGGTCAGGAAAATATTCTTTGTTCCATGTAAAACATCGAAAACCATCCATATAATCAATGTCTAAATAAATAGCATCACAGGGTATTTTTAAATTTCTGAATTTTTTGGTAATTTCTTTTACATTCTTTTCAGGGTAGTAGCTCCATTTACACTGGTGAAAACCCAAGGCCCAAAGTGGCGGCAGTTCATGTGGTTTTCCTGTTAAATCGGTATATTTAGCCACTACATCTTCTATGTTTGGGCCATACATAAAATAATAATTCATCTCGCCGCCCTGTGCCCAAAAACTGGTAACATTTCGACGTTCTTGAGCGAAATCAAAAAATGACCTGAAAGTATTGTCAAAAAATATTCCGTAGGCCTTATTTTGGTGTAAGCCCACATAAAACGGAATGTCTTTATAAATGGGGTCGGTTCCTTTGTCATACGCATACGAATCGGTTACCCAATTTTCAAACCGTTTGCCTTTTAAATTCAAATGTACCGGCTTGTCGCCAAGGCCGTAATAACTTTCGCCATTATGCGAAATCTTGCTCATTTTAACAATATTTCCGCCATATTCAAAACTTTCTTCCCAATGAAAACCGAGCTCGTCTTCATTAATTAGTGTATTGTCATTTGCGTCGAGTAATGTTACTTTTAAATTCTCTTTGCTGACATGACAAATTAACCTTTTGGTAGTGATAATGTAATTTTTATCATCTTCTGTAATTTCTAAGCGGCTATATCCCCTACTCGCATATTCCGTTATGGCATACGAAAAATCATTTTTAAAGGCAAAACACGTGGTATATCGAAACCGAAATACACTACCCCTGATAATGGTTATTTGTAAGGTAACATTGTTAGCCGTAGAAAAGGTTAAAGTGTCTATGTCTTTTTTATACGAAACAATGTTTGTAGGAAACTGATTTCCTTTGAGTTCTAATTCGGTATTTGTAATCATAGTTGTTTTGTAAAAACTAGGCAAACCTACTAAAATATACCCTTTTAACAGGTTTGTTTATCGTAAAATAATATCTATTCTTTATTAGAATTGTAAATAACAATTGTATTTTTTGAAGATAATTTATTCTTCAATTTGGCTAAGTTCTATTTACCACAGCAAAAAATAGCAACTACTCTCCTGCAAGGCCTCGAAGGCCTTGTAGGTATTAAAATTAAGACCTACAAGGTTTGATAAACCTTGCAGGAGAATTTTATGGTAAAAACAGGATGCTATCATAGCTCCCATTTTTTATTTTAGAATGATATTTAATAATTTAGTTATTATGCTGTTCTAATTAGAACTTAGCTTCCAATTTTAAAGGCCGTTATTCCTAAGGGCGGCAATTTCAATATTGCCGAGAATTTTCGGCCATCGCTAGGTTCATTATAAATGGCAATTTTTTTAGAATTTAAAACACCGCTCCCTCCAAATTTTTTAGCATCACTATTAAAAATTTCAAGTAGCATTCCTCCTTTCGGAACCCCTAATTTATATGCTTCGTGCAGCGCCGGTGTTAAATTGCAAACCACTATAATGTCTTCGTTGTCATGGTATCCTTTTCTCATAAACGAAAGTACGGCATTTTCACTGTCTTGATAACTTATCCATTCAAAGCCTTCGGCACTAAATTGTTTTTGGTATAATGCCGGGGTATGGCGATAAAATATATTCAATGCCGCAACATAGGCTTGCAGTTTTTTATGGGGTTCAAATTGCAATAAATCCCAATCTAGGCTATGGTTAAAATCCCATTCGTTGTATTGCCCAAATTCACCTCCCATAAAATTGAGTTTGGTACCGGGATGGGTAAACATATATCCGTAAAGTAACCGTAGGTTGGCAAAACGCTGCCATTCATCGCCGGGCATTCTTCCCAATATAGAATTCTTGCCATGCACCACTTCGTCATGTGAAAACGGCAGTATAAAATTTTCTGTAAAAGCATAGGTTAAACTAAAAGTAATATCGTTTTGATGGTATTTTCTATAGATGGTATCTTTTTTAAAATATGCTAAGGTATCGTGCATCCAACCCATCATCCATTTCATGCCAAATCCCAATCCGCCTAAATGAACAGGCTTGGTCACTCCCGAAAAAGCTGTCGATTCTTCAGCAATGGTTTGCACATCAGGAAAAGAGGCATACACTTCGGTATTTAATTCTTTTAAAAATGAAATGGCAGCGAGGTTTTCATTACTGCCAAATTCATTGGGTTGCCATTCGCCTTCTTCACGCGAATAATCGAGATAGAGCATAGAAGCCACGGCATCTACACGCAATCCGTCTGCATGGTATTGCTCTAACCAAAAGAGGGCATTACTTATTAAAAAAGAACGGACTTCATTGCGTTCGTAATTAAAAATAAGGCTGGTCCAATCTTTATGATATCCCTTATGTCTATCGGGATGTTCGTACAAGTGCGACCCGTCAAAATAGCCAAGGCCATGTGCATCTTCAGGAAAATGAGAAGGTACCCAATCTAAAATAACACCTATATTATGTTGATGTAATTTATCGATAAGATATTTGAATTCTTCAGGATACCCAAAGCGTGAGGTCGGCGCGTAGTATCCGGTAACCTGATATCCCCAAGAGGGCTCATACGGATATTCCATAATGGGCATAAACTCAACATGGGTAAAATTCATTTGCGTAAGGTAGCTTACCAATTCATCTGCCAATTCAAAATAGGATAGTGACCGGTTTTCTTCTACTTTCTTTTTCCAAGAGCCTATATGCATTTCATATACTGAAAACGGAGCCTCTAAGGCATTGTTCTTTTTACGGTGTTGTAACCATAAAGCATCTTTCCACTGATAGGTATCTTCCCATACTACCGAGGCTGTTTTTGGCGGGTGTTCACATCGCCTGGCATAAGGGTCTGCTTTTTCTGAAATATAATTATCATGGGTAGCATGTATCTTATATTTGTACAAATGGCCTTTGTCAACATGAGGTATAAAGCCTTCCCAAATACCTGAAGAATCCCATCTAACATTTAATTGGTGTTTGCCGTCTTGCCATTGGTTAAAATCGCCAATTACCGAAACTTGTTTGGCACTTGGCGCCCAAACCGCAAAATAAGTCCCTTTTATCCCGTTAACGGTGGCGAGGTGTGAACCGAATTTTCGGTATAGCCGATAGTGTTTTCCGCTTTTAAACAGGTTGATGTCAAAATCGGTAAACAGGCTGTATGCCATTGTATTTTCCATATATCAAATTACAAATCCATTAGGAATTACCGCCATTTTTTTTAGCACTACTATTCCGTCTTTAATTGAATAGGTGTCTGTTTCTTTATCTTTTAAATGGGAGCCACCGTTGATTCGAACATCGTCGCCAATACGGCAATTTTTATCGATAATGGTATTTTTTATAAAACAGCGTTCGCCAATTCCCATTAAAATCTCAATGTCGTTTTCTTCTATTTCTTCTAACGATTCGTAGTAATCACTACCCATCATATAGGTATTGATAACCGTTGATTCATTGCCTATTCTTGAACGGATACCGATTACCGAGCGCTCAATTTTAGCAGCGTGAATGATACATCCTTCGGCAATAACGGTTTTTTCCAATACGGTACCCGACACTTTTGAAGTGGGTAAAATTCTAGCTCGGGTATATACTCTTTTATCTCTGTCATAGAGATTAAATTTAGGAATTTCATCGGTTAAGCCTAAATTGGCTTCAAAAAACGAATCGATATTACCGATATCTGTCCAATACCCTTCGAATTGATAACTCAATACTTTTTTATTGTCAATTGATTGCGGAATGATTTCTTTTCCAAAATCTACCGTATCGGGATTGTCCATCAAGGCAACCAACAAGTCTCTGTTAAAGATATAAATACCCATAGAGGCCAAGTAATTTCTACCTTCGGCTTTCATTTCTTCACTTACTTCTGAGGTCCAATCGGGTAATAATTTGGCTTCGGGTTTTTCGACAAATGATGTAATGACATTATTTTCATCTGATTTTAAAATACCGAATGAGGTGGCTTCTTTTGCGTTTACCGGAATGGTCGCAATAGAAATATCAGCTTTGTTGCTAACGTGTTCTTGTATCATTTGGTTAAAATCCATTTGATAGAGTTGGTCACCTGATAAAATGAGGGCATATTCAAAATCGTGCCTTAAAAAGTGGTGCATGCTTTGGCGTACCGCATCTGCCGTACCTTGAAACCATGTTTGATTGCCGGGGGTTTGCTCTGCTGCCAACACATCGACAAATGCATAGCTGAAAAAACTAAAGTGATAGGTGTTTTTGATATGCCGGTTTAGGGAGGCCGAATTAAATTGTGTTAATACATACATGCGTTTCAACCCCGAATTGATACAGTTTGAAATAGGAATGTCTACCAACCTATATTTACCTGCAATAGGCACTGCCGGTTTTGACCTTTTTTCGGTTAGAGGATATAACCTTGAACCCTGTCCGCCCCCTAAAATAATAGATAATACTTTACTGCTCATAATTTAACTAATTAATGTATGGTATAACGTTATGTATTCTTTTGCTGACGCATCCCAAGAATGGTCTAATTGCATGATTGATTTTCGAATCGCTCTAAATTCTTTTTGGTCTTTATATAATTCACTAGCCCTACCAATAGCGCCATAGACTTCTTTTACGGTAGTTTGCCGGTGTACGATGCCAAAACCATTGTTAGAAATATCTACAACGGTATCTTTTAAGCCGCCAACATTACTTACCACAGGAATGGTTCCGTAGCGCAAAGCATACAGTTGGTTTAGCCCGCAAGGCTCTACCAAAGAAGGCATCAACAAAAAATCGGCACCGGCATACATGAGGTGCGCTAGTTTTTCGTCATAGCCTATATGGGCATTATACGTACCTTTATATTCTTCTTTTAACTTCTCTAAGTTATGCTCAATTGGTTTGTTGCCCGAACCTAATAACAGTATCGATATGTGTAAGTTTCGCAATGCGCTATCAAATATTTCAGAGAATAGATGAGCCCCTTTTTCTTCAACCAATCTACCGATAAACACCAATAAAGGTTGCTCAACATCTATATTAAATTCTTTACACAGCCATTTTTTATTGGCTTTTTTTCCGGAAACGATTGTTCTCTGTATATAATTTTTACGGATAAAGGTATCGGTTTCCGGATTCCAAACATTTGTGTCAATTCCGTTTAAAATACCTATACATTTGGCACTTTCATGGCGCAACAGGCTTTCTAAGCCATTGGCTTTTATTTTTAATTCTTCGAGGTAACTCGGCGAAACCGTAGTTACCCGCCATGCGCATTTAATACCTGCTGCCAACGGGTTTATGATATGGTTCCAATCTAATAAACCTATATTTTTTAAATCGAAATTAGGAATCAATGCCAGTTTATCATACGAAAACCAACCTTGATACTGTGCGTTGTGAATGGTCAATATAGTAGGAATGCCATGCAACGCTTTGTACTTATAACTTTCTTGTAACATGAATGGTACCAATGCGGTATGATGGTCATGGCAATGTACGATATCAGGAGGTTGCTTCATGGTTAACATCCAATCTAACACGGCAATTTGAAAGGCTAAAAACCGTTCGGTATCATCAGGCGAATAAACATATTCTTTATATAAGAGTTCGGGAATGTCGACAAAAAAGATATCAAAGCCCAATGTGTTTTTTTGAAGAACCATGATATCAAAATTAATAGTAGCTTCCCCTAATGCTAATTGCGAGCTATAAATGGTTTGAAACGTATTTTCTTCTTGAAAACGATTGTTGTACAATGGCATTATTACCTGCGAAATTATACCTGCCTTCTGTTGGTATATTGGCAGAGCACCAACAACATCGGCTAGGCCTCCAACTTTTGCCACCGGATAACATTCGGCACTGATATGTATAATTTTCATCAAAAGAATTTTATAGCTTAAAAATACAAAACTAGGTTGGATTTTAGAAGAATTAGTCGACTAGATATTTTAATAGGTTTAAAAATTGTCAATATTAGAGTATTGGCAAGCATAAAAATTAAAATTATCATACCTTTAAACCATTAAGCCCAAAACCAGTCAAACCTGTATGAACGAATTGATTATGGATAAAAATTCATTGTGGTCATTGCGATTAGGGTTTTCTAACAAGGAAGCTGCTACGCTCAAAAAAGTTGGGTTGGCCGGTTTTTTGGCGGCTTCTTTCAATTCAGAAATTGATACTGCCTTACCGCCATTCTTAGAAAATAGCCCTAAAACCATCAAAGAATTTAAGGCGTATAGAAAGCGTATCAATCAGGCCGGTACCGCCGAAAAAAAGAAAAAGCTAAAAAGAAAGGTCCAAAATACCGGTGAACTAAAACTGTGGTTGATAGACAAAATTAAGAAAGGCAATAACCCGTTGCGTGATAAAATGGTTTGCTTTTGGCATAATCATTTTGTCTCTACGGGCCAAAAAGTAAAAATAAATTATTGGCTCTACCAGCATCATCAAACCTTACAAAAACATGCCTTTGGCAACTTTAAAACCTTGACAAAAGCCATCGTAAAAAGCAATGCTATGGTAAGGTATTTAGATAATAACAATAATAAGAAAGGTAATATCAATGAAAATTTAAGCAGGGAATTGTTAGAATTATTTACCTTGGGGATTGGCAACTATACCGAAAATGACATTAAAAACGGCGCCAAAGCCTTAGCGGGATTAGGTTATGGAGATGAAACCGCCCGGTATCGAAAAAAATTAGAAGTCAATGAGCAAATTACATATTTAGGAAAAACCGGATATTTTAAAGCCGATGACCTCATCGATATTATTTTTGAGCAAAAAAATATTCCTTACCTCATCACAAAAAAAATACTACAGTGGTTTGTATATGACCTTCCTACTGAACAACTCGTTACCTATTACGGCAATTATTTTCGCAAAGTACATTTTGAAATAAAACCCCTACTTATAAAAATATTTACAGAAGAATATCACAAAGACATTAGAGGTACCAAAATTAAAGACCCATTAGTATTTGCCATGCAACTATTGTACGAATTAGATTTGGAGCGCATTGATTCAAAATCTATCGCCTATTTTCTCAAGCAGCAAGGTATGGACTTATTTGACCAACCGAATGTAAAAGGTTGGGATGGCGGTACTTCTTGGTTGACTTCACAAACGTATTTACAACGGAATCAGGTAGCAGATTTATTGTGTAGCGGCAAAGCCATCAAACGTAAAAAAAAGAAAATGGCTACCGGCAAGATGCAAGGAAAAGAGAAACCGATATTGCCAACCATTAAAATACAACACACCGCTGATGATGCTAAAAAAGTCATTGCAGCCTTGGGCAATCGCTTACTTTTTGAAATGAATGATACGGTATATGAAGATATGATGAGTGTGGTAAATTATGATTTTGACCCAAAGCGTAAAAATGCATCACTGGCTATTTTGCGATTGTTTAATTATATTGTGAAAACCCCTGAATTTCAATTGGTTTAATCGATAATAGTAGTTAGATATGAGTAGTGAGATATAGTTTTTAGAATAAAAATTTAAAGCTAAGTTCTAATTAGAACAGCATAATAACTAAATTATTAAATATCATTCTAAAATAAAAAATGGGAACTATGATAGCATCCTATTTTTACCATAAAATTCTCCTGCAAGGTTTATCAAACCTTGTAGGTCTTAATTTTAATACCTACAAGGCCTTCGAGGCCTTGCAGGAGAGTAGTTGCTATTTTTTGCTGTGGTAAATAGAACTTAGCCAAATTTAATAATGATGAAAAGAAGAGCTTTTCTATCTTTAACAGGAACGTTTACCGGAGGTGCCCTCATTGTACCTCAATTTCTACATGCTTTTGCTACGTCTAAAAATCACGGTAGCGGTAGCGGCAATCAGCATGTGGTATTTATCCAATTGAATGGTGGAAATGACGGACTGAATACGTTTATTCCGTATGGCAATCCGCTATATTACGAAGCAAGGCCAAAAATTGCCATTGCTGCTGATAACATTATCGGTAAAAATAACGGCATGGGGTTTCATCCTGCTTTAAAGGGATTGGCTGCTATTCAACAAGACGGAAACCTAAGCGTCCTTCAAAATGTTGGATACCCAAACCTTAATCGTTCACATTTCAGGAGCCAGGAAATTTGGCAAACGGCATCCGATACAAATCAATACCTTACCAATGGCTGGTTAGGCAGGTATTTAGACATACAATGCCAAGACATACAACCGGTAGCAGGTGTTAATCTTGATACCATTGATAATTTGGCATTAAAAGGAGAAGCCCCAAATAGCATGACCATAAAAAACCCCCGTCAATTTCGGGTACGGAAGAAAACGTATCTGAAGGAATCTTCTGAAAATAATCCACAACTCGATTTTGTCTTAAAAATAGCGCAATCGGTTGCTGAAGGTTCTGAAGAAATTCAAAGAGCTATGAAACGCTCTAAAGACGGTATATTATACCCAAAATCGAAATTGGGTACCAATTTAAAATGGATGGCGCGTCTTATTAAAGGAAATCTGAATTCAAAGGTTTATTATACTTCACTCGGCGGTTTTGATACGCATAACAACCAATTGCCGTTACACCAACGAAAATTAACAGCGTTGGATACCGCCGTAACCGCATTTTACAAAGATTTGAAAGCGGCAAATTTGATGCAACAGACTACCATGGTAATTTTTTCTGAATTTGGCAGAAGGGTACATGACAATGGCAATGGCACCGATCACGGCAAAGCAGCGCCTATGTTTATTATCGGGGGCAACCAACGGGGAAAAATAATTGGCAGTAATCCGAACCTCGCTGCATTAGATGAGGGCGATTTACGTTACGATATTGATTTTAGGAGTGTGTATGCGTCTATACTAGAACAGAAACTGAATTTTAAGGCTTCACAAATTGGCATTCAGAAAAAGCCCTTAAGGAGTTTGTTTTAGCACTATACAATAACCCTTTGAAAGGATATAATTAACAGGTTCTAAAAATTGTATTTTTTAGGTATTTTTTCTAAATTTGGAGTAATAACTTACAATACTGATATTGAACTCGTTTAAACTTTGAATCACCATGGCATTTGTTTTTAAAATTAAACTTGACGGTACTTCAAAACCACCCGTTTGGAGAAAAGTTAAGGTAAATGAATCAATCACTTTTGAAGATTTTCATATTATTATTCAAATACTTTTTGGATGGAACAATAGCCACATGTACCAGTTTTCACCTAAGGGATATGGAAGTAATCCCAACATACGGTATCATTATGATGATGATATTGACGATTATTATACACTGTCATCTCCTGAAACATTTCCTTTCGGAGAATACTATGATGCTGAAAAAATTAAGTTAAAAGATTATTTTACTTCCCTAAAACAAAAAATGACATATATCTACGATTTTGGCGATGACTGGAAACATATCTTAGAATTAACTGATATTACTGATGAGAAAATAATAAACCCTGTATGCCTTGGTGGCAAAGCACAAAGCCCTATTGACGATTGTGGGGGCGTCTGGGGGTATTATAATATGGTTGAAGTCATAAATGATAATACACACCCTGAACATGAACAATATATAGAATGGTTAGGCTTCAACGAAGGTGAAACTTGGGATGTACATGCTTTTGACTTGAAAGAAATCAATAACCTGTTGATAGAGGTTTGGAATATGAGGTTGGAAGACAAAAAATAAACCACTATATGGATTAGAAATCCATAGTTTTAAACAAAAGAATGAAATTCTTTTTAAAATGAGCCTATCAATGCGAATGAGGTATGAAGAGAAATCTCAGTATGATGAGATTTAGCTCCGCTGAACGTACGTTTCTCGTCGCTCGTTCCTCGCTCTGTCGAAATGACAAAATACCTTTATAAGGTTTATAGAAACTAAAGTAACTGCAATAAAATTGCAGGGTTTTAACTTACTCAAAGAAATCACTATACATCTTCTGCTTTTGCTATTCTTCTGCATATCAAACAAAATATTTTAGAAACTTCGTCGTATTTTGCTATTTTTACCACAACTCGGCATTTATTGAAGCCCTTTTTATGAGCTGCGCCGTATTTTTAACGTTAAACTTTTCAATTAGGTTTTTACGGTGTGATATGGCAGTATGGTTGCTGATAAAAAGCCGGTCGGCAATTTGCTTTGAAGAGTAGCCATCGGCTACTAATTTTAAGACTTCTTTTTCTCTGGGCGAAATTGTTTTTATCAATTCTTCAGAGGTGTTCTGTTTGTATTTTTCGGCAATCTTAAGGCACTTTTCTATTTTTTCTTTGATGGTAATGTCAGAAAAATAATTAACTGCAATAATTTGATTTTCTAAATTGTACAATAAAATTTCGTGTTTGATACAACGCTTTTCGCCCGATACATTTGTTACGTGATATTTTAGCACAAATGAGCCTTTGATATGAGGGCTAGAAAAAAGAGAAAATATTTTATTTTTTACCTGTGCTGATTCTTCAATGTTTATTAAAGAGAACCAATACTCCCAACCTCCTTGTAATAGTTTAGTACAATCACCGCCAATGACTTCTTTAAATGCCCTGTTGCAGTAAATAAAATATTCTTTTTTTACCAAATAAATACTTACCATCATTGAATCTGATTGGTCGCATGCTCTTGTAATCTCAGAAATTTTTGATAAGAGAGCCGTTTTGCCGGTGGCAAAAAGAGTGGTATGATTCCCATAACGGGCCATAGACAGATGATTGTTTTGGTTATCATTAAGGAATTCTTATGTAGGTTGCGACAGATTTAGAACCCCTAATTTTTAACAACCAAATTAGGTGTTTTGAATGGGGGTGTCAAGAGGGATTTTTCCCTATTTTAGCAGGGGGATATTTCCTTTTTTTAACAGGGGGTTTTTCCCTATTATAGAGCATATAACTTTGATTATAAACATTTTAGATGATAAAACAAGTATTAGCTTACCGTTCTCCCTTCTTTTAAGTATTCTTTTTTAATACCTTCGATAAGAAAAGAATTTTGAATAACCTTACAATTACTATCAATTGTTTTCAAGCAGGCATATTGTACCACATTAATAATATTTGCCCCTGTCATTGCATATTTTTTTGCCAGTAACTCTAAAGATACCGATGCTTGTAAGCCAATATTTTTTGGCAATGTATTTTTCCACAAACGCAATCGTTCATTATACCTTGGAATTTCAAATTCTATGATTGTTTGAAACCTTCGTGTAAAGGCCACATCTATATTACTCTTAAAATTTGAAGCCAAAATTACCAAGCCCGGATGTGCTTCTATGCGTTGTAGCAAATACGAAACTTCTTGGTTGGCATATTTGTCATGGGCATCTCTTACACTGGTACGTTTGCCAAAAACAGCATCGGCTTCATCAAAGAATAGAATCCAGTTTTTATTAATGGCTTTATCAAACAAACTAGATAAATTTTTTTCTGTTTCACCTATATATTTAGAAACTACTAATGACAAATCAATACGGTATACATCTTTGTTTGTATATTTTCCGAGCAATCCGGCAGTTAAGGTTTTTCCGGTTCCCGGCGGCCCATAAAACATCACTCTGTATCCCGGCTTTATTTTATGCTTCATATCCCAATCATTCATTAAAATAGAATGGTATTGCAGCCATGTTTCTATTTCTTTAATTTGATTCATCGTCTTTTCATTGAGAACTAAATCTTCCCAATTGAGTTGTGTTTCTATCAAACTTGCCGGAAACTCTTGGCTTAATTGTGGTTTTACTATGGTACCGGTAGTTAATTTTGCAACGTATTCTTCGTCTATTTGAAGTTTACCGCTCATGGCCGGTTCTCCTTTAGGGACGCTTTCGATATACAGTATTTTTTCTTTAAAGAGTTTTGATTGAGAATACAGGTATTCAATAGTACTCAACCTTTTGTCTAAGCAAGTACCGTTTATTATGTATAACAGGGTTTCTCCGGTAGGCAAAATACCTCTGTGGTTTTTTCCTTTGACACCTCCAAACTCAGGAAACTCACCTCCATTGGGTAAAAATTCGGTAATAATTTCATTTAAAAAATTAGGGCTTATATGAGGTATTAAAGCCAATAATAGCGCTATAATTTCAATATGAGAAAATTGATTTTCTTTAAAAAATACGGCAAGGTGTGACTGATTAAATTCTAGGGTTAAATGTGGCGGATGGGCTTCTTGTTGCAACAATTCTACCGTTAACCGATGTTGTATCGATACTTTTAAAAAATCAAAAATAGTATCTATAGAATTTATACTTTTTAGTTGGATGGCGGTGGTTTTCATAAGTACTAAAGTTTCATTCGATTATTATACTTCTTACTTCTCAGTTAGCAGAATATTCATTATTAATTTTACATCATCAAAAACTGTATCATCTAAATATTTTGTCAATGATAATCTAGTTTGTTTGTTATTAGATTCATTCTTTTGTTTCCAAATATATGTCGTATAGTCTTGATAATCTTCCTTGAAAACATTATTGCCCTTTTCTATGCTAGGCCGGCCTAAGTTTTTAGTGAAAATTTCTAAAATTGCTGATACTACTTCCAGATAAATAACAGAAAATTCATGTATTAAATTATTGTACATAAGTTTGTTGAATTCAGACAAATTATTTCCTCCTTTTTTTCTCCAATAATAATCAGGAAAGGAGTAAAAGAATAAATTTATCCTATCCAACTTTTCATTTGTTACATTAAAACCATAATATAAATTTATTTCTTCAACTTCTCCTACTTCAAAACAATATTCATAATGCGGCAAACTTCCTCTTGATTTATTTGTAAAGTTCGAACCTTCTCTTAATTCAATAGTTTTTTTTGTATCATTAAAAGTAATTCCCCTAAAAAAAATACTATTTGTTTTGACAATGGTATTTACTATTTCTTCAATTATTTTTTTCATACTATTAAACTATAATATTTCTCAATATTTGTTTTGCCTTTTGTTTAAATTTAGTATCCTTAAAGGTTAACTTATGAAGTATTTTAATAGCTTTTTCTTTTTTATTTATCTCTAATAATACTAATGCTTTATAAAAAAGTGCTTTGTAGTTCACCTCATAAGAAAGAACAAAATCGAATTCTTGAAGTGCTTCCGTTTTCATATTATACGCCAAAAGCGCTACTCCTTTTTCCACTCTTATTTTGTGATTGGTTTTATTCTGTTTGAGTAAATAATCCCATTGGGAGATAGCATCATTTAATTGTGATAATCCTAAATAGATTGAAGCCGCCAATAGCCTAAATCTTTCATTGTCGGGAGCTAAAGAAAGGCATTTTTTAATTGCATTTTTTGCTAATCCGAAATTCTTAAAATTAAAATGAATCGATGCCGTATAATACCAAATTAAGTCTTTGTTTTTTTTATACTTTACGGCCTCATGCAATACATGTAAAGCATTTTGAAATTCTCTTAATGAAATATAATCTTTTGCCAACTGAATTCTAAAATAATTATCATTGCTAAACTTACTTATAATATGCTCCCATATTTCAGAGGATTTATAAAATTGTTTTTGAAATTGATATAAAGAAGCCAGACTTTTCCAAGCCATTAAAGAATTTGAATTTAATTCAATACTTTTTAAATATTTTTTCTCTGCTTGTTTAATTTGATTCAAATTGGCATAGGCATGCCCTAAATTTAAAAAATAAGTGGCATTTTTTTTCTCTCTAATTGCTTTTTCGAAATATAATATTGCTTTTTTATATTTCTTTTCTTGCAAGTATAACATACCTAAATTATTTAATGTTGTGGCGTATTTAGGAAATTGTTGTAAGGCTTCTCCATATTTAATTTTGGCATCTTTAAACTTTCCCTTTAGAAAAAGTTGTACTCCTTCATTATTTAATAATTCTACTTGTTTATTCATAGTTCATTTCTTAAAAAATATCATCTTTTATATCTCTTGCTAAATTGGTTGCCATATTTCCAATATCTAATTGAGGATAAATAACTTCTAAATCATCAAAAGAGAGGTCAAAAGGCTCGCCTTCACGATAATGTATGGGGAATACAATTCCGAATTGAATGTCAGGCCCCCAAGAGAAGGATGCTAAATTATATCTCCATGTTTCTGATATTGATAGCAACCAAAGGTCTAAACTAGCTCTGGCAAAGGCATTGATGTCAAAAGAAAATTTAGGGTTTACGGTGATTCGCCCGGTAGCATCTATGGCTAAGCCGGTTTGCGGACTCCAGTTCACATCAACTTCGGCTGCTGCTTCTCCTTCTAGGCCTAAAGCGCCTGCTATTTCTATTCCTCCTGTTAAACTGGCAATTCCAACACTTACTCCTAAGCCTAAATCGCCCCGCAAAGTTAATCCTGCATCGGCCGGTATGGCAAATTCGCCACGGCCTGTTATGGTGGTTTCTTCTTCCCTATCGGGATTATATGTTACTTCTGCATATAAATCGCGTATCTGTCCGGGGCCAAAACCTGCCGAAAAATCTAATCCGCCTGTTATTCGAGCCACTAGGCCTATACTTCTAGGCCCTAAGGGAATGGCAAAAATCGGAATTTCTATTGCCGGCATATTGAACAAGTTTCTATCTATTGACTTTCTGTCAAAAACATCTACTGAGCTAGGCAATCCAATCCTTCCGGTGACTTCGATTTCTCCATTGGGTAAAAATTTCACTCCTGCTGTTGCTTGTAGCCAAGGCGTAAAGGTTAATGTTAGGCTTCCTCCACCATAGACACGCATTGTATCATCGGGGTCTCCATTAGGGCTGCCATCATCACCAATAGCTCTATTGGTAGCACCAATTTGAACGGTACCACTCAACATACCTCTACTATAAGCGGCAGAACCTTCAATAGTTAACGCACCATTATCGTAAGTTACTATAAGGGCAGAGTCAATTCCGGGAATTGCCGGTTGTGCCGTACCCGAAACCATTATATTATAATTTTCTTCTCCGTTTTGTTTTGATATTGTAGCAGATACACTACCTCCCCTAATTCCGGGAATATCATCTTTTAATTGGAATTGTCCGCCGATAGAAAAACCATCATCGTTATAGACAACATTCATCGTACCTCTTTGAATGCCCGGAATATCTAATTCTGCCTCTCCATTGGCAGTAAAAGTATTTTCTGAATAGGATGCTGTTATTGTTGCATTTTTCACTCCTTGTATTTTACCTTCAGGAATGCCGATTGTACCGGAAACGGTAAGTACTTCATTTTCATAACTAACTTCTATTGAAGCAGGGTCGAATAACTGTGAGTCAAAATTTAAGCCTCCTGCTAATGCAAAACCCCTCTCAGTTGAAAAATTGCCTCTTAAAAAACCATCTCCTACATTGTTAATTTTAAAATTCATCTCTCCTGCGATTCCAAAACCTTCTGTTCCAACAAACACTTCTAATGTAGAATTTGTAATTTCAAATGGCGACGGTATATTATAATCACTTTTTTGAAAAATTTTACGTAATCTTACGCCTCGTTCATCAATAACTAATTCGATTCCTGTGTTCCCAATTATTGGAATGGAAGGAGAAATATTACCAATAGCTCTTAAGCCTATATCATCATCCAATGCGGCTTCGCTTAGTGTAATTGGACTCATATATTTAAAGTCTAATGCGTGCAAAGCCGCATTTAGTACGCTATCTCTTTCTATATACCCACCATAAGACACTCCTGCTAACGGCCTTATAAAAAATGCTAAATTTGTTCTATCAATTAAACCTTCAGTTACTGGAAACGAACATAGTATTCTGCCACTACCTCCGAAATTACCCTCTCCGCTATTAGAATTGTATATTACAGTATTAATTTCTATCAAAGCCCCTCCTCTTCTACCAATATAAATACCCGACAACCCGTCTTTCCTTCCGGCTGCACGCGCCTCTTCATCCCAAGGTATTTTAATCGGCCTACCTCCTGACAAACCTGTAAATAATACTAACTCTTCAGGGCTACCTCTCAACCCTGCTTCTTCTACTTCTGCTTCTGTTAAAAATTTTAATCCACTTAAATGATCTCCACTTTTTATTTGAGACATTTCCCAATTTATCTCATAGTCTCCAGCTACGCTCATACTATTATCCCCAATCACACCATTTTCAAATGTGACTTCATAATTCTCTTTGACTGCTTCATAAGTGGCCGGTGGGTCAACAAGTTTCCCTGCACTAGCTGTCAACAATTCGGTTACTTTTCTTTCTCTTGAGGCTCTAATAAAACTTCCTGACGACCTATTTGCTGATGACTCAAGCATCCACATATTGCTTGTATCTTCTTCCGCTCCTCCAATTTGAAGTTCTCGTTTATGGTCAACATCCTGTGGTTTATATTCACCATTTGATTTCCAATAGGGTCTTGATGCCCTTCTAGTAATTTCTGCAATAGAGCCAAAAATTACGCCTTCATCTCCAACTTGATTTGCTGTATTTCTCCTTCTACTACTCCTTCCTTTCAATACTAAATAATATATTCTTTTTCCGGCAAACGTTAAATTGGGAGCTTTACTTTGAGTAGCGTAAGCGTTAAATCTATCAGTAAACGAACCACCTGTTAGTGCATCGGCCTCCCACTTTGCTATATGAGTGTTTTTTCGAGAAAAACCTCCTCTAGGGATTGTAAAAGAAGAAGATGGTCCAAAATTTGCTTTAAAAGTTGGCACGGGTAAATTAGGAATTCTTATTGTTTTACTGGTTGTATTGATTGTTCCTTTCTCAGTATCACTAAATTCATGGGTTGGTTCTTCGACAACATCAGTAGAATCAGATGCATTGGTCGTTGTATCAACATTCGCTCCATCCACCACCCGCTGTATTAGCTTAGGTTGTACCGAAGCCCCTTGTTGTATTGTATGGGTGAGTTCATGTGCCAATAAATGCTTGCCCGAATTACTTTGGGGATTGTATTTCCCTTCGTTGAAATAAATATCACTGCCATTGGCAAAGGCTTGTGAACCTAACTCACGATTCATCTGTACGGCATTGCTATTATTGTGAATTCGCACTTGGCTAAAATCGGTTCCGAAACCTGATTCCATCGTATTTTTTACTTCTGAAGGCATTGGAGAACCTCCTCCTTTTGAATTGCCGAGCTTACTTTCTAAAGCCGAAGTATCTGTAGGCTCGTCATCTGAACTCGATTGCTTTTGAATATCTTGTTCGTCTTCTTTTTGTTGGATTTCTTCATCTTCTTTTTGCTGAACTTCTTCGGCATCATCAACATTACTCAATTGTACTATGGGCGTACTGTGTTCTACTATTGGTTTTTGCTGAACTTCTATTGATTGTTCACCGGCTTGCTGTTTTTCTTCTTCGGGTTGTTTTTGAAGTATAGGTTTGGGTGAAAAGAATGATGGTGCCGGTAAAATACTATCTGATGCGACAATATTATCGGCCATGTGGTCTGCTTCTTTTTCGTACGGGCTATCAGATTTTCCAATATTCAATTTGGGCTGTATAAATGCATCATTGGCTTTTTCTTTTTGAAAAAGTGAGGATTTGCTTGGCGCTGCATTGTTTTTAACCGTTGATTGAAACATTTATACTGTAAATTGGTTTATTTTTCTTTCTGCAATAGCAATGGTGTTTTTATTCCGGAAGCATTGTCTAATGCCGTACATTTTATGGCTAATCCGTTTTCTTTAATGGTTCCGGTAAAGGTTCCTAACAATCTGTAAACGGTATAGTACGATACCTTTATTTCATTTTTATATACGGTACCGCTGCCTTCGGCTGTAACTATCCAAATTCCATTGAGCAAACTATACTCTTGAAAACTAACACTACCTGAGGCTTGGTAGTTAAAATAATAGCGGCCGGCGTGTAGGGTATCATACCAATATCCTGTAAGGTTATAGGTGATTTGAGTCTCATTCTTTTGATAAGAATTGTTAACCTTCTCTTCTTGTTCACTCTTATTTGATTTGTTTGGCTGTGAAACAGTTATGGCAGGTACTTTATCATTTGGCATTTGTTTTTCAATTACTTTTTCAACCTTGGCAGAAGGCTGTTTTTTTGAAAACGAAATGACTCCTGTTTGGTGCAATACGGTAATTAAGCCTGCTATGGCTGTGATAAAACCGGTAACGGCCAATACATTGGTAGAAAATTTTGTTTTTGCTGAATCTGCCATATTTTGATTATCGTTTTTAATATTTTTTACAGATTTTCAGGTTGATCTGGGGTTTGATTTGATGCGCAGTTAATGAAATGTGCCCATGCGTCTGCGGAAGTATAATCATCAGCTCCTGTTTCACAGTCAAAAATCATTATATACGACTCTGAAGTAGCACTTCCAATACCCGCGGCATGTGCTGCTTCATGTATGAGTGTTCTGGTCTGGCCTTCCTCACTTAGATTGAAAAATGAATTGCAAAGATGGATTGGGGAATTATTATTTTCAACATAGGCATTCCAAATAGAACAGTTATCAATTTCAGGACCACAGACAATATTATTGTCAGAAGTAAGTACATTTAACATACTTTCTATTAATTGTTGTACTGCCCTAAGGTTCCTTATCTTTGGTGAAACAATTTTTCTAGCTAACCTCATCATATCTCTTTGTTGTCGAATGCCCAATGTTGGATGAAGGCCCGACAATTTATGCTTCACTATTTGTACTCTAAAAAAAGCATTTTGCCTTGCCGTTGTAATCATTGAGTTATTGCATACACTATTTTCTTGTTTTCTTACCGCGTTATTATTTTGCTGAAGGGTATGTGTCAGCTCATGTGCCAACAGGTGTTTTCCTTCTTTTGTTGCAGGCCGGTAATTGCCTTCATTAAAATAAATATCATTGCCATGAGTAAATGCTTGCGCTCCCAGTTCTTTACTCATTTGTACAGCTTCACTATCGGTATGTATGGCAACATTGTTAAAATCGGTTCCAAAACCTTGTTCCATTATACTTTTTGTTGAACTATCTATTTTGGTTCCTTTGCCTTTATTACTTTTTAATTTTCCTTCTAAAGAGGTATTGGGTGGCTTTTGTTTTATTGCTTTTGCCTGTACACTTTCTTCCTCTTGTTTTTGTTGGATGTCTTTTTCTTCGTCTTTCATTTTTTGAACGGGTTCTTCTTCGGTATCAGCCAGTTGCTGAGTATCTTGCGGTTCTTCATCGGCCATTTTTTGTAAGGCTTGATCTTCTTCACAAGCATCACATTTGGCTTGTACCGGTTCTTCCTCAGCAGTTTCCTTACGTTGTACAAATGGAGTTACAGAGGCTGCCAATGGTTTTTGTTGCAAATCATCTTCTGTACCTTCCATTTTCCGGATAGTTCTTTGTCCTTCAGCAGCATTCACCACTTTATCTGCCATTGTATCGGCTTCTACTTCAAATTTATCGTTTGGTTTACCAACAGTTAGCTTTGTTTGAATAGAGGGCTTAAAAAACACTTCATTCCCCATCTTTTGCGATGGTTTTGGTTTTCTGTAACGTCTTCTCATAATTCTCTTTTTTTGCTGATTGTGATAAACTGATTTTTAAACTTCTATTCAATACCAATCGGTAAAAATTATCTTTTTTCTCCATGGCAATTTGCACAAAGCAATGTTCCACGGTATTTTATCTAACAAGATATCTTGTGTTTTTCGTTCTACAATTAACTTAGGATGCTCATCATCAAGGCATAACTTTCCTTGGCGCTGTAAAAACTCATACCTCAACAAGTCATGTGATGAATTTTGTAATACTTTCCAATTATGAAGCACAGCTCCTAACAATTTATCAACCTGTTTCTTTAACTCTTTTGAAATGGGCTTTTCTCTTTGAATAGATTGCTGTATCGGAACACCACATAAAAATTTTTCAAAAGCCACCGTATTTTCATACTGCTTTTCTTTTTTGGTGGCTATGTAATGCAATAAGTGAATGGCCAATGCCACATCTGTAAAAGTATTTTCACGACCTAGTAATTGACAATTTTTAAAAAACTGTTTTAAAAAAGGATGCAGTAAAATGAGTCCGGCATTTTTTATATAATAGGAAGTTTCTTCATCTTTTTTTTCTTCTTTGCGATGCTTTGTAGTTTCAGGTATTTTTATGCCTTTCTCGGCAGCCTTGCCCAAATATTTCAAATCCTTTTCTCTTTCTTGCTTATTGGCCTTATGTATCAATTTTTGATGTTGGATGTTGGATGTTGGATGTTGGACTTTTACTTCAGTATCTGAAAAGGCAATCTGAATTTCTTCAAGGATAAACACTAAGGTTGTAATTGATTTTAAGAGTTGTTGCTGTTGGGCACTCTCCATGATTTGATACAATTCTTTTTTTAACTGTAAAACATTGTTTGTTATCAAACAGCTGATAATGACTGCCCAAACTTGTTGCCTGATATCAGTTGCCAAAAATTGAATTTTGGCTATGATGATATCGCTTAAAATAATATTGGCTATGTCTGACTGTAACCATGCATGCTTCAACAATGATTGTATCGTTTTATTTGAGAATTGATTGATAAGCCTCTTTTGTACAGCGACTTTTTGTACACATTGCCGAAATTGGAATGAAAAACCGGTGGTATTTACAATTTCAACAAGTTTTTCTTTGTCAAATATGTTATTTGCATTGGTACTATTCCACCAAGGCATCAGGCCTTTTTCTAAAAAAAACAGCAAAGATTTTACATTGCTTTCTTTTATGCCGGTATAACTTACTTCTTCTTTCTTAGCGCGTGCTGTGTCTGCCAATTGCCGAATTTCTTTACTGATTTGTTTTCCTATTTGTTTTGCGAATACATGATAATCGTCTCCACCGACAACCGTTACTTCGAGATGGAGCTTTTGTATTTGCATAATTTCAGAAGGCAATTGGCTCTCCATCAACTCAAAATAACGTTCTAAATACGGAAAAACATCTTGTTGTAAGAACACATTGATAGTATCTTTGATTTTATATGCCGTTTTTTTGCGATGCGTATAAATTTCAAGATGTACTTTATGGATGATATGTTTTTGATTGGTAATCATCTATATAATGAATGGCAGCAACTCACTCTTTATAAAATCGACTAAGAAGTCTATTCTTTGCCTGTCATTAATGTATTTATTCAGATAAGCACTGAGTTTTTTATTTTTATCGAATTTGATATCATTAGCTTTTAGCTTTTTAAATTGCCCACTGAGTATTTCTAATATCCCCATAATTTTATCGGCATTTTTAAGCAGTACTTCATTAGATTGGCAATTGAGAATATTAAAAAACAGTTTAATCAGTACGCTATAAATTTTTAATAATTCGCCTAGTACAAAACTATTTTGGGCATTCTTGACAATGGCTTGGAATGTATTACTCAGTAATTTGGCAAATAACGCATCTAAATTCGCATTTTGGGCACCACTTAAATAATCGTCAGCATTTGCCACTACCTCTTTATACAATGCTATGGCGGGCAATAAGACATTATTCTTAAGGGTTCTTGAGATATCAACATTCGGTCTCAAAATTCTGGCATCTCTCTTTATTACAGTTAACGTATCTTTAAGGCAAGTATCTTCAACAGGGTCATCAAATTTTATTTCAGGAACGGTTATTTCATTGAGGCAGGGAACGTTGGCAATGATAAGGCTGGGTTGTACGGTATTGGCATCATTTACCGGTAGCTTATAACTTGCTATAAATATTCCATTGGCATCGGGCTTTTCAACAATCTCATTTCCATCTCCTAAATCCCACTTGAATGTTGCTTCTTTTGGCAATACATCTCCTGAAACTTCAAATATAACCGAGGCTGTGGTCTTGTTATCATTGTACTTAATAGATTGAACCTTAACTTCTACCGTTTTTTGTAAGCTCACTACTATTTTACAGTCGGTTTGTTTGCCATTTACGGTAAAATGAATGGTTGTATGGTATAAACTTTGGTCTGCTGATAACGGATTAAAAATATACTTGCCGTTTGCATTTTTTTCTACGCCTCCGTTAATACCTATATCTACTACAGCTTTTACTTCTCCATCTTCGGGAGAGACGGTAAAATCAAGGGGTTTTGTTGCATTATCTACACAAACAGACGGTACCGGCAAACTTAAAAATACGGGTTCTGTAGGTATGATAAAATTAACCGGGGCACAGTCTGAACAACACATATAAGGCAATGCAAAGTCTGCTACTACCGTGTTTTTTGATATTTTATCGGGCGTACTTATTGAATTAGAACCAAAAAATATCTTTTTTGCTGTACCCACCAAGTCTGAAGATGAAAAAACAACAAAATATTCTTTTTTTCCTATGGGTTGATCTTTAATTTGTATTGCTAATTTCTGTTTCTTTGAAATGGCCTTACACCGTTCAGCAACTCCTGCAATACGCCATACGGTATTTAAAAAATCGGCTAAATTGGAAACTGTCTCCTCAATGGTTTTTCCAATTTCAACAACGTCAAACTGTTGTTTTCTTCGATTTCTTACAAATGCATTTCTTTCTTTTTGCCTGCTGAAATTAAATTTGGTACTGATTCTGTCATTCCATAAATGTATTTGTCCGGAATCTTTACCAAACAAATTAGGTTGTTTTAAAAATTCTAATACCAGTGTTACGGGTTCAAAAGAAGGTTCGTCTGTAACGGCTTCTTTGAGATACACCATTACGAAAGTACCTCCCGGCTGTACGCCTGCTTTGTGTTCTAAACCGGGATTTTTTTTAACAAATTCTGACAGTTGAATACGGCGTAAAATGCTCAACTTTCTTTTTTCTATTTCTTCTAACAGTATTTTCAGTTTTACTCCTGAACAACAGACTGTAGACAATTGTGTAATTAATAAACTCATGATATTTTTTAAGTTATCATTGAGTTTTGTATTCTTTGAATTAACTTTTACTTTTAATTGTTTTACCAATTGGCAAACCCTTTTCAACGTTGTATCGTACAAAGCTATCGCGGGTTTGTCTAACGTTGCTATTGTTTCGGGTATCTTTTCTGTCAATATATAAGAGTCAACAATTAAATCTATTGATTTATAGATGGTAAAATCTCTAATTTCTGCATTTGCATTCCAATCTCCGGTAGACACTTCCTGTGCTATTTTTTCTTTCGCCGCATTTTTTATATCGTTGATAGAACCATTTTTATTTTCGGCAATAGCTTCTTTAATATATTTGCCCACAGTATGGTCTTCAAGGGTTAAATTCTCTTCTACTACATTAGGGCGGCCATAGGAATTCATTGATTTTTCGAGAGCCAACTCTATGGTATCAATATTGCCAAGTACACTAAAAGTGCGCGGTATTTTTTTTCCGGTATATTCAACATCTTTATTATTTTTTTCAACCACATCTGTCCTAAAAGCCGAAAAAAATCCGGATACTTCTTTCAATACGCATTCTTGTTCCTTTGTCCATGCTTTTAACAATACTGATAAATCTTCAAATTCACAATTATAATCATTCGGATTGATATTTTCTGTCGAGGCATTTATAGAAAGTACCTTTACATCAAAATTGAGTGCCTTTTGATGCTTAATATTGAGTATTTGTTTTAATGCATCTCTATAATGTTGTCCTTGATGCCCTTCAATTCTATAAAAAGTAGTGGCATCTAAATTATAATCTAAAGGTTGCTGTACCGATTGAGAATTTGACAGGTTACCAGAATGGTAACTGAGATTGTACTGTTGGCGGTAATTTTTAAATTTCTCGTAGCTCCAATGATTTATCAAATCGCCATCGACATTATAATAAAACGGAATTGCTTTTTGTGATAAATTGGTATGTGCTTGCGAGGGTGTTATTTTAATCATCGCCCCTTTATTTTCACTTAAATATTTAACTACCAATTCTTTAGCTCTTACTAACAAGCTCAACACTTTTTGATAGTTATCATCTTCATGCCCTATGATTGGCGATTTATAAAAACGGTGCCTCAATGATGCAAAAGGTGCCGACTCTACCAATTTACCCAACAACAAATGTTTGGGAAAAGAGCCGATATCAGGACAGCATTCTACATTGATATGTAACAATAAGCCTTTGATATCATTATAAGTATCAATGAGGTCTTTTAAAACATCATATCGATACTGAAAATCTGATGGTATTGAAGTACTCGTAAAGTTAAACAGATTTTCAATTTCAAATGAAATAGAGGGTTTATTAAACTTAGAGAATATTACCTCAAAACCTAATTTCAAATCAGACAAGGTACTATTTAGCTTAATAGCGTTGTGATAGTTTTGTTTAACAGCCTGTAAGGTTTTCGTATTTGATGAACCAAAAATAATCCGTTTTGCCTTGACTTCGGGCAAAGCTAAATACATTTCGGACCAATTGTGCGCATCATAAATTGTATCTAAACCGGCAATATATTTTGCGTTTTCTGTAGAAACCAATAGCACTTTTAACTTTGCTACTTGCTCAATACCTTGATTATCGCACGTAATGGCGGTACATAACTCGCTCTCTTTAGAATAATTTTCGAGATAGAGTAATACTACTTTATCTTCTAAAGTACTCAAGGCATCTAATGTTTTAAAAGAAGTGTCGTCTGATATTTCTTCTGTGGTTTGTAACTCCCAAAGTTCTATCTGGGTTTCACCAATATAAAAGAATGGTTTGTATTTTATATGCTCATTAGAATATGTTCTGTAATGTGTATAGGTTTTTGATGTTAAATCAATAGATTTTAAAATATTGCTTATGGTTTCTGATGCTGTAAGAATAGGGTTTTGCAAGGTCAATAAATCTCCGTCGGTGGTAACACCATAGCCTTGGGTAATCGTAATGGTTTTGTTAGAGGCATTATAAGTAACTTTAAAACCGCATACGATACCAACACCGCTTAACCCTACTCTCGATAGATGGTCTTGGTCTTCAAAATAATCTAAAAATTCATTTAATTGATCTTCGGTCAATACTTGATTGGTATTGAATTTTCGATATTGGGTGGTTATTTCGTTTAACTTAGTACTCATAATTTTATTTTTTAAAGTGTTCCTAAATTGGTCTGCCCTAAGATGATGCGCCCTTCTAAATTATCGCTTTCATCATCACAATCTAATAGTCTTCCTGTGGGGTATATGGTATTTAATTTTGACATGGCAGCCATCAATGCTTTGAGTGCTGCTGTGGGTTGTGCTTGTTCTAATGTGGTTTTTGCCAACAAATAGTCTTTATAGGCATTTTCAAAGCACAATAAATCGTTTTCATCGTCTGGCACTTCACCCCTTTTGGCTCCTACCCAACAAATTCTCGGGAGTATATGGGATGGTAATTCTTCTTTGATAACTTGCTCCATAAAGTTTCTAAAATCGTGATTTGAAAATCGATAAGTATATCCGGGCAATACAATGCTTACTCTATATGAATATGGATCTACAGGGTTACAACTTTCGCAATTATCGGTACAAATGGGCATAAACATATCTGAGGGCACTATTGCTTCTTGGGTTACATTGGGCCTCAACAAAATATGCTCTACCAAAAACATTCCTTCTTTAGTAAATTCAAATTTTAGAAATGTAATGATATCGATTAATACTGTTTTTAATTGAGATGAGGTATTGTAGAACTTTCTATGTTTAGCTACTACATAATTGGTACTTGTTTTTGATATTCTTTGATTTATAATTGTAAAAGAATATTTCCCGGTGTCTGAAACCCGTATCAAAATAGTATCGATAATGGTATCTGAAACCACACTTTCTTGGAAGGCCTTTATGACAGTTTCTTTTTGAATCTGTACTACTTGAGAAACAGCAAAGTTGAGCGCCTCTGCCGCATTTCGTTGCGTATTATAATCGGTAATAGACGAAAGAATCACTTGTCCCGAGCCATTTCTTATCCTCCATTTGTAAATGGTTTCATTGGCCGGATTGAGTTGGGTATAAATTTCTATGTATGGCGGTGATGTAAGGTGCCTTCTGTTATAATTTTTTACACCCATCAACCTTGTTACCCGTTTTTGAAAGCCTGAGATATTATCGGTATCCCAAAGTTGGCCGGGAGCTTGGTTGTAGTTATTAAAACCACAACCCCGCTCTGAACTAATGGCTTTATAATCTTTTAAAAAGGCTTCTTTATTTGCCAGTATCTCTTTATTGGCTTCCGAACCATAAAGTATATTCATCAAAAATGAATAATCACCAAATTTTTCGGCAAACCGAGCAAGAAGGTGATCTAAAATTTTATTTCTTCTCTCAATATTATTATCTAATTGCCTGAATAACTTTTCTGTGAGTAAATCGTCATCAGTTACGGGATAATCTGTCACCAATTCTTCAAACCCTTTGATATCTTGAATGGCCTGGGTAACATAGGTTTTGGTGGCGGTACCATTGATAGATAATAATTCTTTTACGATGGATAGATGTTTAAAATAACCGGCTAAAATTTTATCAAAAAAGAGCAGGTATCCTTTGAGTTGTTTGGCTTGCGATTTTCTTTGGGTAGTTGCCAACGCCGATAACCCTTCTTGGCCGATACCATATGTATCAGGAAAATCATTTTGAATAGTGGTATAGGCATCAGGATCGGCATAACGTCCTTTTGGGAGTGCCAATTCTTTGTCATATTTTGCGATTTCTTGTTGAACTAACGCTTCTTTTTCCAGCGCTTCTAAATAAACCGCTACTTGTGTTTTATTGAGGTTGAGCGGCAATACGCCTTTATAATAACTAAAGGCACTTTTGTCACATAAAATTGGTTTTTTATTTTCATCGATACAAATTACCCAGTCGTTTTCCAATTCGCGCGATGTATCACAATGGCCAATTGAGATATCTTTTATCATTACTACCCCTTCAATTTCCATGATAACCTTAATGATATCTGAAAGGCGGACTTCTTTTCTCAATTCGGCTGCTTTTAGCTCTTGGGTATCAATAAATCCGTTCTCTAACAAAGGCCCGTCAAAAATTTGATCGGGAGTATATCCTTTTTCGAGCATTTCTTTAATAGAATAAAAGCGTAAAGAAGGTGAAAAATAGGTGTTCAATGCGAGTTTGACTTTTGCGTGTACTAACTCTTCGTCTGCCTTTTTCCCTACTTCTATATTGGCACATACCGAAATAGCCTGAGTATCTATTTCATTAATATGTATCAAGTCTTCGCAAAGGTTTCTGTTTTCGTGATATGTTGATCGTATAACTGCTTTAATGTGTTCTTTTTTTACTTCTTTTTCTTCATCGCTTAGCGTATCTTCAAATTCATCAAAATCGACTAATAAATTATAGAGGCCATTTAGCACAAATGGTTTGATAAAATCTTCATGGCCGGCATTGAGCATTTCAATATCATAAGAGAGTTTATCATCCTTACAATCGGCATATACCGTTTTTTCAAATTTTAGCAACCAACAATTCTTTACACCTTCTATATCTATAAATAATTTTCTGTAATCTAATTCGGTTACGGCTTTGGTAGGAAATACTTCTGAGGCTTTATAAAACTGGCCGGCAATGGCATTAACATCATCTTTTGAGCTCAATAAATCTTCAATGGGCAAATTGATACGCATTCCTAAATCTGTAATGGCATAGCACAACATTTCTAAGATGGTAATACCGGGGTCATGCAAATTGAAATCTGTCCATAGGCTGCCGCCCAATTGCTCAATATAGGCTATTCCTTTTTTTCGTAAATAGAAAAAGTCTAAGTCATTATTAGTGGCAACCTTTTTGGAAATTTTTATATGTTCTGTTATACTTGGCATTGTGATGGTTCTTGAGGTGTTTCTGTACAGCTTTGCGATACGATGCTAACGGTATGTGATTTTGCCGACACCAAAATCGATTTCGGATTTGAAGGCACTACACTATAATTACTCGGAGCTTCATTTTCTTTAATCAGTTGAATATTTTGCAGGTAATCTACATACTCGAGTTTTTCGAGATAATCTATTAAAATACTTCTGTGCAGGGTTATACCAAATGTAATTTCTTTGGTATCGTCAAAAGCCCATGGGGATAGAAATTTGATAATATCTTCTTCTATTTTTTTGAGGTAAAAACGCTCGTCATATCCTTGGCTGAATTTTACTTCGAGCGCAACTTTTACTTCTTCATATACCGGATTGATAACTACTGCCGACACCAACTTTGTATTTAACGAATTGATAAAACTTTTTACTTTATTAAGCAAGGCCGTGCTTACCCTAGGTTGAAAAATATCGAACACATTTTTGTGCACGGTATCCGGAATGAGTATGAGCGTTACGTGGCCTGCAGCGATAAAATTTGAATTTGCTGTATGGTTAAGGCATTTCACTCTATAAATTTCAGGAAATTGTTGCAGTATCAGATGTTCATAATCCCAAAGGGTAATAGCTCTGTTTTTATGCCGTAAACGTTCACTTATCCGCCTGTAAAAAGCAACATCTGATTCTTCGGCAAGGCCGTTAAACGAGTTATAGGGCTGTGTAACCGATTTGATTTGAGGAATTCTGGTTATCAATTTTGCAATGGTACCGGCCGGCAATCCGTTTTCTAAATGTGATAATTCATTTTCGTTATTCTCAAAAGTACACCTAACCGCTTGGGCATGTATATCGATAACTTTACAAACGGCATCATATTTTTTATGCATACGTGCCCTCAACCAAATATAATTCTCAGGCAATACGGTATTAGCAGCAGTTGCTTCTCGCGGAATACTAAATTTTAAAATCCCTGAACTAAGAAAGTTATCGGTAGTATTGGCGATGATATGTTCTGCTAAATTTTTCCATTTATTACTGCATAAAATCGACCAATCAATCTTTTCATTTGTATTGAAAGTTGGCACTGACGGATTCTCACTGCCTTCTAATACTTGAATAAGCAAGGCTACAGATTGTAATGTTTCAGCATTTTCAAGAGCTATATACAACTCACCGCCATCGCAATATTTAGGAACGAGATGGTTATTAATTACATTGGTATCATACTTGTCTTTTATTCCTTTTTCTTGTAGGGTTACTTTTAGGTAATTGTGCTCTTCAGCTTGCCCAAACGGATGGATATGAAATAGTTGTATTCTATTTTCTCGATAGGCCTCTAAGGTATTTGTACTGTGTAATGGCGATGTATCACTTATCGGAAGTATTTGTGTGTTGATCTCTCTAGCCTCTGATGCCGTATAATCAATGGTTATCGCTTCAATTAAGGGAGTATAGGGTTCATTAGGAATCAATATGCTATCTGAATCATTGGAACCAATGAGTGCCAAGGCATAAATACGAGGAAACAGTTCGTGTAAAAATGTAGTTTGTAATGATAATTTTATAGGGCCGGTTTTGTCAATTTCAAAAATACTTCCCGAATTATTAATCTCAATAATACCTTCAAAGCCCATCAGCTCATTGGTAGTTGCATCTATTTTTTTTGTCAACAAGATTTGTTCACCAACAGACTCCCAATTTTCTTTGTGCAACAGTAATTTTTCTGCAGTAAAATATTTTTCACTTGTAACAATTCTCTCACTGTCATTTGTTGCACCATCTTTGATAGCCATTATATATGTTCCATTTACGATAGCTGTTCTGTGTTCTTTTAAGTATGCTTTATACCATTCGTTAAAATCATCAGGGGCATTTTGCCATGTCAAGGCAATGGTACAATGCTCCCATCCTTTGGAAAACATTTCGGGATAATCTATATAAAAATTAGAACGTTTTAGGGGTTGGGTTGTAAACGGAAAAAATGGTTTCTTTATGCTCATTTTACCATGGTCATTTTCTATAAGCAACGATTTTGCGCCACGAACATCTACTTTTACCGTAATTAAACTAATTGTTCTATTGATAAGTGTTTTGTAAAAGTTATATCCTAAGGACTTTTCTCCTTCTTTCGTAGTGTCAATTAAAAACCTAACCAGCGGAAATGTTGTATCGTATTTTTCTAATAATTTCTCTTTATTGTAGCTTACCAGTGCTTCTTGTGCTCTATCAATTTGAAAAGCCAATTTTAATTGATTATTATCGGGTATTGAAGTTACCATCTCTGTAATGGCATCATTGGTAATTTTAAGGGGTAACGGGCCTATAAATGCCTCTTTTCCACTTCCGTAAATGGATATCACTTCAGGCAAATCGTTAATTTTTACAGCAAAATCGATAAGGTTTGTTTTATCTTCATTTAGGGCTACGGTATCAAAATGAATATGTACCTCTATGGTTCTGAGACCTTCTTGTAATTGTAATATAGGCGAAGCGATGGCAAAACCGACAGAAGCAGTTGGCAACTCTGTATATTTTTTTTCATTAGAAGTATAGGCAAATGGCAGCCAATAGGGTTCTTCTTCGGGCAGAGGCTCTTCTAAGCCATCGCGGGTATTTGATACGTTGCTGGCTTTAAACTCAGTAAGATTAGGGTCATTGTAAATACTTTTAAAAGTAGCTACTGATGTTTTGTTTACAATGAGTTCTTCGTCTGTTTTGTAGATTAGTTGTTTCCCTTCTTTATCTTTATCGGCATTGAGCGCGGTTTGGCCAATTATTTGTTGTGTTGTACTTTTTTTTGCCAATTCAAAAATAGCATGGACTTGATCTGGTGTGGGGCTTAAATTTTGTACCTGCAGTATTTCTTTATAGTAGAAATCTAAATGCCTCTTTGTTAGTTTATTAAATCTCTTTTTTGAAAGTTCCAATAGTTGTAAAAAGCATACGAAAAGAGTTAAATGTGGGGTGAGTTTACCTTCACTTTCAAATTGTGATAAAATTTCTGATATAGCTGCCTTGGCATCTTTATAATCGCTACTGCCACGAAACGGAATGGTTGTTTCGGTAAAATTAAAGCAATTAAAAAAGTCTTGCCAATCGGATGTAGGGGTATCACTATCTAACACCTCAAAATAATTGACATGTTTGGCAAAATTATAGGTAAATAATATCCAATCTTCTACATTAAAATCATTCAATTCAAAATTATCCGGATTCAATGCTTCTATAAAACGTTGGGCATGCCCGATACCGCTTCTCTGTAACACTTTATCTATTTCTTTGCAATCACTCATCAGTTTAATGGTTTCATCCTATGTTTTAATGTCTGTTCCTTCTTCTTTGTAAAATGGAAATACCACATTCATTCTTGAATTGGTTGCCCTTACGACATATTCAATTTCTATGACTAATTTTCCTTCTAAAGGATTGGTTTCAGAAATATCTATTTTCAATACGTCAATTCTAGGTTCGTGATAAAGAATGGCTGTTTTAATCAATTCTACCACATAGGTTATCAATGTTCTGTTAAGGTTTTCAAAAAGGAGTTCTTCTAAATTACAACCATAATTAGGCAGCATTACTCTTTCTCCTAACCGGGTATGGAGTAATATTTGAAGGCTACTTTTTATATCATCTTCATCGGCAATCATTTTTGTTGCCTTTTGCGCTTTTATAAATTCGGGAGGAAAACTCCACCCTACTCCTAAAAATGATTTTTTATTTTCCATTTTATCCTAGTAATACTGTGGGTTCTCCAGCTACAATGGTTCCGCCATGTGATGTTGAATCTCCCATTCGTGCAGCGGGCATTCCGCCAATGAAAACGGTACCTGAGCCCACGATGATTGTATCCGGTGGGCCAACACAGGTTGCCATATCACCTACTTTGGCTGCGGGAATACCTCCGATAAGTACCGTGGGTTCTCCGGCAGGTAAAATAGGCCCGCCCACATGAGGTACGGTTCCGGTAACCATCGGGCACACGTGCATGTCTGTTATTCTTGCTGCGGGCATTCCCATTTCTCTTTTTAATTTATTTGTACCAGTGACCCTTTTAGTTTTGCCACGGCACTCGTTGATATTTCTGCTCCGGCCGAGCCTTCTGCTTTAAATTCGGCATTGGCGGTAATTGACACATTGGTACCTTCAATACTGACGTCGCCTGAGGCGTTTAATTCAATATTACCAGCACTTTCTAAACTGATACCATCACTATTGATGGTTATTATATTTGAATTATCGTCTTCTATTACAATGGTTCCGGCATCTTCATCAAGCGTAATGTGTTTGCCTGCCGGTGTAGATATTTCGAGCGATTTTTTGTCGTCATCAAAAAGAATTTTCATTTCACTTCGGGTTACAAATCCTTTTTCGTGGTTATCATCACTGGCAGTGATGGGCGCAGGTTTTGCACTGCTGTGCAACATACCTAATACAATTGCATCGTTGGGGTCTTTATTGATAAAGCCAATAATCACCTCATCTCCTATTTCGGGCCTAAAAAAGGCACCTCTACTGTCTCCTGCATCTAATGATGCAACCCTGCACCAAATACCTTGTTCTTGATTATCTATTATGGGTATTTGTACGAGTATACGTTCTTCACTATCGGGGTCGTCTTGTAACTGTGAGACGATGCCAATCTGCAATCCGTTTATGGCTGGTAGCAATCCTGATGCCGGTTGGGAGTGAATGTCAAAAGTTTCTGAAAACCATTGTGGATTTAATCCGAATTGGGCATTGACGACCCAATTTCCATCGGCTAGGTAATGGCTAATAGCCGTGATATAGATATTTCCGTTAAACCGGTCGCCTACTCCTTCTAGTTTTAGTATGGTATTGGGCTTGACAGTTGGAATGCCTTGAAATTTTACCCTGCCCCTTACTTTTGCCAATTGTTGAAAAAGCCATTTGGCATCAGCCCAATGTTGCAATTCTGAATCGCTGATATTCCCACCGTGTTTTAATTGCAAATTCTCTAAGCCTATAATGGTATTCAAATCACTACTAGCAAGATTACTATTTAAAGAAACCGATGGGTCAACCGCTTCTATTGCTAATAATTCTTGGTCTGCTTGGTTCCATCCGTAGGCTGATACTTTGGAGAATTGGTTTCGGGCATCAATTTCTGCATCAAAATCTAATAGTGTGGCTCCAAAAGTGACGGTTTCTATTTCGGTTTGGCTTAGATTGGGTTTAGTAATAGTTATTTTCCCGTCGTCTACAAAACACAGTTGGCCATTGGCTTGTGCCCTTGACACCATAAAATCCCAATCAGAAGCATTGTATTGTACTAATTCTTTGTGCTCGTAATTTGTTTGTTCTATATCATTTTCTATTGAATAGCTTCTTATTAATTCTTCAAAAATATCACTATCTTTACTATCATAATAGTATTTACTTTTTCTTCCAATAGTCATTTTAACCGCCTCATCTTTACATTCTACTATTAATTGCGAGCTATTTTCTCTAATTTTCAGGTTGTGTTTTATAATAATTCCTTTAAAAATCATTTCTTCATCGCCATGATAACCTGCAGTAATTTCTATCGCTTTTCCGGGAATTAGCAATTCTTGATTGCTCAGGTTAAAATCTCTTTTAGAGGCTTCTCCGTCAATAAATACAATTTGGGCTGTTGGAATTCTATTTACTTCTTTACTTATCACAATACTTTTTACCTGATATATTTTTGAAAGTTCTTCGCCTTCAATCAATATCTTATTTGTGATAAGATCAGCACTTTTAGAAGTTTGTATGACACCGCTATTATTCATCTATGCTAATTTTTCTAAGGGTGGGAAAAACAATTCGGTTCCTGCTTTCAATTTTCTAAACTGATTGAGCTTATTCACTTTTGCCACTTCTAAATAGTATTTAGCATCTCCATATATTTTAAAAGTTAACAACGGCAACGTTTCGCCGTCTTTTACTTGCCTGTAATGTGTCAAGTCAGGAGATTGGTTATTTTCACCTGCAGCTCTTTTCTCTGCTTCTATGTGAGAAATGAATTTTACCTTGGCAATGGCTCGTAACGGTGTGCCATCAGGCTTAAAGAGTTTGTATTCAAATGACAACTCTGTTAAAATCCCTTTAAACAACAAGGCTCCCCAGCTGATAATGAGATAATTGGGCTTGTGCTCTTCGCCATTATAATCAAATACGGCTTTTTTAAAATTTTCTATATCATCAATAATTCCATTTCCTTGATCTTTATATACCGTATCGTCTGAGTTCGATTCGGGGTCATCGCCATAATGAACAATTACTCCCGTTCTGTCAAAGAGAAACTCCAAATCTAAATCGGCAGGCAATGACCTTGTAAATTTTGGATCTGTAGCGCTATTGCCCGAGGCTTGTTCTTTTTTATATTCTGTTTTAAATGATTGTGAATACTTTTCTGGATTCAGCAGGGCGGTATATTTCAGTTCTTCAATTTCCGATTCATATTTTTCGTCCCTAAAGCAGCGTATGACCAATTTTTGTAATTTTCCTTCACTCATAATCCAGTATTTAGCGTTCTTTTTGTCGATTTAAAACAGCCATCACTTCTTCAACGCATGAGGCTATAATAACTGCCTTATTCTTTTCGGCATTGGCATTATTTGATGAATTTCCTTTATTGGGGCCTTCATCAACATTTATCTTTATGTATAATTCTTTAATTTCAATTGGCATTTTAACTAATATTAAAATAGTTATAGGTCAATTCTAATGTTTCTATAAGGAGCTTATTTTCTTCGGCATTCAAATCGCTTGTATTCCATTTTACCGGATATGCATGTACCACATTCCATGTTTGCAAGGGTTCATGATCTTCATCTAATAAACTCACTGTTAAATCAATAGGCTCTACTACCAAATTCTCTAAAGCATTTCTACACCATTTGATAATTCCTGAATCTATTAATAAGCCTCTTTTTAAGACTAGGTTCGGGTATTTCGTTCGAACAGGAATTTTATGTTTGAACCTATTCTCTCCTCCTTCGGCAATTTCTTCGGTTTCTAGGTCTACTGAAAGCCCTGAAACCGATTGAAATTGATGGTCATTTTGAGTGGTAGAAATTCCTGTGAACTCTACTTTAAAATGAAAACCTACCGGTGGATAATACTCAGCCATTACTCAACCAATGCTAATTTTTCGTGGACAAACTCAGCGGTTTCGATAGCAATTTCATTGCCGTCTGCTTTCAAATCGGTAGATTGAATTTTAGTGATGTAGGCACTTTGAGCCTTCCATGTAACCACGGGTTCGTGATTTTCATCTAACAAGCTAATAGTTAAATCACCTCTAAACTTATCACCACCTTCTTGAAAATAAACTGTTTTAATCCACTGTTTGTAAAACTCTAAGCTCTTATCGGCAAAAGTGCCTCGCTTGATAGTAATGTTGCTGTATTTTGAAAGTCCGGGTTGTTTTGATTTATGGTATTCAGGGTCTGCCCCTGCCCGATATTCTATTACTTCTCTTTCAAAATCTAATCCTGAAACTTCGGTACAGTTAAATTTGCTATCTCCAAATGAAACAGCGAAATGAAACTTCGGTAATGCATATGATTCTGCCATGATTTATATTTTTAAAAATTATTGAATAGTTTAGTTATACTTCTTGCATTTTGTGAGAAAATTTTAGAATAATGAATTCGGCAGGCCTTACTACGGCCATCCCTATTTCAATAATCATATTACCTTCTAAAATGTCGATGGCTGTCATGGTTTCCCCCAATCCTACCTTTACATAAAAGGCTTTGTCAGGAGTAGGCCCTGCTAATGCCCCAGCTCTCCATTGTGCGGTTAAAAAATTATCAATCATTGCTTTTACACGAACCCAAGTATTTTTGTCATTGGGTTCAAAAACAAATTGTTCGGTAGCTTTTTTAATAGATTCTTCTGCCATATTAAAGAAGCGCCTTACCGGAACATATCTCCATTCGTTGTCATTACCGGCTAAAGTCCGGGCTCCCCAAACCAAAATTCCTTTTCCTGTAAAAGTTCTAATAGCATTAATTGATTTACCGGCTACTTCATCAACATTTAATTGCATTTGGTCTTCGTGAGAAACTGCAACCGAAGGTTTTGTTACATAACTTACACCTACATTGGCAGGTGCTTTCCATACGCCCCTATCGCCGTCTACTCTTGCATAAATACCGGCAATGGTTGAGCTCGGCGGCAATTTAACAGGCAGTAATGCTATTTCGGCCTTAATCTTATTATACAATTGATTGTTATCACTTTGCAGTGTGCTTAATTTCACGGTGGTAGAAGTGGTTCCTGAACCTGGCAATGCATCTATCAAAGCTTTTAATTCACCACTGGCAATCAAGGTGTCAACTTGTGTTTTCAGCGTATCTAAAGCGGCCTTGTCTTTGTCTATTTCATTGTTGATTTTAGTAGCTGTATCATCGGCATTCAAATCGTCTATCGACTTGCTAAAATCTAAATGTGCTTGTTCTAACACTGTTGTAATCCACGTATCTAAGGCATTGGCTTCTGCTGTGGCACCATTATTTCTACCAATGGGTAAGGTAGCGTTTAACTCACTTACCAAATTACTAATAAGTGTTTTAAACTCATTGATTTTATCTTTTATGCCCGGAATAATGGCTACGGCAGCATCAGCATCGGCAGCAGCGCTCACAGCTGTTTTTAAGGCATCAAATTCAGTACTGTCGAATACTGAAGAGTCTATACCATCTGATACATTTTTCACCTTTTGTTGAACATCTTCTGGGTTTGAGGTTTGCTGCACCACATCTATTTGGCTTTCGTCGTACACATAATCTAAGATGGTTTCTAAAAACGGAAAATAAACGGCGCCATATTTTAAATAATCTTTGCCGAGACTAATTCCTTCACGGATTGACTTATCGGGTTCTAAAGTGCCATAGGGCGTCCCTGAACTATCTGACAATGAAGTATTATGCTCAATATCTGAATAGGTATCTATGATGGTAAAACGGTCTTGCAATTCATTACATTGTGTTAAGGCATCACTGTAAATGGCATAAAAATCACCATCTCCAGTCAATGAGGTTGCATCAGGAAATAGAAGTAATGTAGGCTCGTCAACTTTTCTTATTTTCGTCAACCCTTCTTTTAATTTGCTGAATTCTACGAGTGTTGCCGGACTGGTAAGTGTACTATCATATTGGCCTACCGATACAATATAACAAGGCCCGCCTCCATTAGCAAAATACATTTGTAGTGAATAATACATTAAGAATGGTGATTTTTGTGCATCACCGGGCGGTGTTGCCGAAATAACATCATCAATCACCGAAACTGAAATGGCTGTTTCTTTTTTTGCGTTGCCGAAATAGGTTCTGTATTCTAACATTGATGTAATCCTTTTCGGAATGCCATTGAGGTCACCTTGTTCTTTTTTGGTTGCTTTTTCAGTATATCCGATAAAAGCCGGTATGGCCGTTTCTACTTGGGCTACCGATGGCGGAAACTTTACAATTTCTTCGATATAAACTCCCGGTGTTTTGTACGCTGTCATAATTTTAATGTTTAGATTAATTTTTTAAATAAATATTTCTGAATAGTATTTTCCGGCCTCTTTTTTAACAATGTCTACCGTAGGGTTCGGATACTTATAATCTTCTGAAGGCTGCGGGCTAAAATCTGATTTTTTGATTTCTATAAAACCATTTTTGGTCAATGGTTTGGTACTGCCGGTGGTTAAAATAAGGTTGTCTGATTCTTTAACATACCGCCAAAATGTTTTTCGGTTTTTAAAATTCAAGGTAAACTCAGGTGTAGGTTCTATAACATACTGTTTTATAGTATTGGCATCACTCTCGTCAATTTCTAATAAATTGTGATTTGAATCTCCCTTTATGGTAAGCCGTACATACCCCAACAAACCTTTTTGCTTATTACTTTGTATATAGTTGTTTAATATCTTTTTTTCTTCTGTCCCTTCTATATCGGTTTTCGGTATTCGGGTAACGGAAAATTGCTGAATTTTGTCTTCTAAAAATTCATCTTCTTCGGCAATAGTATATACAAGGTTTCTTGTACTACCGGCACTCAGTAAAAAACTTGTATCTACGGTTCCGTCTTCGGTAAAAATATTAACGAAACCGGGATTAGTGGCAGGCGCCTTGTTAGCAAATAAATATAATGCACTCTCATTTCTACTTACTACTTGTGTATAATTATCAAAATAAGGATCAACGGCATAGATGGCAAAAGTGAGCGTCAAATTATTGGATAAAGGAATTATCGGACTGTATTTGGCAGTTCCTGAAACGTTTTTTAATAGTGTGCTTACTACTATTCTAAACCCTTTATCATGTACTTTTAACAACATTCTATGATTTATAATAGCGTGATTTGTTGCTTGGGTCGGAACAATTTTTAACTGATTGGCAATTTGATAGGTTTCTAATTGTTTTTCTTTTTCTGCCGCAATCATGTTAGCGAACTTATTTTCTCCGTCATCGAGAAAAAAGGCATGGTAAAGGTTGATATTAAAAATGGCCTTATAAAACATTTAATTTCTTTTCAGGATATTATTTACTTCGATAATTACCGGCCCTTCTTTAGCGGTTACATTTCTTTCTATTTCGAGTACCGAAACTTTATAAATCAAGGAAGGATATTGCTTACCGCCCAACGTGCCCCATATATAGTTGAGTTCTTCAAAAGAAGGCGTAAAAAAATCAACATTAAACTTGAAGTTTTTAAGTTTTTCCATTCCTTCTAAATCCCTATCATAACTCGTATTGTCTTGGGTAAAAACTTTTTTGGCTTGAAAGAATTCAATAATTTTAGAAATACTCTTTAAAGATTCTTCATAGGTATTGCTATTTGCGCTAAAAAGGATATAGAGGTTTAGATATATTTTAGGGTTTTTATAAGTTACTTTTGTACCGTTGATATAACTATTCGGTACATTTTTTAGCGTAACCTCTTCTTGCATATTTAATAGTGATAAAATAATGTCACCGGCACCATTATTTCCATCACCGGTATCACTATCAATGGTAGCAATATTGTCTAATGAAACCGGATTTCCTTCAAAATAACCGTTCACCTCTTCTTTGATTACTTGTAATACTTCAAAAATCATAGTTGTAGATTTAACACAAGAAAAAAAATCAGTTGCAAGGTATTTAGAATGAAAAGGTTGGTCAATCCCCATTTTTAGGGATTTTGAAAATAATTTCGTTGGCTAGTAGTAGAAGTATCTGTTTTTGCACAGAGCCTCATGCATTGAGGCTCTATCAACCAACATACAAGCTATAAATAAGCCTGAAAAGCCATTGTGTTTTTTCAGAAATTATTTTACGCAATAAAAAGTAAAAATACTTATAATATTAGGATTGTATATCATAACAGGCTCTCGAACGGTACAAAACCAGACAATATTAAAAGTGCCGAAAGGTAATAAAATAGGGTTCAGAACGATATTTACAAAAGTTGGTGTTACTCTTTGATATACCTATTTACTGGCAAAGAGTTTTACATCGTCTTCCGAAACTTCTTTCCCGCCTAAAATAATCAACCGTTCTACAACATTTCTCAATTCCCTGATATTGCCTGTCCAATCATATTCTTGTAATTTTTTGATGGCTTTATCTGAAAATAACTTGACGGCATTGCCTTGTTCTTCGGCAATTTTTTTTGCAAAAAAGTCGACTAATAACGGAATATCTTCACGCCTTTCGTTTAGGCTGGGTACATTGATTAATATTACCGCTAACCGGTGATACAA
>Ga0256841_1000494_pt1 | contig 40774 bp, 45 predicted proteins | sample 356308metaG_FD_185971 | JGI IMG/M metagenome (GOLD analysis project Ga0256841, IMG submission 185971) | Hydrothermal vent microbial communities from Mid Atlantic Ridge, Atlantic Ocean - 356-308 | ecosystem: Environmental > Aquatic > Marine > Hydrothermal vents | place: Atlantic Ocean: Mid...
CAGGTGCAGCCGCAACGCCTCGGCATTGACGCGTTTCAGGCGCAGGCACATGAAGTAGCCGGAATTAAACGGGTAGATCTCCCAGGCATCCCGGTATTTGGGGTCCTGCAGAACCTCCCTGACCCGTCTGGCGCGCGCCTCCAGGATGTCGAATTTTTCGTGTTTCTCGGCTGCAAAAGTACCCTTTTGCATACCGTTGAGTACGATGGACTGGCTCAGGTGGGAGGCATTGGAGATCGTCCCGCGGACGGCACCGGCGGTTTTTTTCTCCAGGGCATCGTAAAAACGTGCCGCCTCGCCCGCCACCCGTGTGCCGTAGGTGACAAATCCCACGCGCAGGCCCCATGCAAAATTTTCCTTGGTGGCGCCGTCCAGCTTGACAGCCAGAATTCGCGGATGCAGGTCGCACAGTCCGGCAAACAGCGATTCCCGGTGGCACCGGGGGTCGTAGAAAAGACCGAAATAGGCGTCATCCAACCCGACGACCAGGCGCGTTCCACACTCGGCGACCTCGAAGAGCATGGCCTGCATCTGTGCCGCTTCGCTCATCGAAAGCGTGTATCCGGTGGGATTGTGCGGAAAGTTGAGCACCAGGCCGAGTTTTTCATTGTGTCGGGCAGCCTCGGTGAGATGCTTTTCGATGGCGTGCATGTCCAGGCCGCCATTCTTGAATTCGAATGGATACTGGCGGACATCGACCCCGTTGCAGCCATTGAATATCAGGTTGTAGTTGCCCCACATCATCTTGGGCAGCAGGACCGCTTCGCCGGGGTCCAGCCACAGCATGGCAAACAGGCTGATGGCGTGCGTGATTCCACTGGTAACCACCGGCAGGCTGATTGCCTTGCCCGCCAGGGAAGGATTCTTCTCCACAAGCCCCTGTTGCCACCGCTTCCTCAGTTCCGGAATACCGAAGGACGGCGCGTAAGTCAGCGAAGCCGACGGCCGGATGCCGCACACCGGCGCCATTATTGATTCAAGCCCCATGGTATGGCCCTTTTCACGGGCAATTCCGATGGTGGCGTTGATGGAATGAGCCTTTTCCCTGGCTTCGGCACCCTGGCTCAGGATCCCGCGGGGAAAAAAGAGCTGCCGGCCCTTGGCCGAGAGCATGCGTGGCACTTCGGCATTGCCGCGCAGGAGGGCTTCGTTGAGTTCTGCCGCAAGCGGGTTCATGGTGTAACTCCCTGCAGTCCGGATCACGGTGGTTCGCCGTCCGTGTATACGCACGCTTTGCCGCTGCCTCGGTGAATCGGCGGCAGATTCGCTTTGGTTCGCAACGGATGGCGCCTGAAAAATGATGTCAAAGCAAGCTTTTATCGTCTGGAAGGGAGGTCTGTCAAGAGCGGATCAGGAGATGTACATATAAAGGGGCCCCGGTCCCTTTGAGGGGCGCGGGGCCTGGCTGTCTTTTTGGCCGCATTAGCGATTTCCCCTCTTGGAGGCCTTGAGCGGATTGATCCTGGTACCGGAAACGGCGGCCGTCTTGGCCACATGCGTGGCCAGGTTGCAGGAGCCGTTCTTCCATTTCACAGCCGGCTCCGGGCAGGCCGAGCAGTACCAGCCCGAGGAAAGTTCCTGGCTGCGGTTGCAGCCGTCACACTTTTCGACGACATGGTGGCAGGAACCGCCATTGTAGGAACACCCCTCAACTGTCATAAAAGGGCACTCCTGCCCCTCACGAATCGTTGTACAAATCATCGGAATCACCCCCTTTGCTTTAAAAGTCGCTTTTGGTCGTGACGACACAGAAAAAAATGGTCCGCACAGGCGGCGCCACGGCGCAAACTTTCCCTGCCGCAATATTCGCGGGTTTCAGAAGCGCATTAAAATATCCGCATGTCCGGCAAAAGAAAGCGGAATATAAGCAAGCCGGCCTTTTCTGTCAACCAAAAATCGTCAAAACAGCCGCCGGGGGTTGATTCTCAGGCACGGCTTGCGTTAAGATGTGCTTAAAAACGGAGGGCCATGGTCGAATGCACTACGAAGGTAACATCATCCGTCCACCCAGTGAGGCGAATTCCATTCTTTTGCAGGTCACGGTGGGCTGTTCGCGCAACAGGTGCACCTTCTGCGGTACTTACCGGGGCGAACGCTTTAAAATCAAACCCATGGAAACGATCATGGCGGACATCGCCTTCGCCGCCCGGCACTGCCGCCGGCAGCGGCGTGTCTTTTTGTGCGACGGCGATGCGCTGATCGTTCCCCAAAAGCGGCTGTTGCAAATCCTTACAGAAATCAAACGGCAGCTGCCCTGGGTCACGCGCATAGGGACCTATGCCAACGCCAAGGGGTTGGAGATGAAAAGCCCCGCACAGCTCCGGGCGCTCAGCGACCTTGGGCTGGGCATCGTATACATGGGTCTGGAAAGCGGCGACGATGTCACCCTTGCGCGCATCCGCAAGGGCGCGCGCGCCCAAACCATGATCGAAGCGGGGCAAAAAGCCAAAACCGCCGGGATGAAGCTTTCGTTGACCGTGCTGCTGGGGATCGCCGGCAGAAAGCGCTCCCGAATCCACGCCCGCGAAACCGGCCGGGTGCTGTCCGCCATCGACCCGGACTACGTGGGTGCCCTCAGCCTGATGCTGATTCCCGGCACACCGCTTTACGACGATTATGTCCAGGGCCGCTTCACCCTCATCGAACCCTTGGAGATGCTCCACGAGCTTGGCATCATGATCGCCCACACGCACCTGACCCGCGGGCTGTTTCATGCCAACCACGCATCCAACTATCTGCCCATCAAGGCCCGCCTGCCCAAAGAAAAAGAACAGACGCTCCGGCGCATCGATGCCGCCCTGGCAGGCCGCATCGACTTAAAACCGGAATACCTGCGCGCGCTTTAGCCGCAGTTTACCGTTTCCCGGCACAGGCCCATCGGCTAATCGGCTAATCGGCTAATCGGCTATGCATTCCCCAGTAAACTCCGGCAGGCAACGCGCCACACGGGTTCAGGTTTACGGCTTCAGCGTATGAATTGTCTGGCAACTCGCAGGACCGGCTTCCGGAGACCCCGTCGTTTGCGCACGCTTTATTCGGCCAGTAACGCCGATACGGCCTCCAACACCCGGGGGGCCGTACCCCTTTGCAGGATGCGCTCGATGGATTGAAGGCAGGCCCGCACAATGGCGGTCTTGGGACGCGGCGAGGTGAGTTGCACAGCAATGGTCTTCAGATCAACGATCAGTTCATTCAGTGAATCAAAGTCGAGCGCAAGTTCCGTGGCCTGGGATTTGACCTCGGCCATAACCGTTTCAAGCCCCTCTTGCTGCGCTTCCTCTATGATCGGCCGGCTGCCGAGCTTGAAACGCGCTTCACCGTCCCTGACCGGCGCGATGCGCTGCGCCAGTTCCCTGCCCCGCTCGGACAGGCAGACCCCTCCGGCCAGCGTGCGCAGCTCGATCAAACCTGATCCCATCAGGTCTTCGGCGATGCGCGACGCCACACCCCGGTCAAGGCCCAGTTTACGTCCGACATCGTACATGGAAACCTGGCACTCGCTTTCCATGCCGCAATGTTCAAACATTTCGACCAGGAAACGCTCATCCACTTCGCTGAGTCTGCTGCCGGTCATGCAAGCGCCGCTTTCCGACTTACGGTCATTTGGAGATTTTTCCCGCTTCCTGCCGTCCCAGGTTGCGGCCCGCAACGGATACCCGCAGCAACCCCCGGCGATGGCGGGAATCCACCGCCTGCAATGCTTCGCGGGAACAGGTAGCTGATAGATACGCGCCGGTCAGTTGACTTTCTTGCGCAGCACAGACGAACATTTAAAGGTGACCACCCGTCGTTTCGACAGCAGCATGTCCTGGCCGGTGGCAGGATTTCTGCCGCGACGTGCGCGTTTGTCTTTCACACAAAATTTGCCGAAACCGCTGATCAGGACGTCTTCACCGTTTTGAAGGGTCCTTTTGATGATTTCCAAGAGGATCTCAACTGCATTGGAAGCATCTTTCTTCGGCAGTCCGACCTGTTCATTGATCGCTTCAACAATCCGTGCCTTGGTGAGCGTCATTGCTTCGCAACTCCTGAATGAATAGTTATTGACAGCTGTCCATCACCGTGTGAAACCCCACTCGGCCGATTCAAAATCGGACAATATTCCTAAGCTTTTAATTTGTCAACCTTTATTGATGAAATCTTGAAATTGCTGCGCTTAAAAACCGAGGCGTACCGGCACTCCGCCGAGGCGGCCCGCGGGGCCGGGCACTTTTCGAGCCATATGCCTGGGACCTTTATCCTGTTTACATCGCCGTGCAGGTGTTTTAGGTTAGGCTAAAACATGTTCTTCAAACCCGAAAGCCGCAGCGTGGGCCGCACGACCCGCGGCGGCCCTGTCAGGACTGCCGATGCTCTCTTTTCTGTCACGTATGGCCGTCATCGTCTATTTCGCATGCGCCGCCGGCCTGTTGCTCTACGGGGTGAACTGTTACGTCATGATCTTCCTGTTTTACCGCTCCCGCGGCCGTGCCGCACAGAGGCGCAGGGAGGTGCAGCGGTCCTTTCCGGTTTCCGCAGCCAGCCCGGAACTGCCGCGGGTGACCACGCAGATTCCCGTTTTCAACGAATACAACGTTGTGGAAAGAGTCATGCGCGCCGCCTGCCGCATGCGCTATCCGGCCGATCGGCACGAAATTCAGATCCTGGACGACTCCACGGATGAGACCCGCCAGCTCATCGACCGCACGGCGGCCGAGCTGCGACGGCAGGGACACGATGTCAGGGTGCTGCGCCGCAGCCACCGCCGCGGGTACAAAGCCGGCGCCCTGTCCCGGGGCATGGCCCTGGCCGGCGGTGAGCTGCTGGCCGTATTCGATGCCGATTTCGTGCCGCCGGCGGATTTTTTGCTGCAAAGCGTACCGTTTTTCCTGGCCGATGCCGGGCTGGGGCTGGTCCAGGCCCGCTGGGGGCACCTGAACCAGCGCCGCTCGCTGCTGACGCGGGCGCAATCCATCGGAATCGACGGCCACTTCATGGTGGAGCAGTCAGCCCGCAATTGGAACGGACTGTTCATGAACTTCAACGGCACTGCAGGTATCTGGCGCCGCCAGGCCGTCCAGGCGGCCGGCGGCTGGCAGTGGGACACACTCACCGAGGACATGGACCTGTCCTACCGGGTGCAGTTCGCCGGCTGGCGTACTGTATATCTTCCCGATCTGGTGGTCCCCGGTGAAATCCCTGAAGACGTGCGCGCCTTCAAAAGCCAGCAGTTTCGCTGGGCCAAGGGCTCCATCCAGACAGCCAAAAAACTGCTCCCCGGGCTGCTGCGCAGCCAAGAGCCATGGTTCAGGAAGCTCCAGGCTGTTTTTCACATGACCCACTATCTGGTCCATCCGCTGATGCTGGTACTGGCATTGCTGGCACTGCCGGTCCTTTTGACCGTCAGTTTCCGTCTGACACCGTCTGTCTTCGGCCTGGCCGCAGTGGCGTTGGGAATTTCCATGCTGGCGCCCAGCGCACTGTACGCCGTCAGCCAGCAGGCGGCGTACGAGAACTGGGGACGGCACCTGCTGATGCTGCCGCTGCTGGTGGTCATCGGCATCGGCATTGCCCTGTCAAACACCCAGGCGGTATTCGAAGCGCTGGCCGGCAGGCCCAGCGAATTCGTGCGCACGCCCAAACGCGGAGAGCTGACGAAAAAGGCCTATCCCCTGAAACTGCCGGCCATGGCCCTGCTGGAGATCATGCTGGGCCTTTACTGTACCTGGTCCCTGGCGGTGTATCTTTCAGCCGGGAAGTACCTGGTGGGACCCTTTCTGGGCGCCTATGCCGCCGGTTTCCTGTTCATCGGGTTGCTCAGCGTGGTCCATACGCTGGCATTTTCAAAATGAGCCGGCCGGCGGCAGATGACTGCATCCGGAGGCAGCCCTGGTTTTTTTACCTGTCGCTGGCGCTGCTCCTCTCCGCTTGCCTGTGGGGCGGCCTGTATGGCAAGATCGGCAGGCATCCGCTGTTCTCAGTGCCCGCCGGCGGTTTCATCCTGCTGTACGCCGCCACCTGGACGGCTTGGATGGCGGTTGTGGTCACTTTCCCCAAAGAACTTGCCGCAAACCGCCAGATTCTTCTGATTCTGACGCTGGCGCTGGCTTTGCGGGTGACCCTTCTGCCGCACCCTGCTTCCGACGACATCAACCGTTACCTGTGGGAGGGGCGCCTGTTGACCGAAGGGGTCAGCCCCTATGTCCATGCCCCCGGCGACCCCTTGCTCGCCGGCCGGGCGCAAAGCGACCCTTACCATGGCCGCATCAACCATCCAGCGGTTCCGGCGGCCTACCCGCCGCTGGCACTGCTCTTTTTTGCCGGCCTGGGAAAGCTCAAGTACGATCCGCTGACGATTAAAATCGCGCTGACGTTTTTCGATCTGGCCACCGTATGCCTGGTGCTCATGCTGCTCGGCCACCGCCGCCTGGACCTGCGCTGGAGCCTGGTTTACGCCTTGAACCCGCTGGTGCTCTACAGCTTCGCCGGCCAGGGCCACTACGACGTGATGCAGAACTTCTTTCTGGCCGCGGCCCTGGTCTGCTACGATCGGCGCCGCTGGGCGTGGATGTACCTGCTGGCCGGACTTTCGGTGCAGACCAAATACGTCGCTGTCTTCGCACTGCCGTTTTTCATGCGCCGCGACAACTGGAAACTGGCCTGGATCAGCCTTGCGGCCATCATACTGCCCTACGTGCCCTTCATTCTGCAAAGCCCGCTGGTGCCTTTTGAAGGCCTTTTATTTTTCGGCCGCCATTTTGCCGTCAACGGCCCGGTCCACGACTTGCTGCGTGCGGCCCTGGGCAGTATGGCGGCGGCCACCACCGGCTGCCGGGTGTTGTTGGCGGCTGTTCTGCCGGCGGCTGTCTTCTGGTTTCATCCCTGCCTGAACCCACGTTTCCGCCGCGACCCCGTATCCGGTATTTTTTTTGTGCTGGGCGCGCTGCTTATGTTCTTGCCGACGGTGCACTTCTGGTATCTGGCCTGGGTGTTTCCCTGGCTCGCCCTGCGTCCGTCCTTCAGCTGGACGGTTCTGTCCCTGTCGGCGGGTTTTTATTTTGTCTCCAGCGGCATGCTCCAGCAAACCGGCAGCTGGCAGTTGCCGGCCGCCGCACGCACCGCCGAATGGCTGCCTTTCGGCCTTTTTTTCGCAAATGACGCACGCCTGTTTTGTAAGCGCCTCAAGGCGCCCGTTTTCAGCGAAAACCCGCAGTCCCTGTCCATCGTCATACCGGCCCGCAACGAAGCCGGCCGCATCGCCGGCTGTGTCCGGGCGCTGCGGCGCTGCGCGCTGGTGCACGAAGTGATTGTGGTGGACGGCGGTTCCGCGGACGGTACCGCTGCAAAGGCACGCACAGCCGGCGCGCTGGTCCTGCAGCACGCGCATCCTCCGGAAAACGGAGGCGGCCGCGGAGGCCAGATTTACGCCGGCATCAACGCCGCCAAAGGCGATGTGGTCGCCATCGTACACGCCGACACGCGTGTGAAACCGACCGTCCTGGAGCGCGTGCTCGGCATGCTGCAACGCCAGCAGATGGTGGCCGGCGGCGCAATCGGCGGATCGTTTTCCGGATCGGCCCCGGGCCTGAGACTGCTGGAGTACGCCAACGACGCGCGGGCCGCTTTTCTGGGTATCAGCTTCGGAGACCAGGTCCAGTTTTTCCGGCGGACGCCGGTGGTGGCCAACGATCTGTTTCCCCGCATCCCGCTGATGGAAGATGTTGAATTCAGCCTGCGGCTGCACCGGTTGGGTCGTCAGGTCTTTTTCTTCGGCGGAACCTGCGTTTCGGCACGCGGCTGGCGGAAGTCCGGTGCCAGGAAGTTCCGGCTGGTGCTGGCGCTCACCGGCAGCTACCTGTGGCAGCGCCTTTACCGCCCGCCGGACACGACGGGCATGTACTACCGCTACTACGGGGAAATGGCTCCGCCGCGGGCGCAGCCCCTTGACAGGCCACATGCGAACCAGTAGCACAGTAGCAACAGTTCAGTCCCGCGAGGAAGGCGACATGCCCGATGCACAACAGCAACTGATCATTTTTACACGCTACCCCCGGCCGGGCAAGGCCAAAACGCGCCTGATTCCCGAACTGGGTGCCCACGGCGCCGCCGCGCTGCAGCGCCGTCTGACCGAGCGCGTCGTGGCCACGGCCCGGCAGCTGCCGGCCGGCCGCCATATTTTTTTCGAAGGCGGCCGTCTGCAGACCATGCAGCGCTGGCTGGGAAGGGATGCCGTTTTCCATCCCCAGGCACCCGGGGATCTGGGAAGCCGCATGCGCCATGCTTTTGTGCAGGTTTTCGCGGCCGGGGCGGGCCAGGTCGTTCTGGTCGGCAGCGACATTCCGGGCATTTCGGCGGATATCCTGCGCCAGGCCTTTGCACACCTGAAAGGCCGGGATGTGGTGCTCGGTCCGGCGGCGGACGGCGGTTATTACCTGATCGGGCTGCGGCGTGAGACTTTTCGGCACGCCTGCCGGGTGCTTTTCGGCGGCATACCATGGGGCAGTGCCGCCGTACTCAAAGAAACGCTGGCCGCGGCGCATGCCTGTGCCCTTTCCACGGCACTGCTGCACGAACTTAGGGACATCGACCGGCCGCAGGACCTGGCCGCCTGGGAAGGATCGCCGCATGAACAGTTCAAAAGGTAAACCGGCGGCATCGCTTTCGGTTATCATCCCGGCCCTCAACGAAGCCCGCCATATCGGTGCGGCCCTCGACAGCGCCGGCCGGCGGGCCGGTGTGGAAACCATTGTCGTCGACGGCGGCAGCCGCGACGCCACGACCGTCGTGGCCGCATCCCGGGGCGCCACGGTAATTGCCTGCCGCCCGGGCCGGGCACGGCAGATGAATGCCGGCGCGGCAGTGGCCGGCGGCCGCATCCTGCTTTTTTTGCATGCCGATACGCGCCTGCCAGCCGGCTACGCCGGGCACGTGCACCGGGCACTGGCGTCCAAACGTGTGGCCGCCGGGGCCTTCAGCCTGAAAATCGACGTCCAACGGCCTGCCCTGCGCTTCATAGAGAAGGTGGCCAATTTCCGCTCCCGCGTTTTGAAAATGCCCTACGGCGATCAGGGGATCTTTGTCGGAAAGCGCCTGTTCCGGCGGCTCGGTGGATTTGCCGACATGCCCATCATGGAGGATTTCGACCTGGTGCGGCGGCTGCAGCGCATGGGGGACATTGTCACGCTGCCCCAGGTCGCGCTCACCTCTGCCCGCCGCTGGGAACACCTGGGTGCACTGAAAACCTGGCTCATAAACCAGGCCGTGGTATGCGCCTACCTGGGCGGATTCGATCCCCGCCGCATTGCCGGATGGTATGGTACCGGCCGTCTGCGCTGATGGCGGTTTTAGACAGTCAGAAGGCGCACGGTTCCAGGCATTGGCCCACCTGCGGGCAGATCTCCGGCGCGCCTGCCAGCAGCGGTTCTTCGATTTTTTGCCCGTTCAGAAATTCGTTTAAAAAAAACTCACTGCCGTCGAGCCTGGATATGCGGCCGCCGGCGGCCTCGAGCAAAACACGCGCCGCAGCAAGGCCCTGGTAGGATTCATTGGCAATCACAGCCGCTTCCGCACGTCCCATGGCGACAAACGCGATATGGGCCCCGGTGCAGCCGAAATTGCGGATCTTGCCCGGAAAGTTCGGGTGGTAATGCTGGTGAAAACGCGAATAGGTAAGCAGCAGGCTTTCATCGTCAAGGCAGCCCTGGCCGGAGACCTGAATCCTGCGCCGGCCCCAGAAAGCATCCCTGCCCGCCTGGGCGGTGTATAAATCGCCTGAAGAAGGCATGTAAAAAACCCCCAGTACAGGCCAAAAGTTTTCAATCAACGCCAGCGAGGTTCCCCAGATAGGAATCCCCGCCTGAAAATTGGCCACGCCGTCCAGGGGGTCATAGATCCACAGGTAGCGGTTTTCCGCGTGTGAGTATTCCAGGTTTTCGTGGGTGTTTACAAAAGCCAGGTGTTCGGGAAAGTGTGTTTTCAGCTTGGCTTTAAAGGACTCCATCAGGCGCAATTCCATATCGGTAATCAAGGATGCGTCAAACTTGAGTTCGGCTTTTCCTCCCCCGTAAAACTCCAGCGCCTGCCTGCCCATTTCCTGGATAACGTCGATGGCGAATTGATTCAACACGTTGAAGTCAGTTTCTCTCTTTGTCAATGATGCCCTCCTGATGCATTGCCGGTCCAATTGACGAGGCCTCTACCTTTGCCTGGTCCATTCAGTTTAACAGAAAAGCCGGCCGGCTCAAAGTACTTTTTCCGCACGCCGCCGATCCCGCCCGGCCCCACACGGGGTATGTATTGACAGGGTCGCAGCCGCTGACTATAGTCTGACAATCCAAAAATGTGCGGGTCCGGCGGGCCCTGCCGAACTTTTCGAAGGAAACTTGGCGTGAAGCGATTTTTTCTCCTGGTCGCCGTTTTTGCGGCAGGGGCTCTTCTGGCCGGTTGCACGGTTTTTCGCGTCAACCTGCTGCCGTCTGCCCAAAACCGACTTAAAGAGGTCACACTGCAGGGCAAGGCGAGCGGCAAGGTGGCCGTCATCTCCATCAGCGGAACCATCAGCGGCCGCTCCCGCAAGGGCCTGCTGCGTGACCGCGCCTCCATGGTGCAGGAAGTCGTCTCGCGGCTTAAACTGGCGCAAAAAGACAAGCAGGTGAAGGCGGTTGTCCTGAAAATCGACACACCGGGCGGCACGGCATCCGCCAGCGATATCCTCTACCATGAAATTATGGCCTACAAACGCCGCAGCGGCGCCAAAGTCGTGGCGGCCATGATGGGCCTGGCAACCTCCGGCGGATACTATGTATCGCTGGCGGCTGACGCCATCTATGCCCACCCCACCACGGTCACCGGATCCATCGGCGTCATCTTCCTGCAACCCAAAGCGATCGGCCTGATGAAAAAGATCGGAGTGGATGTCGATGTCAGCAAATCCGGCCCCAACAAGGATATGGCATCCCCGTTTCGCCGCAGCACCGCCGAGGAGCGGCGCATCCTGCAGGCCCTGACCCATTCCCTGGCGGATCAGTTCCTGCATTTGGTCGCCATACGGCGCCATCTCTTAGCCGAAACACTGGCACAGGTCGCCACGGCCAGGATCTACCTGGCTGCCGACGCACGGAAACTGGGCCTTATCGACGCCATCGGGTATCTGCCGGATGCCATCGATAAAGCCAAAGAGCTCGCCGGCCTCGATCCGGCATGTAAAGTCGTGGCCTACCAGCGGCGCACCGCTCCTGACGGCACCGTTTACAGCGATGCGCTGAACCGATATGCCGGCAGCAGCAGTCCGGGTCCACGGCTCAGCCTGTGGTCGCTTTTACCCGTCAAACAGCCCGGCTTTTATTATCTCTGGCTGCCCGGCTTGTCAGCAGAGTAGCCCGGCAGTTCCCCCGGATGCGATTCACCAGCGGTTGTTTAACTCTCTATCAGCGGAGACAGTCATGCGCACGTCGGACTCCGGCGAAATTTTTAAGATCTCCAACATCCGGTATTTCATTCGCTTCCGGCTGTTTTTCAACGCCCGCTTCTACTACCCGGTCTTTACGATCCTGTTTATCGATTTCGGCCTTTCGCTGGAGCAGTTCGCCCTGCTTAACGTGGTCTGGGCCGCGACCATCGTGCTGCTGGAAGTTCCCTCGGGCGCACTGGCCGACACCATGGGCCGCAGAAACCTGCTGGTTCTGGCCGCCGGTCTGATGGTCGCCGAAATGGCCCTCCTGTCGTTCGTTCCGCGCGGCAACGTGCATCTTCTGTTCGCCGCCTTCCTGCTGAACCGCGTACTGAGCGGCACGGCCGAGGCCGCGGCCAGCGGCGCCGATGAAGCGCTGGCCTTCGACAGCCTCAAGCAGGCGGGCCTGGAACGGCAATGGGGACGTGTGCTGGACCGCCAAATGCGCGTACAGTCCATGGGCTACATGCTCGCCATGAGCATGGGTGCTGCGGTATACGATCCGCATATGATGCAGAAAACGGCCGACTGGCTGGGGCTGCACGTTGTGCTGACCCAGGATATCACCCTGCGCTTTCCCATCTACCTGACCCTGCTGATGGCGCTGCTGGCACTGACGACCACCTTGGGCATGCACGAAACCCGCCCCCAGAATGATACAGCTGCCTGCCGAGACCTGAAATCCTGCGGGCACTCCGCCCGCCAGGCTTTCGGCGTGACCTTTCAGGCGGGGCGCTGGATCCTGAAAACCCCGATTGCCCTGGTCATCATTGCCGGCGGCGTTTTGTTCGACAACATCATCCGCATGGTGCTGACACTTTCCAGCCAATATTACCGCCTGATTCAGCTGCCCGAAGCCACCTTCGGTCTCATCGGATCCGGCCTGGCCTTGATGGGCCTGTTGGCGCCCCGCGTGGCCCTGAAGCTGGTTGAACGGCGCACGCCGGCTTTCAACATGGCCCTGCTGGCCGGCCTGACATTCTGCGGCCTGCTGGGCATGACTTTTTTCATACCGCGGCTAGGCCTGCTGCCCATGGTGTTTTTGTACAGCGCCATGCTGATGATGGGATTTATGCTGAGCTATTACCTGAACCGCATCACGGCCTCGGAGCAACGTGCCACCGTACTGAGCTTCAAGGGCCTTTCATTCAACCTGGGATACGGGATCGCCGGATTGCTGTATGCCTTGCTGGTGGCGATGACAAAATCCGGGCTGACAACAGATATCCGGGTCGGCGGGAAAGTGCTGGAAGACCTGGCCTTTAAGGCCTCACTGGGCTGGTTCCCATGGTACTTCCTCTTTACACTGGCGCTGTGGTTCTTTTTTGCCAGCCGGAAATTGCACCTTGCCGACATGCAGCAGATCAGATAGAGCCCACGCCCACCCGGCTGCCCACCGCGATGGCAGACCAGTCGCTGCGCGCCCATCTCGCAAATTGCGGCACCCGGCTTGACGTAATTTGTCACCTCTCAGACCTTCGCCTGTCATAATCTGCGCACCACCTCCCTAACTTACCGTGTTCACATATCTTCACAATTCAAATGGCCTGGCTCGCTTCTTGCAATCAGCCACTGTTAAAAAGCTGCCGGACGTCGGCAGTCAGTTCCGTTCTTCGCGTCACCGCAGAAAGGGCCGGGCCGCCATGCAACTGATCGAATACCAATGCCGCAAATGCCGTTACGTTTTTGCAAAGATACATTTTCAAAAGGATTCCAAGGCGGTGTCATGCCCCCGCTGCCATCATCATGTGGTGCGCCAGCGCCTGGACTTTACAGCCCCGTGGCATGATCCCCCGCCGGCGACGCCTTTTCCCGACACCTCCGACGAGCCGACATGGCGGCCGTAGCATATATCGTGGCGGCTGCAACAGCCAAATAGAGAAAGGAAAACTTCAATCCATGGCATCCAACTTCCATATTGCCGTCGATCATGTTGTCGGGAGGCTGCACATCCGACTTGATGGCGACTTTGACGGCACCTCGGCGTTCGAGCTAATCCATATGCTGGATCGATACGGCCGCAAGGCGACTGAAATCATCATCGACACCAGTGGACTGAAGCGCGTATTTCCTTTTGGCAGGGACACCTTTCGCAATAACCTGCACCACATCACCGGCGGGACCGGCGAACTGATCGTGCGGGGCAAGCACAAAAAGCGGTTTTCTCTACATGGACAGAGCACCATTTGCAATCCGCGCTAACCGGTTAACCTTCATCTGAGAGCATCTTGACAGGCAAAACATTCAGGGCCATGAATTCGTTTTCCGGCCCCGAGCGACGCTCGGGCAGAGACCGGCGCCACCGGCAAGCATCCATTTTCAGCAAATCCCGTCTGGCCGGCCTGCGCCACCGGCCGCGCAGGCGCGAAGACCGCCGCAAAGCGTTCAGCGTTGACCGCCACAGCCCCAGGACGCTGGTGGTCATTCTGCTGATTATCCTGCTGAGCATCAGCGATGCCGCACTGACCCTTTATCTCATCGGGCATGGCGCCGCTGAAATCAACCCGCTGATGCGCTACTTTCTGCACTACGGGCCGGGGGTTTTTTTTATCGTCAAATACCTGCTGACATCCCTTTCTCTTTTCATCATATTGATCTACAAGGACAATTTCATCTTCGAGACCCGCCTGCGCGTCAAAATCCTCTTTTGGGCGGCCCTGGTGCCCTTTCTCCTTGTCGTCGCATGGGAAGTCATACTGTTTCTGCTGACAATCTAAGCCGGACCCCGGCGGGAAACAAACGCCCTGTTCTACGATTCTCACCACCCGCGATTCGGCTGTCGGCCCTCCTGCCCATCGTCGATGAAAACACTTTCGCGCCGCCCCTTGCCCAACATCGGGATTCTCGCTCATACACAATATGTTGTTTATTTTTTTCTTGACATACCACATAAGGCGTTTTATAAGCACTCCCGGCAGGAGTCGCTCCATGGCAACGGACCATCATCCTGGCCACATATTTCCGGTTGGGGTGTTTCGCGGAGGAAAGCATGGCGGATATGCAGGAAAATCGTCAGGAGAAACGCTACCGGGTCAAAGAGGGTGCCATCGCCGTCATCGGCAACCATGCCAACGTGCTCGGGCAAATCATCGATATCAGCCTGAGCGGGCTTTCCTTTCGTTACATGGACAACGGCCAGAAAGAAGACAATGACCGTCTGACCATTTTGTCGACGGACCAGAATTTTTACCTCGTCAATATTCCTTTTGAAACGGTTTCCGATTTTTCACTGCACAACATTCCGTCCTTCAGCAGTATGGTCATGCGCCGCCGGTGCCTGCGTTTCGGCACGCTGACCGCAGAGCAGACTGCCCAGATCAAACGTTTCATCGCCCGCTACGCCTCCTCTGAAAGCTTGAAAAACGCATCTGATTCCGGTAACGTGGCAGCCATCTGACTGCTGTTGATGCGAAACGGCCTCATTTTAGCGCCAACTATCGGGAATAACAGTCTCTGGAGTCCGTCGGCCGCGACTTTCTGCATGTCGCATTCCGGACATGGAAACGGACCGGCGGCCGGCTGACGAACCAACCCGAATCAGGAGCATGAATCCAATGCCCGTCAAATATGCGCCAGTTCGCCGGGTGGTGTCGGTACTTGCGGTACTGTTTTTCTGCCTCGCCGGCTTTGGCTGTCAACGCAATGAGGTCAACAGGGAAATCGGCCACCTGCACGATACCGACAAGGAAGTCCGTCAGGAGGCCGTCAAAGCCCTGGTACGCATTGGCCCCCCGGCTGTCGAACCGCTGATCAAGGCCCTCAAGGAAAAAAATCCTGATGTTCAGGCAGCCGCCGCCAAGGCGCTGGGTCTGATCGGTGACAAACGGGCCGTGATGCCGCTGGTGGACATGATGAAGAACTCCTACAATGTCGAGCTGATGTTCGAAATTGCCGTGGCCCTGACACAAATCGGAGATGAACGCGCCTGCGGGGCCCTGCAGACGGCCAGCCGGAACTCCAGCAACCTAATCTCCAGCGCCGCCAGAAAAGTCTTGTCGCAAAGCGGACTTTGCAAACAGAAATAGGGAAACCCGCCATGGGACTTTACGATTTCACATTCTACGACCTGATCAATCGCAACGCCGTGCTCTTCAGCGAAAAAACGGCTTGGGACGAGGCGGCCGACGACCGCCGGCGTTCATTTGCACAATACAAACAGCAGGTCGATCGCCTGGCCGGCGGATTGCAGGGCCTGGACATCGGCCGCGGAGCGCGCATCGCCGTAATCGGTAAAAACAGTTGGCAATATTTTCTGCTGTACGGCGCGGCGGCGGCTGTGGGCGCAATCGTGCTGCCGCTCAACTGGCGCCTGTCCGCCGATGAAATCTGCTTTAACATCAACGACGGCGGGCCGGTTGCGCTGTTCGCCGACCCGGAATTCGTGCCGCTCATCGATGGTTTGCGGAAAAAGCTCGCCAGTGTGAAATCGTACTTCAACCTGCTTCCCGGTCAGGGCGGCTTTGCAGCATATGAAGACCTGATGGAGAGCGGCCACGATCTGCGGCCGGCAGACCTCGCAGGCAATGACCCTCTGGTGATCATTCATACGGCGGCCGTTGCCGGCAGGCCCCGCGGCGCAGTGCTGAGCCATACAAATATGATGCTGGCCTGTCTGCACCTGAATCTGGGGTTGCATCTCAGTTCCACCGATGTGCACCTGAACCTGCTGCCGCTGTTTCACGTCGGCGGCCTGTTCATGGCGGCCGCCAGCTTCCACGCCGGAGCGCTGAACGTCAACATGCGCAAGTTCGATGCCGCCGCGGCACTCGACCTGATCGCAGACCGGAAGGTTTCCGTGATGTTCGATTTCGCTCCGATTCTATCATCCATCCTGGACGCGCAGTCCAAAAGCGGTGCAAACATCCACTGCCTGCGGAAAGTTGTGGGCATCGACGCCGCCGAAACCATCGAAAGATACCAGCGGGTCAGCGGCGGCGCCTTTTACTGCATGTACGGGCAGACGGAAACCTCGGCCTTGGTGAGCCTGGGGCCATACAACGACTGTCCGGGGTCGGCCGGGCGGGTGATCCGGCTGGCGGATGTGCGGCTGGTCGACGACGATGACCGGCCCGTTGCCCGCGGCGAAAGCGGCGAAATCTGCATCAAGGGCCCCATGGTGTTTTCCGGCTACTGGAACCTCCCGCAAGACACGGCCTATGCCTTTCGCAGCGGCTGGCACCACACCGGCGACCTGGGACGTTTCGACGAAGCGGGCTTCCTGTGGTATGCCGGACGCAAGGCCGAGAAGGAACTGATCAAACCGGGAGGGGAAAACGTCTATCCCGCCGAGGTGGAAAAAACCATCCTGGCACACCCGGACGTTTTGCAGACGGTGGTTTTCGGCGTACCGGACCCCAAATGGGGAGAAGGCATCAAGGCCGTCTGCCGGCTGGCGCCCGGATCGGCCTTGACGGCCGAAGACCTGATCCGCTTCGTGGGCGCGCGTATCGCCAGCTACAAAAAACCACAGTACGTGGAATTCGTCTCCGAACTTCCGCTGGACGCCGGCGGCCGCCCGGACCGCGCCAGAGTCAAAAAAACCTTCGGCGGCGGACCGGGGTAGCCCGGCGGAATCCCTGCGCCGGCGCCCCACGTCGAGCCGCCGTAAGCTATCAGGGTTCAAGTGCCCTGCCCATTGGATGCCCTTACTGCCGGGAGGTGGAGAGGCCTCGCTGCAACCGTTGCATTAATCGATCCAATTTCTTTTGCTGGTCTTCATTCAGATAGGGCTTCATTTTCCCGGACGCCTGAAGAAAAACTTTCTCAAACTGGGGCCGCAGGTGTGCCCGTAGTATCCGGACCCGCTTTACGGCCGTATCGACAAAAGGATGGATATGCCTTCTCTGCTCACTGCTGAGATCCAGCGCGCGGCTTAAGTTGGCCATAACCAGCTGTACGGCGACTTGGTCGTTTCCGCGGATCAAGGCGTTGATCTTGCTGCGTATCTGATGCCGGACATACAGACTGGTGCCCACCGTGCCGACAACCACGCCGGAAATAAAGATAACCAAAAGGGCCGCATATACCCTGATTTTGTTCATGGTCCCCATTCAGCCAACATTTTAAAGCGCAGCGAGCACTAAAGACGCCAACCCAAACGGGTCGTTTAACATGAGCCTGGACAGATCCGTGTCAAGGCTTCCGCCGGAGAGCCATGCAAAAGCCATAAGCGCCAGGGCAGCGGCGCAGCCCGCGCCTGCAAAACGGCAAACCACCGGCATGGGAAACCATCGCTCGAATCGCATGAACCGCTTTTTCTCCATGCAGCCGAGCTGATGAATATCCTGCATGAGTGTCTGGCGCCAGCCGGGAGGCAAATCCGGAAGTTGACGTCTGCGATAGGCACCCCCCAGCAATCTTTCCAGCCGGTCGATTTTTTGCCTTGGGTTATGCATTGAGGCCCCTGTTTTCCGGGAATAAAGATGCCAGTATGTTGCGCAGCTTGCGGCGTGCGCGGAAACTGCGGATTTTAACATTCGCGGCGGACATGTCCATAAGCTGCGCGGTCTCCGCCACGGAACGCTCTTCAAAATACATCAGGATCATCAGCATGCGGTCTCCGGCCGATAGTTTGTTCAACGCCCAATCGAGCAACTCCCTGGTTTCAAATTGTTCCGCCATATCCGGCAAGTCGGCCAGGGTGCTGTCCTGATGGTAGCGATGCAACCAATCCTGGGTGTTTTCCGACAGCGCACTGATGGGAGTTTCGCAGTTGCGGTAGTGGGCACGCCAGAAATCGTGGCAGGCCCTTGTGGCAATCCCGGCCAGCCAGTGCCGCAAGGGCCGTCTGCCGTCGTATCCGGATAGCGATTTGTACGCTCTTAAAAATACGTCATGGGTTACTTCCGCCGCATTTTCGGGCGGGACTCTACGCGCTACCTGTTGATGTATAGCGTCTTCATGTCTTTTGAGCAACACTTCGAATGAGCGGGTGTGCCCATTGAGAATTCGTTCGATAACAACTGCATCTTCGTCTCTTTCCATTATCGGCAAACGGCCGCATCAATTAGGGGGTCACCGTCGTGGTCGACGTTCGGGTGCCGCTGCGTCCGGCCGGACCGGTGGTTGTCACGCTGCGCTGGTAACTCTCAGAATTAAACCCCCGCTGCACGGCCCGCGAGGCGGTATTACCGCCGGGCCCGGTAACGGTGGTCGTCCGGCCGGCGCTCCCCGCATAAGAGGGATAGACTGCGTATTGATATCGGCGATGCCGTTTCCGGTAATGGTTGCCGTACTGCCATGGGACGTGGAATAGCCGGCCGGGCCGGTGCTGGTGACACTGCGCTGGTAGCCCGCGGAGGTGAAACCCCGCTGAACAGAACGTGTACAAGTTCTGCCACGGGCACCGGTTACGGAAACCGTCCGCCCCCGCGCCTGGACGGTGTTGAAAGCGCCGAAAACCGCGACCATCATCAATGCTGCAACCACCGCAGTCATTTCCTTGACTGTCATCTTTTTGCTCCTTTGGTATTGAGTGGCGGAAAAACGTCTCTGCAACAATAGTCGTTGCGTAAAGCCAACCGGTTACAAAAAAATCCGGGGCCGCTTCTCAAGTTATAGCAATATCAGTGCCAATCCGAAAAATTAAAGCAATATTAGTGCCAATCCGAAAAAGCCTGCCGTCACAGTGCCACGCTCCGTCACATAAAGAAGCTTTCTTTATCGTCCCTATCGATTGTTTCAACGCATATTAACTGCCTGTTGCGCTAAAAAGAATGTCCAATTTGCCAAAACACCATGACGGCGGCCAGGCTATTCGGCATGCAGCGTAATCCACTCCTTGAGCAGGGAGCGACGAGCCCTGTCCCGCCGCGTAATCGCTTGATTCAGCAAATTCTGCCCGTTGTCGAGAATGCGCTGTTGGTCAGGCGTCAGGATTTGGCGCAGTTGCGCAATCAAATCCGTAAACAGCATGGTCAGCTGTTCCCCGGCAGCGGCCACCCGCCGGTAAGCGGATAATACAACCTCCCGATCCGGGTGAGGCGCCCCCAAAGCCTTTCGCAAATCGGCACGGGCGGCCTGCAGTGCGCTGATCACCGGTTGAAAATCGGTCTGGTGCTGCTTCAGCACCCGGGCAATTTCATGCTTTTGGGCATCGGTAAACTGCATACGAATCAGTGTTTTCAGCAGGGTACCCCCCAGGGTCATTGGCGCTGTCTCAAATGCCGCACCATAAGCATTTCCCGCAATCATCATGATTACCAGTACGGCCGGAATCAACTTTCTCATCCTACATCTCCTTTCTTTACAGGGTTTATTGTCCCGCTTCTATGGAGAATGTCGTCGGCCACCGGCAGGCGGTTACAGAAAACTGCACACCTGTCTAAAACAGGCCATGCAAAAGAAGCTGAAGGCCTCATCCGCCGGGCGAATTTATTTTTTACCTGAATTTTGCAAGCGTTGCGTTTGCCGCCTATACAAGGCGCAGGGCATGCAGCTGTAGTATACTACCGCAAATGCCCTGCAACACAGTCGATGCGGTAAAATCGGCGCTCCCGCAGGGCAGACAATTTTGAAGTCAAAATGGAAGGTTTCCGAACATACCAATGACGCTGAAAATTATCGCGCTGCATCCATTGACAACCATGAGATAACATTACAATTTTATAAGTTTTCAAAATTGTCTGTGCAAGATTCAGGTTTTACCTGTACAGGCCGATAAACGATACAATAGGCGATCGATTCGTTTCTGGTACCAAATGTTTTTAGAAGCAACTATTGACGGGGGGATCAACCCATGGCAATCAAGTTGTGGTCAAACAGGCCCGTACCCGGAGCCAGGAAGGCCAGCAAAGAAATGCGTCCACATTATGCGCACTCCGAAATACCGGCCGGGATTTCAATTACGCGGTCGAAAGACCGGCTTATCCTGCGCAGGAGGTGGCTATGCTTGCGGATGTGGATCCATGTTTTAGGGGGAACGTTTTTTATCGCCGGGACAGTGGTGGTGTTTGCCGTCAGAAATCAGCAACCACAGGCACAGGCCACAGGTATTTCGTATTTATTCCTTATCGCGGCCATGGGTGTGTTTTATTATGTCATGGCCATTTTACTGAACAAAACGCGCATAACCGTCGACCGCAGTACCATCCGCATCAAGCATTATCCTCTTTTCTGGCCGGGAAATCACCAGATGGATGTGCGCCTGATCACCCAGTTTTACGTCAAACAAACGCTTGTCAGGAGGGGTCGGGGACATTCAATTCTGCTCTGCGGAGAAGGTTATCAATATGAAACCAGTTGGTTTGAGCTGCGAGCACGTGAGAAAGTCAGAGGAGATGTGAAAATATTAGACAAACTGCCGTCCCGGAAACAGGCGCTGCTTATCGAGCATGAAATAGAAAATTTCCTGGGCATTCAAAACCAACCTGTTTACGGTGAAGTCGATCCCGATGCCAAAACCAAATTCACTTCCTCCTGAAGCACTTGCAAATTCGGCAGTGCAGTGCTGAACAAAGAGGGGCTCAGGCCCCCGACACGGCCAGTGAATCCTCGATCTTGATCTGCAGCTCGGCCAGATCCACGTCGGACAACCCCAGGATGGCGTCTTCCTCGGTGGCCATCAGCATCAGGGACGGGTCCGCATCCAGTCCTATTTCCATTTTATTGCAGGCCTTGTTGGCCAGGCGCACCATAACCAAGACGTGGTTTTTGGCATCGAATTGCTCTTCGTGGTGCTGAACCACCACTTCGCGGTACAGCTGCGGCAGGTTCCAAGCGGTGAGCAGCTGATGCCCCTTGGATGGATGCAGGTCGTGCATGACCTGATTGATGAACTCCGTCGTCGGGGGCTTGTCGATCTCCCCTGTTTCACACAAATGATCGATAACGGTCAGAATGAGCAGTTTTCCCATATCGTGCAGCAGGCCTGCGAAAAAGGCCTCCTGGGCCAGTTCTTTGAGGTTCAGACGCTTGGCCAGCCAGAGGGACCCCAGCGCGCAGCCCACCGAGTGTCGCCAGAGGGTATCGAGCAACTCTTTAAAAAGCGGGTCCCGTGAGGCAAAGTTGGTTTTCTGGGTGGCCAGCAGCACGATGTTGGCAATCTCCTTGGTCCCCAGGCGCTTGATGGCATTATCCACGGTGGACACCTCGGAAAGCCCGCGGTAAAAAGCCGAATTGGCGATGCGCAGCACATGGCCGGTCAGGGCCTGATCCTGCATGATCAGCTTGGCCAGGTGCCGGATATCCGGATCCTGTTTCGAAATTTCCTGTTGCACCTGGTGTGCACAGGCGTTGAACACCGGCATGGGCACCTGGCCGCTGTCCAGCTGTGCGTTGACCATATCGATAAACGTCAGCACTTCAGGCATATCACACTCCCAGGATATGGCGCAGTTCGTTCAATGGCCGCGGCCGGTTCAGTTTTGGCAGGCAGCGCAGTACTTCCTCCGGTGTGGTGATGCCCATAGCCGCCTTGACGGCGCCGTCTTCCAGCAGGGTGACCAGACCGGTGGATTCGATACTGATTTTGCGAATGTCGTAACTCGTCTTGCGCTCAAGGATGGCGTTGCGAACCCTTTCGTCCAGAATCAGCAGTTCAAAAACGCCCACCCGGCCGCGGTACCCCGTGTAGTTGCAGTGCTGGCACCCTTTGGCTTTGCGAAACTGCCAGCCGATGCAGTCTTTGGGATCGTAGCCCATGCGCTGCATCAGGGCGGGATCCGGTTTGCAGGCTTCGGCGCAGTGCAAACAGACCTTGCGCAACAGGCGCTGCGCCAGCACGCTGATGACGGTGGAGGAAATCATGAAGGCCTCGATCTCCATGTTCAGCAGCCGGACGAGGCCGCCGATGCTGTCCTCGGTATGAAAAGTGGTGAGAACCTTGTGACCTGTCAAGGCCGCCTGCACGGCGACCTCGGCCGAGTAGTTGTCGCGGATCTCGCCGATGACGATGACGTCCGGGTCCTGGCGCACAATGTGACGTAGCGTTTCTTCAAAGGTCAGGTTGATTTTGGGATTGATCGAGCACTGCGAAATGCCGTCGATGATGTACTCCACGGGCTCTTCGGCCGTAATGATGCTGATCTGGGGGTTCTTGATATGGTTGATACAGCTGTAGATGGTCGTGGTCTTACCCGACCCGGTGGGCCCGGTGACCAGCATGACACCGCTGGGCTGCAGCAGGGCCTCTTCCACAAAGCGGTCCCGCATGCGTGATGACATGCCGAGTTCGTCCAGCTGGATCAGTGTCCCCTTGCGGTTGAGCAGCCGCAGCACGATTTTCTCGCCGTAAACCGTTACGTAGAAAGAAACCCGCAGGTCCAGTTCATGGCCCTGATGGTCGAAAAACAGGCGCCCACCCTGGTGCCGGCGCTTTTCCACGATGTCGGCGCCGCACATTACCTTGATCCGGCTGGTGAGTGTGGGGGCGATGTCCTGCGGCAGATCTTTATGCAAAACGAGGATGCCGTCCCGGCGAAAACGGATGCGCAGCCGGTCTTCCAGCGGTTCGATGTGGATGTCGCTGGCTTCGTCCTCGATGGCGGCGACGATGATCGCATTGGCCAGGCCCACAACGGAGTCATCGTTCAATTGTATTTCATGCTCGGTTTTGGCATACCGCAGGAACTGGTCGAGCACTCTCCGGATGGATTTTTCGTGGGCAATGGCCCGGACCATATCCGGACCGAAAAACCGCGTGGCGGCCTCTAGCGCTTCATCGTCTAAGGGATCCGCAAAAGCGACCAGGACGCCTTCGCCGGTCCGGCGGATGGGGATGAAACAGTGTTTTTCATACCACTTGGCCGGAGCCCTGCGAAACACCTCCGGCTCAATTTCGTCATACTCGGGAGTAATATGGGCGAACCCCAGCTGCATGGAGAGCACCTGGATGATGTCGCTCTCATCGACCAGTCGTTTGGCGACCAGAATCTGGCCGATCTTGCGCCGGTTTTTTTCTTCCTGCTGGATCTTGACGGCCAGTTCCAGATCCTCCGGGGAAATGTACCCCAGCTCTGCCAGCAGCTCGCCGACGGGGAGGTTGGTTGCGTGGGAGCGCACACTTTCCTGTATCTGCGCATCGGTGACACATTTCAGATCCTTCAGAACCCCCAGCAACGATTTATGCGCTTCGAGCTTGGACTGAATCCGCCGCGCATACTGGAGTTTCCGGTCGCTGATCACCCCGTCGGCAAGCAGGTAAGATACGATCGGTCCATATGCGCAAGACGGTTCTGCAGTTGTTGCAGGTTGCATCTTTTCCTCCCGGGCATGTATGGCACATGCAGATCGCGGCATACAGGTCTTCACGAAAATTTCCGTTCAAACGGCACAATCGGCTTTCAGGCGGCACCCGTGGCACCTGTCCGGCCGCAGCGAAACGAGCATCACCGGCCACTGCACGGCCATCCTGTATCTTTTTCGGCCGAACGGCCGCCCGACTTTAGTGAAGAGATGCCATTTGCATGGATGGCGAGTCCGGAGAACCGGGCCAAAGGGGCCCTGCAGAAATGTTTTTACGTCGTACGGAGGGAAGAGGGTCGCATCCAGCAAATTTCCGTCGTGTCCGCGGCCACAGCGGCGATATGCCCGTCGAAACGGATCTGTTCAACGGCCCAGAGCCCGTCCCGGTAGCGCACATGCAAGTGCCGATCGTCGATGATGGAGACCACGCGGCATTCCGCAAGGCCCCGGAAGCCGATTCCAGCGGCCTTTAACACCGCTTCCTTGGCCGTCCAGATACGGAAAAAACGTTGGACAGGCGGATCATCACCCAGGCGCCATTCATCGTCAGCGGCAATTTTGGCGATCAGCGCTTCGGAAACGGGTTTGACCTTTTCCACGTCGATGCCCACCCGCACCCGGGCCAGCACGGCCCCCACCCAGGCCGGTTTATGGGTCACGGACCAATACCAGCCGCCCGTCGGCAAAGGTGCCCCGTTATCGTCTTTTTCCAGCGGTCCCAGCGCCACGCCGAGACGCCGGGCCGACGCGGCCAGCGTCTGCCGGGCCAGACGGCTGAGCATCGCCACGCGCGCACGTCCCCCGAGTTTGCGGTCTGCATCGGGGACAGGCATTACCTCTGCGTATGCACAAGGCATGGGGCCTTTTCTCCCTCTGCGTGCGGTCAGCGCTCCGATCGGTCCGGCGGGCTTTCTGCTGACGCGTCTTTTTTCAGTTTCAGTGCCTCACGGTAGACCGTGTTTCTTGAGACATTGAGCGCACCGGCCACCCGGCGGACCGCCTCGCTCAGGGAAAGATCACCATTGCCGGCAAGTTTGGCAAGTTCACGGTGTACCTGCTTCAGATCCGGCGGTTGCGGGGATACCGCCGGCCCGACCAGCAGTGTGATCTCGCCTAGGATTTTCCCGCGCGCCTCCAGCCGATGCATGATCTGCGCCAGCGTGCCGTGAATGAACTCCTCGTGCAGCTTGGTCATCTCGCGCGCCAGCACGGCCGGGCGGTTGCCCATGATCCGCCGGACGTCTTCCAGAAGCTGCCTGATGCGCTGCGGGGATTCAAAAAAGATCACGGTGCGCCCTTCGGCGGCCAGCGCTTCCAGCAGCTGCAGCCGGCGGTTTTTTTGGCGGGAGACGAAGCCCGCAAAGAGGTAGCTGCCGCCGGGCAGACCGGCCACGCTCAGGGCGGTGCTGACAGCGGAAACGCCGGGGATCGGCACCACTTTAAACCCGGCCGCCAGAACGTCCGCCACCAAGAGGCGGCCGGGGTCTGAAAGCGCCGGTGAACCGGCGTCGGAAACCAGCGCCACGCTGTCGCCCTTTTCAAGCCGGTTAACGATCTGCACCGCACGGCGCCGCTCGTTGTGCTCGTGGCAGGAGACAAGGGGTTTCTTGATACCGAGGGCCGCCAGCAGGCGACCGGTGCGCCGGGTGTCCTCAGCCGCCACCAGGTCCACGCCGCGCAGCACCTTCAGCGCCCGCAGCGTAATATCGTCGCGGTTGCCGATGGGCGTACCCACGACGTAGAGCGCGGGGCCGCAGACCGGCTCGTTTTGTTCAGCGGTAGGCGAGTCCGAAGGCATTTCTGACGATTTCCAGCCGCGGCTCACGGCCGGCGGCGTCCACGGCGACCACATCGAAGCGCGCCTTTGGGCAGCCCAGGCGCCTGGCCTTCAGGTAGTAAAGCGCCACCTTCGAAAGCGTGCGCTGTTTGGCCGGCGTCAGGGCCAGCTTGGCGGACCCGTAGCGCAGGCTGCGGCGGGCCTTGACCTCGACGAAAACCAGGGTGTTCTGCTCCTTGGCGATGATGTCGATTTCACCCAGCGGACTGCGGTAATTGCGCTCCAGGATGCGGTAGCCGGCTTTCTTGAGATGCGCCGCCGCCAGTGCCTCGCAGTCGCGGCCCAACTGGTGGGGGGTTTTCACCATGACCATGCCCCGGAGGAACCCCGGCCGAGGTGCTCCCGGACACCTCTAAAAGTACGGCGGTGGATGGGGCAGCAGCCGAAGCGGCAAATGGCCTCGCGGTGTGCCCGCGTGGGGTAGCCCTTGTGGCGGTCAAAGCCATACTGCGGGTAATGCCGGTGGTACTGCTGCATGAGCCGGTCCCGGCTGACCTTGGCCACCACCGAGGCCGCTGCAATGGACGCACTGCGCCGGTCGCCCTTGGGTATGGCCCTCTGGAAAACATCCAGTTCGATGCCGGTGTTGCCGTCTATGAGCAGACAGTCCGCCGGCGGCCGCAGATTGGCGGCCGCCATTTTCATGGCCAGCCGCGACGCCTGCAGAATGTTGATACGGTCGATTTCACCGGCGTCCACGATGGCAACGCCGATACTGACGGCCCGTTCGTAGATTGCGTCGTAAAAACGCTCGCGCTGGCGGGCGGTCAACAGTTTGGAGTCAGTCACGCCTTCGATGGCGCCGCCGGCCGGCAGGATCACCGCCGCGGCCACCACCGGCCCGGCCAGCGGACCGCGGCCGGCTTCATCGATACCGGCGATCGTGACAAAACCGCGCGCCAGGGCCCTGTTTTCAAAGTACTGCAGGTCCACGGGGCGCTCCCCACTATGGTCTTGAACCTTCAGGCGAACCGGCGCTCCTTGATGCGTGCCGCCTTGCCGCGCAGCTTGCGCAGATAGTAGATCTTGGAGCGCCGTACACGTCCGCGGCTGACGACTTCGATCTTGTCGATGATCGGCGAGTGCAGGGGGAACACCCGTTCGACACCGATGCCGTAGGACACCTTGCGCACCGTAAAGGTCGCGTTGGTGCCGCCGCGCTTCTTGCTGATGACAACGCCCTGAAAGATCTGAATACGCTCCTTGTTGCCCTCTCTGATTTTGACATGCACTTTGACGGTGTCGCCCGCCTGAAAATCGGGCAGGTCCATGCGCATGATCTCGCGTTCAAGCTGTCTGATGGTCTGCATCTATCCTCCTTACAGTATCTGCTCTCAATGGTCAGTCGTTTGCGTATCCCCGACGCGCGTTTGCAGGCCCCACGAGGCGGTCCAATACAATAGCGGCGGCCGAGCGAACCGCAAGATGGTTATATTCCGTACAGCCGTTTATGGGCGCCAGCACCATGTCGGCCGCCTGAATGATCTCCGGGGCCAGCCCCCAGGCGGTGCCGAACAGCAGCAGGCACGGGTTTTCCGCCTGCAGCAAGCGGCGCAACCGGCCAAATCCGGCCGCGCCCGGGTGCTGCCGTGAACTGGTGGCGACAACCAGGGGCCGTCTTCCGCTGCGGCCGCGGATATGCTCCAGGACCCCGGCCAGCGAGTCCTGCAGCCGGATGATTTCCAGCGCCGCTCCACGGTCCGGGTTGTGGTGCGCGCCGGCGCCGGTCAGCCAGTGGGCCAAGATTCTGCGCACCAGCGTCTGCTGGTCCGCCAGCGGCGTAACCACGTAGTACCGCCGCACCCCGTATGTCCTGGCGGCGCGTGCGATATCGTGCAGATCCAGGTTGGTGACGGCGGCGGCAATCACCTCACCCTGCTTGCTGATCACCGGATAGTGAATCAGCGCAATGTAGAGATTGGTTCCGGATGATCTTTTCAATATCGCTGCGCCACTTTTGCAGGATCTCCACTTCCGCCGGGCTCAGCGCCCTGTGCATCAGCAGGTCCGGTCTCTTCAAGAACGTCCGCACCAGCGAAGCCTCACGGCGCCATTTTTCGATTTCGCGATGATTGCCGGACAAAAGCACATCCGGAACCGCATGGCCTTCGAACACGCGCGGTCGGGTGTAATGGCCGTGCTCCAGAAGGCTTTCGTGAAACGAGTCTTTCACGGCCGATGACTCACCACCCAGGACACCGGGGATCAGGCGCGCTACGGCGTCGATCACCACCAGCGCGGGCAGCTCACCGCCGGTGAGCACGTAGTCGCCGATGGAAATCTCCTCGTCGATAAAATCGCTGCAGACGCGTTCGTCAATGCCCTCGTAGCGCCCGCACACCAGAATCAGCCCGCCGCGCAATGCCAGGTCCCAGGCCGCGGCCTGGCAGAACGGCCGTCCCTGGGGGGTCAGGTGAACAACGCTGGCGCCCGGCATTCGGCCGCGCGCAAAGCGTATGGCCGCCGCCAGCGGTTCCGGCTTCATCACCATGCCGCAACCACCCCCGTATGGCCGGTCATCGGTTACCCGGTGTCGTCCGGCGGCAAACTCGCGGATATCAATGGCGCAGATATCGATCTGTCCGCGCTGCACGGCCCGCCGGAGGATACCGTGGGCCCGCATGGCGGCCACCAACTCGGGGAAAATCGTCAAAACGGTAAATTTCATCACTTACCGCCGCTCCCGGCCGCGTTCAAGCCGATCTTACAGGCCTTCCGGCAAATCGACGCACATGGTACCCGCCGCGACATCGACATCCAGGACAACCGTTGCCAGTGCCGGCACCAGCACCTCGTGCCCAGCGTTGCGCACCACGTAGACATCGTTGCTGCCCGTGGCGATGATCTCCTCTATCGTACCGAGGAAATGGTTCTGCGGCGTATAGACCGACAGGCCGTAAAGGTCGTGCCAGTAGTAGGTGCCCTCTTCCAAGCCGGGCAGTTCGCCCCGCCGGACCACGATTTCCGCGCCGGCCAAAGCTTCGGCCGCCGTGCAATCGCAAACCCCCTCCAGATCGGTCAGCAGCAGGCGCTTGTGCGGGCGGACGCGGCAGATCCGGTAGGCTTTTACTCCGGTACGGGGGCGACGCACCAGCAACTCCCGGCCGTTTGCGAAAAAGGCCTCCGTTTCTGCAAAAGGATGTATCTTAACCGCTCCCCGGATGCCGTGGGCACCGGTGATCTTCCCGATAACCAGCAGTTTTGATTTCTCCATGGGCTTCCGCTACTCGAGGATTTCAAGCACCGTACGCTTCTTGACCTTGGCAGAGGCGGCGCTCAAGATCGTCCGCATAGCCCTGGCGGTACGTCCCTGTTTCCCGATGACCTTGCCCAGATCCTCTTTGGCCACCTTGAGTTCCAGAACCGACGTCTGGTTGCCTTCGATTTCGGAAACCGACACCTGTTCGGGGTAATCAACCAAGGCCTGCGCGATATACCGGATCAGCTCCTTCATAGCACCACCTCCATGGTTGGCAGTTGGGAATCAGAGGCACGGCCAAAAGTTTTCAACTGCGGGTGGAAACCCCCTCCCTCTTGAGGATGCTTTTTACCGTGTCGGTCGGGATGGCGCCCTGATCGATCCAGTACTGCACGCGCTCTGCTTTCAAGACCACCTGCGCCGGATCCTTCAGCGGGTCATAAGTCCCCAGGTTTTCGAGGAACCTGCCATCCCGCGGCGAACGTCCGTCTGCGGCCACAATGCGGTAAAACGGTTTCTTTTTGGCCCCGTGCCGGGCCAAACGGATTTTAACTGGCATTTTTTCTCCTTTAGAACGGCAGCATGCCGCGGCCCATGGCGCGCATGCCGCCCTTGTTGATTTTCTTCATCATCTTCATGATCTGGGCATAATTTTTCAACAATTTGTTGACGTCCTGCACACGCGTACCACTGCCTTTGGCGATCCGTTTGCGGCGGCTGCCGTTGATGATGGTGTGCTTCTGCCGCTCAGTCGGTGTCATGGAGTTGATGATGGCTTCGATCCTGACCAGTTCGCGGTCATCCACTTCGAGATTCTTGAACTGCTTGAAACGGTTGACGCCGGGAATCATCGCGAGCAGCTCGGACAGCGACCCCATTTTGCGGATCTGGACCATCTGGTCTCGAAAATCCTCCAGGGTGAACTGGCTGGTTCTGAGCTTCTTCTCCAGTTCGGCGGCTTTCTTTTCGTCCACCACCGCCTGGGCCTTTTCGATCATGGTCAAAACGTCGCCCATGCCCAGGATGCGCGAGGACATGCGGTCCGGATGAAAAGGCTCCAGGTCGGCCAGTTTTTCTCCGGTTCCCACGAACTTGATGGGTTTGCCGGTCACGAACTTGATGGAAATGGCCGCGCCGCCGCGGGCATCGCCGTCCATCTTGGTCAGGATGATACCGCCGATATCCAGCGCCTGGTCAAAGGCTGTGGCGATATTGACGGCATCCTGGCCGGTCATGGCGTCCGCCACCAGCAGGACATCGGACGGTTTGAGCACGTCCCGGATACGGACCAGCTCCGCCATCAGCGCTTCGTCCACATGCAGGCGGCCGGCCGTATCGATGATCAACACGTCACAACCGGCCTGCTGGGCGGCGATGCGCGCCTGCCGACAGATCTCGACCGGATCCATGTCGGTCGCCGAAGCAAAAACCGGCACGTTGAGCTGCGCGCCCAACTTGACCAGCTGCTCAATGGCCGCCGGCCGGTAGACATCCACCGGCACCAGGTAGGGCGTACGCCCCTGCTTCCTCAGGAAAACGGATAGCTTGCCGGCCGTGGTCGTTTTGCCGGAGCCCTGCAGCCCGGCCAGCATAACTGCCGCCGGCCTGGGTCCGCCCAGTTCAAGGGCCTCGTGGTGCGAACCCATCAGTGCGGTCAGTTCGTCGTTGACGATCTTGACCACCTGCTGTCCCGGCGTCAGGCTGGCCATGACCTCCTGGCCCAACGCACGCTGCTTGATGTCCGCAACCAGCTTTTTCACCACGCGGTAGTGCACGTCGGCCTCGAGCAGGGCCATGCGCACCTGCTTGAGGCCGTCGGCGATATTCTTCTCCGACAGCTTGCCGTGCCCCTTGAGCTGCTTGAAAACCGCGTTGAGCCTGTCGCTTAAACTTTCAAACATACCGATGCCTGCCTGCTTTCATTAAATCCTTGAAAATAGTCTTTCAGCAGTGTTATGTCAAGACAAATCCCGGTCCGGCCAGGTGCATTTTTTTGCCACAGGGCGCCTGCCGATTCCCGGTGCTTAAAAACGCGGGTCTATGCACCCAACGAACCCAAACAGCCCCATCCGGTGCCTTCATGACTGCCGCATGCAACCGCACAGACATTCAGGAACTCACGGCCGACGAGTTGGCCGCCTGGCTGTCGCGCCACGGAATCGAAGCCTACCGCCGGCAGCAGATTTTCAGGTGGATCTACCAGCGCCAGGCAGACGGGTTCGATGCCATGACCGACATCAAGCGCGCAATCCGCCGGCTGCTGGGCGACCATTTCAGTATCACGCGCCTGGAACTGCTGGAACGCGCCGTTTCACGCGATGGTTCCTGCAAGTACCTGTTCCGCCTTAAAGACGGCCGATGCATCGAAAGCGTCCTGATACCGGAGCGCAGCCACCATACCCTGTGCATTTCCAGCCAGGTCGGCTGCGCCCAGGGATGCCGGTTCTGCATGACCGGCGCAACCGGCCTGCAGCGCAACCTCAGTATGGGCGAAATCACCGCCCAGATCCGTGACGTACAGCGGGACCTGCAGGCCGACCAGCGGCTGACCAACATCGTTATGATGGGCATGGGGGAGCCCATGGCCAATTACCGGCAGGTGGTGCGCGCCATCGGCGTCATGACCGACCGCGACAGCGGACTGGGCTTTTCAACCCGCCGGGTCACCGTTTCCACCGCCGGCCTGGTGCCCGCCATGCTCCAGCTGGGCCGCGACACATCCGTTAACCTGGCCGTCTCGCTCAATGCCGCCGACAACCGCACCCGCAGCCGTCTGATGCCCATCAACCGCCGGTACCCCATGGAAACGCTGCTGGATGCCTGCCGCCGTTACCCCTTGCGGCACCGGCGCATGATCACCTTCGAGTACATCCTGATCCAGGACGTCAACGACTCGCCCGATGATGCCCGCCGCCTGGCAACCCTTCTGCGGCCCATCCGCGCCAAAATCAACCTGATTCCCTTCAACGAACATCCGGGCAGCGCTTTCAAACGTCCGGATCCCGCCGCGGTGCAGCGTTTTCAGGAGATTCTGCAGCAACGCCATTACACCGCCATTGTCCGCCACAGCAAGGGCCGGGACATCGCCGCTGCCTGCGGCCAGCTGCGGGCCAGCGCCGGGAAAAACGCAGCCTGCCCGGCCCGTGCAATTCCCTGCCCTCCCTGAGCCGTCAGATCATCAGGTGTTTGACCTCGGCCGGCGGAACCGCCACGACGGTCAGCGTACGCCGGTCTTTTCCGGCGGACACCCGCACACGCACCGGCGTATCGGACGGCGCCCTGCTGTAGCCGGCGCACATGGCGGCCCCCATGAACAGGGCCCCCTGGGCGGCATCCGCCGGCAGCAAAACCGTCGGCCCGGGATAGTCTTCCATTTTCAGCAGCAGATGCCGCCTGCCGTCGGCATGCCTGTGGATCATCTCGTTGTCATTCCGGGTTCGGCCGACGATCACCCTGGTATGGTCTTTGAGGCGGAAATGCCGGCCGTACTTCAAAAGGTGCAGGTCGTTTTGCGTATAGTCCTGCTGGTGGTCAAAGAGGTCTTTCAGGCGCCGGCAGTACCCCGCGTCGGTGAGCAGGCAGCCGCCGGCGGGGTTGGGGTAGTCGGTAACCCCGAACTGGGCGGCCAGTGCGATCTGTCGCTTGCGGGACCTGCCGCTGATGTCCAGCAGCTGCGTGCGGTCGACCAGGCCCTTCTGCTCGACAATGGTTTCAGGGAGCAGGCGCGCACTCAGGGGGCGCAGGATATAGCCCTCGCAACCGGAGTGTTTTTCCACGTAGCGCAGCGAGGGGCGTGTCTGGGACATGGGGCGCTGGCCCAGCACCTCGCCGCTGAAGAGAAAATCAAAGCCTTTCGTCCGCATGATCCCGCCGGCCAGACGGAACATCAATGCATGACAGTCCATGCAGGGGTTCATGTGCTGGCCGTAACCGCAGTTGGGGTTTTTCAGCATGGGCAGGTAACGTTCACCGATGTCGCGCACGGTGAGGGGAATGCCCGTTTGCGCTGCCGCCCGGCGCGCCCTGGCCGCTGAGAAAAAAGGGGTTTCGAAGCTGACCCAGTGGACCCGTATCCCCTGTCGGCGCAGAACCAGTGCCGACAGGATGCTGTCCAGCCCGCCGGAACAGAGCCCCAGAGCGGTGGTTTTGATAGATGCCGCAGTCATTGTCGCACACTTTTCGAGACGGGGTAAAGTCGCCGGATCTATTGGCCGATAATGCAGCATGACGCCGCTCGCCGGCAACCGACCGGCGGATTTAACAAATGGCTATCCGGCGGCTGCCGGCATCGCCTCTGTTTTGTAACATAAACGTTCCGCAGGCAGATGACAAGCACAAGCCCGCCGGAAGAGCAAAAAGAGATGCAAACGTATGAAAATTCAATGTCCGCATTGCCAAAAACGATACCGCATCAAAGATGAAAAGCTGCCTGTGGGCAAAAGCATTCAGATCCCGTGCCCCAGCTGCAAGGGAACCATCGTACTGGATCTGACCCGCCCGGACCGGCAGGGCCGCCAAACAATCCCCGCCCCCGGCGGACCGGCGACGGACATGCCGGCAGCGGCCGCTGCCGACGAGGCCGGCCGGCTGGAGAGCGAACTGCTGCTGCAATGGGAGGAACTGCCGCCCATGCTCGAAGTTTTGGTAAAAATCCGGCAAATCCTGCAAAATCCGGATGCCAGCCTGAAAAAAGTGGCCCAGGTGGTTGAAACCGACCCGGGAATTGCCGCCAGGATTCTGAAAATCGCCAATTCGGCCTTTTACGGTCTGAGCGGCAATGTGTCCTCGGTGCAGCATGCGGCCGTGGTGCTCGGCTTTCAAACGCTGGAAGATGTCGTGACCATGGCCAGCACATCCGACTTTCTGGGCAAGAAGCTCGACGGTTACGGGATCGGCGCCGGCGACCTCTGGCGGCATGCCCTGACTGTGGCCATCGGCACGCGCAAGCTGGTATTGTCTAAAGATCCCAAGCTGGAAAACGATGCCTTTTCCGCCGGTCTGTTCCACGATCTGGGGAAGATCATGCTGGACCCCTTCATTCGCGAAAATCAGGTGGAGCTGCAGCGCCGCATCGAGGAAGGCGGCCGGCCGTGGGTGACGGCCGAAAGAGAAGTCCTGGGATTCGATCACGCCCACCTGACGGCCAGCCTGTGCGAAAACTGGAACTTTCCGCCGGCCCAGTCCCAGGCTATCCGCTACCACCATTACCCGGCCCGTTCACAGGCAAACCTGCTATCCTACGCCCTGCATGTCGTCGATGCACTGTCCGCCATGCACATTTCCCCGGCCGAGGGCACGGGCGCCGCACCACCGCTGGAAGAGGGGGCCCTGGACTTTCTGGGAATCGAGCTTGCGGGACTGACGGAAATGATGGAAGAGGTAGCCGTATCGGTTGACCAGATCACCGGTGAAATGGGCGCCTGACCCGCGCCGTGCCGGATGGTGCCGGAAAAGGTGCGCTATGCATCTCTTTTCAGCAGGCGGTTCACCGCTTCAACGACCTGGGTGTTGGTGAACGGTTTGACAATATAGGCATCAGCCTTCAGCACCATTCCCCTGGCGATGTCCTCCTCGCTGCCCTTGGCGGTCAAAAAAACCACTTTGATCTCCCGCCAGTCCGGTTTCAGACGCACAATTTCACAGACTTCAAAACCGTCGATACCCGGAAGCATGATGTCCAGCAGAATGAGGTGCGGCTGGAACTTGGATATACTTTCAATGGCCTCTTCGCCGCTGCGGGCCACAAGCACTTCAAAACCATTTTGTTCCATCAGGAACTCGAGGGCCACCACGATGCTGGGGTCATCGTCCACGATCAGCACCCTGCGGGGCATCGCATCTCTTTCAGGCAAATCAGATCCTTTCAGTCTTCCTTCTGCCGGCCACGGACACGCGCTTCACTGTCCCGCGCCAACCGGACGTACGACCCAACTTCACATCCCGCCAAACTCCGCCAGCCGGTCCTCCATCCCGAACACATAGAGGATCAGGGCTGCCCGGATGTACATCCCGTTCCTCAGCTGGCGCCAGTACATGGCACGCGGATCCGAATCGATGGCCGGATCGATTTCGAACCGTCGCGGGAGCGGATGCAGGATGATGGCATCGGACTTCATCCGGCGGATATTCTCACAGGTCAGATGATAGCGTGTATAGTCCACCCGGCTGGACTCCCCCGAGACATCGTATTCGTCCTGCACGCGCGTCATGTAGAGGCTGTCCACCTGCGGCAGAGCCTCCTCGAGGCTGTCCGTTTTTTGCACCGCAATTCCTTTTTCGACCAGGTAACTCTCCAGTTCCGGTGAAATCTGGAACTCGACGGGCGCGGCGAAAATCATTTTAATGCCGCTGTAGCGCGTCAGCAGATAGGCCGCCGAGCGCACCGCGCGCCCCCGCAGCAGATCGCCGACAAAACCGTAGGTCTTGCCCGAGATGCCGCCACGGTCCTGAAAGGAGCGGTGCATGGTATAGACATCCAGCAACGCCTGGGTGGGGTGCTGGTCTTTGCCGCTGCCGCCGTTGAAAATCGGGACATTGCGGCCGGCAAACTGCTGCAGGTATGCCATGTACTCGCAGAACCCCGGCTTGGCGTCGCGCATGATGATCAAGTCGAAGTAGCTGGAAAAGGTCCGCAGGGCATCTTCCTGACTTTCGCCTTTCACCTCCGAGGAAAGCGAGGGGTCACGCACTTCACCGGTGCGCATGCCGACGATCTGGCAGGCCGACAGGAAAGACAGAAAGGTCCGTGTGGAGGGCTGCGTAAAGTAGAGCATGGCCCGTTTGTGGCGCAGCAGGGATGCCAGGAAATCGTCGCCGCCGGGCTGGTGGGATATGGCATTGATGCGGTCGGCGATATCAAACAGCGTCTCTAAAAACTCGCGGCTGAACTGCTGTGAGACCATGATATCGTACAGCCTGCCGTCCTTTTCATAGTTCGGCAGCCGCGCATCCAGGTCCTGTCGCAGGTATTCTTCCCGGCTCATGATTGTTGCTGTCATCGGCACATCTCCTGCCCGTTGGTTGTTTATTTCCGGCATACCACATTCGGACGGTTGATCTCAACCAGATTTCCGGGTGCATTCCATCGAAACTGCCTAAACGCGCTACGAGCCATTTGGGCACCATCAAAGCTCAAGCCGCGGTCGATACCCTGCAAAGGCCACCTGGGTCCGGTTTGCCGGAGTATTTTACGCGGCTGTCCGGCCGCGATCCGGCAACCCTGCCACTGCAATAAAACGGTGCGCTATTCAAGGTTGCAAGCAGGCAACCGCTGTGGTAGTCCTCACGCTGGGGGACGTTACAGATTTCGCCAAGACGATGAGGAGCGACGGCCATGGATTCCAAAGATTTCATCCAACTGGAAGACACCTTCGGCGCCCACAATTACAAACCACTGGACGTGGTGCTGACCCGCGGCCAGGGCGTCTGGGTCTGGGATGTGGCGGGGAAGCGCTACATGGACTGCCTGTCGGCCTACTCGGCGGTCAATCAGGGGCACTGCCACCCGCGCATCATGCAGGCCATGATCGCCCAGGCCCGCAAACTCACGCTGACGTCGCGCGCCTTCCGCAACGACCAGCTGGGTCTCTTTTACCGCGAGCTCTGCGAGCTGACCCGTTCGCATAAAGTCCTGCCCATGAACAGCGGTGCCGAGGCCGTGGAAACCGTCATCAAGGCCGTGCGCAAATGGGGTTATCGCGCCAAGGGGATTCCCGCAGAGCATGCCGAGATCATCGTGTGCGAAAACAATTTCCACGGCCGCACCATCACCATCGTGGGGTTTTCCAGCGATCCGCAGGCACGCGGCGATTTCGGTCCCTTTACGCCGGGCTTTAAAATTATCCCCTTCGGGGATGCGACAGCCCTGGAAAATGCCGTTACGCCCAACACTGTGGCCTTTTTGGCAGAGCCCATTCAGGGGGAGGCGGGTGTCATCATTCCGCCGGCAGGCTACTTGAAGCAGGTCCGCAAAATATGCAGTGACAACAACATCGTGCTCATCCTGGATGAAATCCAGACCGGCCTGGGTCGCACCGGTAAGCTGCTGGCCGAAGAGCACGAGGGCATCGAGGCGGACCTGACCCTGATCGGCAAGGCCCTTTCCGGCGGTTTCTACCCGGTTTCGGCAGTGCTCTCCAACAGCGAGGTGCTCGGACTGCTGCAGCCGGGCGAACACGGCAGCACCTTCGGCGGCAACCCTCTGGCCTGCGCCCTGGCCAGGGAAGCGCTCAAGGTGCTTATCGAGGAGGGCATGATCGACAATGCCCGCGATACAGGAGACTACTTCCGCACGGCGCTTTCACAGATCCGCACCCCGGTCATCAAAGAGGTCCGCGGCAAAGGGCTGCTGATCGCCGTCGAACTCACACCCGATGCCGGCGGAGCACGGCCGTACTGTGAAAAATTGATGCAAAAAGGCCTCTTATGCAAAGAAACCCATGAGAACACGATCCGCTTCGCACCGCCGCTGGTCATTACCCGCGAACAGGTGGACTGGGCCATGGAGCGTATCGCAGCGGTGCTGGGCGGCTGAGCGGCCCACGGATGGAAGGATGGCGGCATGAAACGTGACTTTCTGCATATCACCGATTTTAGCAGCGATGAAATCCGGGAATTTCTGGAGATCGCCACCGATATCAAGGCCAGGCTCAAGGCCCGCGCAACCGAAGCCCCCTTCAGCGGCCAAACCCTGGCGATGATCTTCGCCAAGCCGTCGGCGCGCACCCGCATTTCCTTTGAAACCGGATTCTTCCGCCTGGGCGGCCACGCCGTCTACCTCAGTCCCCAGGATATCGAGATCGGCAAGCGCGAAGCGGTCAAGGATGTGGCGCGGGTGGTCAGCCGCTACAACGATATGCTCATGGCGCGGCTCTTCGACCACGCCCACCTGCTGGAACTGGCGCGCCATGCCAGCATTCCCGTGATCAACGGGCTGACGGATTACAACCACCCCTGCCAGATCATGGCCGACCTGTTCACCATCAAAGAACGCCTGGGCCGCATCAGCGATCTGCGCATCGTCTACGTGGGTGACGGCAACAACGTGGTGCATTCCTGGCTGCGCCTGGCGGCCCGCCTGCCGCTGCACTTCACCTGCGCGTGCCCCCAAAACTACCAGCCGGACGCCGAGACGGTCCGCCTGGCCCGGGCCGCCGGGCTGTCGGTGGTGGAAATCAGTCATGACCCTTTCAGCGCTGTAAGAAAAGCCGATGTGATTTACACGGACGTGTGGGCCTCCATGGGGAAAAAGCACGAACTCAAGGAGCGCATCAGACACTTCGAGGGATTCCAGGTCAACACCGCACTGATGGCCGCCACGGGCAAAGACACCATTTTCATGCACTGCCTGCCGGCCCAGCGGGGCCTCGAGGTATCCGACAGCGTTATGGAATCGCCGGCTTCGGTCGTCTTTGACCAGGCCGAAAACCGCATGCACGCCCAGAACGCCATCATGCTGAAACTGGCCGGAAAAGTCTGAACACGACGGGCCAAAGGCTGCGCAACTGTGCGCCCGGCAGCGTACTGCGGACAATGCGGCCGGCACGTCTTAACCAGCCGCCGCCAGCATCGTAACGCCCATTGAGAAACGGTACTGATGACATTTTTCAAGTGGTACCGGGAGGTGTGCCTTATGGTCGAAAAAGTCATCATTATGGGGGCCGCCGGACGCGACTTCCACAACTTCAACGTCTACTTCCGCGACAACCCGCGCTACCGGGTGGTCTGTTTCACGGCCACCCAGATCCCCAACATCGAAGGGCGCAACTACCCGCCGGCATTGGCTGGGAAGCGCTACCCGCAAGGCATCCCTATTTATCCGGAAGGCGAACTCGCCGCACTGATCGCCCGTCACCGCATCGATCTGGTGGCTTTTTCCTACAGCGATGTGCCGCATGTCGAAGTCATGCACAAGGCATCGCTGGCCATGGCCCACGGAGCGGATTTCACCCTCATCGGCGCCACTTATACCATGCTGCGCGCCAAACGGCCCGTGGTGGCCGTCTGTGCGGTGCGCACGGGCTGCGGCAAGTCCCAGACCACACGCAAAATCTGCCGGCTGCTCTCAGACAGAGGCCAACGGGTCGTCGCCGTGCGCCATCCCATGCCCTACGGCGACCTGAACCGGCAGGCCGTACAGCGTTTTTCGCAGTATACAGACTTCGAAAAGCACGACTGCACCATCGAGGAGCGTGAAGAATACGAGCCTCTGGTTGGCGAGGGCATCACGGTTTTCGCCGGCATCGACTATGCCGGTATTCTGAAGGCCGCCGAAGCCGAAGCCGATGTCATCGTCTGGGACGGCGGCAACAACGACACGCCCTTTTTCTATCCGGATGTGCACATCGTGGTTTTCGACCCCCACCGGGCCGGGCATGAGCTGCTCTACTACCCGGGAGAGACCAACATGATCATGGCCAACATCGCCGTGATCAACAAAGTCGACAGTGCCGGCAAGGACCAGATCGAGCAGGTGCGCCGTAACATCGAACAGCACGCACCGGCAGCCGACATCGTGCTGGCCGAATCGGCCGTCTCCGTGGACACCCCCGAGCAGATCCGCGGCAAACGCGTGCTGGTGGTCGAAGACGGTCCGTCGGTGACCCACGGCGAAATGCCGTACGGCGCCGGCTTCCTGGCCGCCCAACGCAACGCCGCCGCCGCGCTGGTCGATCCGCGGCCGCATGCCACAGGCTCCATCAAAGAAACGTTTCAACGCTATCCCAAGCTCGAAAAAGTGCTGCCGGCCATGGGCTACAGCCACCGCCAGATCGACGAACTGGAGCAGACCATCAACGCGGCGGTTTGTGACCTGGTGCTCTGCGCCACCCCCGTGGATCTGGCCAAACTGATAAAAATCGACAAACCCATTTTGCGCGTACGTTACAGCTATCGCGATGCCGGCCAACCCGAACTGGAAAGCGTGCTGATCAAACGATTGCAGTCGGTGGCTCGGCCGCCCAACAAACCCGAGTAACCCGGCAACCCAATATCCCCATGACGGCTGCAGATATCCCCATCCTGCTGGTTGCACTGGGCGGAAACGCGCTCATCCGCAAGGGACAGCCCGGGACCGTGGAAGAACAGTTCAAGAACCTGCGGCCGCCTCTGCGGCAGATCGCGCGCCTCTCCCGAAACTGGCGCATCCTCATCACCCATGGCAACGGCCCCCAGGTGGGGAACCTGCTTCTGCAGCAGGAGTGCTGCGACGCCGTGCCCAAGCTGCCCCTGGAAATCCTGGTGGCCCAGACCCAGGGCCAGATCGGCTACATGATCGAATCGAGTCTGGACAGCGAACTGATGAAACTGGGAAAAAGATTCCAAAAGCCGCTGGTCAGCCTCCTGACTTACGTGGTGGTGGACGCCGACGACCCGGCCTTTGCCCGCCCCACCAAACCCATCGGCCCGGTCCTCAGCGCCCGACAGGCCGGCAACCTGCCTTACCCGACCCGCAAAACCGCCAAAGGGTGGCGCCGCGTGGTGGCCTCGCCCGAGCCGCTTACGGTCATCGAAAAACACGAAATCCGGCGCCTCATCGAAATGGACTTCATCGTGATCTGCTGCGGCGGCGGCGGAATTCCGGTAATCCGCAGCGGAAGGGCCTTCGACGGCGTGGATGCCGTCATCGACAAGGACCTGGCCAGCGCCCGGCTGTCGGCCGAAGCGGGCGTCGATACCTTTCTGATCGCCACCGATGTCGCGGGGGCCTATCTCGACTACGGCGGCAGGAACCAGCGCTTGCTGCGCACCACCACTGTCAGCGAAGCGCTGGCATACACCCGCAGGGGCCACTTCCCGCCCGGCTCCATGGGGCCCAAGGTCGAAGCCGCCGCCGCTTTCCTAAAGGCCGGCGGCCGCCAGGCGCTGATCACCTCCATCAACGCCATCGAAGAGGCAGTGGCCGGCCGTGCCGGCACGCGCATCGTACCGGATCCGGCCGTCTAAAGTTCGGCCGGCCATTCGCCGAATAAGAAAAAAAGGGACATCCGCAGCGTTGCCGGTCGATACCGGCCGTATGCCAAAACCCGTCGCCTTTCGAAAAAACGAGGTATCCCATGACCATCATCGTTATTCTTCTCGGACTGTGCGTCCTGCTGGCCGGCGCCATGGTGCTGATGTACAACGGCCT
>Ga0256841_1000495_pt1 | contig 40705 bp, 37 predicted proteins | sample 356308metaG_FD_185971 | JGI IMG/M metagenome (GOLD analysis project Ga0256841, IMG submission 185971) | Hydrothermal vent microbial communities from Mid Atlantic Ridge, Atlantic Ocean - 356-308 | ecosystem: Environmental > Aquatic > Marine > Hydrothermal vents | place: Atlantic Ocean: Mid...
CCCTTAATTTATAAAACATAACTGATTTTAAGCAGTTTTAAGCAGTTCACTTTCAGCACTTTTTGTGTATTGCATTATTTTATCGAAGTTCACAAGAAAATTAAATTCAGTTTTTTATACTTTTATAGCCTCTTTTGGGCTATTTCATCATAAACAGTAATATATGAGTTCCGTAGTCGGCTAAGAATTCTTATAATCACCATTGCAAAGGTTAGTTTAATTACCTTTCAACCCGAATCCGGGCATCTACCACCATGAGTCCGTCTTTATTGGCCATTAACGGATTGATATCTAATTCGACAATTTCGGGAACCAATTGCACCAAGGAGGCAATTTTTTTGATAATTTGTGCAAATGCTTTGATATCAATACCTTGTTGTCCTCTGGCGCCTTGAAGTAAAGGATAGATTTGTAAGTTTGAAATCATTTCTAACGCTGTGGCCTCAGAAACAGGGCACATGGCAACCGAAATATCTTTGAAAATTTCAACGTAAATACCGCCGAATCCGCAAAGAATAATAGGCTGAAAATTACCGCTTCTTTTGGCACCGATAAATAGTTCTATTCCTTGTTTCATAGGCTGGATAAGCACTGCCGTAGCTCCTTTTAGTTGCATGAGTTGCTGAAAGTTTGATAGCAGTTCGCCTTTATTTTTTACCTGTAAGATGACCCCGCCCACATCCGATTTATGCAATACACCTACTACTTTTTGCACTACTGGATAGTCTAACAAAGGTGCAATTTGTAAGAGCTCTTCGGTATTTTTTGCTTCGTACTGTGCTACAAAAGGAATATCTAAGTTTTGCAGTAACTGCCTAACGGTTTTTAGAGGCAGGTAACCATCAGGTAGTATATTGATAATTTTTCTAAGGGCATCAGTATCCATTTTTTCTACCGGTGCCTCGCTAATTTGTGAGAGTGTTGTAGTATACACTTTTGCCAAGGCTTTTCCGAAAAGCACCTCATCGTCAAAAGCGATATTTCCTTTTGAAATAAAACCGGCAATTTCATGGGTAGCATTTACTACTGAAGGTAAAATGGCATAAATGGGCTTTGTTGCTGTTTTTATGCTGTGGCTCAATACTTCGTATGCGTCATATACAGGGGATAATCCCGGACTGCCAAAAATAACAACAATAGCATCGATGATGTCAAATTGATATTCGCAGTAATCTAAAATAGTTGCTAGCTGTTGGGCGGTACCGGTTGCCAGAAAATCGATAGGATTTGCCACAGAAGAGCCGTCGTACAATTGGCGTAACAAATGTTGGCTCTTTTTCCCTTTTAACGGCGGCACTTTCATTCCGTTTTTCGATAAAATACCGGTCAACATTACTGCCGGGCCACCGGCATGGGTTACGATGGCGATAGCATTACCCTTGGCTTTTTGTTGGCTTAAAATTCCGGCAACAGTTATCAATTCATTTCTTCCATCACAACGTATGATTCCCGCTTTTTTAAAAAGCGCTTCTATAAAAACGTCTGCTCTTGCCATGGCCCCGGTATGCGACGATGCTGCCCGGTTTCCCGCTTCAGAACTTCCGGCTTTTATAGCAGCAATTTTACATCCTTTGTGCACTAATGAAGTGGCGTGTTTTAAAAATTTAACAGGATTTTTAAGGCTTTCGATATATAGGATTTTTACGGTAGAACTTTCGTTTTTATCAAACGTTTCATCAAAATATTCCAATACCTCTTCAACACCTATTTGGGCACTGTTTCCAACCGTATACACACTCGAAAATGTCAAGCCGATGCGTTGGGCGGCCTCCATAATAAAAACTGCTGTTGCCCCGGAGCCCGATATAAAATCGACACCCTGTTTGTGTAATCTTGGAATGGGGGTTGTAAATACGCCGGTATAATGTGTGTTGAGCAAGCCGATATTATTGGGGCCTAACAAACTGCCGCCGGCCTTCTTTATTAAATCTACAATTTCTTGCTCTATTGTTGCTCCTTGCTCGTCTTTTTCGCTAAATCCGGCAGAAAAAATAATAAAGCCTTTGGTATTTTTTTGTTCGGTTAATATTTTTACTGTTTCCGGAATAAACCTTGCCGCAATGGCAATAATGGCCAAATCTACGGTGGGGATAGTACCGATATCACGATACGATTCAAGGCCTTGAACCCTATCTTTTTTTGGATTGACAACAAATAATTCGCCACTGAACTTATGGTCGATAAGGTTTTTTAATACGCGGCCTCCCGGGCTGTGAATATTGTCAGAACCTCCGATAACCACAATGCTTTTAGGCTCAATTAAATTTTTATGTATTACCATTTTGGTAGGTTTCAATAGTGTAGTGTCATCGTGTAATGAAATTGGATTAATGGCGTGTATCGATAGTTGAATTTTCAACATCCAAATATTCTTTGGCTATCGTTTTACCTGTTTGGTAGGCTTCAATATTCAACTTAAAAATCCGTTCACTCTTTTGCAGAAACAGATTTTTTATGGCCTTGAGGATGCTTTCTTTCGATAGCGGAATCAAGGAAGAAGCCGCCCCGAGCAATACCATATTTGCCGCTTTAGAATTTCCTAGTTTTTTAGCAATTTCTGTGGCATTGATAATGATATTGTTAGGATATGACCTTATCTGTTTATACAAATCTTCTTTTTCAGGATAGTCGGTTGTATTTATAAAAGGATGGGCATCAGTAACAAGCCACCCTTTATTTTTTAAATACGGAATATACCGCAATAATTCCATAGGTTCTACCGATAGTATCAAATCGGCTTTTCCAATAGGAATCAAATCCGAATAAATTTCACTGTCAGAAATCCGCACATGCGATTCTACGGCACCACCCCGTTGGCTCATCCCGTGAACTTCAGATTGTTTTACAAATAAGTCTTCGTTTAAGGCTGCTGTATCTAATATGGCTGCAATGGTTAAAATACCTTGTCCGCCAACACCCGATAAAATAATATTTGTGTTCATAGTAACCTTATTTAGTTTAATGAAGCAATTTTTAGTTTAATTTCTTCTTTTTTATCCCGTGATAACCGTACACAAGGCCGTTGCGAAATAATTACCGAAACGCCTTTGTATTGAAGTTCGGTACGCAATATCGAAACATTTTTATCGTGGTTTTTCTTTAACGGAACAATCGTTTTTAAATGTTCAGGATCCACTCCAATACCTAAACAGATACTTTTTAGCCTACCCACAGCGGTTGAGTCTTGTGCCCCGGTCATGGCAATGGCAGAATTGTCAGAAATAATAATGGTAATTGGCGTATTTTCATATACGGCATCTAACAAGCCCGTCATCCCCGAATGGGTAAAGGTTGAATCGCCAATGACGGCAATGACATTTTCTAATCCGGCATCAGCAGCACCTTTTGCCATAGTTATAGAGGCGCCCATATCAATTAAAGTATTGATGGTATTTAACGGAGGCAGTGCCCCTAAAGCATAACAGCCAATATCGCCAAATACTTTTTTAGTGCCAATTTCAGGAACCAGTTCATTGATGGCATTGAATAAATCGGTATGCCCGCAGCCTTCACAAAGCTGTGGTGGGCGGCTTGTAACAATTTCGGGTATCGGTTGTGTGCTTTTTTGGTAAATACCCAAAGCCTTGGCAACAATAGCAGGTGTCAATTCGCCTACGAGTGGTAACTTGCCGGTTAATTTTCCTTCAATCTTATCGTTTTTGTCAAAGTAATTGTGTACTATTTCTTCTACTAACGGATAGCCTTCTTCAATGACTATAATTTTATTGCAATGGTTGTACAGTGTTTTAATTTTTTCTTTGGGAAGCGGATACTGTGAAATTTTTAAGATAGAGAAAAAATCGATGTGGTTAGTGATATTTTCCATCACATAATTATAGGCAATGCCACAAGCTATAATTCCCGTAGATTTGTCTTTGTGTAATGTCAAAATATTGTATTCTGAACTTTCAGAACTTCGTATCAGAAGGCTTTTTTTGCTCACTAATTTTTTGAATTGCTTTCTGGCATAGGCAGGTATCAAAGCAAACCTTTTTGTATTAGCGGGTAATTTTATGCCGTTTTGTATTTTTCTTCTTTCTTTGAGTATAACACCTGCCCTTGAGTGTGACAATCGGGTAACCATTCTCAGCAATACGGGTAATTTTGTTTTTTCAGAGGTCTTAAAAGCATACGGCATCATATTATATACTTCTTGTTGGCTTGAAGGTTCTAATATAGGAACCATGGCAAATTTTCCGTAAAACCTTGAATCTTGTTCGTTTTGCGAAGAATGCATAGAAGGGTCATCGGCTACTACCACTACCATTCCGCCATTCACCCCTGAGACTGCCATGTTCATAAACACGTCAGAAGCAACGTTAAGACCTACATGTTTCATTGCTACCAACACCCTTTTGCCGGCATACGACATGCCAAGTGCAGCTTCCATAGCCGTTTTTTCATTGACAGACCACGTAGAATGGATACCTAATTCTGCGGCTATTTTTGATTTTTGAATATATTCGGTGATTTCGGTCGATGGGGTTCCGGGATAAGCATAAACTCCAGACAAACCGGCATCAATAGCTCCTTGAGCTAAGGCTTCATTTCCTAATAATAATCTTTTCATGCGTTTCTTTTGAAGTTTTTTATTTAGCCATAAAGGTACAAGAATTCGTATTGTTATACCATGACTTATATCATGGTACATGGTAGAGGAGTGTCGCGATAAGCCCCTTGAGAGGTTTTAAACATTGAAAGGGTTAAGAATTCTAATTTTTACGCTCCCAATCGCTTTTGGCCCTGATTTTTTTATACAATTTTACAGCGAGCATAAGGAGTGTTGAAAACAAGACAATGCCTATTACGCCGTAAATCCAATTGACAGCATTTTTTAAAACTACCAAAAATACAATCGCAAATAAGAGGATGGTGGCTACTTCGTTCCAAATACGCAATTGTTTTGATGAGTAGTTTACCACATCATGTTGCAATTGGCTGTATATTTTGTGGCAGGCAAGGTGATATAAATACAATAATGCTACGAAGCCTAATTTGACCAACATCCATGGCATCTGTAGGTAACTGGGAATTTTAAAAAGCATCCAAAAAGCAAATACACTGGCCAAAATAGCAGACGGCCATGTAATAATCAGCCAAAGGCGTTTGCTCATTAATTTGTATTGGGTTTGCAATATTGATTTTTCGGGTTCGCTTTTTTGCTCGGCTTCAGCATGGTAAATAAAAAGCCGTACCATGTAAAAAAGACCTGCAAACCAAGTGATTACAAAGATAATATGGAGGGCTTTTAGCGGTAGGAAATCCATGTTAAATTAAAATAGTGTGTTCTTGCCATTGTTCAATCCAAGCGGCCATTACTTGTACCCAATCATCATTATCATTTAAGCAGGGTATGTGCTTGTATTCTTTTCCTCCCGCAATTAAAAAATCTTCTTTTCCCCTGATAGCAATTTCTTCTAGGGTTTCTAGGCAATCGGCAACAAAAGCCGGAGTAATTACCGCCAATTTCTTTTTGCCTTCTTTTGCCAAACGTTCGAATTCAAAATCGGTATAAGGTTTAAGCCATGGGTCTTTTAACAAGCGTGATTGAAACGAATTACTATACGTACCTTCTTTTAAATCTAAGGCTTTGGCAATGGCTTTGGTAGTTTCAAAACACTGGTGCCGGTAACAGGTACGGTGAGCTTTAGAACCTGTATTGCAACAAGTATCATCGAGTTTACAATGCGATTTTGTAGGGTCTGATTTTAAAATATGGCGTTCAGGAATGCCGTGATATGAAAATAAAATATGGTCATAATCAAAACCTTGTAAGTGTTGCTTTAGATTGTTGCTCATGGCTTTGATATAGGCTTCATTTTTGTAAAATACCGGCAGTACTTCCATTTTAATAGTAGGAAATGACTTGCGGTTTATCGCTTTGGCCTTTTCGATAACCGTTTCATACGAAGACATGGCATAATGCGGATAAAGCGGTATTAATAAAATTTCTTTTACGCCTTGATGAATCAATTCTTCTATGCCTTTTTCAATACTCATTGAGCCGTATCGCATTCCTAAGGCTACCGGAATGTCTAATTTTTTGGCTACTTTTTGTGTAAAACGCTTAGAAATGACCACTAATGGCGAGCCTTCTTTCCACCATATTTTTTTATAGGCTTCTGCCGATTTTTTGGGTCTGGTATTTAAAATTATTCCTTTAATTAGCAGGTAGCGCTTCCAGTATGGAATGTCAATTACGCGCTCATCCATTAAGAATTCATCTAAATATTTTCTTACATCTTTGGTTTTTGTACTGTCTGGAGATCCTAAATTAACAAATAAAACGCCTTTTTTCATTCAAAAAAAATTGATTCCAAAAATACAACATATTATGATAATCTTACTACAAATAGTTGTTTTTGCCCGATTACGCATTCAAAAGTAGGTTTTACGCATTTATGAACCCTAATTTCTAAGAATTAAATATATTTACACTTTTCAAATTAAAAATTGTATGAGAATAAAAGTATTAGCCGTCGCTCTATTTATAATTTCTAATCTATTTGCACAACAAAAATACCAAAGTCTGCTTTGGAAAATTTCAGGAAACGGCCTTCAAAAAGAGTCGTATCTATACGGTACGATGCACGTGAGTAGCAAGGTAGCATTCCGGTTGGATGATGTTTTTTATGAGTCGCTTTCCAAAAGCGATGTGATAGCCTTAGAATCTGACCCGACAACTTGGTTAGAAAATAGTTACGAATTGTTAAATGAAGGCAGCCGATATTATACCATGAACTATGGTTATGGCCGTGGCGGCAACTTTTATACGAACTTATTCAAGTTAAATTTTCCGAATGATTTTTCAGTACGGAGTGCTATCAGGTTTGACAATTCTATTATCAACGGATATTTGTACCGCAAACAAATGGGCGCTGATAATTTTGAAGAAGAAACGTATTTAGATATGTTTATTTTTCAGGCCGGAAAGAAAAATCATAAAAAAGTGGTGGGTCTTGAAGATTTTAACGAATCGAGGTACTTAACGACGAAAGCTAGTTATAATGTTGTAAAGAAAAAAATGGATGTGTGGCTTCGCAAACTGTACAAAGAAAAATCGAGTTTTTTAATAACAGAAGAAGCCTATAGAAATAGGAATTTAGACTTATTAGATTCTATCGGCGAAGCTACCAACACGCCACACTTTAGAAAATACATGCTCTTTGAAAGAAACCGCAATATGGTACGTGTATTAGATTCTTTAATGCAACAAAATAATGCTGTTTTTACAGGGGTTGGCGCAGCACATTTGCCCGGTAAAAATGGCATCATAGAATTGTTGAGAAGCAAGGGATATACCGTTGCGCCACTGACGTCAAAACAAACGCCTTACGGTAAATTGTTAAAAAATAAATTAGAAGCTACCTTTATCACGCCTAAGTTACAAACCTATGCCACCAAAGACCATTTTTTAACTATTAAAAGTTTTGAGAAATTGAGGGAGTTGAATTTTCTCAATCAAAAATATTATGTAGCCACTGATATGGCAAACGGTGCCTATTTGGCAATTACCAGAGTGAATACCTTTGAGTATTTGAATTCTAAATCGAAAATTAAATTAAAAGATATTGACAATTTATTATACGAAGATATTCCCGGTGAAATTCTGAAAAAAGAATATTTCGAACAACCCTATGAGGGGATTAAAATTTTAAATAAAACAAAAAAAGGCGATTACCAACGGTATGCTATTTATAAAACACCGTTAGAAATTATTATCGTAAAATTAGGAGGTAAAAAAGATTATGTACTCAAATATGGCGATGAAGTTTTTGATTCAATCTCCTTTAAACCCAACAATGATAATTGGGTAAATTTCACCCCTAATTATGGCAAGTATACGTTTTCGGTTCCTGCCAATTATGTTACCGAAAATTATGGCCTGTCAGGTAAAAAAATGGTACAGTCTTTCGATAAAAACGGATTCTATTTTTTTGAAGAAGTACCGTTGTTTGATGTAAATTATATAGAAGAAGACGCTTTTGAAGCCTCTTATATCCACAAGGCTTTTTTAACCGATTTAAAATTGGAAAAAGACAAAGGCAATTTTGTTAAAAATGATTATAAGTCGTATCAATCAACAACCGAAATCGATTCGACAGGGTATAAGAAATTGGTTTTAAAAACCTTGGTAAAAGACGAAATATATTATTTAATGGGATATGTAGGGAAAGATACTATCGATGCCAATACCTATTTTAATTCATTTACATTAAAAGATATCGTTTATGATAAAACCCCAACGATAGTCAAAGACACATCCTTGTATTTTTCGGTAAAGACAATTGCAAAACAACCTTTTCCGTTTCGAAATTTTTTCGGAAATCAAAAACATAAAAAATATGAAAGGTCGATTAAAAAGGCACAGTATAGCAGTAAAACTAATGAAAGTATAAGTATTGAAAGGACAAAATACCACGACTTTCAAATGTTTAAAAATATTGACAGCCTTTGGAAGAGTATAGAAGAACCCTACATAGAAGACTTTATCATTACCCATCGACAGAGAACAAAAGAAAACGATATCTATGCCTATACTTTTCTTTTAAGAGACAGTTTGAGTGTAAAACAAATACGGGTAAAAAATATCCTTAAAAAAGGTATCTTGTACAAACTCAAAACATTAGAAGATAGTTTGAGTAACAGTTCTGCATTTATAGAAGACTTTTACTCTAGTTTCACCCCTTTAGACACATTATTAGGCAAAGGCCTATTTGTAAACAAAGTTCCTGATTTTCTTGAGGCTTTGCAAAAAAATGACAGTGTGGTCTATAGTGCTTACACATTGTTAACTTATAAAAACGAAGATGCCGATGCCTTGATAGATATTATTAAAAACCACGATTTTTCAAAAGACCAACAAGAAATAAAAAAGTATTTAATAAGCGAGTTAGGCCAATTGGAAAGCCCTAGAATTTTACCGTTTTTTAAAGAATTGTACCGCACATCATATAGAAACCCACAAATGCAAGTGGCAATTATAAAAGCACTCATTGCTAAAAAAGATAAAGAATCTATTGAATTGATATTAGAGTTGTTCGATACCGATTTTCCGGTGGGCTCTGCCAATATGGCCAACATGTTTTGGTTACCTAAGTATAAAGATTCGTTGAAATTAAAACGGAAACTGTTTCCTAAATTATTAGAGTTTTCTACGGTACCAGAATACAAAAGACCCATTTACGGAATGTTGTTACAATTAATGAATCATAAATTGATAAGACCCAAAAGCTATAAAAAATATAAAAACCAACTTATTAACGATGCAAAATTAGAGTTGAAGAGAAGTTTATTTAAAGAAGATGGCAACCGGTTTTCAGGCGGCTTTTACTCAGGCAAATCTTCCATTTTAGGGGTGTATACAAGTTTGTTGTTTCCGTTTAGAGATGAAAAAAATGTAGCTGTTTTTCTTTCCAGATTATTAGAAAGTAATGATGTTGAAGCTATGAGTTCATATTATGTATTGCTTAAAAAGAACAATTTGGCAATACCTAAAAAATTACACGATATTTTATTTGATAAGATAGAAAATATAAGGGTTTTAGTGGCTAGTTTAGAAGAAAATAATATGGCACAAGATGTGTTGAAAACTGAAAAATTTCAACAAAAATATGCACAGTCTAAATTATTTCCGAATCAAAATTATAGCCAATCAAGAGATAGTATCATTTTTATCCAAAAAGAAGTGTTGAAAACGGTTTCTAAAACCATTAATATTTACTTTTTTAAGAAAAAGACAAAAAACGAATATGCCAATCGCAACTCCTTACATTATATAGCTTTTGAAGTGAAAGGAAATATTTTTGTGAGCACTCCCTATTTCAAGTCAGAATATAATGGAGATAATATTGACGAGACAAAAACAGAAAAAGAAATGATTAAGGAAGCCATTGATAAAGTTAAGTATAAAAATAGAAAGAGGTTGGCCGGAAGAAACTATAGCGCTGCCATCGATTTTTAAACAAGTTCATTAGGTAGTAAGGTATTTTTTAGGCGTAGTACCGTATTTTTTCTTAAAAGCGGCAATAAAATGACTGGCGGTGCTGTAGCCTACTTTCAAAGCTATTTCATTGATATTGTATAAGTTGGTTTCAAGTAACTTACGGGCATATTCCATTTTGTAATCAAACAAAAAGCTAAAAACAGAATCACCATAAATTTGTTTAAACCCGTCTTTTAGCTTTTTTAAAGTCAATCCCACTTCATTGGCCAATTCTTGTAAGCCGGGCGGTTCGGCCATTCGCGCAATGATAATGTCTTTGGCCTCTTTAATTTTTAGTACATTTTGTTCGTCAACTAAAAACGGACATTGTTCGATGTCAGTTTCTTTACTTCTGTTAAAATATAAACTCAACAACTCATAACTCTTAGCAGTTAAGTACAATTTTTCAATAGAACTGTGCAAGTTCTGGTGCATTATCTGATTTAATACTACTGCCTTTGCCGGCGATATAGGCTTGTTGTCATAATATTTTTTATCCTTATTTTCTTCATTTAAAAAGTGAATTAATTCGGCTTCCTTAGAAAACAACGAATGAAATTTTTGAATAGAGATTAGCAGTGAAACCATCCATGATTTTGGCTGCAACTCTAAATTTATGGGTAAATCGCGTTGCGGATTGTATAGCAATAATGAATAGTCTTCAGCAACATCAAAAGCATAACTACTGCTGTTAAAATTAAATTTTGCAGCTCCTTTTATACAATAGTGAAACTGAATGAAACTGCTGTCAATTTTTCTGATGATACACTGTACTTCATCAGTTTCATTTTGAAATTTTAAGACAAAAAAGCCATCTTCAATTTGTGTTTCTTCCATTGACCCTACAGCGATATTTTTTGATGTTGATAAATTTGCCATTCGAGATATAAAATAATTAAAATTTCTGTATATGCATCAAAAATAGGCTTTTTAACAATTATAAGCCCTAAAATTACCTAAAAAAACGTAGCGCGACATAAATAACCCTTTGAGCGTTATTTTTTTTAAGAAACTAGTAATAATTTTGTTGTTGATTCTAAATAAGTTTATGAAGCGATATCATATTTCTAAACACAATACATTTTACTGTATCGGGTTGAGTTATAAAAAGGCCAATGCAGAAATCAGGGGTAAATTTAGCTTGGACGACGAAGCAGTGCAAACTGTGTTGCAACAAGCATCAGCAGAAGGTATTGAAGAGATTACAGCCATTTCAACTTGTAATAGAACCGAAATTTATGGTTTTAGTCAACATCCTTTTCAACTGATAAAATTATTATGCGATAACTCTAACGGAAGCATTGAAGAATTTCAACAAGTAGCCTATATTTATAAAAACAATGATGCTATCCATCATTTGTTTAGGGTAGGTACAGGCTTAGAAAGTCAAATTTTAGGCGATTTTGAAATCATCAGCCAGTTAAAAAAAGGATTCAAACTCTCAAAGAAGTTTAATTTGGCCAATGCTTTTTTTGAAAGGCTGTTCAATGCAGTTATTCAAACCAGCAAACGTATTAAAAACGAAACGGAGATTTCTTCCGGAGCCACTTCAGTAGCCTTTGCATCCGTACAGTATATTCTGAAAAATGTAGCGGCTGTCTCAGAAAAAAACATATTGCTTTTCGGTACCGGAAAAATAGGGAGGAATACCTGTGATAATTTGATAAAACACACGCATAATAAACATATTACCTTAATCAACCGCACCAAAGACAAAGCACAAAAGATTGCAGGAAAATTTGATGTTACCGTCAAAGATTTTAATGCTTTACAAGCAGAAATTAAAAAGGCCGATATTTTAATAGTAGCCACCGGAGCACAAATGCCTACCGTTACCAAAGAAATGATTGCTACAGAAAAGCCATTATTATTATTAGACTTGTCAATTCCCAGAAATGTCTCGGTAGATGTAAAAGGATTGCCCAATGTAAATTTGGTGCATTTAGACGACCTCTCTCAAATTACAGATGAAACTATTGAAAAAAGACATGCTCAAATCCCAAAAGCAGAGGCTATTATTGATGAGGTAAAAAAGGAATTTATGATTTGGTTAGAAACCCGTAAATTTGCCCCAACCTTAAAAGCGCTGAAACATAAATTAGAAGAGATAAAATTAGAAGAAATTGATTTTCAGAGAAAAAAAGCAGTTGATTTTAATGAAGAGCAGGCAGAAATAGTATCCAATAGAATCATTCAAAAAATTACCAAGCATTTTGCTAATTATTTAAAAGATGATACTACTTCTTATAGTGAAAGTATTGATTTGATTTCTAAAGTTTTTCAGCTGGAAAATGTCAATTGATGAACAAAATTATTAGAATTGGAACCCGTGATAGCGAGTTAGCATTATGGCAGGCCAACGTAGTAAAAATACAGCTGGAAGCGTTGGGTTACCAAACCGAAATTATTTCAATAAAAGCTACCGGAGACATTATCTTAGACAAACCCTTATATGAAATAGGCGTTGTTGGAGTATTTACCAGAAACTTAGATATTGCCCTGTTAAATGAAGAAATTGATATAGCAGTGCATTCCCTCAAAGATGTGCCTACGGTTTTACCCGCTAAAATTGTACAAGCAGCCGTATTAAAACGTGGTAATTATAATGATGTTCTCGTTTTTAAAACCAATGAAGAGTTTTTGGCACAAAAAACAGCAACGGTTGCAACGGGCAGTTTACGCCGAAAAGCACAGTGGCTGCATCGTTATCCTAACCATATCGTAGTAGACTTACGCGGTAATGTAAACACCCGCCTTCAAAAACTTAATGACAACCATTGGGATGGTGCTATTTTTGCTTCCGCAGGATTGAATAGGATAAAAAAAATGCCCGAAAAAAATGTGACTTTAAATTGGATGTTGCCGGCTCCGGCGCAAGGAGCCATTATGATTACAGCCTTAGAAGAAAATACGTATTCAAAGGATGCCTGTGGCAAATTAAATGATAAAGAAACCGAAATCTGTACCACCATAGAGCGCGATTTTTTAAACTTTTTAGAAGGAGGGTGTACAGCACCTATCGGCGCATTGGCATTGATAAAAAATGATAAAGTATCGTTTAAAGGAGCGTTGTATAGCAAAGACGGTACACAAAAAATAGAAGTTACAAAAACTACAAAGTTAGGTGAAGAGCATACCATAGCCAGGTATTGTGCAGGTGAGATTATTGAAAGAGGAGGGAAGCGCATTATGGTAGAAGACGAAGGCTTGCTCTCAAAAAAAGCAACCGTTTTTTCAACTAAAATGCTTTCTATACCCCAAGCAAAACTATTTCATGATGATATTGAGGTTAAGAATAGTGATTTTATTAAAATTCGCTTCAATAGATTGAGTCCTAAAGAAATTAAAAAAGAAATTGCGCACGTCATTATTACCAGTAAAAATGCAGTAGAATCTTTGTTGACTAGTTTTTCTGCCGACGAATTACAATTTAAAAATATCTATTGCGTAGGCAGAAGAACAAAAAAGTTGATAGAAAAACGGATTGCTAACGTAACTCATGTAGAAAAGAATGCTCAAAAGCTAGCAACTTATTTAATCGCGCAGTTACAAGGCCAAGAAATAACCTATTTTTGTAGCGATTTACGATTAGATACTCTGCCTAAAATTTTAACCGAAAACGGAATTACAATAAATGAAGTAGAGGCCTATAAAACCATGTTTAGTCCCATGAAAGTTGGAGAAAATGTACAAGGGGTGTTGTTTTTTAGTCCGTCAACCGTAGAAAGTTATTTAACAGAAAATAAAGTAGACAAAATCGCTTTTTGTATCGGCGAAAGTACTGCAGCAGCAGCGAGAAAACACTTTAAAAAAGTTAAAGTAGCGAAGTTGCCAACCGTAGAAAGTGTCATTGAATTGGTAAATTTGCATTACGTTAAAAAGTAAAAAGTTTACACAGAGGCCTGTTAGGTTTTTAAAACCTGACAGGTCTGAAATATTAAAATAATGTTCAGAACAAGAAGATTACGAAAAACAGAAAACATCAGGCGACTGGTACGCGAAACAAAATTATCAGTTGACGATTTTATCTACCCGTTATTTATTGAAGAAGGTTCGAATATCGAAACCGAAATTGTCTCTATGCCCGGTATCAAACGCTTTTCTTTAGATAAAATTTCTAAAGAATTAGATGAAGTTGTTGAACTAAACATTCTTGCGGTTTTATTGTTCGGAATTCCCGCAAAAAAGGACGATGAAGGTACCGAAACATGGAATGACAACGGAATCATTCAGCAAGCCATCCGGTTTATCAAAAAAAACTATCCCGGCCTGTATGTGATAACAGATGTTTGTTTTTGTGAATATACCTCACACGGGCATTGTGGAATTATCCATGATAATGATGTTGATAATGACTCAACACTGGTAAATATTGCCAAGCAATCCATTTCGCATGCCAAAGCCGGTGCCGATATGATTGCACCTTCTGGAATGATGGATGGTACCGTAGCCATGATACGAGAAGCACTAGATAATTCAGGGTTTACAGCTACGCCCATTATGGCATATTCTGTAAAATATGCTTCGGCATTTTACGGGCCTTTTAGGGATGCTGCCGATTCTGCTCCCAGTTTTGGCGATAGGCGCACCTATCAAATGGATGCGGCAAACAGAGATGAAGCCCTGCGAAAAGCAACGTTTGATGATACCGAAGGAGCCGATATTTTAATGGTAAAACCCGCATTATCCTATTTAGATATTATAAGAGATTTAAAAAATAATTTTGACCGGCCTATTGCCTGTTATAATGTAAGTGGCGAGTATGCCATGATAAAAGCTGCAGCAGAAAAAGGATGGATAGATGGTGAAAAAGTAATGCTAGAAAGTTTGCTCTCTATGAAAAGAGCCGGTGCTGATATTATTATTACGTATTTTGCTAAGGAAGCAGCAAGGGCATTGTTGAAAAGTTGATTCGTTTGTCATTCCCGCGAAAGCAGGAATCTAGAAATCTAGCTACTCATTACTAAATACTAGCGAAGCATGAGCTATAAAAATTCAAAAAAACTATACATAAAGGGGCTAAAACACCTCGTAGGAGCGGTAAATTCCCCCGTACGGGCTTTTGCCTCAGTAGGTGGAAATCCGTTGTTTATTAAAAAAGCAAAAGGCAGTAAAATTACCGATGTTGATGGTAATAGCTATGTAGATTATGTACTGTCTTACGGCCCGATGATCTTAGGCCATCGTCATAAAAAAGTACAAAAAGCAATAGATAAAGCATTGAAGAATGGCTATACTTTTGGAGCCTCCACCAAAAATGAGATCAAATTGGCCAAAATAGTTAGTGATGCTTTTCCGGGGATGGATAAAGTACGCTTTGTAAATTCAGGTACCGAAGCGGTGTTGAGCGCCATCAGATTAGCAAGAGCTTTTACAGGAAAAAATAAAATTATCAAATTCGCAGGTTGTTATCACGGGCATTCAGATGCATTATTGGTAGCTGCCGGTTCCGGTTTGGCAACCTTGAGTTTACCCGGAAGCAAAGGCGTACCCGAAGGTGCTGTACAAAACACCCTAATTGCCAATTACAATGACTTAGAAAGTGTCAAGGTACATTTTGAAAAAGACGATGATATTGCCGGTGTTATCATTGAACCGGTTGCCGGTAATATGGGTGTAGTGTTGCCAAAAGAGAATTTTTTAAAAGAACTTAAAGAATATGTAAATGCAAAAGGAGGAGTATTAATAGTTGATGAAGTAATGACCGGTTTTCGTTCTACATTTGGCGGTGCACAAGAATTATTAGGTGTAGAAGCCGATATCACCTGTTTAGGAAAAGTAATCGGTGGTGGTTTTCCGGTAGGAGCCTATGGCGCACGAAATGAAATTATGAAAATGGTAGCACCGCTGGGAGAGATGTACCAAGCCGGAACACTCTCAGGAAATCCGATTGCTATGGCGGCAGGCATTGCCACCTTAAAAGAATTGAAAAAACAAAATCCCTATAAGCAATTTGAAGAAACGGCGAAAATTTTAGAAGTAATTTTAACCGAAACCGCCAAGAAATACAATATCAATTTGACAGTAAACCGATTTGGCTCTATGTTAAATCCGTTTTTCACCAATACAGAAGTCATTAATTTTAAAGAAGCCCAGCAATCAGATACTAAGAAGTTTGCCGTATTTTTTTGGGAGATGATACACAATGGCATCTTTTTGCCACCCTCACAATTTGAAGCATGGTTTTTGTCTTCCGCCTTGAGCGAAAAAGATATTAAAAAAACCGCTGAGGCCATTGATAAGGCTATGGAAAAGGTAGCTATTAGCAGTTAGCTTCTTGCTCTTGGCTTACCGAGTGGTATTAAAGTAAAATACAAATAATTAGAAAATGAGAAATTTTAGAAAACTTGAAATTTGGAGGCAAGGAATAGAGATTGTAAAAAAAGTGTATCAATTATCTGTAGAGCTACCAGCTGAGGAAAAGTTTGGACTTAAAAGTCAGATAACTAGAGCAGCAATCTCAATTCTGTCAAATATAGCGGAAGGAAGCAGTAGAAATAGTGAAATTGAATTTAAGAGGTTTTTAGAAATTGCTCAAGATTCATTATTTGAACTTGAAACTCAATTTATTATTATTGAAGAATTAAGGTTTATTGAAACAGATAAGGTTACAACAATTATTGAATTATTTCATAAAGAAAGTAAAATGATAAATGCCTTGATAACAAAAATAAAAACAGCTAAAGGCTAAAGGCCAATAGCAAATAGCTAATATGATAAAAAACGACCTATTCCTAAAAGCCTTAAAAGGCGAAACCGTAGAAAGACCTCCTGTTTGGATGATGCGCCAAGCGGGCAGGTTTTTACCCGAATTTAGGGCATTACGAGAAAAATATGATTTCTTTACCCGTTGCCGTACGCCAGAATTGGCATCAGAAATAACCGTACAGCCCATTAGAAGATTCGGAATGGATGCTGCTATTTTATTTTCCGATATTTTGGTGATACCACAGGCAATGAATATTGAAGTACAGATGAAACCTAATTTTGGCCCTTATTTGCCAACTCCGATAAGAGATCAACAAGGCGTAAATACCGTAATTATTCCTGATGTTACTATTGAATTAGATTACGTAATACAGGCTATAAAAGCTACCAAAGAAAAATTGAATGATGAAGTTCCCTTAATCGGATTTGCAGGCTCGCCATGGACCGTTTTTTGCTATGCCGTACAAGGGCAAGGTTCAAAAACGTTTGACAAAGCAAAAGAATTTTGTTTTACCAATCCGATAGCCGCCCATGAGTTGCTGCAAAAATTCACCGATACTACCATTGCCTATTTAAAGGCAAAAGCAATAGCAGGTGTTGATGCCGTTATGATTTTTGACTCTTGGGGAGGGATGCTTTCCCCTGTTGATTATCAAGAATTTTCATGGAAATATATCCATCAGATTATTGAAGCACTATACGAAGATGTTCCGGTCATTGCTTTTGGAAAAGGATGTTGGTTTGCCCTACAAGAAATGGCAACATCGAATGCTAGTGCCTTGGGAGTAGACTGGACGATTACACCCGAAAATGCACGCTATTTATCAGGTGGAAATATTACCCTGCAAGGTAATTTTGACCCTTCACGATTGCTTTCCCCTCCGGCAGAAATCAAAAAAATGGTAAAACAGATGATTGATGCTTTCGGAAAAGATAAGTACATTGTAAACTTAGGACATGGTATTTTACCAAATATTCCACTAGACAACGCCAAAGCATTTATTGATGCTGTAAAGGAATATAAAAACTAGATTTTATAAGTGATACTATGACTCAAAGTCATGGTATCACTAGAAAGTCAGGGCCTCAATATATCAAATAACGGTATCACAAAAGTCACAGTATTACCAAGAATATGAAAAATATTTTAAGAGGAATAAAAGCCTATGCAAAAGCACTGCCATTAATTTCAACCTTGAAATTGTGGAAATATTTTGCCATTCCGATTTTAATAAGTCTTGTTATTGCCGTTGTTATTGGTGCACTGGCATATAATCTGTCTGATAATATTGGTTTCTATATTTCAAAAATATGGAGGTGGCAATGGGGAAAAGAAACCTTTACGGCTATCAGTAATTTTTTAGGAGGAGCAATTATTATAGTCTTTGGTTTTATGTTGTACAAGCATATTGTAATGGCACTTTCGGCACCGTTTATGAGTCCGGTTTCCGAGAAAATAGAAGCCTACCTAACAAATAAGGAAGTGCATTCGTATAGAAACACATCCTTTACACAACAGCTTTGGCGAGGTATTCGGATAAACATTAGAAATTTAGTAAAAGAAATACTATTTACCATTCCGATTCTACTACTGGGTTTTATTCCTGTAATAGGAATTATTTCAACGGTACTATTATTTTTAATACAAGCCTATTATGCCGGATTTGGAAATATGGACTATACCTTAGAACGTCATTTTGACTATAAAGAGAGCATCAGTTTTGTAAAAAAAAATAAGGGCTTGGCCATTGGTAATGGTATTGTTTTTATGTTGTTCTTACTGATTCCGGTATTAGGTGTCTTGTTGGTATTGCCATTTTCGGTAACAGCTGCTACTACAAAAACAGTAGCGTTGTTAAAAAAAGGAAAAGGTAACGAACTTACCAACATATAGTCATGTCGATTTGGAGTATCATAAAATCATTAAAATACAGACAGTTGAAAAGTGCTTTTTTCCTCTTTTTAAAGAAGCCTTTATATCTATATCCAACATTGAAAGCAACTGTAAATGCATATAGAGGGTCACAAAGAGAATTTCCCAAAACACATTATTTAAACGGAAAAGGAAATGCCTTTAGACATGCATTTTGGAATATGATGCTTTGTAAAGAATGCAGTAAATGGACAACAGATAACGACATAGCTATTGCTTGGGCAAAAACCATAACCGATTGGCACGAAGAACTGTCACCAAATAAACCCTTAGACAAAGCAATGGATTTACACAATAACGAGGTAGGTAGAGAATTATTTAAAGAACTGAATGCTAAAAGTGCAAAACCAAAAGTGAATATGTTGATTGACTCCCTGAAAGAAAAATTAAAAAGCAGTTTTAAAGCAGAAACGATTTCAGAAATGGATGCTAATAAGGAAGCGTTGGTGTATATTCGTGAGTTAAATGAGTAGAATACTCCTGCAAGGTTTCCAAAACCTTGTAGGTATAAAGGGAATGAAAAACGCCTACTAGGTCATAGAAACCTTGCAGGAGCATTGATATTTTCAATAGAGTACATGCAAGGTTTCCAAAATCTTGTAGGTATAAAGAGAATGAAAAACACCTATAAGGTAATAGAGACCTTGCAGGAGGAATTAGATAAATTAATGAAATTAGAAGTTTTACAAAAAGAGTATTATTATTATATTTATAATAGAGGTATAAATAGTACATTATTATTTAATAATGATGAAAATAAAAGATATTTTTTAACCCTTGTAAAAAAGTATTTCATTTCTAAAATAGAGATAATTTCTTATTGCTTAATGGATAATCATTTTCATTTTGTTATAAAAGTTATCGGAAAGGAAAAAGAAGTAACTCAATCGTTGTCAAATTTGTTTAATGCTTATGCCAAAGCCTATAATAAACAAAATTCTAGAACAGGAAGCTTGTTTGAAAAACATTTTAAAAGGATACGGATAAATGATGAAGAATATTTAAGGAAACTTATTATATATGTTCATTTGAAACCTTTATACCATTTAGGTGATAATTTTGAGAAATATTCTTTTTCATCTTATGGGATACTAATATCTAAGAAAGATACTATGATAAATAGAGAGGAGGTATTAGAACTATTTTCTGGGTTAGAGAATTTTATTTTTAATCACAGGCAAAAGAGAGATACTTTAAGTGAGAAATATACATTTGAATAATAAGAAACCATATAGATAAGAATTCCTGCAAGGTTTCCAAAACCTTGTAGGTATAAAGGGAATAAAAAACACCTACAAGGTCTTTGAGACCTTGCAGGAGCATTGATATTTTGAATAGAGTACCCGCAAGGTTTTCAAAATTTTGTAGGTATAAAGGCAATGAAAAACACCTACAAGGTCTTTTGAGACCTTGCAGGAGCATTGATATTTTGAATAGAGTACCTGCAAGGTTTCCAAAACCTTGTAGGTATAAAGAGAATGAAAAATACCTGCAAGGTCTTAGAAACTGTATAGAAAAGGTTTGAAAAAAGCGATATGATAATATTTGACAACTATAAAATCGAAAAGATTAAGGAAAATGATGCTTCAGATATTCATCATTTAATGGTATCTAATGCCAAAAGGTTTCAACGATTTTTTCCAAAGACATTAGAAGCAAATTTGACATTAGTATCTGCAAATGTTTTTGCTAGACAAAAAGTAAAGCAGTTTGACAACAGCGAAGAATTTTTATTTACTATTAAAAAAGATGAAGACGTAGTGGGTTTGGTCTATATTAAAGAATTAGATTGGAAAAAGAAACAAGGAGAATTTGCTTATTGTTTAGATAAAAAATGTGAAAGTAACGGAGTAATGACCGGGGCGGTTAAAAGATTATCAGTCTACGCATTTGATAGATTGGGATTAGAAACACTCCAGATTATAGCGCATATAAGCAATATAGGAAGTATAAAAGTTGCCAAAAAATGTAATTTTAAATGGCAAAGAACCTTGTTAAAAGAACATATACCACCAAAAGAAGATCCATTAGATATGGAATTATATGAATTGACCAAATCTTGAGAGGTTTGCAACCTAGACCTGATAGGTTTTCAAAACTCAGACCTAACAGGTTTATAAACCTGTTAGGTCTAAAATCAATGACAATGAAAGACAAATTTTACAACTACATCCAAAAGCTACAAGACACTATTTGTGCAAAACTCGAAGAAATAGATGGCAAAGCTGCTTTTAAAGAAGATTTATGGAAACGCCCTGAAGGTGGAGGTGGCAGAACAAGAGTTATTCAAAACGGTAATGTCTTCGAAAAAGGCGGCGTTAATATTTCTGCCGTTCATGGCGAATTGCCAGAAACCATGCGTGCCCATTTTGGGGTTGAGCAAGGTAATTTTTTTGCTTGTGGGTTGAGTTTGGTAATTCATCCTAAAAATCCGTTTGTACCCACCGTACATGCCAACTGGCGATATTTCGAAATGTATGACACCTCGGGTAAGAGGGTAACTTCTTGGTTTGGCGGGGGGCAAGACCTAACACCGTATTATCTTTTTGAAGAAGATGCGCAACATTTTCATAGGGTATGTAAAACGGCTTGCCATAAACACAACCCAGATTTTTATGCGATGTATAAAAACCGTTGCGATGCGTATTTTTACAATGCACATAGAAATGAAGCAAGAGGTATTGGCGGATTGTTTTTCGATTATTTAAAAGAATCAGACGAGATGACTATGCTACAATGGTATGATTTTGTAACTGAAGTAGGCAATAGTTTTTTAGAAGGATATGTGCCTATTGTTGAAAAAAGAAAAGATATTCCTTATGATAAAAAGCATAGAGATTGGCAAGAAATTCGCAGAGGTCGTTATGTAGAATTTAATTTGGTGCATGATAAAGGCACTTTATTCGGATTGAAAACCAACGGACGTATAGAAAGTATCTTAATGAGTTTGCCCCCTCATGTCCAATGGGTGTATGACCATCATCCTGAAAAAGGAAGTGAAGAAGAAAAACTAATCGAAGTTTTGAAGAATCCGAAGGAATGGGTTTTTAATTAGTTTATATTTTATTAAATTTGTATGATGTCAACAAGGATTAAAATATCACCTGAAACATTAGTTTGGGCAACTGAACGAAGGGGTTACACAACAGATAGCCTTTTCGATGTTTACCCGAAAGCTCTTGATTGGATTAGAGAAGAATCTCTGCCTACTGTAAATCAGCTTGAAAGTTTTGCAAAAAAAATTCATGTTCCATTTGGATTTTTATTTCTAAAAAAACCTCCAACTGAAAAGATTCCAATTACATTTTATAGAAGTAATGGAGTTATTGTGGAGAGCCCACCATTAGAGATAAAAGATTTAGTTAATAGTATAAAATCAAAACAAGAATGGTTAAGGGATTATTTTGTAGATAATAATTATGAAAGTTTGAGCTTTGTTGGAGATTTAAAAGATTTTTCTAAAATTAAAGTTGAAGAAGGAGCAGAGATAATAAGAAGAGCTTTAAGTATTAATAAAAAGTGGTTTAAAGAGACTAATAAAAGTGGTGTTTTTAGGTATTGGATTGATAAAATTGAAAGTAATAGAGTTTTTATTATTTCAACAGGATTTGTAAAAAATAATAAAAGGCCTATTGATGTAGAGGTATGTAAAGGGTTTACACTAGTCGATGATATGTGCCCTTTTATTTATATAAATACTAATAATTTAGGCGGAGGTAGAATATTTACTTTAATTCATGAATTAGTTCATGTATTTGTTGGAAATAGTATTGGTGTTAGTTATGAACCGATACACCCTTCTTCTCAGCCTCTAGAAAATTTTTGTGATCAAATAGCATCTGAATTGTTAGTCCCAAAAAGAGATTTTGAATTAATCTGGAATTCTATCTTTGGTAGTTTTACTGAAAAATTTACTAGAATAGCAAATATATTTCACATCAGTAAATTGGTAATTGCAAAAAAAGCATTAGATAGTAAATATATTGAATTAGCTGATTTTTGGAACTTCTATAATCAATATACTAAAACACCTTATAGTAAAAGTAAAACTGGGAATTACTGGAATTCAAAACCGTACGAAGTTAGTAGAAAATTTTTCAGTTTTGTAGATATAGCTTTAAATCAAGGAAAAATACTTCCTTCAAATGCTTACAGACTAACAAATATGAAAAGTAAAACTTATGATAATTTTAAGAAAAATTCATAAGTAGATGATATATTTAATTGACACAAATATTTTATTATATGCCAATAAAATCTCTAATCCAATGGATATTCATCCCATTTACTGGTCTAGAATGAGCTTAATTTTTGATAGAGGTGATGTGATGTCAATTGATAGATAAGGTAAAAAGGGAAATCTATTATCAAGAAGATAACTTAACTGCTTGGTGTAAAGAAAATGTTAAAAAACAATTTTGGAAATCGACTAGTGACGCTTTAGCTGAATATGCTGAAGTGCAAAATTGGGCACAGGACAAGAATTATAATGAAAGGGCTTTATTACAATTTGCAGATGTAAAAAATGCCGATCCATTTTTAGTGGCATTTGCCTTAAATACGATACGTAATTCTGATAAAAAAATGACTATAGTTACTTTGGAGGTTAGTAACCTTGATAGTAAGAAAATTGTAAAACTACCCGATGTTTGTATTGATTTTGAAATACCTTACATCAACAATAATGAATTCTTTAGAAGAATTGGTGTTCAATTCTAGAGTTACTTATTCTTATAGTCCAAAATCAACGGGCGCATCGAAAGTATTTTAATGAGTTTACCACCACATGTACAATGGGTGTATGACCATCATCCCGAAAAAGGGAGTGAAGAAGAAAAATTACGGGAAGTTTTGAAGAACCCCAAAGAGTGGATATAATAAAAGAGGTTGCTTAAAGCGTATTTTTAAGCAACCTCTTATAATTAATTCAAAAATTAATTATTCTTTGAGTGTTCTCACATAATTTACAATTAACCATCTATCTTCAGCACTAGCAATTTTTTTCTCAAATTTTGGCATATCATCTCTTCCTTTGGTTATTTTATAAAATAGTTCGCCATCGGTTTGAGATTGTGTTTCGTCACTTGAAAAATCACCTAAATCACCTTCTTGGTCATCAGCTTTTGGGCCATCTCCCAAGCCTTCTTTTCCATGACAAGATTTACAATGTTTCATATATAATGATTTGCCAATAGACTTATTTTCTTTGTCATTAGCATTTGTTGGGTTTTTCATCGTTTTATATTCTTTAGGCACTATCCACTTGTCTTGTGTGATAGATTTAAAAGAATACAATATAAAAATGGTTAGGCTTATCAATAAAGCGAAATTTATAATTTTTTTCATAATTAAGAGTTTTTGTGTTTTGATATTCTATAAAGATTAATTACTAATATTACTAAATAACCCCAAATGCCTAAGATAAGCAAATTCGGAATAATAATGTCAAACCATGGTGCTTTTGATGGTGGCGACCACATAGTGCGTTGATCAAAAGTTGACAGATCTTTTATGGGTTCGCCTATATTGGTTGCTATGATAGATTTTATGGTTCCAAAGTCATCACTATCATCTAAAACTACCTCATAATTTAATTTGCCATTAACACCCGGCATTTTTTCTGTAATAGGAACATGAATCATGCCATTTTCATCTGTAAAATAAATTCCTTTTCCTACTGCTAATGGAGCAAATAAACGTTGTAATTGTACTTTTAGCTCAGCATCTTTAACAGGTTCGTTTTGGGCATTGGTAAGGGTTGCTTCTATAAAATAAGTATCTTTTTTTGTTATTAATTTAGCAGCTAAATTAGCCATTTGAATAGTTAAGGTTTTAGATACTTTTTTAAATTTATCCGTAGCTTTATGAAATACTTTAAAATCGTATTGTGGTAAGTTTTGTTGAAAAACCTTTGAAATATCAATAGTGGCAGCACCCTTTTTGTCGAGGTTAATAGTGCCTAAAGATACTAAACTATCATTTTCAAAAACTTGAAATACATCAAGTGCTAACCCATTTGCCGGTTTGTATTTTTTTTTGTCTTTATATTTCCCAAAAATTTTTAGATAACTTATATTTTCGACTTTATTGAAATGTAACGATACTCTCACTTTTTTCTTTTTTTCTTGTGCATAGATAAACGTACTTGAAAAAGCAATGAAGCTAAGGCATATAAACAAAACAATATGGTTTTTTATATTAAGATTTTTCATCTGAAGCTGTTTTTTCAGGTTCAACAATATTATTTTCTTCGGCCGTTTCATGAATAGGAATTATAGGGATAAACCGTACCAATAGTGTAACGATAAGCATAGCTCCGGCAAGCGTTCCCCATGTTATCAACCACTCTAAATGAGTAGGGTTGTAGTGATGCCATGATTCGGGTACTCCCTGAATGGGTAAGAACGGATGTAAAAGGGTAGGTGTTACAATGATAAATCGTTTCCACCATGCGCCTATAACAACAATTAATCCGATAATAAATAATGGTAAAGGCTTGCGCATTTTTTTAAAAAGTAATAAAACTGCGGGAATCACTAGGCCTACTATTATTACCGTCCAGAATAATAATGCCTCATCGCCAAAAAATAACTCTTTTAAATGCGCTGCTTCTTTTTCTGTGGTTTTATATGCCGGTACTAAGTATTCGTTTACATTAAAATAAAGATAGACTAGAATTAATAATACCAATAATTTTCCCATTTGGTCAAAGTGAAAATCGGTAATATAATCTTTTAAATGATGTGTCCTTCTCAAAACATACATTAAACTTATTACGCCTCCTGCCCCGGCAACAAAAGCGCCGGCAATAAAATAGGGGCCAAAATTTGAACTGTCCCAGCCCGGCCTATAGGTTGTTGCAAATAGCCATGCTGTTACGGTATGAATACCAAAAGCTACCGGGACAATTAAGACCGAAAGCGTTTGAATTGACCATTTGTAAATTTTTCTCTGTGTTGTATTTCCATTCCAGTTTAGAGAAAATTTTCCATACCATTTTGATAATTTTTTCTTGTTTTTATATTTTCTCCTTAAAATTTGCAAATCGGGTAATAACGGAAAATAAAGCAGTAATATACTGATTACAAGATAGGTAGTAATTACAATGACATCCCATACTATGGGAGATTGCAACCTGCCGTGTGTAAATAAATTTAAAATCCTATCTGGGCGTCCCATATCAATAATGATGGTTAAGCCACCCATGATGATGGCAGCAACGGCAATAATTTCTGATATTCTGGTTAATGGAGTGGCCCATTTAACACCAGAGAGCCGTAAGATTGCAGTTACGAGAGACCCTACTAGGCTAATGGCAACAAAAAACACAAAGTTAGAAATGTAAATTCCCCATAAGGCATAATCACGCATTCCGGTAATTACAAGCCCTTTGGTTGCTTGTTGATAATAGGCATACATGGCGCCTAAAATAACTACCACTAAAAATGCCACCCATATTTTACCGTAGAGTCCGAATTTTTTAGGAGCTAAATCGTTGGTGAGTTCTTCAAAACTTTTCATGATTCTTCAGTTTTTTCAACAGATTGATATTCTGTAAAGTTTTCTAATCCCTTTTCAAATTCTTCTTGCCTGTCTTTTGGAGGTAAGTAATATACACTTGGCGCAGTTCCTAAATCTTCCATCAATCTATAACCCGCTTTCTCTTTTAATAATGTACTCAATTGGAATGTTTCATCGCCATTAGTAACAGAATCTTCATAGAGGTCTCCAAAGAAATAAACACCATTTGGACATGCTGATACGCAATGTGGTAATTCGCGTTTGTCTATCATATGCGGACAGAAGTCGCATTTATCAACAGTTCCTTTTACGCTCGGTACTCCGGCATGGTCTGGTGAGTATTCAAAATGTTCCATACTCATTTCTAATTTTACCAATGCTTCACCTTGATTGGGTTCATCCCAATTAAAAACTCTTACCGAATACGGACAAGCTGCCATACAAAAACGGCAACCAATACAACGTTCATTATCAATTAAAACGATGCCGTCTCTTCGTTTAAAGGTAGCATCTACGGGGCAAACTTTAACACAAGCGGGCTTATCACAATGTTGACATAAATTGGGCATCCAATAAGGAGATGATTCAGGATTGTCTTGCATTTTATAAACCTTTAACCAAGCATTATCGCCCGACACGAAATGGTTTTTATTACAAGCAGAGATACATTGTTTGGCATTTTTACACCTAGCAAGGTCTATTACCATAACAAATTTTTTATTAGGATATCCTTCTCTTACATTGTAACTATCAGTTTTTAAACTAGAATGTTCTTCAATTTTAGTAACGGGTACCTTAATTAAGTTGCCATCGGTATCCATCAATTCAACCATTTCTTCATTCTTTAATGACTTAGCAACAGCAGCACCTCCAATAGCGGTTAACAATCCCAATTTTATACCATTATTTATAAAATTTCTTCGCGACTTAATAGTATCTTTATTTTTGTCCATAATGATGCGTGTTACATTCAGAATTTTTTCTTAAGCCAGTTATAGAAAGAATTATTAGAAATATTTTTCTTAATGGTTTTTGAATTTTTTAAAGCACTGGTTTTTACTTTTACCGTTGTTCCATCAGCTTTTAATAGTATTTTATACTCATCATCATTTGATGAGACTGCTGTTTTATCGAAGGTTTTTCCGAAGCCAATGAGTGGAATCAAAAGGCTTCCTCCTAAAATTGGAAGGATTTTCCTTCTTGACATTTTATTTTTAGTTACTTCTTTCATGTTATGATTATTTTTAACTAAAAAAGCCGACTTTTTGGTAGACATGAAATCGGCTTTTTATGGTAAACATATCAGTAGAAATATTAAAAATTATATTTCCTGGTAATATTAAATCCAATTAAAAAATCGCCTTTAAAAAAGTCATGTTCATTAAACATATAATTTTTTTGAGGTACAATACCACTATAATTGGTTAAGAATAATTGAAATACGTGTCCAGAAGTGGCAAATTCTACACCTAGGCTCACACCGGGTAAGTTGAGATCAACATCAGGCTTGTCAGGGTCATCATTAAATTGCGTAATGGGCTGACTATAATCAAATAGCACGGAAGTATTAGCACTTACTTTAACGCGGCCTCCAAAAGCTATTGAAAATCGATCGTTTTGCATAAAAGATTCTACCAAATTATAATGAGAAATACTAGGTGCAATTTGTAACGATACCTTAGGGCTAAACCTTCTGGCAAAAATTAATTGATTGAAAAAAGAATACCTGTCTTGTCTCAAATTAAAATTTTCTTTCTTTTTGGCATTTACTGTAAAATTACCATAATACGTAATACTTAAAGGCACTTTATTTGAGCGCGTTTGCCTCAAAAGTGCACCTTTTAAGCTATATTCTTGTAGTCTGTCAAATTTAGTTGTGCTAAATCCAACGGTTACTCTGTCATGGATAGCATAGGATGCTCCAATCTGGATGTTAGAAGGTGCCCAAAATCCAGCCAAGTCATTTTCACCGCCATTGATTAAACCAAACCTATGCGAAATGTTTATTTCTAAGGTGTTTTTATTGTAAACGACATTCGACGGATTATCAATAATGGTAGAACCTTCAAATGCGGGACGTTGTAATTTTTCTTTGATTGTATCTTTACTCTTTTTTTGTGAAAAAACAAATAACGGGAGTAGTAAGAAAGCAATCAAGAGTATTTTAAAATTTTTCATGTCTTTTATCTTAAAGGTTAATTATTTAAGGCGCCTTGGTTAATCCAATCTTCAACCAACTTAATATCAGCGTTTGACAAACTTCCACTTGGAGGCATAATATTGCCAACTCCGGTAAGCCGTTGGTATAATTCACTACCATTTGCATCACCTGGCACAACCAATGCAGGGTCAATAACCCTAATAAAATTATAAGAGTTACCTTCGGTTAAATCTGGATCTGAAAGGCTTGGATGACAAGCCACACAATTTGCATTAAATAGCGGTTGAATATCATTGGCAAAAGAAACATTCTGATTTGTAGTACTATTTTCTACTACTTCGTCATAATAACAACCAGTTAAAGAAAACATCATAGCCAGTATAGTTACTGAGCTTAATATTCTTATTGTATTTTTCATCTGTTTATATTTTTTGTTTTTTATTTGTCAGGCCTACCTTGCCGGCAGGTGAATAAATAATGCCACCATTAATCATCCCAAATTACTATCAAGATTTATTATGGCTCATTTTATTATGACAAATTTCATAGTGTCATTAAAAGGGCAATTTTCGTAAACTGAATTAGAAACCTAAGGCTGGATAACGAAAATTGCCTTCTTTATTCTAGTTGTTATTGTTCAAATTTTAAGGTCATAAATGGTTTGATGCCATGAGCAATAGCTGCGTTATCAAAAGTAGCATAACCAAAAGGATATTCTTTAGTTGTGTCGAATACCACATCATCATCATGGCCTGTATCTAATTTGCGTTTCCATTCTAACACCCAACCATTTCCTGTATATGTTTGTCCACAAGTAATATCACCTCTACTTCCTACAAAGGCCGTTGTAGTAATACTTGGCATTCCTTTTAAGGCTGGTGAATGTATATCGGTGGTCACTGGCCTTTGAAAATCTAAATCGGCTACAGGGTCAATAGTTCCACCATCATAATCTAATTTACCATCAGAATGAACGGCTGTAATCAGTTTAGCAGTGCCATCATCTACTTCGCTTTCAAGTATCCAATAATAATTAGTCCTCCCGGGAATAAAATATTTAGGAACACTTACTTCGGCGCCGGTACCATCTAACAATAGAGTTTGTTTGTTATTTTTATGCCCTCCACTAATTTTAGCATCGCCATGGCGTGCATCTGTAATAGGAGTATCTGTTACATGTTTATCGTCAAATTGACCTGTTGGCAAACCGGTTCTAACAGATTTCCAATGCCACATATCTGTTTGTTGTCCTGCGGCTACAGTATAGTGTTTTGCAAAACCGTCAGCTTCCGATAAACCGGTATGACAAGTTGCAAAACAGGTATTGTCAGCCCAATCAGTAACATTATTGCCTATTTCCCATTGCATGGCAAATTTATCTTCATAAAAAGCATCTCTTATTTTAGTACCGGATGCATCAAATACCGGTTTATTACTTTCTTGTTTCCAACGACTGCTAGTGGGGTCAAAATACCAAGTATCTCGACTCGCATCTTGTTCGGCATCTTTCCATTGTGCTAAGAAATAGATATAATCGTCGTCATATTGAGCTTTCAAAACCACATCTTGTGTATTGCCTACATAGCCTCTAAACACATCATTTCCCGGATCGGGCACTTCTGTCGTACCTGTTAATGATTGTACGTTTTCCCAAGAAGCGTCAATAACACCATCAACTTCTGGCCCTAAGAAAACTTTTTTTGCTAATAAAACAGTGGTACTGGTTCCGGGTCCTGTACTTACACCGTCTTGTCCGTCTACCCCATCTTGCCCATCTGCACCAGGAGGCCCTGGAATTGGTTCGCTAGTGCATTGAACAAATAGTAAGCCTAATGCTAGGCTCATCAAAAAACCTATTAATTTAAAATTTTTCATAATTTTAATAATTTAATTGTTTTACTAAATTTTAAGTAAAGTTAGAAGCAGTAAATTGTTTGGTTTATGATATAAATCATTCTTTAGAAAAAAATAAAATGCACATAATCAATGAATTAGCTATATTTAGCGTTTTTTTAATAATTTTTTTTGAAACAAAATGGAATATTTGTTACATAGGAAGGTGATTTTTGTCACAAAAAGGGTGAATTCAAAATTAAATTTCGCTTGAAAATTTATAAATTGTTAAAATTATGCTATAGAAAATATTAAAAATTTAATTTTCAGTTATTTATGAGTGTTAAATTATAAAATTGATAAAAATGCATTTTTTTATTTTTAAATTAATAATAGCTTATCGTTAAACAATAGGTCATATTTTTTAACTTTGCACGATTAATACAATTTTAAGGTATGGCTAAGTTTGAACTAAAATTGCCCAAAATGGGCGAAAGTGTTGCCGAAGCAACAATTACAGCATGGTTAAAAGAAGTAGGAGATGCGATAGAATTGGATGAGGCAATTGTTGAAATAGCTACCGATAAAGTTGACTCAGAAGTACCCAGTGAAGTTGAAGGTGTACTGGTTGAAAAGTTATTTGAAGTAGATGACGTGGTAGCCGTAGGGCAGACCTTGGCTATTATAGAGACAAATGATAATAGTGTTTCAGAAGAAACAACGGTATTAGAAACTCCGGTAGCCATCGAAGAAAAAACTATTACAGAAGAAGTGGTGAGCCATAAAGAACCACTCCGAGAAATATCAGAAACAGTTGCCACTACCGTAAAAATACCTTCGGGTAGGTTTTATTCACCATTGGTAAAAACCATTGCTAAAAAGGAAAATATTTCAATGGATGAATTGGAAGCTATTGTTGGTACCGGTAAAGACAATAGAGTTACCAAAAATGATATTTTGGCCTATATTGAAAATAGGGGAGCTGCACCAAAAACAGTAGAAACCGCTACCCCGAAAGCCGAGGTTGCAAGCCAGAAGTTTGAAAAAGTGCAACCGGCCATCCCTGTGTCTGTCAATGGTGAAGATGAAATTATTGAAATGAGCCGTATGGGAAAACTCATCGCGAAATATATGGTAGAATCTGTACAAACTTCGGCACATGTACAGTCGTTTATAGAAATAGACGTAACCAATATTGTAAAATGGCGCGATAAGGTAAAAGAAGCATTCGTACAACGCGAAGGTGAAAAAATTACTTATACGCCCATTTTTATGCAAGCCGTAGCGGCTACAATTAAAAAGTTTCCGATGGTCAATATCTCGGTAGACGGCGATAAAATTATCAAAAGAAAGCACATTAATTTAGGAATGGCAGCTGCCTTAGACGATGGCAACCTCATTGTACCGGTGATAAAAAATGCCGATTTGTTAAACCTTGTCGGGATGACCAAGGCGGTCAATGATTTGGCAAGGCGTGCCAAAGCCAATCAGCTAAAACCCGATGAAATTCAAGACGGTACTTATACGGTAACCAATGTGGGTAGTTTTGGCAGTGTGATGGGTACGCCAATTATCAATCAGCCACAAGTAGCCATTTTGGCTTTAGGGGCTATTAGAAAAGTACCGGCAGTAATAGAAACTTCAGAAGGTGATTTTATAGGCATACGTCATAAGATGTTTGTTTCGCATTCGTATGACCATAGAGTGGTCAATGGTGCCTTGGGTGGCATGTTTATCAAAAGCCTCAAAGAAACGTTGGAGGCGTGGGATTTGGATGCTGATTTTTAATAAGTTATGGATATTAATTCCGTTTTCTAACCTACTTATTTACAAGAATAGAGGCAGGCCTGTGTAAAACCTTTTCTAATTTTCGTATCATTTCAACCGTCAATTTCTTTCGTTTATTATCAAGTTAAATGTTAGAACCCTGCAATTTCATTATAGTTACATTAGTTTCTATAAACTTTAAAGGGTATCTTGTCATTTCGACAGAGCGAGAAACGAGCGACGAGAAACGTAAGTTCAGCGGAACTAAATCTCATTATAATGAGATTCCTCTTCATACCCCATTCAGAATGACAGGCTCATTTTAAAAAGAATTTCATTCTTTTGTTTAAAACTGTCGATTTCTAATGTATAGTGGTTTATTTAAAATTTCAGAAATCGGGCTTTTTGCACCAATTAATTCGGTGAGATCACTAGTCAATATGTCTATTTTCAAAAAGGTGAAAGGTTTTTGAGAATAATAGTTTTTGAAAAATCCTCAAAGTTTCAACGAGTTTAGTATATTCGGAGCAAATTTAATAGTAACAATAAAAAAAACAGGATGAAGAAACTTTTAATAATTTTTGTACTTACCACTACATTAGTAAGTACGGCACAAGAATCGGTACTTTTACGGGTAAACTACAACCAAGGAGACCAGTATGAAATGAATATGGATATGACTCAAGATATGGGAGCGTCAGGAGGGATGCACATGAATATGAAAATGTCAATGGATGTAAAAAATGTGAGTGATACTATTTTTAATACCGAAATACACTTTAAAACAGTCGCTATGGAAATGAATCAGGCCGGAACGAAAATGGCGTATGATTCTGAAAAACCGAATGAAGACTTGAACCAAATGGAGAAGCAACTCAAAGCCGGATTCGACCCTCTATTAGAAGCCACTATATTGGTTAAAAACAACCACTTAGGAAAGGTGTTGGAAACCAAGTTTGAACCGAATAATCCGGCATTAAAAGATTATGCAGACCAGTCGAGTGGTATTGTATTCCCTAAAAAAGCCGTTAAAGTTGGAGATAGTTGGGAGATGATAAAAGAAAAAAACGGCATAAAAATGAAATTTGTATATACCGTAAAATCTATCGATAAAGACACTGTCGTATTAGACGTTAGCGGTGATATTTCGAATGCTGCCGAAGGTACGATTAATGGGAGTATTGAAATTGACAGGTCAACCGGAATGCAACAAAAATCAACCTTAGGGATGGAGATGAAAGTAATGGGACAAAACGTTATAACGCGAATAGAAAGTACTATAAAAAAAGCTGAGTAGGATAACAAGTAAAAAGAGCTAAGTTCTAATTAGAACAGCATAATAACTAAATTATTAAATATCATTCTAAAATAAAAAATGGGAACTACGATAGCATCCTGTTTTTACCATAAAATTCTCCTGCAAGGTTTATCAAACCTTGTAGGTCTTAATTTTAATACCTAGAAGACCTTCGAGGCCTTGCAGGAGAGTAGTTGCTATTTTTTGCTGTGGTAAATAGAACTTAGCCGTAAAAAGTAATAGTTAATAGACAGCAGTGAGTTATATACCACTGCTGCTTTTTTTACCGGTTTACCAAAAGAAAATACGAAAAGCGTTTCTTTATAAGAAGTATTCTTTTCATCTTTTGTACCTTTGAGTTCTAAATAAAGCGAATGGAATTAAAACTCACAAAACCCATAGTATTCTTCGATCTCGAAACGACGGGTATTAACATTGCCAAAGACAGGATTGTTGAAATTTCAATCTTAAAAGTATATCCCAATGGCAATAAAGAAAGTAAAACGTGGTTGGTAAACCCCGAAATGGAAATTCCCAAAGAAGTGGTAGCCATACACGGTATTACCAATGAAAAAGTAGTTACCGAGCCCACGTTTAAAGAACTGGCTAAAGAAATTAGCAAACTCATAGAAGGTTGCGATTTGGCAGGTTTTAATTCTAACCGCTTTGATATTCCGCTATTGGCCGAAGAGATGTTGCGTGCCGAAATAGATTTTGATATGAAAAACAGAGTAGCGGTAGACGTACAGGTAATTTTTCATAAAAAAGAACAACGTACATTGAGTGCCGCGTATAAATTTTATTGCGATAAAGACCTTGAAGATGCGCATTCAGCAGAAGCAGATACCAATGCTACCTATGAAATTTTAAAAGCACAGTTAGATAAGTATGACGATTTGGAAAATGATATTAAATTTTTAAATGAATTTTCATCACATAAAAAAAGAGCCGATTTTGCAGGCTTTATCATGTATGACGACGAAGGCAATGAAGTTTTTACCTTTGGCAAATACAAAGGAAAAAGAGTAGCCGATATTTTAGAAAAAGACAAAGGGTATTACTCGTGGATTCAAAATGCCGATTTTCCACTCTATACCAAAAAAGTACTTACCGCTATTAAATTGCGAAGTTTAAATAATAAATTGAGTTAATATGTTTGTAGATTTTCAAGAATTGCCAACTACTTCAAGAGTATGGGTATACCAAGCTGATAGAGAATTAAGTCAAGACGAAATGGAACAAATTTCAAAAAAACTAAAACACTTTGTAAACCATTGGAAACGCCATGGCGACGATTTAAAAGCCTCCTTTGTGATAAAATACAATCAATTTATTATTTTAGCCGTTGACGAAGATTATAATGATGTCTCAGGATGTTCAATTGACGACTCGGTACACATTATCAAAGAATTACAACAAGAGCTAGCCGTTGATTTACTCAATAAAATGAAGGTAACTTTTAAAGACGGCACAAATATCAATACTGTTTCGTTACAAGACTTTAAAAAATATGCCCAACAAGAAAAGATAAAAAGCAATACCGTGGTTTTTAATAATATGATACAATCAAAAGCCGATTTTGAAACCGCTTGGGAAGTAGAAGCCCGTAAAAGTTGGCATGCAAAATTTTTGGTATAATATCGTACCGGCATTTATTTTGCTAAATACTGCCGAGAACAATCGGCATAATGAGTAAGTTTATCCCGATTGAGCCCACTATTATCATAAATCGTTGTAAACCTGAGCTATACCTAAAGCCTAAAAGTACTAATTTGACAACCCTAAATACATGAAGAAGAACTTTTTACTGCTAATATCACTTTTTTTTACAATTCTACTACCCGCCCAACAACCCGACCCCTTAGAAAAATTAGACAATTACGGACAAACAATATGGGTAGACAGTATTTTGAATTCGATGACATTAGACCAAAAAATAGGACAACTATTTATGGTGCAAGCCTATTCTAATAGGGATGAAAAACACAAAGTCGCTATCGATAGGATGATTAAAAAATATCAAGTTGGCGGACTTATATTTATGCAAGGAACACCCCAAAAACAGGCCGCCTTAACCAATCACTATCAATCCATTTCTAAAATACCGCTCTTAGTGGCAATTGATGCCGAATGGGGGCTCGATATGAGGTTGAAAAACACCTATCGTTTTCCATGGAATATGACTTTAGGAGCCATTCAAGACAATCAACTCATCGAAGCATTCGGCAAACAGGTAGGAAAACACTGTAAACGTATCGGTGTAAACTATAACTTTGCCCCCGTAGTAGATATCAATATCAACCCTAAAAACCCTATTATTGGCAATCGTTCTTTTGGTGGCGATAGAGAAAATGTAGCCGCAAAAGCCATAGCCTTTACCAAAGGGATGCAAAGTGAGAGTGTATTGGCCTCAGCAAAACATTTTCCGGGGCATGGCGATACCGATGCCGATTCTCATAAAACCCTGCCTTCTATTCCGTTTTCTAAAGAGCGCCTAGATTCTATTGAATTGTATCCTTATAAGAAATTATTTGAAGCCGGTATTGCCAGTGTTATGGTAGCACATTTGAGTGTTCCGAGTTTAGAGCCCGATGAAACAGTGCCTTCATCCCTGTCAAAAAATATTGTAACTAATTTGCTAAAAAACGAATTGGGCTTTGAAGGGTTGGTAATTACTGATGCTTTAGACATGAAGGGCTCTGCCAACTATGCAACGCCGTCAGATGTCAATGTAGCCGCTTTTATGGCCGGTAGCGATATTCTTTTGATTCCGCATGAAGTTCCGCAAACCATCTTAAAAATTAAAAAAGCCCTAGAAGAAGGTACTATTACCGAAGCCCAATTGAACCTTTCGGTAAGAAAGATTTTAAAAGCCAAATACTGGGTGGGTTTACAACATTACAAACCGGTAGATTTAAAAAATATCCAACAAGATTTAAACAGTGTTGAAAATGATGCCTTACACCGAAAACTGGTAGAAAATTCAATTACCGTCTTAAAAAATGACGGTGGCGATTTGCCCATTAAAAACCTCTTCGGAAATAAAATTGCCTATGTAAAATTAGGGGATGCCGATAACAAAACATTTATCAACAGGTTAAATGATTACACACAAGTAGATGTAATTTCAGGAAAAACGCTAGACGTAATCATAGACAAACTACAACCCTATAGCTGTGTAGTAATTGGTTACCATAAATCAAATGCCACCCCTTGGAAAAAAATGGCATTTGCCAATCAAGAATTGGTTTGGCTACAAGAAATTGCGAGAAAAAAATGTGTTATTTTAGACATTTTTGCGAGTCCGTATAGCCTGTTAGACATAAAAACATTTACCAATATTGAAAGTGTTATAGTGTCGTATCAAAATAGTGATATCGCCCAAGATATTTCTGCACAATTAATTTTCGGTGCCTTATCGGCCAAAGGAAAAATGCCCGTAGACATCAGTGATACTTTTGTAAAAGGTTACGGATTGGAAACGACTGATTTAAAACGCCTGTCGTATGGCTTGCCCGAAGAAGTAGGGATGAGTAGTGAAAAACTAAACAAAATAGATTCAGTGGCCAATAGTGTGATTAAAGAAAAAATGGCTCCGGGAATGCAGGTACTAGTGGCTAGGCATGGCAAAGTGATTTTTAGAAAAAGTTATGGGTACCATACTTATGATAAAAAACAAAAAGTAAAAAAAGATGATATTTACGATTTGGCTTCATTGACAAAAATTTTAGGGGCACTGCCCATGATTATGAAAGCCGAAGAAGAAGGCAAGTTTACCATAGAAGATAAATTGGGCGATTTAATGCCTATCTTAAAAAATAGCAATAAAGATACCATAACCGTTAAAGAGGCCCTTTCGCACTATGCAAAAATAAAGTCATGGATTCCTTTTTATTTAGAAACCATCGATAGTATTACTAAAAAACCGCTGCCAAAATTTTATAGGCAAAAACGCTCTAAGAAATTCAATATAAAAGTGGCTGAAAAATTGTATTTGCGCACAGATTATACCGATACTATTTTCAAGCGGATTGCCGATGTAGACCAATATAAAAGGTTGAGGTATCGATATAGCGGGTTGCCATTCTATCTGTTTAAAGATTATTTAGAAAAACAATATAAAACCCCGTTAAATATATTAGACGACCAGCTGTTTTTCAAGCCATTGGGAGCAAATACAATGACCTATAAGCCGTTAGAGAAATTTAGCAAATACAGAATTGTTCCTACCGAAAAAGACAATTATTTCAGGCATCAGTTATTACAAGGAGACGTGCACGATATGGGTGCTGCTATGTTAGATGGCGTAAGTGGTAATGCCGGTTTGTTTGCCGATGCTAATGATGTTGCCAAAATGATGCAACTCTATTTACAAGGAGGTTTTTACGGAGGAAAACGCTATTTAAAAAATAAAACCTTACAGAAATTTAACCATCGGTATTTTGAAAAAGATAGTGTACGAAGAGGATTAGGATTTGATAAACCACAATTTAACGGCGAAGCAAAAGCATCTTGCGGTTGTGTATCTGCTAAGAGTTTTGGCCATAGCGGCTTTACCGGAACGTATGCGTGGGCTGACCCCGAAACCGAATTGGTATATGTGTTTTTGTCAAACAGGGTATATCCTACCATGTCAAACAATAAATTGGGCAAAAAAAATATCAGAACCGACGTACAACTGCTGATTCAAGAAGCAATTATTAAATAAGGCTGTATAGTAGTAATACGGTTATTTAGTTTTTGCCAATAGCAATACAGATAAGATACTGGCAGCCAGATAAAACAAGGCATATTGCCATCCGAAAAAATGCGCTATTGCCAAGCTTTGTAATGTGTAAAATAACGGGAATGCGGTTAGGCCTATGGCAAATTTGGTGGTACTCACAAATTCTATTTCCTCAATCTTCGGAAGAAAAATCCTGTAAATAAGTAACGGAAAAAAGCTGTTGACGGCAACTCCTAATCTTAAAGTTTTCCAAACCATAGATGGCTCTTTTTTAAAGATGGTGTTAGTGATAGAAGCTTCTAAATTATTGTTTGGTAGCTTCTGTATTAATTCATTGGCTATCAGTGGGTTCAAAAAATCAATAGCTCCTAACTTTGTGATGGTTTCTTCATACTTTTCAACGGGAATATGTGTTGTTAATTCTTTCAATTTTTCATGGACAATGGCCTTTAAATTCTGAGTGGAGGTGTTCAGCTCTTCCTCGTCAAAATAATCATTTGCCAATATAGGTTTGCCATAGTAAACAGATACACGCTCGCCAAAAACAGCAGCATTGGTATAATTTAATCCGATAGGGACAATGTGGAGTTTTAAATCAGAATTTTGTGCCAATGCCCCAAAAGTTATTCTGGTAAATCCCTTGCTCAGCGGACGTACCCACCGCCGGATGTCATGGGTACCTTCAGGAAAAATAAGCAAACAACCTTTTTTGTTGAGAATGTGATAACACGTTTTAAAAATAGCTTCATTTTTTGCTAGGGTCTCTTTGCCATCTCTCATCCTGTAAATAGGGATGAGGTTTAATGTTGACAAAAACCAATGTACCGGTTTGAGTTTAAAAGCGCTGGCTCGCGTTAAAAAATGTATGGTACGAGGCATGGTAGTAGCTATGAGCAATGGGTCAATCAACGCGTTTTTATGATTGGAAACAAATAAGATAGCCCCCTTTTTAGGGATGTTGCCTACATTGTGGACACTTATTTTTTTAAAGAAGAAAAATAATCCCGTGCCAATAAATATTTTAAAAAAGCGATACCAAATGCGTTTTAACACTATACGATAATTTTAGTTGATTTTGACTTTTTAGACCAGTATGATGCAATGACTAACCCTGATAAAATATCCCAAATACCCCAAAAAGCAACACATAACGCCATACCTCCCAGGCCATCAAAAAATGCAAATACCAACAATAATCCCAACCCCGAATTTTGAATGCCGGTTTCTAAGGCCATTGTTTTCTGGTTGCGATACGAAAGTTTCATCATCTTAGCGAAATAGAAGCCTCCTAATAACCCTAAGAAATTATGGAGTATCACGAGGTAGATTACATATTGAATGTATTCAGTAAAAATATCCAGGTTATTATAAAAAGCGACTGCGATAAAGAGCATTAAGATAAAAACAGAAATAGGTTTTAAAACGTTGGCAATTCTCACCGCTGAAGTTGGCCGGTATTTTCTGTACAACATACCCAAAAATAACGGAACCCCTAAAATTAATGTAACCAATTTTGTCAGTTCAAAAGGGTTCATTTCTACCGTTCTTAAAATTTGAGCCGTAGGCTCGTATAAATTGCCCCAAAATTCTAAGTTTAAAGGTGTCATAATGATAGCAACTAATGTTGCAAAAGCCGTTAAACTTATTGATAGTGCCGTGTTACCTCCCGAAAGGTGTGTTAAAAAATTAGAAATATTACCACCCGGGCATGCAGCTACCAAAATCATTCCGAGTGCAATGCTAGGGGTTGGGTTGATAATATTTACCAGTGTAAATGTAATTAACGGAAACAATACAAATTGCGAAAAAATACCTATTAGTACCAATCGCGGATTTTTAAAAAGGCGCCTAAAATCTTCGGTAGTAATTTCCAATGAAACCCCAAACATAATAATGGCCAAGGCAATATATAAGGCCCAAAGGCCATTATCATCAAAGTTTAGTTTTAAATTGTCTAAAATTTTGTGCGTATTAATTAGTAAAAGCATATTCAATAATGTTTGCACCCATTTGTAATGCCTTTTTTCGTATTGCCGGCGGGTCATTATGTACAATCTGGTCTTCCCAGCCGTCACTTAAATCGCTTTCATAGTCATAAAAACAAACCAATCGGCCTTCATAAAAGATACCGAAGCCCTGTGGCGGTTTGCCATCGTGTTCATGAATTTTAGGAATGTTTTTAAAAGAATATGTTTGATGGTAAATTGGGTGATTGTATGGAATTTCTTGCAATATCGCGTTCGGAAATATTTTTTTGAGCTCTTTTCTTATAAATTTATCCAATCCGTAATTATCTGAAATATGTAAAAAACCACCGGAAGTTAAATAGTTACGTAAGTTGGCAGCATCATTTTCTGTAAAGAAAACATTGCCGTGGCCGGTCATAAAAACGATAGGGTAATTAAATATTTCTGAACTGCTAGCTTCTACTGTTACCGGTTTTGTATCAATGGCCGTATGGATATTTTCATTGCAAAACCGTATTAAATTGGGAACGGAAGTCGGATTCGCATACCAATCACCGCCGCCATTATATTTTAAAATACCTACTTGTTGTGCGCCGACCGCAAATGAAACAAATACGATTAGAATTAAAAAACGATACATAATTTTTTATAGTGGTTGGTAACAAACCTACATAAATTTTTTCATTTTTTGTTTATCGTATATGGTGAAAAAATGTATGAGAGGGTTTTTTTGGGTGTAATACCTCGTTCGCTTGTGTCTAGGTAGTTTATTTAATCGAAAAGAATTCCTCTAGGCTTTGCCTCGAG
>Ga0256841_1000496_pt1 | contig 40616 bp, 39 predicted proteins | sample 356308metaG_FD_185971 | JGI IMG/M metagenome (GOLD analysis project Ga0256841, IMG submission 185971) | Hydrothermal vent microbial communities from Mid Atlantic Ridge, Atlantic Ocean - 356-308 | ecosystem: Environmental > Aquatic > Marine > Hydrothermal vents | place: Atlantic Ocean: Mid...
TAAAAATTGCCAGGTGTTATTTGATAGCGTTCGCATAGTTCGGATACGGATACTTGATTCTCTAAATGCTCGCGTAGAATCTCTACTTTTTGAGCGGCAGTGTAGGTTTTTTTCTTCTTCATGTGGAATCCTTTTTAGCTTTTGGGTAATTTCTAAAATACAAAGCCAAAAGTCCAGTTCCATCGGAGGCAAAACATTTGGACTGATTAAGATGAATGTAGAAATTTGATATTTATGACAATAAAACTATAAATCATCTCAAGAAGGAATATCCAAATGCAAACAAATATATTCGAAGCCGCTCTAAATATAGAATCACCATTTTTCATAAAAGACATTCAATTTGATGCGGAAGAAAAGCGTTTAGATATTTATATTGACTTTAAACGCGGTAGTAGTTTTAGGTAGAAAAATGAAGTTTGTAAGGCCTATGATACAAAAGAGAAACAATGGCGTCAGTTAAATTTTTTTGAGCATGAATGTTATCTGAACGTAAGAGTTTCCCGAATAAAACTACACGGCAGAAGCGTCAAACGGATATTTCTTCCCTGGGAAGGTCAAAATAGCGGATTTACATTGCTTTTTGAAGCGCTTATTTTACAGCTATGTAAAGCAATGCCGGTCAATCAGGTCGGGGCGTTAATTCAAGAAACAGATGATAAATTGTGGCGAATGCTTGAAAAATACATTGCTATTGCCAGATAACTTGAAGATTTTTCAGAGTTAGAATCTATTGGCATGGATGAAACGTCAAAGAAAAAGCATCACGACTATATCACTTTATTTGTCGATATGAAAAAGCGGAAAACCGTTTTCATAACGGAAGGTAAATCAAGTGAAACGGTAAAGAATTTTAAAGATGATTTAGAATCGCACGTGGGGGATGCCCAGGCTATTGAGAATGTATGTTGCGACATGTCACCGGCTTTTATAAAAGGAGTTAAAGCCAATTTACCCAATGCCCAAATTACGTTTGATGAATTTCATATTCTGAAAATAATTAATGATGCAGTGGATGAAGTCAGAAAAGAAGAAGCAAAGAATTTTGGTATCTTAAAAAACACAAAATATACTTTTATGAAAAACAACAAAAGTATTACAAAAAAACAATTGCGTAAACTGGCGGAATTATCGATATCTAGAATGAATCTTAAATCAATGCAGGCCTTGCACATAAGAGAAAATTTTCAGGAAATTTACCACGCTCAAACCAAATATGATTTTGAACGACTTCTTAAAAAGTGGTATTTCTGGGCGACTCACAGCAGACTTGAAGCAATAAATCAAGCGGCGTATACAATTCGAGGACACTGGTATGGAATTTTGTCCTGGTTTGAGAGCAGAATTAATAATGGGATATTAGAGGGTTTAAACTCAATCATTCAATCCTGCAAGGCTAAAGCAAGAGGTTACAAGGCTACCCGATATTTTAAAATAATTGCGTATCTCGTTACCGGTGATTTGAAATTTGAACTTATTAATCCAAATATCCTATGAGGGATAAAATGATACCCACACAAAACGAGAAAGAACCTTTTTCTTCTTATTCTGGGTAGTGTTCATAATACGGCGTATTTGTGGTCACTTATCTATCCCTTGTTTGTCCTCTTCCTGCTGGGTTCCCTTTTGGCCCTGATTCTTTTTCCTATTGTGACCGCGATAGGTCTGTTTCAGCAAACATTAAAAATTCCCGATCAAGATCCCTCTGATTTGATTATTCGTTTTCTTGCTGTATATATCACGGTATATTTAATTGCTTTAGTTATGGAAAAAGTTAGAAATCATATCCAACAGCGTTTACAGGTATCCAATCAGAAACTGGAAAAGCTTAACCTCGAAAATAAATCCCTCATTCAGGAATTACGCCGGTCACTAGATGAAATTACTACCTTACAGGGTATTTTACCTATCTGCTCGAGATGTAAGAAAATTCGCAACGATGACGGGTATTGGGAACAGGTGGATGAATAATTTATGCCACCATAGCGATATTCAGTTTACCCATAGTATCTACCCTCAGTGCAAAGCAGAACTATACCCGGAGTTAGGAAAAGAATAGGCTGATCTCCGAAAACCTGCGATTCATTTAAAGGATTCCGGATTTAGGCTTTTCTACAGGATAATGTTGCTTTAAATAGAAAATCCTTTTAAATTGAAATGTCCGTTATAAAAAAGGATAAAAAATAAGAATTAATCTTCGGGGCATGGTGAGGCGTAAAGCCAATTCCTGACCGACGGTAAAGACGTTTTTTTTCGTCTGAGCCCGTGACCTTCATTTTAGAATGAAGCTGATCCGGTGAAAAGCCGGAGCCGACGGTATAGTCCGGATGGGAGAAGATTAGATACGGCAACACTGCGTCCAGGTGGTGTGCTGTTTTTCCCCTAGGTATACCCCCGTATTCATGCGGGGTTTTGTATATCCGGGCCTGCCCGTGTCCCGTAAGTAAAACGGGGACATCTATGACTTCACATCACACCTATATGAAAAGGGCATTGCACCTGGCTGCCCAGGGCCTGGGATTCACCAGCCCGAATCCTGCGGTTGGAGCGGTGATTGTTAAGAACGGTAAAATTGTAGGCAGAGGTTATCATAAAAAAGCAGGCGCAGCGCATGCCGAAATAGTTGCCATACAACAGGCCGGAAACAAAGCCCGAGACGCAACTCTTTATGTTACGCTGGAGCCTTGCAACCATTTCGGCCGTACACCACCCTGCAGTCCGGCTATTGTTAGGGCCGGCATTAAACGTGTATTCTATGCTATACCCGATTCCCATTACCATGCCCGGAACCGTGGCGCAAAGTATTTGCAGCAACATGGGCTGGAAGTGATCCAGGGCCCCTGTACGGATGAAGCCAGACATTTAAACCGTTTTTTCTTCCATCGGATTCAAAGCGGAAGACCGTATGTAATTGCCAAATTTGCGACCAGCCTTGATGGGAAAATTGCCACATCGAATGGCGAGAGTCAATGGATCACCGGTTCCCGGGCCAGGCAGGAAGCCCATTATTTACGCCGCATCACAGACGCCGTGTTAGTCGGTTCCGGTACGGTCTTAGCCGATAATCCTTCGCTTACTTCACGAAAAAATAATAAAGTGATTAAATGCCCTTTGCGAATTGTACTGGATAGTTTAGGACAATTACCTACAAACCTAACATTATTCACGGATAAATATGCGGATAAAACGATTTTAGCCACAACGATCCAGCTTCAACAGCCGAAAATGTCTCATTTCAGAGATAAGGGAACAGATGTTGTCGATTTTGGAATGAATAGTTCGGGGATGGTGAACCTGCCCGCAGTTTTGAATTATTTAGGAACAAAAGGAATCAATAGTTTACTGGTAGAAGGAGGCAGCCGGGTTTTGGGTGCTTTTGCGGAGCAAAATCTAATTGATGAAGTCTGGGGATTTCTGGCACCAATGGTCATCGGCGGGGAAAAAGCTCCCGGACCCTTTGGCGGTGAGGGAGCTCCTCGCTTATCTGAAGTGCTTCGTTTAAAACCATTTCAAATTAAACGTTTAGGCCAAGATATATTATTAACGGCTGCTGTTCGGAAAGAAGGATGAATTATGTTTACGGGAATTGTCGAAGAAAAAGGAAGCGTCATATCCGTATGGAATAATCCTTCCGGGGCGCGTTTAACCCTTTCTGCAAAAAAAGTGTTAAAAGGAGTAACTCCAGGCGATAGTATTGCCGTTAACGGTGTTTGCTTAACAATCATTCGTTATTCGCAAAAGTCAATCACGGTAGAGCTCTCGCCAGAAACTCTTAAACGCAGCAATCTAGGCAACTTGCAAACAGGAAGCGGGGTACATCTGGAACGTGCGCTTCAGTTATCTTCACCGATAGGCGGACATTTTGTGCAGGGGCATGTGGACGGCACGGGAACCGTTCAAAAATTTAAAAAAGAGGGCAATACGCTTGTTATGTTTATCGGGGCGGGAGCCGATTTATTACATTATCTGGTTCCCAAAGGCTTCGTAGCTTTGGACGGTGTCAGTTTAACCGTAATTGAGGTTAAGAAATCTCATTTTTCGGTTACATTGGTTCCATTCACCCGGGAACAAACTTATCTGGCTGACCGTCCCGTGGGGTATCGGGTTAATATGGAAGTTGACATTCTGGGAAAATATGTGAAAAAATTTCTTACCAATAGTAACGTTGCCGGTGATCGGATAACCATGGATTTTCTGGCAAAAAACGGATTTAAATGAGCAGGAGTTTCCATGGAAAGGGAATATTTTAATTCCGTCGAAGAAGGGTTGAAGGACCTTAAATCCGGAAAACCCGTGGTTTTAATGGATAGCACGGGTCGGGAGAATGAAGGAGATGTGATTGTTGCTGCCGAATTTGCCGATGCAAAAGCAATTAATTTCATGGCTACCCACGCCCGTGGTCTGATCTGTATTGCTATGACCCCGGAGCGCCTGGAACAGTTACACATAACTTTGATGAAAAAACATCAACCAAATCAATCGGAATTCCAAAGTCCTTTTACTGTATCGGTGGATGCCGCTCAAGGCATTACGACTGGAATTTCCGCTGCAGACCGGGCCCAAACCGTAAAGGTTTTAATCAGCGGGGAAACGAGGGCTCGTGATTTAGTTTCACCGGGGCACTTGTTTCCCTTAAAAGCACATCCCCAGGGTTTGGTCGCCCGGCAGGGGCATACAGAAGCCAGCGTGCAACTAATGAAACAGGCCGGATTATACCCCGCGGCCGTTATTTGTGAAGTAATGAATGCCGACGGAACGATGGCCCGTTTGGCGGACCTTAAGCTATTTGCCGCCAAACACGGCCTTAAGCTGATATCCATCGAACAATTGAAAGAGTACCGCCCTTTTCCGAAAACTGATCGGAATTATTGCACCTCTGGTACCGCAGTGGTACCCACTCCATTTGGAATCGGAAGAATGAAAGCCTTTGCGGATCATAACGGCCGGGAACATCTGGTCATACGATACGGTACACCGGGGGATAATCCCTTGGTGCGTATTCACTCCGAATGTTTAACCGGAGATGTTTTCGGATCATTACGCTGCGATTGTGGCGAGCAGCTAAAAGCGGCCCAAGCAAGAATTGCTGCTGAAGGAGCGGGTATCATTATTTATTTAAGGCAAGAAGGGAGGGGGATTGGCCTTTGCAACAAGTTGAACGCCTATGCCCTGCAGGAAAAAGGCTTCGATACAGTGGAAGCGAATGTACACTTAGGTTTCGCCTCAGACGAGCGGGACTATCGGATCGCTGCTGAAATCTTAAGAGAAATGAAATTATACAGCATACGGTTATTAACCAATAATCCACAAAAAATACAGGATTTGGAAAAGAATGGCGTGTCGGTCTCGGAACGAATTCCCTTGCAAATCAAGGCCCGTGAGGAAAACAGACGTTATCTGGAAACAAAACGAATTAAAATGAATCATTTATTATCGGAAGAGTTGTTGCAAATTAAATAAAATTAAGAAATAATAAGGGAGTTTGTGATGATTAAAGAATATACGGGAAATTTAGTCGGCCAGGAATTGCGGATGGGTATTGTTGTCTCCAGATGGAATGATTTTATGACCGGCAAACTATTGGAAGGAGCTCTGGATAGTCTGACCCGTCATGGAATTTTGGAAGATCGGATTGAAATAGCCAGGGTGCCGGGCAGTTTTGAACTACCTTTGGCAGCGAAAATGATGGTACAGTCAGGAAAATACGATGCAGTGATTTGTTTGGGAGTTATTATCCGCGGCGTTACCCCGCATTTCGATTTTGTAGCCGCAGAAACTACCAAGGGTATTGCCCAGTTAGGTCTGGAAAGCAATATTCCTCTAACCTTTGGGATCATTACCAGCGATACAATCGAGCAGGCCATTGAAAGGGCGGGCAGCAAGGGAGGCAATAAGGGAACGGAAGCGGCCTTGGCCGCGATTGAAATGGCCAATTTACTGAAACAAATTAAGAGCTAATATCTTTGCGCGGTTTCTCCCAGAAAGGAGGATTCCAGGTAATGCAAGCCGGCACATGCTGTTCTTTCAATTGTTTACCGACCAGTTGCAATATATCAGCGGTGAAGTGTTCCTCAACGGCCGGGAAAAATTGGTTCTCTTCAAAACGAACATGGTCGGTTAACAGTTTAGCAAACCGCTCCATGTAGCTCATTTTCTGCTCTGAATTATTACTCTTTACTATTCGATCGAATAGATCATTGAATTCCCGATGTTCATCAAGTGTTCTTTGTTTTATTCCGGGGTCAATAGCTTCCGCTTCAGTTCGATTTATGATGATATTTTCCTCCCGGTCGAAATGTGGCCTTAAATCATGTTGCCAAATAAACTCGATGAATTCCTGTAAAATCGATACTGCGGTTTGATTCTCCAAACCTCTCTGAATACGGCTGGCATTCACCAGGGCACTATGATGTTCCCATGACAATGGGATAAGTTCTTTGGAACGTTTCATATTTTGTATGACCCTTTTTAGTAATCGCCTGAAATATAAGAAAATATAAACAAAAAGAATATTTTATTCTAAAAATTGCAATTCATGAATAGAAACGGTTTTCCAGAAGCATTACTTCGTGTCCGCTTATAAACCATTCATATTTTTTTCAGAGACTTAATTTCAGGGAAATATTGTCGAAGGTATAAATTCAAATTCAAAATAAGGAAATCATATCATGCTTTTTCGATCCGTTTTTATCATCCTAATGTTTTTCTCTATAACATTTGGTCAGGATTTTTGGCAAAGGCTCAATATGCAGCCCCATTTGAGTATATACGCCTTAACGAGTGATCAGTCGGGAAATATTTTTGCCGGTGGCTATGGACAGGGTTTGTTTAAATCCACAAATAACGGTGCCCATTGGGATAGCAGCGGTTTGGCCGGATATTGGATTAAAGATATGGATGCGAATGATCATGGCGATATCTTTCTGGTTGGTATTGGAAACACATATGGTAGCGGTATATTTCGTTCCAAAGATCAGGGTACATCCTGGGAGAAAGTTCTTAATCTGGATAATTACGGCGGATTCAACTGCGTGTATGTGGCTCCAGATGGCACTATTTGGACCGGATTAAACTACTCCGGGAGTTATAACGGAATATATAAATCGAGTGACAATGGTGATTCATGGAATAAAATTTTTACAGATACTAAAAATTTTTATGATATCATTGCGAAACCGGATGGGAAAATATTTGCCGCGTCTTATGGACGCATTTATTATTCCACAGACAACGGTCTTAATTGGAATTATTCCGAGCAGGGTTTAAGCGCTTCGGAAATAAAAGCCATGGCCGTAAATTCGGGCGGACAGGTATTTGCCGCTTCTGCCGGATATGGTATCTACCGTTCGGATGATAATGGTTTGACCTGGGACAGGGTGGCTTCTGCCGGACCGGATTACTCCTGTATTTTAGTAACGCCCGATCAACGGATTTATGCCGGAACACAGGGTTACTGGTTGTCTTTTTCGGAAGATTCCGGAGATAGCTGGAGTCTGTTGAACAACGGTTTGACCAATAAATATATCCTCTCTCTTTGTCTCGATAAAGACGGTTACCTGTTTACCGGTACCGATACATCTGGCGTATACCGTAGTATTAATCCGGTAGTAACAGGAATAGTTAAATCGGGGAATCCAGTACATGACTTTCGTTTAGAACAGAATTATCCCAATCCCTTCAATCAGGAAACCGTACTGCGATATACAATAGGTAATCACAATTCGGCGGCGGAACCTGTTCGCCTGACAATATACAATATTTTGGGTCAGGTTATAAAGGAATGGGTGCATTGGCAGCAAAGGCCGGGAACCTACCAGGTGAAATTTGATGCCAGCGGTCTGACGTCAGGTGTATATTTTTATAAATTGCAAGCCGGATCATTTTCTCAGATTCGTAAAATGATGTATTTACAGTAACGGCCTTGAAAAGGATCGTAATTCCACTTTCTTTTATCGGGCTCTACTGGATTTCATGTGGTTGAAGGCCGTAAAAATGTCATACCAAAATTTCTAAAGTAAAAAAATTGAAAGGCGCTCTAAGTTGTTGTAAATTATGTTTGTTACGAACGTAATAACAACAACAAAAGAGCACCTTTCAAGTGAAAAACAAAAATAGAGTAAAATCAGTTAAGACATCTTTCACGGGTGGCAATTTAACCATCTATTTCGGTATTTACCCGCTGTTTAAATTTATGAAAAAAATGAGAATAAATCATTTTTTGAGCAAAAAATATCTTTGGCAGAGAAATCCAATCAACACTATGCGCTCAGTAAAATACTGAATTCGGTTATTTTAGGAACGTTAATCGGAATGAATCGCCTTATCAAAATAGAGAACTTTACCCTGGACCCTCTGATACGTCATTTATTAGCGATAGAAGACAAACTGGATATTTATACGATTCGCTATTATATCAATAAATTTGGGATGAAACAAAATTCAGGAACTTAGAAATTTAGGTATAAATTAAAAATATCGGAAAGTTTTTGTAGCTTTCCGATATTTTTTACATCAAATGTTAAATAAGGTTGCGAACTGTTTTATATATATAACAAAGAAACGGCCTATGGCTCGAAAAAAAACGATGACAACATTCAGCTCGCGGAAAACCTCATTAGCGGAGCAAGAGCGGTTCATGGAGTCCAATCCGGCGGCCGGGAAAATTAAAACAATGCTGGACAAGGCCGCGCTCTCCGGCGCATTCGCTATGGAAGAAGATAGATGGCGGTCGTTATGCGCGCAGCGCAGCATTGTTGAAATCGACGCCAGAAAGCTATCGGGATTTTTTTTGCCGGTTATTGTAGCCAAGGCCAAATTATTGAGCAAAAACAGCATCCTGTTGGTCCGGCAGAATTTTGAGCCCGTACCCTTATATAACGTATTAGGTAAGCTGGGATTTGTTTATTATAGCGATAAAATCAATGACCATGAATTTTGCGCTTATTTTGTTCGCAAGAGGGATATAGAACCGACAGAACCACAACTGCATAAACAATGAACATTTTAAAGCGCATACTTAAATACACTTGAACGGACCGCGGATACCTATCCGCAGTTAAAAAAAAAATTGGAGATGAGATGGATAAACCGGATTGGCTGGAAACAACGGACTTCCACACCATAGACGCCCGCAAATTGGAGGGCTTCTTTTTACCGCAAATCATTCAAAAGTCCAAAACGCTGGCTAATGGCAGCGGTTTGAAAGTCGTGCAAAGTTTTGAGCCGATTCCCCTTTACGGGGTGATGGAAAAAGAGGGCTGGCGGCATTTTAGCGAAAAGATTTCCGACGAGGAATTCCATATCTATTTTACGCGTTCCGAGGAAAAGGCGAGGGAATCGAAGAGGTCGGTGCATACAGGCCGAAAGATTCCCGTCGTTATTCAATCGGCCACGCCGGTGGTTTATCCGGTAATTTTACGAATGTTGCAATCGCCGGAACTAAAAGCGCGTCTGGAAGTTACAGAGCTTAAGATTTGGCAGGAGACGGAAAAACACTTGGGCTGGATCGTCAGCGGCAAAGCCGATATTTCTTTTTCGGCCGTTATTGCCTCGGCAAATTTATTGGGCAAGGAAAATGACGTTAAATTGGCCACGGTGTCGGTGTGGGATAATTTTTATATGGTTACGCGCGGGTACCGGGCGCAGACTTTTTCCGATTTGAAGGGCAAAAAAATCCATATGCCTCTGTTTCATAAGGCGCCTCCGGCTCAGGTAACGAGTTATTTAATGCGCCGTTTCGGCGAAAATCCCGAAGATTACCGTTTTGTTTACGGTCAGCCTTTCGGCCGTCCGGAAGAGATTGCCGCCCAATTAATCAACGGTGAAATCGATACGGCACTCATTCGCGAGCCGGAAGTTAGCTATGCTTTGCAAGCCGGGAAAGATATTCGGATTGCCTTTTCCTATTCGGAATTGTGGAAGCGGCTCAAACCGAACAGTCACGGCTTGCCCAATGCCGGCTTGGTATTCAAGGGCGCTTTCGTTAGAGAAAATCCGCAATTGGTTCAATTATTCCTTGAAGAATTAGACGCAGCCATTGCTTGGGTTAAGCAAAATCGGGAGGAAGCGGCTCGTTTGTCGTATCGGGCCATGGGACGCTCCTTAGCGGAAATTCGCTTGTTTTTACAACGAGTAAATTATACGAATATTCCGGCGGTGGATGTGCAGGATGAATTGCGCGATTATCTTACTATTTTGGAAGAAAAAGTTGCTCGAAAAATCATCGAAAAGGCAGACGAACTTTTTTTGGAAAAGGAATTCTTTGTAAATGCATTCGCAACTTAAAGCGATTATACTGCCGCGGGAACATGGTTCCTGGGGATTGACGTTTGAACCGCTGATTTTAGCTCTATTGGCCGCTTATTCACCGACCTGACTGCTGTTGTTTTTAGGTACGACGGCGGCCTTTTTTGCCCATCCGACGGCTTGTAAGATTTTAGCGCGGGAAAAGAAAAACCGTTATGCCTGATCGCTGTTTTAATGGCGCTATGGCTGTTACAGCGAGCGCTGACGGCAGTGTTGATTTTAGACCTGCGCTCCATGTGGGGGTTATCGGATCGGAGAAAGAAATCCACCGTGCGGAAAATCGTTATGATGGAATTTGCCTTTGGTTTGCAGTTCGTCCTTTTATCGGCCATCGGTTATTAGCGCGGCTGGTGATTATGTTTGGGCGAACAGTGAAAACTGGTAAAAATCCGCCTCTTATAAGTTTCGATTCTTATTTGCTTAGTTTAAGAAAGGCAACCCGTCTTTTGGATTCAATATATTGCATTCGGTATTTTATAATTTAGCTTTCTAAAGCAAAAAAATTGAAAGACACTCTAAGTTGTTATTACAAAAGTAATAACCGAAATTATAAAGTACAAATAACAAAAATCAAATAAATCCCAATAAAACGATAACTCAAATATTAAGCGATCCTTCATCCTATCTTTAAACATCACGAAATGATGTAAGATGAATAGCCACCCCGCAAAAGGCGGGAAGCCTGTGTGTAAACTACAAACGGATAGGGTTACCGCAAAGAGCTAAAATAAATCAAGCCGTTTAATGAGGATGGTCTCCTATTTCGTTAGAATGCTATTATTAGTTACACATTTGACGCCTTCAGCGTCACGCTCGCTTTTACCGCTTTACCACAGGCTTCGCTCCTGCCCGGCGGCTGACGGGTGTGGCTACTCACATTAGTATCCTTCGGATACTTTTATTATTAAATGCAAACTGAACGAAGCAATAAAAAAGTTGTTTAATTCATTTTGTCTATCTTTAATTGATAGACAACTTCAGAAGGAACCCGGTAGTGCTATAATAAAGCCTCAGGAAACTTCTTCCCTGAGGCTTCATGCTCCGGCGGTAGGACTCGAACCTACAACCTAGTGGTTAACAGCCACCCGCTCTGCCGATTGAGCTACGCCGGAATCTTTAACATGATTTCTCATAAAAACGAGATGCCAAATTTAAAGACCTCATACATATCTGTCAAGTAATTATTCTAAAAATTTTATGTCATTATGCCAACAAATGGCAGAGCAGACTATTGAGTGTATCTTATTTGTTGCCTGTAATAAAACCTTACCAGACAGATCAACAGGAAAAACAAGTAAACTCCTTTGGAAACTCAATTTGTGAGCGCGAAGACTTGTAGTCGTAATCATGTTAAAGAGTCTCTCTTTATGTACACTAAAAACTGTACCTTATCTGCGTATAAACCATATCGTTATCGTTGAACTGACCGAACATACCGCTCGTTCCCGTAAAAATGTTGGCGCCGAGCAGGACCTCAAAATCATCCGCTAAATCGTAGGTTATTTTGGGCCGGACGAGCGACGCTTTATTATTAAAATCATAATACATAAAGAAAGATAGATTCAGCGTCTCATTTAAATAATCTTTGGTGGCCAAAAAAGTCGCCATATTGGAATACCGGTCCTTATCAATAGATTCATTGTAATCCAAAATAGCCTGCTGAATAAACTGCCCGCTCAAATGCCAATCCGCTAGCGTATAGTCCAGGCCGAGCAGATAGTGCATGTAATCTTTTTTTACGACCGATTCTTTAGCCATGGGATCCGTGCTATTGAAATACTTGCCCTGGTAGTACGCGCCTTCGCCGCGCAGCACGAAGGGGCCGACGGTGGTGCTGAAACTGCCGCCGCCGATGGTTAAACGATGATGCTCCGGAAACACCGTAATACCGGTGAGCACGGGCTGCCGGGGATTGCTGAAATCCATGTGTTTAACCACATGCATGGTGGGATCGTCGTCCCAGGCGTAACCGGCCATGATTTCGAAATCCACGTATTCGGTAAGGGCCGAAAACTTGGCAAAGGCTTCGCTGTTTTCCAGAGAAGATTTAACGGTTTCTTTTGAATGATCAATCACGGGTTGTAGCGGAAATGAAGGCATGGCCGGTCGCCAGATGCTGCCTTCCGGGGCAAATTTGGTCGGCGTAAAAGTGGGAATCCAAACCAGTTCAAAAGTATTATCGCCGATGTAATAATCGGCTTTTAAACTGGTGATGCCCATACGGATTTCGTCAAAGTCGCGCAACAAGAACTCGGACAAATCTTTCGGCGAAACAATATCCGTAATAAACACACCGTCGGCTTTGCCCCAGATGATTTGCTGTTTACCGATACGCAAATCTATGGAATTAAAATAGACGTCCAGATAGGCCTCCCGCAGACCCAGTTCCAGCCCCTGATTGGAATATTGGTAAATGTAGGGGTTGACCTTAAAAGCCACCTTGTCTTTGCTTTGTTCCACATTCAGGTTAAATGTATTTTGAATGATGGAAAATTCATGGTCGCCTTGCAACAAAACGCCGGTGTAGTTGCGGGCGTAACCGGTTAGGGATAGTTCCTGCGCCTGAAGCCCCGCAACCGTCAATAGTATGACCATAAATGATGTGATATTCTTCATTATTTCAGTCCTCTTTTCATCATGCGTTCGGTGAATTTATTGGCCGGGATGCCAACGTTAATTTTGACGTTGGTAAGCTCCATAATGGTTTGATGCTTCTTTTGCACGTTGTCCATCTTAACCCGGGTTAAAATCCAAAATCCTTTAATATTTTGATATTCTTCAATATGCAGAGTTTTTAAGTAGTCGCCGTCCTCGTCGTAAAATTCTTTTTTCAAACCAATCCATTTGCCTTTAATGACCCAGGTAACCGTTTTGGAATACATATAGTCCTCGTCTCTGGGAATGCTTTCAATTACATAACAATCTTCTCCGCTCAGTTTTTCTTCCCGTAAGATTTTATGAGTGTCATCGCCGGGTTTGCGGTCGCCTAAATCGTCGTAGGTAAAATCCGAACCCATAAAATAATCGCCTTTGCTGTCGCTGGAAATGCGTTTGACTTTTTTTAAGGCCGGCAGATAAATCCACTGGTCGTCATCTTTGTTGGGATCGTCGTAGCTCCAGTTCATAAAAGACGTATTGCGCACGTCGGCCGGTTTAATAAAAAACATGATTCTCTTTTCCACCTTGCCGAAATCGCGTAAGAACTGTTTGATTTCGCGTACGCGCCGGTCGCCGCTGGAATTGATCAATGTCATGGTAAGGTTGGCTTCCATATCGTTGCCGGTGTCGCGGTTATAGACTTTTTCCATGACCTGCAAACCGCTGAGCTTTTCCTGTGCAAAGGCGTTTAGCGCAAAGGCCATAAGGATTAATAAAAAGATACTTACTTTATACTTCATCGTACACCTCCTGATAATTGTATGACCGGATTTCGGGATTCATCTGTTTTTTTACTTACTCCCGATATCCGTGATTACGGTTTATTTCTACTTATCTTGCATCCAGTTTATCCATGCTTTTCGTTTAATTTTCGTTCTTCTTCTGCCGCTTAAAATAAATGTTTGAACCGTACAAAATGACGAACATAATGGTGACCGTTCCTAAAAAGCTTGTGAACATATTCAGCGAAACCAAAGCTCCGAGCACCCGGTTGGGCGGGAACACGGAAAAGAGCAGCACTAAAAAGCCGGCAATCACCACTATGGCGTTAAAAATAATAGCCCGCCCGGAATGATGCATGGTTAAATGTACGGTTTTTAATTTGTCAGCGGTCTGTTTGGCGTATATTTTATAGCGTTCGATAAAGTGCACGGCATAGTCGATACCGATACCGATGGCAATACTGGAAATCAACGCCGTGGTTGTACTCAGAGGGATGTTCAGTAATCCCATTACGCCAAAGCCGATTAAGGCGGTGATAATAATCGGCACCGACCCGATCAGACCCACTTTAAAATTCTTAAACATCAGGGCCAGCAATATGAGAATAACAAACAAGGACATGATCAAACTGGTAATTTGTCCTTCCAATATTAAGTCCGTAAATACCAGCGCCTTGTAGCCGGAACCGGCGTAATGCACCTGAACGCCCATCTTTTCAAACTGCGCTTTGTACTTTTCGATGATAGCAATGGCGCTCTTAAGCGCCTTGGAATTATCGCTTTTTAATTGAAACGTAACATTTGCTTTTTTATAGTTCTCCGTTACCACCTGCCAGAGATTTTCCGGATCGCCGGACATTTCGTAGAGCAACAGGTACTGCGCGATCAGCTGCTGATTATCGGGAATGACTTCGTATCGGGCGCTGTCGGCATGCATCACCTTATTCATACGCTTCAGATAATCGCCTAACGAAAAGGAATTGCCCACAACCGGCAAGGTGCTGACAACCTCATCCTGCATCTTAACGATTTCCTTAAGCGTTTGCGGTTGTTTAAAGGTATCGTTTTTATTGCCTTCCAGAATGACATTTAAGGTGCTGGTGCCGCCGAAGTGTTGATTGATGAATCGATCCGTCTTAACGATGTCGCTATTCCGTTCAAATTTTTCCAAAAAACTGGAGTTGATCCAGACCTTAGTCATTCCCCAGACGGAAATACCCACAATAAGTATGGTAAGCGCGTAAACAATATTTTTATGCTTTAATACGCTTTCGGCAAAACGGTGGGCCAGATGTCCTCTGCCGTCATCGGCTCCTTCCTCGGCGATTTTCTTTTTGGCATGGGGCAAACCAAAAACCAAAATTGCGGCCGGCAAAAGCAATAGAGAAAAAGTCATGGCTACCATCACGCCGAAAGCCGTAAAAATGCCGAAATATTTAATGGGATACACCTGTGATGTGAGCAAAGAAATAAATCCAACCGCTGTGGTAACGGAGGTCATCATAACCGGTTTCCACATGCCTTGCAGCATATCTTTAACCGCCTGCTGACGCGTGGCCGTCGGATGCTCCTGCAAAAACAGATATAAATGGCTGTAAAGATGAATACCGTCCGCCACGCCAATGGCGATGAGCATCACCGGAATCATGGTGGATACGGCATAAATAGGAATGTTGACGGCAGCCATCAGACCGAAAGCCCAGAGGGTACTAAACAAAACCACCAGAAGGGTAAAGAAAGTACTCTTTACGTTGCGCAGCACCAGATACAAAACCAGCATGATGACTAAAATTACAATCGGCACCATGCGCTTCATATCCCGCGGTCCTAAATATGCCATCGTTCCTTCTACGATTGGGCGTCCGGCTACAAACACTTTCTCCGGACCTTCGTACTCTTTGGCTAAATTCAAAATACGATGATAAAAATCCTGTGAAAACACATTATCGCCAATGCGGGCAATAATGACCGTGACGGTTTCGTCCTGGGATACGGTGCGTCCGAACACCATTTCGTTGCTGCGCACTTTACTTCGCAATTCCGCCAACTTAGCCGAATCTTTGGGAACGCTTTTATAAAAGGCCCGCACGTCCATGCCTCCCTCGGAGCCGATGATATTATCCACGGTATACAAAGAGGTTACATCGCTCTTTTCAATCTCCTTCATTTTCTGCAATTTTTTCGTCAGGTCTTTGACCTTTTTTAACGTTCCGTAATGGAATATGCCGTTTTTGTTTTCCAGCGCAATGATAATACCGTCCTTAATATCAAACCATTTCTCGGCCTGATTGCTATAGATAAAGGCCGGATGTTGTTCGGGCATATATTTATTCAGATCCGTTTCCATGCGCGAATTTTTTTTCATGATAACGGTAAAGATGATAGAAATAAGCAAAATGCTCATTAAAATCGTCTTGGGATACTTAAGCAGCCGTTCTAAAAAATGTTCCATTAATAATCTCCAATGATGTTGGTGAATATTCACTCTAATTTAAGTCCCAAAAAAACGGGTAACGCGAATCTACACAGCTATCCATAAATTTTTTAAAAGGGAAGTGTTCGCTTCCGGTCTGTAAGTTCGTGTTAACCGTATGTTATTTTTTTACCAGCGTCTCGATGGTCGCCCACAAACGCTTTCCCTCCTGTTCCAAATCGAACGTATATTCGGCGATTCGCCACTGAGTAACAATTAAGCGCAGAGCGCCGGTGATCATAAAGGACATCTCTTTGGCCGATACATCATCACGAAATTCGTCGGCTTGCTGACCGGCCGTAATGATACCGATAATAACCTGTTGATTGTCCTGCATAATTTGATAAACCTGTTCCGATAGCCGGTGATCGTTGCGGAATAATTCTTCGGAAAAAATAACGGCGGCAACGGCCCGGTTTGCGGCAAAATAGGCAAAACGTTTCAGCAGCATATGCCGTAATTTATCGGTAGCCGTGGCCTCCATTTCAGTCAATTGACGGTTCATGTGTTCTTTGTTTTCCCTAAACAGGGATAAAATTCCCAGCAAAATATCCAGCTTGCTTTTGAAATGACGGTAAATGGCCGATTCGGCAATGCCGATTTTTTGCGACAGGTTTTTTATAGTCAATTCCTGAATACCCTTATCGGCGATCAGTTCGATGGCCGTATTAATAATCTCCTGTTGTCTTTTTGTAAATTCCATCTCTTACCTGTATTCTATTGTTTGTGAACGTTCACTCACAATATAACGCATATAATTTTAATTGTCAATTTTTTTGGGCAATTGCCGGGGTCCTGGCAGCGGTTTTTTCCATTCATGCCCTTAGCAATGAACAAAGATTCGGTTCTAAAGTAACGGTATATCCTTCCGATTACAGAACTAATCTGTATAAAATAGTAGGAGGGGCTCCTCATGAAATCCGGTTCTCGATTATTTGCTTTGCTTTTATTGTCGGTTTCGCTTTGTTCTTCAATTGATAATATTTTCGCCCAGGTTGCCATCGATGATTCGCTGGCTCTGGTAAGCTTGTACAACAACACGGAGGGGCCTAGCTGGGGACACACCTGGCAATTAGATCAGCCGATAAAAACCTGGTACGGCGTACATGTTGCCGGAAACAGGGTGGATAGTCTTAATTTGCAGAATAACAGACTATCCGGAACCATCCCTTCCTCTCTAGGTAATCTGGATCAGTTAAAATATCTTAATCTTTCAGCCAATTATCTCGAGGGGAATATCCCCATAACTATTTGGAAGCTGACTAAATTGATTCATTTGAGTCTCTTCCAGAATCATCTTACCGGAACACTACCATCGGATATCGGCAATCTAAGCCGACTGGAATATTTAAACTTATCCGGTAACGAACTGAGCGGACAACTTCCATCGGAATTATGGACCTTAACTCAGCTGACCTATCTGAGTTTTAATGGAAATAAGTTTAAAGGAAGTATCTCATCCGAAATTGGGAATCTAAGCGCCCTACAGTATTTGGACTTAAGTGGTTTCTACTTAGCTGAATTTGGATTTTCAGGGGAAATTCCTGCTTCCATCGGGCAGCTTGTTCATTTAAAAAAATTGTATTTAAAGGACAATAAACTGACCGGCGCCATTCCCTCCGAAATCGGGCAATTAATAAATCTGGAAGGTCTATATCTCTCTGGTAATCATCTGACGGATTCCATTCCATCCGGTTTAGGTAATTTACACCACCTGAAGGTCTTATCTTTAGCGAGTAACAATTTAAGTGGCTCTATTCCGGCAGCAATGGGGGAAATGGACAGTTTACTATCTGTCTACTTAAACAATAATGATCTCGAAGGCGCGGTTCCTCAGACGATCTCTGCCTTGAAACACCTGGAAATTCTCTGGTTATTTAAGAATCACCTTACCGATCTGCCGGATTTATCAGCTTTTACCAATCTCAAAAAATTATATGTTGATAACAACCAATTGACCTTTGAAGATATCCTTCCCAATCTTTCGGTAGCCAGCCAAACTTTCCGATATGCCCCCCAGGACAGCGTGGGGAGTACGCAGTATGTTTTTAAAAAGACCGGGGAAAGATTCGATTTATCCGTCTCTGTTGCCGGAGAGGGGAACCAATACCAATGGTTCAAAGACAGCGTGGAAATCGACGGACAGGATTCGCAAACGCTGACTATCCTTCATAGTAATATAGATGATACGGGTGACTATGTATGTCGGATTACCAACTACCTGGCTACCGATTTGACTCTCTGGAGTTATCCTTTTCACGTAACGATAGCCGAACCTTCACTGAAATTGGATTCTCTGGCGCTTGCTGCTTTTTATAAAAAAACAGGTGGCGACAGCACCTGGGAAAATACGAACAACTGGTTAAAGACTCCTCTTACTGCCGGTTGGTATGGCGTTACAATCGAAGGTAATCGTGTAACCCGATTGAATCTGTCTAACAATGGTCTTTCAGGCCGACTGCCGGAAGAAATAGGGTATCTGGATAGTTTAAAATATCTTAACTTATGCTTTAATGCTTTACTTGACACGTTGCCTGAGGAACTATGGAATTTGAAGGCGCTTGAGGATATTAGATTATATTACAATAAATTTAGCGGTACTATTTCTGAGAATATCGGAAATCTGAGTCGTTTAAAAATGCTTAAGCTAAATGATAATCAGTTAACCGGTCCAATCCCTGAGACGATCGGGAATTTGCAAAATCTCAATGCCCTGGATTTGAATTCCAACCAACTGAGTGGAAGCATTCCCGCCAGTATTGGCAATTTGATTCATCTCGGTAACCTGTATTTACAACAAAACAAATTAGAGGGACACATCCCGCCGGAACTTGGTAATTGCCATGAATTACATGAAATAAATTTTTATAAGAATACATTAAGCGGCACGATTCCCGAAACTATTTTTGGACTGACTCATTTAACACATTTAAATTTAAGCTGGAATCCTGGTCTCGGAGGCTCTCTGTCCGAGCAGTTAGGTTCTCTTACAAGTTTAACCCATCTATATTTGAGTTCTTGTAATTTTAGCGGTTCGCTTCCCAACCGGATAGGAAGTTTCGAAACTTTAACGAATATTAATCTGTCATATAATGATATTTCCGGATCGATTCCTGCTTCTTATGGAAACTACACAAAGCTTTCCCAGCTTTCTATGGATAATAATCATCTTAGTGGAGCGCTTCCTCTATCGTTGGGTAATCTTTCTACCTTACAAATATTATCTTTATCCGGAAATGATTTCGCCGGCGCAATTCCCGATACCATTTGGCGGCTGACAAACTTAATCCAGCTTTCATTGGCTAACGATAACTGGACGCAGGAATTTCCGGAGGATATATCACGGTTAATCCAACTCACCAATCTGTATTTAGATGGAAACAACCTCTATGGTGCTGTCCCTGAATCCATAAACAAACTGGTGAATCTGAAATATCTATTTGTCGATCACAATCAGCTGTCTGCTTTACCGCATTTGGATTCACTAATCGATTTGCGTATGCTTAAAATTCAAAACAATCATTTTACTTTTGAAGATATCGAGCCCAATGTTACTATTCCTTCGAATAGTTTTTATTATGCTCCACAGGATAGCGTGGGCAATGCCTTAGATACACTCTTGCAGCCGGGAGAAAACCTGGATTTATCCGTGAGTGTCGGTGGAACGCATAATCAATATCAATGGTATTTGAATGGCCATGTGGTCGATGGGGCCACGGATAGTACTTACCACATCAGCTCGGCATCGGTTGCAGACAGCGGCTCTTATTATTGTGAAATTACCAATACACTTGCTACGGATCTTACCCTATACAGCAGAAAGCAAACCGTCCATGTAAAAACGGGTGTGGGCATCAATCCGGCTACTTCGGCCGTACCCAGGGTGTATGCTTTGGCTCAGAATTATCCGAATCCTTTCGGTAGAAGCCCTTCCGTCCGGAGCCATTCGAGTACGGTTATCCGATATCAATTGCCTGTTCATGCTCATGTCCAATTAGCGGTCTATGATGCGCTTGGGAAACAGATTGCGGTTCTGATAAACAAGACGCAGATGCCGGGACACTATCAGGCAACCTTCGAGTCCGGGAGCTTATCCAGCGGTGTATATTTTTATACCCTGAGAGCCGGTACATTTATCCGAACGAAAAAAATGCTTATCTTAAGATAGGATAGTCTACTTTTTTTTTGCATGAACGAGCCGTCCCGATTTTCGGGGCGGTGTTTTTTTTGGGGTTTGGGTCGAATACAAAAAAGGGGTAGCGTCCGGCCGAAAAAAATATTCTCCAAAACGAAAATTTATATCGTTGCCGGTTCAACTATTCACAACAAGATTTACAAAGTTTCTGAGTATGCACATACGATTTTCGATATCGAAACGTTTTTATATAAGGATGTAATCACAAACGCCCTATGCTGTTTATACACCGAGGAAATAGGTTTTTATAGACATGATTCAATAGTTCAATCCGATCTGCTCAATTTCTGAACTATTTACAGCTTTTGGACGTTCATTTAACAGAATTCTATAAAATTAACCAAATATGGAAAGAAAAATAGATTCATATAAATGTCAACGAATAAAAAAACGGAGGAAACGCCATGTTGGATATCATCAAGAAAAGTATCTACCTCGGATTAGGAGTGGCCAGTATTACCAGGGAAAAAGTGAATAATCTGGTTGATGATTTGATTGAAAAAGGGCAGTTGAATAAAGAAGACCGACTCAAAGCCGTCCAGGAACTCATGGAAAAAGTGGAACAGCAGGAAAAAGAGTTGCAGAAAAAAGTCAAAAAGACAGTCGAAGACACGCTTAAGTCCACGGGTATGGTGACTACCAAGGAATTTAAGAATCTGGAAAAAAGAGTTAAAAAATTGGAAAAGAAATTGGAAGCTAAATAATCCCCGGACTCATTGTTTTTAATGCAGATACCGGGCCATGGCTAATATTTGCTATCGCATATAAAAGGTAGACAGGAAAAGATAATAAGATGAGAGATATTCGCAAGTCGATCCGTCATTTGAACCGTTATCAGGAAATTTTACGAATCTTTGTAAAATACGGGTTTTGGGATATTGTGGAGCGTATAAAAATTGGATTGATCCCTGACCTGGTAAAGAAAATTGTCCCTCAAACCGAAAAGAAAGGTATAAGTACTCTGAATACGGCCGAGCGACTACGCATGGCTTTCGAAGAATTAGGTGCTACCTTCATAAAACTGGGTCAGATGTTAAGCCTCAGACCCGATTTAATTCCTCCCGAGATTGCACAGGAATTTACCAAACTGCAGGATGAAGTAACGGCTCATCCCTTCGAAGATCTGGAAGTCGAGCTGAAGCATGCATTAAAAATACCGATAAAAGAGATCTTTGCTGAATTCGAGATGGTTCCGGTGGCGGCTGCTTCCATGGCTCAGGTTCATAAGGCCCGTTTAAAAAGCGGCGAGCAGGTTGCTGTGAAAGTTCTGCGTCCTAAAATAGGAAAACAAATTGCAACCGATGTGGATATATTACTGAATCTGGCCCAATTGATTGAAAAACATATCCCCGAAAGTAAATTGTATGATCCGATCGGTATTGTGAAAGAATTTGATAAAACGATTCAAAAGGAGTTGAATCTTACCCTTGAAGGCCGCAATATGGATATTTTCCGCAGATATACGGAAAAAGATACCACCATAAAAACGCCCCGGGTTTATTGGGAGTTTTCGACTAAAAATGTGTTGGTTATGGAATTCATCGATGGCGTTAAGATTTCGGAAGCCGATGCTTTTGATAAACCGGGAATCGATGGTAAACAGGTAGCGGAAAACGGGGCAAGGTCTCTCTTGAAACAGATATTCGAATACGGATTTTTCCATGCGGACCCGCATCCCGGTAATTTCTTCGTACTGCCCGGAAATATCATAGTTCCTATCGATTTTGGTAATATGGGCCGTATTGATGAGGAAATGAAAGACGATTTATTGGAAATCCTCAGAGGTATTATTGAAAAAGATGCCTACCGGATTACCCGCACTCTGATTAAAATCGGCTCTATCGAAGACCAGATCAATTCCCGGGCCTTGCAGAGAGATATTCTGGAGCTAATAGACCGTTATTACGGCATACCTCTAAACCGGTTGGATGCAGCCGTGCCTCTGAATGAATTTATGAAATTGATTCGGGAACACCATCTTAAGCTACCTATCGATTTGGTAATGATGGGTAGGGCTCTGGTTATCTCCGAAGCGGTAGGTATGCAACTTTATCCTGAATTCAATCTGTTTGAGTTACTGATCCCTTATACAAAAGGAGTATTCATCAGCCGTTTGAACCCTTTTACTCAATCTAAATATGCTATGCGTCTTCTGGAAGAAAGTATGGATCTTATAAAGAATTTGCCGGAAGATATACAAAATATCCTGCTCAAGATCAGGAATGATCGTGTCGGAATAAATTTGCATCATGTGGGACTGGAAGACTTTACTCGTGAAATGGAACGATCCAGCAATCGCATTGCCTTTGCATTGATTATAGCGGCCCTGATCGTCGGTTCTTCGTTGGTGATTCAGCTGAACAGCGGTCCGTTTCTCTGGGGATATCCGGCTCTTGGAATTATTGGCTATGTATTGGCTTCCGCATTGGGTATCTGGTTATTGATCTCGATCTTAAAATCCGGGAAGTTGTAAAACGGAATATCCTATAGGATGTAGGTGGCATCGTTTTCATAAATATTTTATCTTAATAAAATGATTAAAAAATTTAACGGATGGAATGAGGGAAGGAATGCTTACTATGGCTGAGAAAAGTTTACACGAATCGGTGCAGGGATTACGCTCCGAGATGAACCGGATCGGAGAAGGAAAGGATAAGAAGAAAGAGCAGATCCGGGAATTAATTACCGATTTGGAAAACCATATGCAAAATCCGCATGATCAACAGCATTCACAAAAAATCGTTGATTCTCTGCCCGGCCTGATTTCGGAATTTGAAATGGAACATCCCCGTCTAACCACTATTCTTAATGATATTCTGGTGATTTTAAGTAACGCAGGGTTGTAAGAAGTTAACGGCGGAGCAGGGTATGCGACAGGGGTCATCATTTTTAGAAATCAATCCTTACCTCTGGAGTCCAGGCCGTTTTTCAGGTACGTCATGTACATTTTTTCCGGACTTCAAAGGGGTCTAAATCTTTCAATTTGCTTATGTCCATTCCATATAAAATATTCGAAAAGAGATGAAATCTATCTCACTCTGCCATCGGTTTTCCCTTAGGTGGCGCCTGTGGCGAAAATTTGAGGGGCCCAACCCCGCGAAAGGGAATCTATTCCTTTCCGCTTTTCATAGAATCGCCATTGGCAGACTGTCCCGCTATACGAGTCTTCCTTCAGAATATGACATTACCTTTATTTGCAGGAAAGAACGGCAGTATTTTGCCGAACCTATCTTGAAAGAATTGCAAAAGAGTTACAAAATTCAAATTTTATTATTGGATCATAAGAGGGAACTTTCTGCGCGAAAAATCAAGGGCAGAATTGTTTGGATTGAATGGGCGGCTAAATTTGCCTGGGCAGTATCTAAACTCAAATTAGAAAATAAAAAGGTGATTATCCGGCTACACCGTTATGAGTTGGATACGGCTTTCATGCAAAAAATAAAATGGGAAAATATCGATGGAGTGGTCTTTGTAAATAAACATATAGAGCGGGAATTTAAGCAAAAAATTAACGATCGGGTTCGAACCCATACCATTCCCAATGCCCTTGCCGTACAGGATTTTCCCTATTTTCCCCCAGGTCGATGCGATGGGGATACCCGGATTATTTCATACAGTATGACCTTTGATCCTTTAAAAGGCTACCTGGAGCTGATACGGTTTTTTAAAAAGTTGCTGAATCGGAGCCCATCGTTCAAACTTACGTTGATGGCCAGAGATCCGCAAAGTAGAGAAGAAAAGTACTATTTGAGGACGCTCCGCCTCGAGGTAGAAAAACTGGCCATAGAGGATCGGGTAGATTTTTTAGTGAAGGAGATGCCGCTAAATCTTAAGGATGATCGTAAAAATGTTTCCCAGGTACTTTCGCAGCATGATATTTTTATCGGATTTAGTAAAATAGAGAGCTTTCACTACGCTTTTGCAGAAAGCATGCTGAGCGGTTTACAATGCTTTTACAACGGATGGCAAAATTTTTATCTGGAAGAATTCTGGAAAAGTTGGGCTTATTCTTCCGAGGAAGAGATGTTAGAGGGTATAATTCAATGGAGAAAACGGTCTGTCGCAGAACGCGCCGAAATTACCAGGAAGAACAGAGACTATACCGTCAAACGTTTTGGATCCGCCACGATAAGTGAAATCTATCGGCAGGTATTTTTCAAAATATAATCCACGTTTTGTAAAGAGAACAAATCCGGGAAAAAAACTTTTTGGACGGGTCACTCCTTCCTGCCTGGTAGGGTCACGGTTTTCGTCTCAGTCGGTAATCCGGGTTGTGAAAAAGAGCAGGCGGACTGTCCGGGCAGGGACTATCCCTGCGCTGAGCGGCCGACAGTTCGGCGATACTGCAAACAAAACATAGCCCCGCCCGGCAGAACTCCCTCATAATTCTTCGAAGGACGGTTTATCGTCCCTGACCGAAAATCCCCTTCAGCGGAAAAACCGTTTTAAAAGGTTCAATTGATTTAATCCGCTAATCCTCTTTCCAGTTCAGATAGTTCTCATTCCAAATAGGTTCGGTCAACTGCTCCAGTTTCTTATCATATTCTGTTAAGCTGTTATAGTAGTCCTCCGTTAACAGAAACTTATTGTTCGTTTCATCTTCCGGTTTGGCATCTTCTGTTAAAATGGAATGGATAAAATTATCATAATGGTCACGGATAGAGCAAGGCAGCAACCAGTTTTCCGGATGATGGCGATGATCATAGCCATACTCGTCCTGCCATTTACGGCCGTTCACCATAAACTTAGAGAACAAAGCATCGGCAATGGATTTTCCGTTATTATAAAGATCATAGATATTATCCACATAGTAAGGTACAAAAACACAGGGCATAATGTTTCCGTTCCAGTCAATATAGAGATATCCGCCTGCCCGGCCATAGGCAATGCAACCGTTGGATAAAACGCCGCTGTTCCAGAAATCAGCCAGACCGTATTTTTTTTCGTCCATTGTTTTTTGCCATAATTTCAATAAAGCAATACGCTCTTCGGGGGTAACCATCAACTCAAGCAAATCATCTGCCCGGCCGATAGGCATCAACTGGAATTGCCACATATAGCTCGCCCCTTGTTCTTCGAAGAAGAAGTCATAGAATGCATCGCTTAGCAGGGTTTTTACGTTTTTCCGGGTAGCTGTTACGGAAATCCCGAACGGCACTCCGCTCCTGCGCAGATTTTCCATAGCAGACAGGATTTTGGCATAGACCCCGTTTCCTCTTCGCTCGTCGGTCTCCAATTCAAAACCTTCCACCGAAATAGCCGGTGTGACATTCCCTAATTTTTCCAATTCATGGGCTAATTCTTTCGTAATCAGCGTACCGTTGGTGTAAACCAGGAAAAAGGTATCGTTATATTTCTTGAAAATATCCAGTAAATTTTTCCCCTCACTGTAATACATAAAGGGTTCGCCGCCACTGATTACCATGAATCTTGAACCGAAAAGATCATGATTCTCTCTAATAATTTTGTCTACGACCGAATAAGGAAGATGCGTTGCTGTTCTGGAAGTGGAACTGGCGTAACAGCCAATGCAGGATAGATTACAGCGTTGTGTGGGCGAGAGCACCAAAAAACCGGGGGGATCGATTCCGTATTTTTCCTTAAAGTTAGCTTCGCTCTGCAAATTTTCAGCATTATTCTGCATAATGGCATTTTTTACGAATACTTGAATAATGTTTTTAACTACTTTTTTGGATATGTAGCCGCGGTCCATATTTTTTACGGCCGTATGTAATATAGCGGATAGAAACTCATATTTCTTTTTTTGAACCGTGGGTAAATCATGCGGACAATCGGTTACAAAAGATTTGTAAATATACTTATCCAACTGTCCCGCCAGTAACTTACGTCCCTGTTTTTGATTGACAATTTTGCTGAGTGCTCCTATGATTACGTTGTCTAACATTGTTAAGCCCTTTCATGTTAGGTTGGCTGGTCTCTCCATTCGAATCATATGGAAATCGGAGGTAGCCCCTCTCACTCAAACAATTTTTTTACGTGCTCCAAAGGAACAAAGTTCCTCATTCTCTATTTAATTCTTAGCGCATTACGATAGTCAGGATTTTTTATACATACCTATGAAATAATTACCTTTTTTAATGAAAAGTGTTTCTTTTAATAGTAGATTCAGAAAGTATTTGAATGCGGACTGTTTAGTCGATAATTTCTATGTATGGATGTTATCTGAATACCGAAACTGAAGAGGATTTGTTTGGTAAATATTCGAAAATTATTTATATTCACTATCTTTGTAGTTACGTTTTCCGGAATAATAAAACAAGCTTTTTCAGCGCAGCAGGTCTGGATGAGAGGCAACTACCGCATTGTTTTCGAAGAGTCCGACAGCTTGCTGGTAAAACAATTATTCCGAAAGATCGAACAACCGTTAAAGAAGCTGGAAAATTTTTTTAACGGGGACGCGGGAAGAGTCGTAACGATTATCATTACCAAATCGGAAGAGGAATATAAGCGTCGCACCCGAGGGGTCTTGCCGGAATGGAGCCAGGCGGCAGCTTTTACCAATCAGGGGCTTGTTATTCTACGTCTGGTGGAGGCGCGGGAAGTAAGAGAGTCGCCGCAAATTCTTTTGCATGAATTAACCCATATATTTCTGGCCGATTACTATCCGCTGGGTCGTATACCTGTATGGCTCAACGAAGGCATGGCCGAGTATTTCAGCGGAAAAACACTGGATTTGCAGAGCCGGGTTAGATTAGCCAATGCTCTGGCGGCAAAAAAAATAGTGGACTTACGAAACATCGATTCACTCCATTCTTTTAAACGCTTTCAGGCTCAATTGGCCTATACGGAAGCTCTGTCTGCCGTGGATTATTTCGTGGGCCGCTATGGCTTGGCCGGACTTAAATCTTTATTGAATAATCTGGCGCAATATCGTTCTTACCAGACGGCGTTTAAGAAGACAACCGGTCATGACTTCATTGATTTTGAATTGAATTGGTATCAGGAGCTGGTGAATCGTTATCGCTGGTTAATCGTTCTGAATATCGATAATTTAATCTGGATAACCATGGCCTTGCTGGCTCTGGCAGCGATCTGGGCCATTCATCGCCGCAACAGAAGGCGCCTTAAAGAGTGGGAAGAGGATGATGCGGACAATAGTATTGATTCGGATAAGTGGGGAGAAGAGTAAAATTGTACGTACCTAAGAAAATATTTTTAACCAAAGGGATGGGAGTGCACCGCGAAGAATTGACCAGTTTCGAATTGGCCTTGCGTGCTGCAGGTATCGGCCCTTTTAATTTGGTCGCTGTTTCCAGTATCTATCCTGCCGGATGTAAACTGATCAGCAGGGAAGAGGGCTTAAAAGAGCTGACTCCGGGGCAGATCGTCCATGCGGTATACAGCAGAAACGCTACCAAAGAACCGGGAAGAATGATCACTTCTTCGGTTGGACTGGCTATTCCCAAGGATACCCATGCATACGGCTATCTGAGTGAACATCATGGATACGGACAAACCGCCGAACAATCCGGGGAATATGTTGAAGACCTGGCTGCGGAGATGCTGGCTACTATTTTAGGGGTCGAATTTGATCTGGATTTAAGCTGGGATGAAAAGCGCAATATCTGGCGTATTTCAGATAAAATCGTACATTCCCAAAATATCACCCAGGCAGCCCGGGGAGATGAAAAGGGAAGATGGACAACCGTAATCGCAGCTGCGATTCTATTACCATGACATGCCAATGACCACAAAGCAGAAAAATTTTTTGGGTATTGAATCCCCCTTCAGCTCCTATGAACAGGCTGCGGCCGTAATCATACCTATCCCTTATGAGCAAACTACCAGTTATGGGGCGGGAACCAGGGAGGGAGCAGGTGCTATTATTGATGCTTCGTCTTATGTGGAATTGTATGATGAGGAATTAGATTGTCAGGCCTATGAAAAAGGAATACACACTCTGCCTGTGCTTCAATTTTCCGGGGAAGTTGAACGGGATTTCCAGAAAATCACAATGACTTACGCTTCTCTTTTAAAAGACGGAAAGTTCCCGGTCGGATTGGGGGGAGAGCATTCCATCTCCTTCCCGGCCTATCGTGCCTTCCACGATCAGTTTCAGGATCTATCCATCCTGCAATTGGATGCTCATTCCGATCTGCGTGATTCTTATGAGGGCTCGATCTATTCCCATGCATCGGTGATGCGCCGCATTTATGAACTGAATTCCAATATCGTCCAGGTCGGGATTCGTTCCCAGTGCTTCGCGGAACGGCAATTTATTGAGAAGAACGGCATAAATATCTTTTACGCGCATCCGTTGCAGAAAGCGGGAATATCGACTGAAATAATCGACTTGTTAAAAAAGCGCGTTTTTCTTACTATTGATGTGGATTTTTTCGATCCCTCCGTCATGCCTTCTACCGGTACACCGGAGCCGGGCGGTTTTTTGTGGGATGAAACAATAGAATTTTTGAAGCGGGTTTTTGCCGAAAAACAAGTGGTGGGATTTGACGTTGTTGAATTAAGTCCGATCAAGGGTCTGGTTCATGCCGATTTTCTGGCGGCAAAACTGGTTTACAAACTTCTCGGTTACAAATTCTGTTCTTGATGCGTAAAGAGCTAATTCTTACAGAGGATCTAATGAAAAAAGTAAAATTTGTTTTTGGTATACACAATCATCAACCGGTCGGCAATTTCGATTTTGTCTTTGAAGACGCCTATCAAAAATCCTATTTACCCTTCTTACAGGTATTGAATCGTCATCCGAAAATACGAATCAGCCTTCATTTTACGGGGATTTTACTGGACTGGCTGGAAAAACATCACCCCGATCTTTTGCATCTGGTTCGGAAAATGACAGAACGGGGTCAGCTGGAAATAATGAGCGGTGCCTACTATGAACCGATTCTTTCGGTTATTCCGAGGGAAGACCGGCTGGGCCAGATCCGTAAACAGACCCGGAGAGTTAAAAGTTTATTCGGCTATGAAGCAAGCGGAATGTGGCTGGCGGAACGTATCTGGGAACCGGACCTGCCCTCCACTCTGTTTGATGCGGATATTCGATATACGGTTATCGACGATACTCATTTCAAATATGCCGGACTAACCGATGCGGACCTTAACGGATTTTATATCACCGAAGATAACGGTAAGTCGGTTTATTTATTTCCTATTAACAAACACCTGAGGTATACCATTCCCTTTCAGGATCCGCAGGAAACGATCAGAATTTTGCAGGAACGGGCCAGCGAGGACGGACAAACGGTTATCGTTTTTGCCGATGACGGTGAAAAATTTGGTGTCTGGCCGGATACTTACCAGCACGTTTATGAAAACGGCTGGCTGGATCAGTTTTTTTCGGCTGTGGAACAGAATTCGGATTGGATTGAAATGTTGCATTTCGATGAGATTGTGGGGGAAGTGATGCCGAAAGATAAGATCTATCTGCCCACGGCTTCCTATTCGGAAATGATGCACTGGTCTCTGTTCACGCCTACTTTTCACCTCTATGAGGAATTTGATACGCTGCTGAAGGATAAGAACTTACTTGAAAAGTACGGAATCTTTGTGCGGGGCGGATTCTGGCGTAACTTCATGAGTAAATACCCCGAAGTGAACGTAATGCATAAGAAAATGCTGCGGGTAAGTCGTAAATTATGGGCTCTCAACGCAGCACAGCGTCGACAGGTTCAGCCCGCTTTTGATCATCTTTGGGCCGGGCAGTGTAATTGTCCGTACTGGCACGGTGTTTTCGGCGGGCTCTATCTCAGCCATCTGCGGTATGCTATTTTTCAGAATCTGATTCAGGCCGAGAAAATGGCAGATGCGATTCAAAAAACCGAATTTCCCATCGTCGAACATACGGATTTTGACATCGACGGCCAGCAGGAACTTATTATTGAAACCTCGATTCATAATGTGTATCTGAAGCCCTCTTCCGGGGCAACCCTGCTGGAATATGATTTTAAACCATCCGATAAAAATTTACTGGACACCATGACACGCCGTGAGGAGGGCTACCACAGAAAACTTGCCGATGCGGTTGTAGTGGGTAAGGAGTCGGAAGCAGATAATGACGACTCCGCGGCCAGTATCCATGATATCCTTCGCGCCAAAGAGCCCAATCTGATGGATCATCTTAATTACGACTGGTACCAGCGTAAGTCGTTTGTGGATCATATACTGGGCCATGGCACAACCCTGGAAGAGTTCACCCGGGCCCGTTTCCGTGAAGAGGGTGATTTTGTTAACCAGCCTTATGAGGTTAAAAACATCACTTCGACCCCAAAAGAGGTTAGAATAAAGTTTAGGCGGGACGGCCATGTTTGGGTAAACGGCAATCACCGGCCGCTTACCATTCAAAAAACATTAACGATCCTGGAAAAAGAAGCCGCCATCATGGCCGAATACACATTGATCAATTCAGGAAAAGAGGCGCTCGAACTTCAGTTCGCAGTAGAATTTAATTTTGGTTTGCAAGCAGGCCATGAAGACGATCGGTTCTATTATGACCGGGACGGCCGCCTGGATAACTCCTACCTGGATTCCAGCGGTATTTTAACCGATCATGATTTTATTGCTTTAAAAGATGAATATTTGCGTATCGATGCCCGGCTTCATTCTACCCGAGAAGCTGAAATCTGGCGTATGCCGGTGGAAACCATTTCCTTATCGGAGGCCGGCTTCGAGCGTGTGTATCAAAGTTCAAGCGTTTTGTTTATTTGGAAGATATCCCTGGAAAAACGCTGGTCGGTTCAGATCGATCATTTAGTGAAACATCTTGATTAAAATCTTTTAGAACAGGAAAAAAATCACATGAAATTCAACCGTTCCCTCTCCAGAATTTTTCTTTATCTGGTAGCTGTATTGCTGATTGTAATGGTGATCAATCATTTGCAGAATGACTGGGCTGCGCGCGGAACAAAACATTTAAGCAGTTCTCAGGCTGATAAAAAAATTAAGCAAGCTCTGGGCTTCGTGCATAAATACTATGTGGATTCCGTGGATTGGATGGGATTTTCAAAAGGGGCCATTCAGGGAGCTTTGCAAACCCTGGACCCCCATTCCGTTTATTTGTCCTATGATGAGGTAAAAAGAAACGAGGAGAGCTTTGAAGGCCGCTATCAGGGGATTGGAATTCAATTCGACGTTTTAAACGGCTATATCACCGTAATCGCCGTGATCTCCGGTTCACCGTCGGATAAGGTAGGTCTTCAATCGGGTGATAAGATCATTAAAATTAACGGTAAATCCGCTATAAATTTAACTACGGCGGATGTTCCCAAAAGACTGAAAGGTCCGAAAGGAAGTAAGGTTACCGTAACGATTTCCCGACCGGGTTTCACTCATCCCTTCGACGTGAAGATTACCCGGGGAGAAATTCCTATTTATACCATTAATACGAGATTCAGAACGAATGATTCTACCGGGTATGTTTGGTTAAATCGTTTTGCCAGTACAACGGCCAAAGAGCTGGAAGATGCTCTGGAATATCTGGAAGGTCGGGGCATTCAACGTTTGGTTCTGGATTTGCGGGGAAATGGAGGTGGATTCCTGCGTCAGGCTGTGCAGGTGGTGGCGAAATTTATTCCCGGCCATCGCAGAGTGGTGTACACGAAAGGGCGGTTGTCCCGTTTCGATGAAGAGTTCTATACCGACGATTTTGGTTATACACAATCAAGGGATTATCCTTTAATTGTCCTGATCGACCAGGGTACGGCCAGTGCTTCCGAGATCGTAGCCGGGGCTTTGCAGGACTACGATCGGGCACTGATCGTAGGTACCAACAGTTTTGGTAAGGGATTGGTCCAGAATGAATTTGAATTAAGCGACGGATCCCGTATTCGTTTAACCGTATCCAAATACTATACGCCCAGCGGCCGTTTGATTCAGCGTCCTTATAAAGGCATCTCTGTGGAAGAGTATTATCATCAAGCGGAAGAAGACAGCGTGCAACAGGACAGCTCCCGTACGCGTCCGGTTTACAAAACACAAAACGGCCGTACCGTGTATGGCGGCGGAGGGATTCATCCCGATGTGGAAGTAAAATATACTTCGTTTTCCAAGTCACCTAAAATGAGTGCGGAGTTTTTTAAGGATCGTATCTTTTTTAAAGCGGCTATTCAGTACGAAGAAGAGCATCCCCAAATTAAAGGGAACTTTCTCAAATTTGATTCAGTATTTAAAGTAAATAAGAGATTATTGAATAGCTTAAAACGGATTGCCAGAAAACACAAGATTAAATTTACGGATACGGAATTTTCAAGAGACATACCCTTCCTGAAAAACCGGTTAAAAGCAGAAATTGCCCGCAGTATTTGGGGGACGGAATCCTATTACAAGGTTTTATTGGAACACGATAATCAATTTGAAAAAGCGATCAAATTATTCCCTGATATACGTAAGATTTTGAAAAGAAATGTATCCGGGGCTCATAAAAATTTAAATTGACTTTAATAATCAAAAGTAGTAAACTTGAGCCATATTTTATATCTAACTCATAGTAAGAGCGTAGTATAAAGACCATGTACCAATTAAAGGAGTTTAAACGATGGTAGAACTTTTTCTCGCCGGTGGAGCATTCATGTGGCCAATTCTTTTCTTGTTAGCTTTGGGTTTGGCATATGTAATAGAGCGCTTTTGGACACTCACCAGAGCCTCGGTGAACACCCGTAAATTTCTATCCCGACTGCATAATGCCCTTCAGGAAGGTGGAGTGGAAGCTGCAGCAGAAGAATGTGAAAAAACGCCGGGTCCCGTGGCATCCATTTTGCATGCCGGATTGTCCCGTGCCAATAAAGGCTTGGATCATGTTGAAAAAGCAATTTCCAATGCCGGTTCAATTGAAATGGCTTTTCTGGAAAAGGGTATGATTGTTCTTTCAACCGTAATCGTTTTGGCACCGATGTTAGGATTTACTGGAACGGTTTCCGGTATGGTAAGGGCGTTTGATTCGATTAAAAAAGCAAACGATATCTCACCTGCCGTAGTTGCCGGTGGTATTTCGGAAGCTTTGTTGACCACCCTGTTCGGGTTAATTGTAGCAATGACGATTCAGATTTTCTATAACTATTTTACTTCCAAAATCGACAAACTGATTATTGATATGGAAGAAAGTTCAATAGAATTAATGGATGCTCTTGTCGAGCTGCAGGAAAAGAAATAACATCTGACGGTGAAAGAGGGTAGCTATGCTATTAGGCAAAAAACGTGATCGGGAAGTGGAAATCCCATCAGCTTCACTATCGGATATTGTATTTTTGTTATTGATCTTTTTCCTGGTAACCACATCGATCGATACGGAAAAGGGGTTAGACTTGGTATTGCCCCCGCCCGGACACCAGGAAATTAAAATTCCAAAAAAGAATATTACCAACTTGCTGATCAATTCTGCAGGTCAGGTACTTCTCGACGGTGAGCAGATTGAGATTCCGGAAATCTCGAGAATAATAAAAGAAAAATTATTTGAAAACGAGCTCCTAATTGTCTCTGTGAAAACCGATAAAGAGACCAAATACGAAACCTATGTTAAGGTTATCGATCAATTGAAAAAAGCAGAGGCCAAACGTATTTCACTGGCAGAACCTGAAGAGGATTAAAGCGGAGACCATTGCATGGAATTTAAAAGAAAAAGTAAAATAAATGTGTCTATCCCAACAGCCTCTATGCCGGATATTATTTTTATGTTGCTCATTTTTTTCATGGTAGCCACGGTTATCCGCCAGTACTCGGGATTGAAAGTGAAATTACCGGAAGCGGAAAAAATTCAGAAAATTCCCGGGTCCAAGCGTCATGTGGTTACAATCTGGGCAGATAAAAATGATGTAGTGGTTTGTGATGATATTCGTGTAAAGAAAATTACGGATTTACGGAATATTGTTTATCAGAAACTGGTGAGGGATCCACAGATTCAAATCGCATTAAAAATAGATAAGCGAGACAATATGGGCTTTGTAAATAAAATCCACCAGGAATTGCGGAAAGCAAGTGCTTTAAAAGTACATTATTTCGCAGTACCGGGAGGTGAGTACTAATGAAATCTTTAGTAAAAAAGCCTGAAGCGGACCTGCGGCTGAAATCCCGCAAGTTCATGGAAGTGAGCACCATTATCGCCCTGCTGTTTCTGATTGTAATGTTTTTCTCCTTTAAACAGTTCAAGACTTCTGTAAAATTACCGGAACGTCCGGATATTACAATCGAGACCATTGAAATTCCACAAACACAGCAGATTCAGAAACCACCGCCTCCATCCAGACCCTCTATTCCGGTCGAATCGGATGACGAAGATATCCTGGATGATGTGACCATCGATGAAACCGATGTCAATCTTCAGCCGGCAAATGAATTACCGCCACCGCCTCCACCCGCAGAAGATGAAGTCTTCGAGTTCTTCGCCGTTTCGCAAAAACCGGTCTTGGTTCATAAAGAAAAACCGATTTATCCGGATCTGGCCAGGAAAGCGGGTATTGAGGGCACGGTGGTTGTAACCGTTACGATTGGGAAAACAGGAAAAGTGGAGAATGCTCATATTTTCAAATCGATCCCTATGCTGGATGAAGCCGCATTGGCCGCAGCTAAAAAGTGCACATTTAAACCGGCCAAGCAACGGGATAAATTTGTTAAAGTTAAAATGAATATTCCATTTAAATTTAAGCTTAAATAATATTACGACCTTGAAAAGACAGCTCATGCAGGCTGTCTTTTTTTTCTTCCTTGTTAAACGGATTTCGCTTCCTGTACTTAGGATTACTGGCAACGAATTGGAATAGCATGACATCGTATCAGTTTATCATTAATCCTGTCTCCGGTCAAAGGCATACTCCCCGAAAAATTATCTCCCGTATTCAAGAGAAATTTCAGCGCGAAAAACAGCTTTCCTATGATATTGTTCTTACCGAATACGCCGGACATGCCCATCAAATAGCGCTTGAAGCGGTCGAAAAGGGTATCGATATTGTGGTTGCGGTCGGCGGAGACGGCACCATGAATGAAGTGGCCGGTGCCTTGTTGTATTCGAAAAGTGCCCTGGGCCTCATCCCCCACGGTTCAGGAAACGGCCTGGCCCGTTCCATGGGGATCCCCCTGCGATTGGATGCTGCCATCGAACACCTCTTAAATCCTCATCTGGTTATCAGTGATGCCGGGAAAATAAATGAATACAACTTTTTTGTTTCTACCGGAATCGGATTCGACGCTCATATCGGTGCCAAATTTCAAAATTTCGGCATAAGGGGACCCATACCTTATTTCTATATCGGTTTCAAAGAATATTTCAATTATGAATACGAGGCCTTTGATCTTTCCTATAACGGCCACTCGATCCGCATAAAGCCCTTGTTGATTACCATTGCCAATACCAAACAGTATGGCAACGGGGCAATTATTGCCCCCCGGGCCGAAGTGGATGACGGAAAACTGGATCTCTGTTATATCGATCCCATTAAATTCCACCGGGATATCTTCCGGGTACCCAAATTATTCACCGGTAAAATAGAAACCGTACCCTTGTACCATCATGAATTTATCAAAGAAGTTACGATCCGACGTACGAAAGAGGAAGGATACTTTCATACGGACGGTGAGCCGCGTCTGGGACCCAGGGAATTAAAAGTAAATGTATTGCCCAAAGCATTACGTATTGTGATTTAAAAAGGATGTGAGTAATGATACGCTTTGAAACAGAGCTAATCGCTCGTTCATACGAGTGTGACCTCTATGGCCATGTTAACAACGCAACTTACCTGAATTATTGTGAAGCGGCAAGGGTGGAATTTCTTCATGAACTGGGCTTCTCGCTTCAGGATTTGAAGAAACTGGGGTTTCTATTGCCCATTGTACGCATCGAAATTAATTATAAAAAATCGGTCTATGCCGGTGATCATTTGCGCGTCAGTGTGGAATGGCTGGAAATCGGTCGTAGTTCATCCCGTTTCAGACAAGAAGTCATCAAAAACGGCGGGGAAGTTGCCGCCGAGGTTTATGTAACTTGGATTGTCTCCGATTTAAGGGGAAAACCCATATCTCTGCCCAAAACATTATTGCAGGCCGTTGAAGCAAAGTATAAGGAATTACCTCCCAAAGCGCATCATAAGATATAACGGCTCAGGTCCTCATCTTCGACCACCGATTGCAGCATATTTTGGACTTCTTTTTTGTCAATGCCGACCTTTTCGATCTTCTTTTCCGGAATATCAAATAAGATTTCTTCCAACAGAGTGGACATGATGGTATGCAGACGTCGGGCACCGATATTTTCTGTGCGCGAATTCACCAGGAAAGCGATTCGTGCGATTTCGCGGATGGCGCCGTTGGTAAAGGTCAGTTTTACACCTTCCGTTTCCAGCATAGCCTGGTATTGGGCAATCAGGGCATTTTTCGGTTCGGTGAGAATACGGACAAAATCATCTTCGGTCAGGCTGTCCAGTTCAACGCGGATAGGGAATCGTCCCTGCAGCTCGGGAATTAAATCCGACGGTTTACTGACATGAAAAGCACCGGAGGCGATGAATAGAATATGATCGGTTTTGACCATTCCGTACTTGGTAACCACGGAGGTCCCTTCGACCACGGGCAGAAGATCCCGCTGGACGCCTTCGCGGGAAACATCCGGCCCCTGTTTGCTGCCCGGGCCGGCAATCTTATCGATCTCATCGAGGAAGACAATTCCGGAATTCTGAACGCGATGAATTGCTATGCGGACCACTTCTTCCATATCAATTAACTTTTGAGCTTCCTGCTGGGTAAATATCTTCATCGCTTCGGAAACGGTTGTCTTCCGCTTTTTTACTTTTTTCGGCATCATTCCGCCGAAGATTTCCTGTATATTCAAACCCATTTCTTCAATCCCGAGCGGCGAAAAAATCTGCATCATGGGCATATTATCGGCTGGAACATCGACTTCGATCTGACGGTTATTCAATTCACCGTCGATTAGTTGTTTCCTCAGCTTCTCTCTTGTGCGTTGATGCCTTAATTCCAGTGAATCTTGTTCATTCATCTCACCCACAGGTTTAGGTTTGTGAGAAGAGAGAGGAGGCAAAAGGGTATCGAGCATACGGTCGATGGCATGTTCATGAGCTTTCTTTTCGACAGCCAGGGTTTTCTCTTCCCGCACCATCTGCACTCCGATTTCCAACAGATCGCGGATAATCGCTTCCACATCGCGGCCCACATAACCGACTTCTGTGAATTTGGAAGCTTCGACCTTTACAAAGGGCGCTTTTGAAAGTTTTGCCAGACGTCGGGATATTTCGGTTTTTCCCACACCGGTGGGACCGATTAGAATAATGTTGTTGGGCATGATCTCTTCGCGTAATTCGGGACGAACCTGCTGTCGCCTCCAGCGGTTACGCAAAGCGATAGCGACCATCCGTTTGGCCCGGTCCTGACCTATGATATATTTATCTAATTCTCTGACGATTTGATGCGGTGTGAGTTGCTCTATTTCCATTGGATAAAAGACTCCTGCTTTAAAGAATTTCGACGCTTATATTATTATTGGTATATATACAAATATCCGAGGCAATACGCAGTGCCTCCCGGGCAATTCCTTCCGCGTCGAGATCGGAATATTTAACGAGACTTCGGGCTGCAGCCAGGGCATAGGGTCCGCCGGAACCGATAGCGGCAATTCCATCATCCGGTTCGATAATGTCGCCCGTACCGGAGATAATGAAGGTATAATCCTTATCGAGTACGGCCAACAGGGCTTCCAAACGGCGCAGGTAACGATCCGACCGCCAGTCTTTGGCCAATTCCACGGAGGCCCGCGGTAAATTTCCCGAATAGCGCTCCAGCTTTTCTTCGAAGCGTTCGAACAGGGTAAAGGCATCGGCAGCGGCCCCGGCAAACCCGGCGATTATTTTCTGATTGTACAAACGTCTTAATTTAACGGCGGAATGTTTCATAACCGTGTTGCCCATAGTTACCTGACCATCTCCGGCCAGAGCGACTTTTCCTTTGTGCCGGATTCCCAGGATGGTAGTCGCGTAAATTTTTTGTTGCAATTGATGTTCCATTGAATTTCCTGCTGTTAAATGTTAAAAATCTTTAACGTAACCTTAGCGGATTTGTTTCAAAACGAAAAAATAAAGGTTGTGCATTTCAAATACCCCGACGCAGCCGGGCAACGGGGATACCTAATTGTTCCCGGTATTTGGCTACCGTGCGGCGGGCAATGGGAAGATTCTCTTTTTTAAGAATATGGGCAATCTTTTCATCGCTCAACGGCTTTTTGTGGTCTTCTTCAGCGATTATTTCTTCGATCCGTTTTTTTATCAGGCGGGTGGCAATTTCTTCGCCCTCCTCATTCTCGATCCGCTCATTGAAAAAATATTTTAGTTCGAATACTCCATAATCGGTTTGGACAAATTTCCCGTTGGCCACCCGGCTTACCGTGGAAATATCCATGCCGATCATATCGGCAATCTCACGCATGATGAGCGGTTTAATGTGTTCCGGCCCTTTGTCGAAGAATTCCTTCTGCTTTTCAACGATGGCCTCCATCACTTTAAGCATGGTCATTTTTCTCTGGTAGATGGAGGTAATGAACCAACGGGCCGATTCGACTTTTTTTCGAATATATTGACGGGTTTCCTTATTCGTGTTTTTTTTATCGAGTAACATCTTTTTATAAGTATTGGAAATACGCAAAGGAGGTACATTCCAGTCGTTCAAAGAGATAACAAATTTATCGTCCACCTTTTCTACAATAAAATCGGGGATTACATAGTTGCTGCGCGGTTCAAAAAGATCCTGTCCCGGTTTCGGATTAAGCTTTACAATTTCATCCATTGCCTTCTGTAATTCCTGTTCCGATATTCTAAGCTGCTCCAGAATATTTTGAAAGCGACGGTTCTTGAAATCATCGAAATGATCTTTTATGATACGATAGGCCAGGCTGTCGGTTTTATTGTATTCCTCCAATTGAACCAGTAAACATTCCCTTAAATCCCGGCTGCCGACTCCGCTCGGATCCAGATGCTGAATTTTCTTCAGAATTTTTTCCACGGTCTCGACATCGGTCTCGAAATTCAGAGCCACGGTCTCCAAGTTCAGCTGTGAATCGAGGTATCCGTTATTGCGAATATTCCAGATCAGGTATTCCCCGATGGCCATTTCCTGCTCGGAAAGCGCAAGGGTGTTTAATTGTTCGATCAGATGTTCGGGTAAGGATTTACCGGCTACTTCGGGACGTTCGTAGTCTTCGCGATTCTTATCCTTGGGAAGGCGTATTTCGTAAGAATCTTCATCATTCAGCAGGTTCTCGAGGTCCGTGTCTTCCTGGGCCTTATCCAGTTCCTCTTTGTCGTATTCTTCATTATCCTTGCCGTTATCCACGAGTTCCAGATCCTTCTGGACTTCTTCTATTTCCTCTTCGCTGGCTTCAATCTCGGTGGTTTCTTCATCTATCTCTTCTTCCTGACCCTCCTCCAGCACGGGGTTCATTTCGAGTTCGCTCTTAATCTTTTGTTCGAGGCTTAATAGCGGTAGTTGCAGCAAAGTCGAGAGCAGAATCTGTTGTGGAGTCAGTCGCTGTTCTAATCGTAAATTCTGAGACAAGCTAATCATACTATTCCAGTCTTTATACCCCTAAATGTAGAAAGCAAACCCTGCCGCTCCATAGAATGTTGCCTTAAAAATAAGGCCTTAAGGCTTATACAGATACGGCTGTAATTAAATTGGCACAATTTATGTACGAAATTAGGCATTTTACCTGATTGAGTCAAGCAAAAGTAGTTAGTTCCACAGAGGATTGGCATAACAATAGATACAGCCGAAGGGGCAAGGCTGCTTCCGATAATCACCGATATCAACGGATTTGGTACAACCGCAGTCCTTGCGTGTAGGTGCTTTGGCCACGGAAACTTGTTTAGTCGGACTTAGATGATTAAGTAGATTCCCGTCGATACAGTGTCCCTTTTCCACACCGGCAACCTGTAGTAAATGGTCATTACAACAGGAGAACAAACGAATCCCGTAAGCAGAAGCGACGGCCTGCATATCGGTAATGATGTTGAGTTGCTCGCTGCGGGTCGGTTCATATAAGCTATCCCCTGGAAATTTCGTTTTAAAACGGGTTAAAAATTTACGATAGGGGAAAGCGAAACTGGTGTAACAACGCTTTACTCCCACCGTACCGATTTCCCGGCATAAAAATTCGAAATCACGGATATGGTGATTGGTCACAAGGTTATTTCCTTCCCGCCAGTAGACCAACGGATCGTAACGCCAGATGATGCGCTGCGGGTCATACCGGTTCGCCAATTGTTGAAGCTGAGCAAGGGCCCGTACGTTTTTTTAC
>Ga0256841_1000497_pt1 | contig 40614 bp, 42 predicted proteins | sample 356308metaG_FD_185971 | JGI IMG/M metagenome (GOLD analysis project Ga0256841, IMG submission 185971) | Hydrothermal vent microbial communities from Mid Atlantic Ridge, Atlantic Ocean - 356-308 | ecosystem: Environmental > Aquatic > Marine > Hydrothermal vents | place: Atlantic Ocean: Mid...
ACAAGGTTTGATAAACCTTGCAGGAGAATTATATGGTAAAAACAGGATGCTATCATAGTTCCCATTTTTTATTTTAGAATGATATTTAATAATTTAGTTATTATGCTGTTCTAATTAGAACTTAGCTCAATTTTGTTGCTCATTGCCTCTTTCAGAAGCTTTTCAAAGCCACCCTTCTTAGAAGGTGTGATTTTTACTATATTCCACGTACAGGTGTTTCTAGTGTTATCTCTATATTGCCTTCTATAACAAGCGTAGAAACCATGGTCGCCTGCCCTTCAAATTTTTTAACTTCTAATAGCATTGCTCTTTGTTTTGGTATTATTTCTTCTACTTTAATACCTCTTCCTACTTCGTTACCTTTAGCGTCTAAAATGACCAATTTTATAATGTCAAGCTTATTGTTTCCTATTAAAACAGCTTTGGTAAAAGCAATTATCGGGTTACAACTCACCTCTTCTCCTAAGCAAGGCACTGGAGGCATGGGACCAACAGGGCCTTTGGGACCTTTTGGTCGTACCATTCCGAAAAAGTAATCTTGTGCTTTATTATATGTTTCAAGCATTTTTTGAATGCTTTCTATTTCTTGTATTACATCTTTATTGCCACTCTCTAGTTCGGCAACTAGCTCAGCTTTTCTTTTCTTCAACTTAGCAATTTTTTCAACCGTACTCGAAAAATAGAGTTGTTGTGCAGACAAATATTCATTCTCTTGAGTGGTTTTAACGGTATTCGTTTGTTCTTGTATAAGTTGTTCTTGATTGGTACATGAAATCATTAGAAACAAACTTATAAATAGTGGGATTGCATTCATTTTTTTCATTTTTTTAAAAGATTAATTTATTCTTAGTCTTTTATGATTTATGAATGTTAACATATTTTTTTCTCAAAAAGAAAATACCTAAAAAGAAAATCGAAATGCCTAAGACATACTTTCCAAAAGGAGTTGGTTTTGTAATTGGCGAAGTATCGCCAGAAATTACAAAACCTGCCCAATAGTAAGGATGTTTTAAAGTTTGGTCAGTAGTGTTTTTTAAATAATCTAGTTTTGCTAATTGCAAGGCTTTGTTTTTAGGCTTTCCTTCTTTTAAATACTGATAAAATGAAATCATTATTTGAGACGTTTCTTTATCGGGTACTTTCCATAAACTAGTAACTGTACTCGGCACACCTGCATAGGTAAATGCTTTAGAAACGTTTACTAAGCCTTCGCCTTTCTTTAAGTTGCCTACTGCTGTATTGCAAGCACTTAACACTACTAAATCTGCATTTAATTGTATTGAATAGAGTTCAGAAATAAATAATTTTCCATCGTCTTGATTGTCTGAAAATAATAAGTTTGAAAATTCTGAATCTGTATTGTTAATGTTTGAGTGCATGGCTAAATGCAATACGTTATACGCTTTCGCATGGCTCATAAATTCATGCTTGTCTGCTTTATTTCCTAAAAATAAATCGGCATTAAAAAGCTCAGCAATTTGTAAAGCCTCGTTGTTTGCACCAATGAGTTCAGAATCATTACTTCGATTGGGGTTGGTAATTTTCTTTTTATAAACAGGTGCGTAAATACCAAACTTATTGATGGTTGATTTTTTTACCTGTAATTGTTCGTTCCACAATAATAATGAAGAGGCATAACTTACCGAGTGCTTCTCAATGAGGTACTTCCCCTTATCATCAGTTAAAATTTCCATAGGCACATAATAAAGGATGTCATCTAAAATAAAAATAAGCTCATCTTTCTTTATAGTGTCTAAAACCTGTGCTGGTAATAATAAATTATACAGTACAGCAACTAATCTTTTATACTCTGATGAAGATGGTTGTGGCAGGTTTTTAATTAAAGGTTCTAAATTCGCCCTAAGTTCCTTTTTATTAGCTATTTTAATTAATTGGGTTGAAGATTTAGTAATAATAAAGGCATACACATTCTTTTTAGCAAAAATGTATTTTATTATTTTTTGATTTGAGGGTATTTTTTGTTTTATGTTATCGATGCTAAATTCTTTTTTCGTTTGATTGAAATAAGAAGCATATTCTTTTTGAAGCCAGTTATTTAATCGTTCTATTTTGTTTTCTAAATCGAATATTTTTTCTTTCCAAAGCTTTCTTTTTTCCTTACTTTTTTCATTATGTAAGAACAAGGTTTTTTTATAAAAATGTAATTGTGTTTTTAACTCACTTTCTTTTGTTAGAATAGAATCTGGAATGTTTATATGTTTACGCTGATTGCTATTTAAAAATTTACGCCAGCATAATCTTGAGCTAGATTGTTCAATTTTATTTAGTACATCATCAAAAATAGTATTGTCATTTAATAAAAGTGCAGTACTCAATAACTGTTCATTAATACCTGTTACTGTTTGATATGTTTTATCATTATAATCAAATACTGCATAGTTAGCTGCAAACATTTCTGAAGCCAGTAAATTTAGGTTATATGCAATTTGTAACTGTTTTTTTTGATTTGTTTTCTGGTATGCTTTTGCGTAATTTTTACCCGCTTTTAAAACAAGATTAAGCATTTCTTTCGATCCAAAAGGCTTGCAATTTTTATATCTTAACGTTTTTATATCAATATTTTCTAATGAGTCTAGCTGCATTAATTTAAAAGCTTGCTGATATTTTTTATCCATCATCACTATATCGCCTTGTAGCATTTTTAAATTTGCCTGTTCTGCAAATAAAAACATAAAGTTAAAGTCGCTTTTTCTCTTTAAAGTTTTAAAATCAATTTTATCTAAAATAGCCTCTGCTTTTTCATATTGTTTTTGTTTACTATAATATTGAGCTATGCTTATTTTATTAGGTATAATATTAACATCTAATTGATACTTGTTTATTATTTTAATTGCTTCTTCGTATAATTCTTTTGCGTTTTTAGGCTGCCTGTTTTTAATGATGTTTGCTTTTCTTCTTAATCGTCTAGCATAGTTAAAATTTTCCCAAGTTTTATCATTAGTTTTTTTCAAGGTTACTAAATAATTTAAAGCTTTATTTGTGTAAAATAGTGCCTTAGTAGTATCCTTTTTATAGAGTGCAAGTGAAGACAATCTATTCCATTGTCCAATGTTTTCATTGATTGAATATTTTTTTACTAATTCGTCTTTTTTCGCAAGATATTGTTCTGCTTTTTCTACCTCGCCATGTTCTAAATAACATAAAAAAATCGATCCATAACAAGTAATTAAATTGGCTTTATCTTTATAATCAATCTTCTCCCAAATTTCAATGGCTTTTTGATACGCCTTTATTTCTTTTTTATGATAACCTATCAATCCATAAACAATAGCTAAATGGGCATATTTTAGTGCAACCTCGTTGCTGTTTTCTCCAAGTAATTCAATGTACTTGTCTTTTGATGAAATAAAGTATGCCAGTTTTGTAGTATAATCGCCAGAAAATGAAATTGCATATCCATAATCAAATTCTACTTCTGCAATAAGTAGATGGGTATTGCCAAGGGTATCTTTTAAAATTTGAAGTGTTTCTTTAGCATAGTTGGCTGCCGTTTTCCAATCGCCATGATAAGCCGTTTGTGTATATAAATGAATATAAGCATGACCTTTAAAATAAAGGTGTTGCTTTTTTAATTTTTCAAGAGTATTGATGGCTTTATTTGAATAAAAAATTGCTGAGTCAAATTGTTGCTTCGACTCAAAATTTGCGGCTTTAGAAGCATCTAATTTGGCTCGAATTCTTTTATACACTATAGAACTTGAATCTTTTATTTTTGAGAGTGCTGCTAGTCTTATTTTTACTGCTTTTTGATAATTAGATTCTGAGTATTGAGAATGCTGGGTATAGTAAAGAGAATCGGCCAGTTTTTCTAAAGCATCTAAATTTTGTTCTTGTGCCACAAGAAAATAAGACGTAAAAAACAATAAGAACCCTATTCTTATTTTCATTGATTTGATAGTTTGGTCTATCAAACATACAAAAATTATTCTTTCATCTTTTCTGCAACCTTCTCTAACTCAGCATACCAATCGTCGCCAAACTTTCTAATCAAAGCTTCTTTTACAAATTTATAGATGGGTATTTGCAGTGTTGCACCCAACGTACAGGCGTCATCACAAATTTGCCATTTGTGGTAATTAACTGCGGCAAATTCTGAATAATCTTGTACTCTAATTGGATATAAGTGACATGAAATGGGTTTTTTCCAATCAATTTCGCCTTGGTTATACGCTTCTTCTATTCCGCACAACGCGATGCCTTTTTCATCAAAAGTGATATACGCACAATCTTTTCCGTCGATTAATGGCGTTTCAAACTCGCCATCATGGGTAATGAAAAGCCCTTGCTCTTCAATGGCTTTGATACCTTCTTTGCCTAAAAAAGGCTTTATTTTTGGATAAATATCGAATAGTATTTGTAGTTCTTTCTCTTCTAAAGGAGCGCCTGCTTCGCCGTCAACACAGCAAGCACCTTTGCAAGCCGATAAATTACACATAAAATCGGTTTCGATAATTTCTTCTGATACAATGGTTTTTCCTAATTGAAACATCTGTTAAAACTGTTAAAATAATAGTGCAAAAATAGGCTTATTTTATGAACCAAAATTATGTGTACTTTTATAACATAATCATTTTATAAATACTTTTTAATTGTGTAGGTTTGCCGAAATTTAACAGCTATAAAAATGGGACTAAATTTTAAAGAAATATTTACAGCTTTTATGGTGTTGTTTGCTGTAATAGATATTATAGGAAATATTCCTATCATTATAGATTTACGAAAAAAAGCAGGGCATATACAAAGTGAAAAAGCGGCTTTAATTGCTGGTGCCATTATGATTCTGTTTCTCTTTTTAGGGAAAAGTATTTTAAACCTTATCGGAATTGATGTTCATTCATTTGCCGTAGCCGGTTCTTTTATATTATTTTTCATAGCCTTAGAAATGATTTTGGGCATAACTCTTTATAAAGATGATGATGAAGATACATTAACGGCATCTGTATTTCCATTAGCATTCCCACTAATTGCAGGCCCGGGTAGTTTAACTACATTACTCTCACTAAGAGCAGAATTTGACATTAAAAACATTATTGTTGCCGTGATTTTAAATGTTATTTTTATTTACATTGTTTTAAAAACTTCTGCAAGAATTGAACGGTTTATTGGAAATAATGGTATTAAAATTATTAGAAAAGTATTTGGAGTTATTTTATTGGCGATTGCCGTAAAACTATTTACTACGAATATTCAAGGATTACTTCATTAAAACCGTATAAAATGAAAACATTTGATATATTAATTATTGGAGGCGGAGCGGCAGGAATGTCTACCGCATTAGTACTGGGCTCTGCAAAAAATAAACCTTTTGCTAGCGATAAAAAAATTGGAATCATATTACATCAAAAAGCTTCAGCTTTAGCTAGTGGGTTGTTTAATAATGTATTGGGTTTAGAAGCCGGAACTACCGGAAAAGAAATTTTAGAAAACGGCAAAAAGCAACTTACAAAAACCTATCCTCATGTTACTCAGATTGAAAAAGAAAAAGCATTAAAAATTGAAGGTAACGTTGGCAATTTTACTATTTCAACCAATAAAAACAAATACAAAGCAATTACTATTGTAGTCGCTGTTGGCCCTTCTAATTTGTTCAATATCGAAGGCTTAATGCAGTATGTTGAACCTCATCAAAAATTACCTGCAGCTAAAGAACGTATTCAATTAAAAAATACCGATCATCTGGTAACAAGCGGAATTTATGTGGCAGGCGTATTGGCGGGCTGGCGTAGTCAGTTTGCCATAGCTTGTGGCAGTGGAGCTAGTGTGGCTACTGATATTTTAACGCAGTGGAATGATGGGAAACCTGCTATGGTACACGATAGTATTCAGGTTAGTTAACCTTCTTTTAACCTAATACTTACTAGTAATAACTCAATACGTTTTGGTAATTGCGAAAGCACTTTGTACCTTTGGTAAGGTAATTGTGGCTATGCTGTTACATCATTTGTTCTTTATTATTTTTTAAAATAATTGTAAAACGTAAATAGAAGTAACCATGAAAAAAATAACACATATCCCTTTTGTTTTAATAGTGAGCCTTTTGTTTTTATTTTCATGTGCTGCCCCAAAAGTTGTTTATGATTATGACAAGGAAGCAAATTTTAATACCTATAAAACATTTGATTTTTACCCTGAGATACAGCTGAATATGAGTCAACTAGACAGTACTAGAGTAATTCGGCAGGTTGAAAATGCATTGGCAGCTAAAGGTTTTAAAAGAAGTGCCAATCCTGACCTTTATGTAAATATTCATTCTGAACAATATGAAACCCCTAGTACCAATAGTATCGGTATAGGATTGGGTACCGGAGGTAGCAATGTAGGCGTGGGTATCAGCGGAGGTATCCCCATACGGTCAAATACATTGACACAATATTTTAAAGTTGATTTGGTAGACGTAGCCAACGATATTTTGATTTGGCAAGGAACCTATGAAGGAAGGTTTAAAAAACGAAGTACCCCGAAAGCGAAAAGCGATTATCTAAGGCTAACTTTTGAAAAGATTTTTAGCCGATATCCTCCTACTGACCTAAAAAATTAATTGGTCAAACTTCTAAACAAACTCTCTAAATTCTGATTTTTTACTTGAGACTGTAATAATTTAAGTCCGTTATCATGTGCAAAATCAAAGATTGAAGGCCGCATATCATTGCTTGTACTAAATGTTAACTGCCATGTATTACCATATAGATTGATAATCTTAGAGAGTTTAGGAATTTCTTGTAATAATTGTTCTTCTACGCGTAAATCAAATTCAACTTCTATAATTTGCTCAGCATCGTTTTTTAATTCATTGAGTTTTTTATCGATAACTATTTTTCCTTTATTGATAATAATTACCCGATCACATACCGCTTCAACTTCTTGCATAATATGAGTAGAAAAAAGTACTGTTTTGGTTTTGCCAATTTCTCGAATCAACCCTCTAATTTCTATTAATTGATTCGGATCTAATCCCGTAGTAGGTTCATCTAAAATCAGCACTTCGGGGTCATGTAATAATGCTACTGCCAAGCCAACACGTTGCCGGTATCCTTTAGAAAGTTGTTTGATTTTTTTATGTATTTCAGGAGTCAATCCAACCTGTTCGATAACTTCTTCTATACGTCGTTTAGAAACCTTATGCACCGAAGCGTTAAACTGAATATATTCTTTTACATACATCTCTAAATACAACGGATTGTGCTCGGGTAAATACCCTACAGACTGTTTTACTGACATTGGTTTGGTACGCACATCATATCCATTTACTTCTACAAGGCCTTCATTTTGAGAAATATATGTAGTTATAATTTTCATCATGGTAGATTTTCCTGCGCCGTTAGGCCCTAAAAAACCAACGATTTGCCCCGATTCAATTGTAAAACTAATTGCATCTAATGCTCTTTGAGTTCCGTAAGTTTTTGTAATATTTTCGACTATTATTGACATATAATCTTGTTTAGACCATCACAAAGAAACAAATCTTTATTGTAATTTAAATAGAATTCTTCTGTAAAAACCCCAACTTTCACAACGCATAGATAACTTTCATTATTTTTTTCATCTGTTTAAATTTTTTCAAGAACCTTTGGTTCAGTCATTTAATTATTCCGATGGGTAATGACCATTGCTTGCCAAATGCCCATTATGGGCTTTCATAAAACGAATTCAACGTGAGTTTATGTATATTTACAAGATAAAATTTAAGTAACGACAAAAAATAGTGTTTTTAACGGTTTAAAATATGGAACTTTTTAAAAAAAAGAAAAGTGTTTTTTCATTATTATTGCTACTTTTAATAAGTATGTTCAATTCGTGTATGTCATTTAAAGTTAGTGACAAGCGCATTTATAAAGAATTTAAAAAAGAAGATAAAAAACCCCGTATTTATCGTGAAAATTTTAAAGGCAAAACCATACGATATATTGCTGCCAAGCCAATAAATACTAATTTACCAACTATCCTCTTTATACATGGGGCTCCCGGTTCAAGTGATAACTTTTTTGATTATTTAAAAGATCAAGACTTGGCTAAAAAGGCAAATCTTATTACAGTAGACAGGTTAGGTTATGGTTATTCTGATTACGGCAATGCCGAAACTTCTATCGAAGTACAAGCCGAAAGTATTTATACCTTAGTTGAAAAACACCATTTAAATAATTTGGTTGTGGTTGGTTGGTCTTTTGGTGTTCCTATTGCGGCTAAAATGATTTACAACCACCCAGAAACCAAATATGCTGTATTAATTGCCGGAGCCGTTTCACCCGATGATGAAAAATATTTCGGAATTGCCAAATTGGTACGTTGGAAACTTACTAAATGGTTGTTTTCAAAAGCACTAAAAGTATCTGATGAAGAAAAAATGACACATGCCGATGAACTCACTAAAATGCTGCCAAATTGGAAATCTTTGACAACTCCTATCACATATTATCACGGAACCAAAGATAAAATTGTGCCTTATAAAAATATGGCTTTTATCACTAAAAATGTAACTGATAGTATCCTCAAACCCATCACAGTAAAAGATGCCAATCACTTTTTATTATTTAAAAAATACGACTTGGTAAAAAAAGAGCTTCTCGAAGTTTTAGAGAAATTAACTCCATAAACCCGCTTTTTTATCTTTAAAAGCTGTCTTTTTAACCCTCATTATGTATTAATGAGTCGTTATGAGGGTTCAAACCCAACGGCCATGGGCTAAGGGTTTGAAGACGTAATAGGTTTTCTATCATATAAACCGTATTTAAATATTTGATAACCAATTAATAATGTTTTTTAATATTCAATATAAAGACCATTATTTCAATAGAGACTCCTCTCTCGAATGCTCAGGATCGGAATGACATCTAGATAATATTTCTAATCAATAAATGCTAAATTTTTGTTTATATTGATTGTAATATTAACTCGTTAATTTATTGACTAATACATAATGCGGGTGTAACTATTTCTTTCTGCAAATTGTTAAAATTGTTATTATTAAAAATAAATATTTCTTTTTTGCGTTGTATCGAAGCTAAGCATCCTAAACCCAAACCATGAATATCGCTATACAAGGAATTAAAGGTTCTTTTCATCATATTGCTGCCTCAGACTTTTTCGGAGAAAAAGTCTCACTTAACGAGTGTATGTCTTTTGCCGAAATTCCGGAATTAATTACTAAAAATGTCGTTGATGGCGCCATTATGGCCATCGAAAATTCTGTTGCCGGAGCTATCTTACCCAATTATCAATTAATTGACACTCACAATTTGAGTATTTGTGGAGAGATTTATCTTCCTATGATTCATAATTTAATGGCATTAAAAGGGCAAACAATGAGTGACATCAAAGAAATTTGGTCGCACCCCATTGCACTGCAACACTGCCAAACTTTTCTCAGAAAATATCCCGATATTAGAATTGTTGAAGAAAAAGATACCGCCACCGTAGCCAAAATGATTAAAGAAAAAAATTTAAAAGGTGTCGCTGCTATTGCCAGTAAAAAAGCCGCAGAAATTTATAATTTAGAAATTCTTGAGGCTGAAATACAAACAGATTTCATTAATATGACCCGGTATTTTGTACTCAAAAAACAACGGCAACACTATCCTGATGATTATTTAAACAATAAGGCTTCAATCAAGTTTATTGCAAAAGACGAAATCGGAAATCTAGTCGAAATTTTAACCGTTTTTAGAAAACATCATTTAAGCCTCTCTAAAATACAATCGCTTCCTATTACAAAAGAACCTTGGAAATACGCTTTTTTTATCGACCTTATTTTTGATGATTACCTTCAATACTGCCAAGCACTCTTAGCCGTTGAAAACATGGTAAATGAATTAAAGATTCTCGGTGAATATCAAAAAAACAATCCTTTTGTAGAAAACAATAATGTCGATAAAATGACTAAAGTTTAAAAAAAATTTGTTTTTTTAAGTTTTAAGTTTAGATTTGTCCTTTCAATTAGAACAATATGAAATTAAACAATACTTGGAACGCCTTTTTTTACTTCTTTTATTTTTATAAACTGAAGCGAGGCTTTGTGAGTATTATTTAAGATAAAATAATAATATCCTATAAAAAGTCTCGAGAAATCGGGACTTTTTTTTATGTCTTATTCAAATGAATAAAAAAAAGAAAATAGCCATACAAGGTATTGAAGGTTCGTTTCACCATATTGTTGCCAACCAATATTTTGGTAATGAAATTAAGTTACAAGAATGCCTCTCTTTCGTTGAAATACCTGAACTTGTCAATACAGAATTGGTTGACGGAGCGGTAATGGCCATTGAAAACTCATTAGCCGGTTCTATTTTGCCCAATTATGCCTTGATAGATGAGTTTGATTTAAGTATTCAAGGAGAAGTGCATTTGCCCATTCACCATCATTTAATGGGACTTAAAGGGCAATCATTAGCAGATATTAAAGAAGTATGGTCGCACCCCATGGCAATACTTCAATGTAGAAAATTTTTTAGAAACCACCCTCATATCAAACTTGTTGAAGAAACGGATACTGCCGAATCTGCCAAACAAATTCACGAAAAACAACTCAAAGGAATTGCAGCCATCGCCAGTAAAAAAGCAGCAGAAATTTACGGCTTACATATCATAGAAAATAAAATTCAAACCCGAAAGCAAAATTATACACGCTTTTTTATTTTAAAAAAACGAAATGGAAACCTTAAAAGGCCATTAATTATCAATAAGGCTTCTTTAAAATTCATCACCAATCACCAAACAGGAAGCCTCGGCGAAGCCTTGAATATTTTTACAACTTTTAATATGAACTTATCAAAAATACAATCGCTTCCAATAATTGATAAACCTTGGAAATACGCTTTTTTCGCAGATGTGATTTTTGACGATTACAGGCAATTTGAAAAAGCTATAAACAAGGTAAAAGAAAAAGTAAGCAGTCTAAAAATATTAGGAGAATACCAACAAAGCAAACGAAAATATGATTACTAAAGCCAATAGGTTACAACACGTAAAAGAGTACTATTTCTCTACCAAATTACGAGAAGTCCGCCAACTAATAGCCCAAGGAAAACCCGTAATAAATATTGGTATCGGAAGTCCTGATTTAGACCCTCCCATGTCCGTTAGCAGGGCATTGCAACAAACCCTTGAAAAAAATCATATTCACGGGTACCAAAGCTATCAGGGCATCCCCGAATTGAGAAATGCCATAGCCTATTTTTACCAACGGCACTATAATGTAACGGTGCATCCTGAAAATGAAATATTGCCTTTAATGGGCTCTAAAGAAGGTATTATGCACATTTCTATGGCCTTCTTAAACCCGGGAGACGAGGTGTTAATTCCCAATCCGGGGTATCCAACCTATACCTCAGTAACAAATCTGTTAGGCGCCATACCCGTTAATTACGATTTAATAGAAGAAAATAATTGGTTTCCTGATTTAGAAAAATTATCAAAAACAAATTTGTCTAAGGTAAAAATGATGTGGGTAAATTACCCGCACATGCCTACCGGTAGTAAACCGACAAAAAAATTGTTTGAACAACTTATTATTTTTGCAAAACAGCATCAAGTATTAATTATCAATGACAATCCGTATAGCTTTATTCTAAATGACACCCCTAAAAGTATCTTAGAAATTAATGGCGCAAAAGAAGTTGCTTTAGAGTTAAATTCACTTAGCAAAACCTTTAATATGGCCGGGTGGAGAGTAGGTATGTTACTAGGCTCTCAAGAACATATAACTACTGTGTTACAAGTAAAAAGCAATATGGACTCGGGTATGTTTTACGGAATTCAACAAGGTGCCATTGCCGCCCTAAAAAGCGATATCAATTGGTTTGTAAATTTAAACATTGTTTACAAAAAACGCCGAGAGATTGCTTTCAGTATTGCAGATGCCTTAGGTTGTACTTACGATAAAGATATTGCCGGTTTGTTTGTTTGGGCGAAACTGCCTAAAGGCAAAAAAGCAACAGTCGTGACAGATGAATTATTATATACACATAATGTTTTCTTAGCGCCCGGAACGGTTTTTGGCAGTAATGGCGAAGGATATATTAGAATTTCACTATGCGTACCCGAAGAAACATTGGCACAAGTATTAAATCGCCTCACAAAATAATTGAAGTACTATGGAAAAAATAGCCGTTATCGGATTAGGATTAATTGGAGGCTCATTAGCATTAGAACTCAAAAAGATAAGATGGGCAACCATTTATGGGATTGACAATAACCCTGAACACCTACAAAAAGCATTAGATTTAGGCATCATCTATAAAAAAGCCACATTAGATATCGTAACAGATGTTGATATGGTAATTATTGCCGTTCCGGTCAATACCATCCCTAAAGTAACCCTACAAGTTTTAGATTTAATTCAAGACAATACTTTGGTCTTTGATGTTGGGTCTACTAAAAGTGAAGTCTGTAAAGCAGTAGCAGCACATCCCAATCGAAAAAATTTTGTAGCAGTACATCCTATTTCAGGCACTGAGTTTTCTGGCCCTGAAGCAGCTATTTATAACTTATTTTCTGATAAAGTAAACATTATATGTGAACAAAATCTAAGTGATAAAAACATGGTCAATCGTGTAGTATCTTTGTTTGAAAGCATTCACATGCAGACTGTTTTTATGGAATCGGCAAAACAACACGACAAACACATTGCTTATGTTTCTCACCTATCACACATCAGCTCATTTATGCTGGGAAAAACAGTACTGGAAATTGAAAAAGACGAAAAAAGAATTTTCGATATGGCAGGCAGTGGATTCCGCTCTACGGTGCGCTTAGCGAAAAGTAATCCTAACACATGGACACCCATTTTCTTACAAAATAAAAAATACATCCTAAAATCATTAGATGAATACATAAAAAATTTAGAAACCTTTAAAAAACTTATGGAAGACGAAAATGAAGACGAAATATACAATACCATGCAAAATACTAATAGAATTAAAAACATACTAAAAGGTATTTTAACGTAATAAATATTCTTTAATCGATTGATTATCAAAAACTAATAATAAGAACACATCTCATAAAAAATACATATCGGTATTTTTTAAAACTTTTTAAACAACAACAAATGGAATCAACAAATTTCTCAACGTGGTTAAAAAATATGGAGCTTTCGCATCCATTAGTAATCGCCGGCCCATGCAGTGCAGAAACCGAAACACAAGTATTAACCATAGCACACCAATTAAAAAAGACAGATGCTACGGTATTCAGAGCCGGTATTTGGAAACCGAGGACACGCCCCGGAAATTTTGAAGGCAATGGCGCCAAAGCACTTCCCTGGATCGCTAAAGTTAAAGAAGAAACCGGATTACTCACTACCATTGAAGTTGCTACGGCGCAACATGCAAAATTAGCATTAGAGTTTGATATTGACATCCTTTGGATTGGTGCCCGAACCACCGTAAACCCGTTTGCCGTTCAAGAAATAGCCGATGCCATACAAGGTACTGATAAAATTGTACTGGTAAAAAACCCTATCAATCCTGATTTGGCTTTATGGATGGGGGCTATCGAACGCTTTTACAAAGCCGGCGTTAAAAATTTAGGGGCTATTCACAGAGGGTTTTCTTCGTATAAAAAAACAAAGTATAGAAACAATCCGCAATGGCAAATTCCCATAGACTTAAAAAATAAATATCCCTCCCTGCCTATCATTTGCGACCCTTCTCATATCTGTGGCGAACGCGATGGTATTTTTGATGTGAGCCAAACGGCATTAGATTTAAAATTTGACGGATTGATGATTGAAACACATGTTGATCCTGACAATGCTTGGAGTGATGCCAAACAACAAATTACACCCGCAAGATTGGCAGAAATTACTGAAGATTTGCGCGTTCGAAAAGATAGGGTTGAAGAAAAAGATTCTCTTAAAAAATTAGCCAAATTACGTCAAGAAATCAACATGTTAGACAAACAGCTCATTGAGTTATTAGCCGAAAGAATGGATGTTGTAGAAAATATCGGCCGCGTAAAAAAAGAGGGCAATGTGGCCATTTTACAACGCACCAGATGGCAAGAAGTTATTCAAACCATGATAAATATGGGTGCTGAAAATGATTTGAGCCCAGATTTTATCGAAAAAATATTTAAAGCCATTCATCAAGAATCTATACAGCATCAAGAGAGAATTATAAATAGTTAATGGCTTCAAAAAATTATCAAAGGCTCATATTTTGCATAACTAATCATAAATTTTAATAATAATTAGTGAAATCCGAACCTTAAAACTAACTTTACGCCAACGTATTGGAGTACATCTGTGAAACCCGTATCTCATATATTAGTTATCCGCCTTTCCGCTATGGGAGACGTTGCCATGAGTGTACCCGTATTACGGGCATTTACACAACAACATCCTGCGGTAAAAATTACAGTACTTTCAAGAGCCTATTTAAAACCGCTCTTTGAAGGTATTAAAAACGTAACTTTTTATACAGCAGAGGTAACACAACAACACAAAGGCATCATAGGCCTGTATCGCTTATCTAAAGAACTAACACAACTAAAATTTGATGCTGTTGCTGATATACACAATGTATTACGGTCAAAGATTTTATGTTTTTTCTTTTCGCTTTCGCGGAAAAAAATTGCCGTGATTGACAAAGGCAGGGCAGAAAAAAAAGCATTGACAAGTGCTGTTAATAAAGTTTTAAAACCGCTAAAAACTACCCACGAACGGTATGCGGATGTGTTTAGAAAATTAGGTTTTACGTTGGATTTGTCAAATCCGATATTTCCAACGAAGGATAAATTAGAACATTTTCCTTTTCCTATAAAAAGAAATACTAATGAAAAATGGATTGGTATTGCGCCATTTGCACAATATCAGTCAAAAATGTATCCATTAGACCTTATGGAAGAAGTAACAGCTACGCTCGCTTCAAAAAATCAGTATACTATCTTTCTTTTTGGTGGCGGAAAAAAGGAAATCGACATCTTAGAAGCCTTAGAAAAAAAATATCCGAAAACCATTGCCGTTGCCGGAAAACTCAATTTAAAAGACGAATTAACCCTTATTGCCCATTTAGACTGTATGGTTAGTATGGATTCTGCCAATTCGCATCTGGCCGCTATGCAGCAGATAAAAACCATTACCCTATGGGGCGTTACGCATCCGTATGCCGGTTTTACTGCTTTTAACCAACCTGAAGACTATCAGTTATTACCCGATTTAGAGAAATACCCTAAAATTCCTTGTTCTATCTATGGCAATAAAGTTTGTGAAGGTTATGAAGAGGTAATGCGAAGTATTTCACCACAAAAAGTGGTTGAAAAAATTATCGAGATTACCTAGTGCACCCTAACTAAAAGTTAAATACTTAATAGTATAAAAATAATTCAATACTCGGTTACGTTTAATGTTTATGCAAAAAGCCATTTTTATTTTACTGATTCTCAGTTTTGTTTCCTGCAAAAAAGACACTGGCAATAAGCAGCATATAACATCCTCTTTAATTGTTACCCAATCAAACTCGCTAGTGAATCCTAAAGGAAAAACTATAAGAACACGCTTTAACACACCTGAGGGCTTTATTAGGCTACAACCCGCAAAAGGTTCATTTCAACAATATTTACAAAATTTTAATCTAAAACCTCACGAAGCCAAAGTACATTTATACAATCAACATTTAAAATCTCGGCAAGACGTTCACGATGCCGTTTTAGATATCAGCGTAGGCAATCGCGATTTGCAGCAATGTGCAGATGCTACTATACGGCTGCGCGCTGAATACTTATATAAAGAAAAATTATTTGATGACATCCATTTTAACTTTACAAATGGCTTTAAAGCTACTTACGGCAAATGGCGGCAAGGAAAAAGGATAAAAGTAACCGGCAATAAGGTAACGTGGTACGATGGAGGCCAAAAAGGAGATTCTAGAAAGAGTTTTCAAAAGTACTTAACGATGGTTTTTAGTTACGCCGGTACCCTTTCTTTAGAAAAAGAAATGCAAAAAATAACCCTGCAAGAGTTACAAATTGGCGATGTTTTTATTCAAGGAGGCAGTCCCGGGCATGCTGTAATTGTAGTTGATATGGCAAAAAATAAGGAAGGAGAGGTAATCTTTTTATTGGCTCAAAGTTATATGCCTGCCCAAGAAATTCACGTACTCAAAAATTTCAATAATCGACAAATATCGCCCTGGTATAGTGCAAAAAATTTAAGTGTTTTAGATACTCCAGAATGGCGTTTTACTAAAAATAATCTTCGGAGGTTTCCATAAAAAAAGCCCCCAATAAGGAGGCTTATAATTTTTTGTTGATTTTCTAGTCTTCCAATGCCGGAATACGCAATACTTGCCCCGGATAAATTTTATCAGGATGTGTAAGCATCGGTTTATTAGCTTCAAATATTACGGGATACTTCATAGCATTTCCATAATAGGTTTTTGCAATCTTACCTAAAGTATCACCTCTTACCACAGTATGAAATTGAGCTTCAGGTTCTTGAACCGCAGTAGTCATTCTATCATCAACACTGGCAATGCCTTCGGTATTACCCACTACCAATACAACTTTTTCTCTGGTGGCTTGATTTTCTGCTTCGCCATAAACCGTTGCTAAGTCATCAACAACGGTAATGTCTAAATCAACAACTGCAAAGCCAAGTGCTTCTACGGCATTTACTAATTTATTTGCTTTTTCAGCAGCTGCTTCAGTAGCTTCTTCAGCAGTAGTTTTACCGATACCAAAAACTTTTGCTCCGGCATTTTTAATGAATGAAAATAGTCCCATAATTTTTAATTGTTTTATTTGATTAATAAATATTTTAATGATGTGAAGATACAATAATTTTACAATTTTATGAAAAATTGTGCAAATCTATTCTGTTTAAACATTGCTATTAAAGTAGCTTCTGCATGGGCAATAAAAAATTATTTTGAAATTTAAAGAGTACTCATCAGAAAAAAATATTTCATTTTACTTCTTTAAAATTAAAACAAAAAATTTATGTAGGTTTGCACAAAATCTTACTGTTTTGATACTACATAACCTTGGGACTAACAATTCTGTTTTAAATCAATTTATTTCTGAAATTAGAGACGTTAACATACAAAATGATGCGATGCGCTTCAGAAGAAATATTGAACGTATTGGTGAAATTTTAAGTTATGAGCTCAGTAAAACATTAGCATATACAGAGGCAACTGTTCAAACGCCATTAGGCAATAAAGCGATGATACTACCGACAAATAGCCTGGTTTTATGCTCTGTTTTGCGTGCCGGTATTCCGTTACACCAAGGGCTGTTAAATTATTTTGATACGGCCGAAAATGCATTTATTTCGGCATATCGATACCATCTTGATAATAGTGATGAGTTTGAAATTATTGTAAAGTACCTGGCAGCCCCTTCACTTGAAAACAAAACCTTAATCTTAACAGACCCCATGTTAGCCACCGGAAAGACTTTAGAGAATACTTATCGTGCTTTAAAAAGCCATGGTACCCCTAAACAAATTCATATTGTTTCGGTAATCGGTTCAAAAACCGGTATTGATTACATCGAAAATCTTTTTCCTGAAAATACGCATTTATGGATTGCCGCCATTGATGAAAAACTAAATGCCAAAGGATATATTGTTCCCGGATTAGGAGACGCCGGCGATTTATCATACGGAACAAAATTATAACATTACTTTGACGTAGCTGGCAAATTCAAATAACAAACGGAATAATTGCTATAAATAAAAACAGGTATAAAAAGACTTCTTTAAACCACCTCTCTTCTATAATTTGGATATAATTTGCCAAAATAATAGAGGCCGGAAAAAATAAAAATAAAAATTCTGAGCCATCTTTAACCGGAGAAGGAATAATGATAAGTATTCCTATTAATAAGTGAACCAATAATAAAAACCAAGAAGTTCTAAACTCATTATTGACAGCTATTATCTTTGCTGTTGTAGGGAAAATTACCCATAATAAATACCCCAAGATCAGTGCAATAGGAATCACCAACTTCAAAGAATTATAATTCAAAAATTGAAAACTATACTTCAAGTGTAGCTGAAAGTTATTAAAATCATCCATTGCCAAGAGATATACTCCGTACAATAAAATTGGCGTAAAAAACCCTATTAAAGGAATCAGTACATTTCTAAAGGTTCGTTTGTTAAAGATATAAATGGCCATGTATATTAATACCATATAGGCAAAACTCCATGGATAAATCAGTGTTGCTATGCCAATCCAAAAGCCGCTATCAAATAATTTTTCTTTTGTATCTTTCCCTGTTCGTAAGCTGTAAATTCTCCTGTATGCCAACAACAAAAAAAAATGAGTGATTAAAAGGATATTGTTTATTATAGAAAAAGGGAAAATAGTAATGCACAATATAAATAACAGGAGCGTATAAGAATTGTTTTTTGTCAATCCGTTTTTTCTAATGATAAAATTGACGGCAAAAACAGTAAATAACAATAAAACAAATATTACTGTTCTTTCTAGTATGAATTGAAAATTCAAATCATATTCAACAAGTTTAAAAGTAGCAATTGTATAGATTACAATTAGAAAAACTAACTCTATAAGCGTATTTATAGGTTTTGTTTTATTAAAAAATTTAGCAATCATTGTAAATATTTTATACTTTTGCCCGGTAAATATACTTAAGATATGATTGCTAACAATATTTTTAGAGCCATTGGTGAATTTTGTACCAACATTGCATTTAAACCTTATGACTTTTTTAGGTCTATGGATGGGTGGTGGATATCAAACACAGTAAACGTTATTTTAATCACCATTGGTTTTATAGCGATGTTTTACTGGTTAGGACAAATGGCTAAGCAACACAAAGAAGGGGCTTTATAGTTTTTCAATTTCTTTATCTTGGGAAGCAAAAATAAATTAAAGCGTTTTCGCGAAAATGAAACATTTGTCAATGTAATACAACCTTCTCGTAAAGAAATTTCTGATGGTTTTTATTTAAAAGGGGGATGGCATACTTTTTTTAAAAATAATAACCCAATCATTTTAGAATTAGGCTGTGGTAAAGGTGAATATACTATTGCTCTTGCCAAACAAAATCCTACTGTTAATTATATTGGTGTCGATATTAAAGGTGCTCGTTTTTGGCGAGGGGCTAAAACAGCACTAGATACCAAACTTACCAACGTTGCATTTTTAAGAACTCAAATAGAATTAATTGATATGTGTTTTGAAGAAAACGAGATTCATCAAATATGGATAACTTTTCCTGACCCTCAAGTAAAGTTTAAACGAACGAAACACCGTTTAACAAATCCTGATTTCTTAAAAAAATATCAGAAAATTCTAATCGCAAACGGAATTGTACACCTCAAAACAGATAGTGAATTTTTATTTGGCTATACCTTGGGCTTGCTGCAAGAAGGAAAACATAATATTATATACGCACATCATGATATTTATGGTAATCTTCATGCCCCAAAAGAAGCTGTTTTAACACAAACATTTTATGAAAAACAGTTTTTAGAAAAAGGGAAGCCCATTACTTACCTAAAGTTTACGCTAAAATATTGTTAATATTTCTTATTTTTGTTCTGATGAACTACCTAAAACGCTATGAAAAACAATGATAATTTTTTTGAAAAAGTCTACGATATAGCTCGAAAAATACCTTACGGAAGAGTTACTTCTTATGGCGCCATTGCTAAATTTCTAGGAGCTGCTAAATCGGCGAGAATGGTAGGGTGGGCTATGAATTCAGTAGGTGGTGACCATTCTATTCCTGCACATAGGGTGGTTAATAGAAATGGTGTACTCACAGGTAAACATCATTTTAGTGGTATTAACTTAATGCAACAACTATTGGAAAATGAAGGAATACAAATAAAAGACGATAAAATTATACATTTTGAAACTGTTTTTTGGAATCCTTCAAAAAATATAGGGTAATTTTCGCTTTGAATTACAATAATTTTTTATAAAAAAAGTTTAATTTGATAATTTTAAATAACGCTTTTGCATATTTTTTGTTAAATTGCGCAAAAAAGGGGTAAGTACATGAAACCAATTTACAGAATACTTGTATTATTATTGTTTTTTCCACTATCTAATTCTTTTGCTCAACTTCAATTGAGCCATGAAGTTGGTGTTGCTTTTGGGCCTGTAACGATGCAAACCGATTATGGAGAGCGGCATCACTTGCCTAGCAGTACGGCAACTAGTTTTGGTATTGCTTTTACACATTATTTAAGTTTTTATGGAAGTAATTATAATTGGAGAAATGGCGCCAGTTTTTTTTCTGACCACTTTAAATTAAGAACAGAAGTATCTTTCTATACAAATACAAATTTAGAGCATAAAGGTAGATTTGCAGAACAACCTGGGCCATTTGGAGATAAAATACGAGCGATGAAGGGAAGTACTAAAATATTTAACATAGGTACTCAGTTAGAGTACTATTTTAATAATTTAGAAGATTATGGCCTGTTATTTAATTCTGCTGATAAATTCGCACCTTATGTAAGCCTTGGAGTTCAATACAACAGTTTTGACCCTCAATTAACATCTGATTTAGGCGATTATATTTCAGACCCTACAGTTTTACCTGCCCCGTGGCAGCAAAATGCTGTATTTGTTGAAAAAGATAATACTTTTTCTCTTACGTTTAGTGCAGGTACCCGTTATAAAATGGAAAATTTCGACTTATTCGTAGATGCGCGTTGGCAATATTTTTTATCTGATAAAGTTGACGGATTGGATGCCCCCAGTGACCTCTCTGGAAGTAAATTTAACGATACACTCATTTTTTTTAGTGTTGGTGCTATTTTTGACTTGAACAATTTATTCGCCAGAAGATAATAATAGTACTTTATTTTTAGTTGTTTAGTGCACCTTCTAAATCTTTTATTAAATCATCAACATCTTCTATCCCAACACTTAACCGGATAAGAGAATTTGTAATTCCTAATTTTTCTCTTTCTTTTTCAGGAATAGACGCATGTGTCATAGTTACCGGATGGTTTACCAAACTCTCTACACCTCCCAACGATTCTGCCAAGGTAAATACCTTAAAATTTTCCAATACCTTAAACGCAGCAGCTTTACTTTCATCTTTTAATCGAAACGAAACCATTCCGCCAAAGCCGCTCATTTGTTTTTTAGCAATAGGATAGTTTTTATCATTTTCTAACCCCGGATAAAAAACCTCTTTCACTTTTGGATGATTTTCTAAAAATTTAGCAACGGCCATTCCGTTTTCACAATGCCGTTGCATTCTAAGATGTAGGGTTTTAATTCCGCGTAATACTAAAAAAGAGTCTTGAGGCCCGGCAATGGCACCTCCGGCAAACTGTATGAAGTGAATCTCTTCTGCCAACGCTTTCTCTTTTACCATCAAAGCCCCCATAATTACATCTGAATGTCCTCCTAAGTATTTGGTCGCTGAATGCATTACAATATCGGCACCCAAATCTAATGGCAATTGTAAATAGGGTGTTGCAAAGGTATTATCAACGGCAATTAAAATACCTTTATCTATTGTTTTTACCAATGATGTTATCCCTTCTATATCAGCAATCTTCATCAAAGGGTTGGTAGGGGTTTCCAACCAAATCAACTTTGTATTTTTATTGATAAGCGGCTCAATATTTTTCGGGTCTTCCATATTGACAAAATCGAATTTCAATCCATATTTCTCAAACAATCGTGTAAACATTCTATAAGTACCTCCGTATAGGTCGTCTCCGGCAATCACTTCATCTCCCGGGTGTAATAATTTGAGTACACAATCAATTGCCGACAAACCCGATGAAAAAGCGAATCCGTGCCTGCCATTTTCAATAGCGGCAAAACTGTTTTCAAGAGCGGTACGGGTTGGGTTAGCAGCTCTAGAGTATTCATAGCCTTTATGTTTTCCCGGGCTGCTCTGAGCGTAGGTAGAAGTCTGATATATAGGAGGCATTACAGCTCCTGTTGAAGGGTCATGCGTTTGGCCGCCATGAATTGTTTTTGTATTAAATTTCATCCGTTTTTTATGTTTTTATGTTTTGAAATAAACTATTTGGTAACTTTTTTTATAAGATTCCCTACAGTTAAGCCTTGTACAAGAATCGAAAACACTACTATAATATACGTAATTACCAAAAATAAATCGCGATGCATGGTTTGTGTTAAACTCAAAGCCAAGGCTATAGAAATACCTCCTCGTAAGCCTCCCCATGTCATTATCAAATTGGTTTTGGGTACAAAATCTAATTTTTTTGCATAGATTTTTATCGGTAATAACAATGATAAATACCTAGCAGCTAATAATACCGGAATACTGATGAATCCGGCTAAAATATACTGTGTATGAAATGTCAATACCAATATCTCCATTCCTATCATTACGAACAAAATAGTATTGAGTAGTATATCGATGAGTTCCCAAAATTTATCTACATATTGTTCTGTAATTTCACTCATTGAACTTTGGCGCATTGTATCATTTCCAACTATTAACCCTGCCGTTACCATGGCTAAGGGCGCTGATAAATGCAGTTGTTGGGCAACCAACGTACCTCCCATTACTGCGGCAATGGTGATAATCACTTCAATATCATAATCATCAATACTTTTCAATAACTTATAGGCTCCCCAACCTACGGCAAAACCGAGAATAATACCCCCGATAACCTCTATTAAAAATAATTCGGCAACATGCCCAAAAGATATTTCTGCACCTCCGGTTTTGGCAATTTGATAGATGGTTAAAAATATCACTACCCCTACACCATCGTTAAATAGTGATTCTCCTACAATTTTTGCTTCTAATTTTTTTGGAGCCCCTACTTTTTTGAGTATTCCTAATACGGCGATAGGGTCTGTTGGAGAAATTAATGCCCCAAATAATAAACAGTAAATAAAATCAATATCTAAGTGTAATAATTTTAACACGTAATAAATAAATCCTCCAGATATAAATGTAGAGACTAATGTTCCGAGGGTAGCAAAAGCGAGTATTGGTTTTCGTTGTATTTTTAACTGCTGAAAATTAGTATGTAAAGCTCCGGCAAACAACAAAAAACTCAGCATAATATCTAACAAAACCGTTTGGAAATCGATATTAGAGATGAGTTCTCTTTCCTTTTCTAATAACGTATCATCAAAATAACTCAACGCAAAAATTGCCAAGGTAAAAACTATGGTAATTAACATCAACCCAATGGTATCGGGTAATTTTAAAAACCGAATATTTATATATCCGAAAGCCGCAGAAAGTACTACTAAAATTGTTGCTATACTAAAATAATCCATCAACTTATACTAATTTTTTTAAGGCTAAGATGTATCCTAAATGGATTCCTTCATGAAAATTATTCAACACTATTGCGTCATCAATAGTATTTAATGTTATATTTAAACTTGATACATAAGGTTGGTATTTTACAAATATTTTATGGGTATAATCTTCTTTAAAAGTATCCGGTAATGTTAAAAATTGATTTTTTATCTTTTCAAACTCTTCTACGTTTATCTCTCTTTTTGGGGCTGTGCCTTTTTGATATTCAGCTATCATATCATTATTGACAGCCATTGGCAACCCTGACAATTTATAACAAAGCAATTGTTGTATTACTACCAAATGACCCATATGCCATACAATATTATTTGTGAAATTATCGGGTATTTTATTGAGTTGTTCAATACTTAAATCTTCAATGGCTTTAAGGATAATTAACCTATTCCCTTTTAAAAATTCAAATTGTTTCTCCATGAGTTTTTATTTATGGTAAAAATATGGTTTTTTGTTTTGAAAACAAGTTATTTTTACACTTTGGCATGAACTGTCTAAATAAAAGCACCATGAAAAAAATATACTTTTTAAAAACCTGTGATACTTGCAGGCGTATTTTAAAACAAATAAATACTGAAGGGTTTGTTTTACAAGAAATAAAAACCGACCCTATTACCGTACAACAATTGGAAGAGATGTATGCACTTACTAATAGTTATGAGGACTTATTTAACAAGCGTTCTAAAAAATATAAAGCCATGGATTTAAAAAATCAGAACCTGTCTGAAATTGATTATAAACAATTAATTTTAGACGAGTATACTTTTTTAAAACGCCCGGTAATTATTGTTGACAATCATATTTTTGTAGGCAATGCCAAAAAAACTGTTGAGGCATTGAAAACATTTTTAAAATAATTATTTCTTTTTATAAAGCATTGGGTTCAATTCATCATCATTGTACATTTTCATTTGCTTATACACCTTCATGTATTTTTTGCCTTCAAAAATATCTTGTAACAAATCATTGATAGCCGAGGTTAAATCTTTTCGCTGTTCTAATAAAACATCGAGTTTTTGTTGGCAATTTAACCGGTGTTGTTCTGAAGCTGTATCGCGATTTGCTTCTTCTTTCATGTGATAAATTTTCAAAGCGAGAATAGACAATCGGTCAATAGCCCATGCAGGGCTTTCGGTATTAATTTTTGCGCCGGGTTGAATTTTTACACCTTTAGACTTTTCTAAATAATAACTATCAATATATTCAACCATATCTGTACGGTCTTGATTTGAAGCATCTATTTTTCGTTTTAAAGCCAATGCTTCTATCGGGTCAATATCCGGCAAACGAATAATATCTTCATAATGCCATTGTACGGTATCTATCCAACATTTTCTATATAAAAGGTGTGCCAATTCTCTTTTATCATACGGGTTTTCAAAAGGCTGGTCAACATCGTCTACAATGTGATATTTTTCAATAAGATTGTCAAATAAGGTGTTAAATTCTGTTGCGTTCATAAAGGTATATTATAAAAATTTTCTTTCAATAAGGGTTATTAATCGTTCTTCATATTCTTCTTTTCCTGTCCAATCATAATCAGACTTAACAGTATTTTGTATAAAATCTTTGGCTTCTCTTTCGGTTTCAAAAGTATTGAGTTGCGATAGTACCCTGTTAAAATCTTGCTGGCTAAAATTAAATAAATGCTTAACAAAAGCAATCCTGTCATTCAAGCCCACTTGAATAGTATCATTTACCAGCCTGTCATTTAAGGTTTTTTTACCGCTGCTCTTTTTTTCATCATTGTCAAAAAGTGTGGCTGTCTTATCGGCAGAAACCGTATTTCTAAATTCTTCTTTTGAACTGACTTGATTCTCTTTTAAGCTCCTAATATCTATTTTAACAGAATCAAATTTCGGTTCAAAGATTTCTTCGGGTGCTACCTTAGGTTTGGGTGCGTCAAGAATCACTTTTTCTTCCTGTTGGGGGTTAGATTCTTTTTTAACTTCTTTGGCAACAGGAGGTAACGATTCTTTCTTTGAAACTAATTTATCTATATTTTTCAGCAATTCTTCTTTTGAAGTTTCGAGATTTGGCGTTGTAGCTACATAATCATCCACAAAAGCCATCACGGCTAATTTTTCATAAATCGCTTGTGCCTTTTCTTTTAAAGCCAAGACTTCATGCCTGTTTTTCATCTGTAAAATACTATGAGCTAAACTCACTAACTCAGCTTCTAGTTTTTTGTGCATAAATTGATACTTTAAATTAAAAACGGAATACTATTTTTAATAAATTTGTTTCGATAAAAAATCGAAATTCAAATCATTAATCTTTCAACGCCGAAAATTACGAAATGTTTCTTGAAAATACAGTAAATCATGCAGAACAATTTGGTTGGATTGAGGTAATTTGCGGCTCAATGTTTTCGGGTAAAACCGAAGAATTGATTCGGAGGTTAAAACGTGCACAATTTGCTAGACAAAAAGTAGAAATTTTTAAGCCTGCTATTGACACTCGATATGACGAAGAAAAAGTAGTATCGCACGATGCTAATGAAATACGTTCAACACCGGTGCCCGCTTCGGCAAACATCAGGTTATTAGCCAATGATGTTCAGGTGGTTGGCATTGATGAAGCACAATTTTTTGATGATGAAATAGTTGCGGTTTGCAATGATTTGGCCAATAGGGGCGTACGTGTTATTGTGGCCGGATTAGATATGGACTTTAAAGGAAATCCTTTTGGGCCTATGCCCGCTTTAATGGCTACCGCTGAATATGTTACCAAAGTACATGCTGTTTGTACAAAAACCGGGAATTTAGCCCATTACAGCCATCGGAAAGTTAAAAATGACGATGTTGTCTTTTTAGGCGAAACCCAAGAATATGAACCTTTGAGCAGAGCCGCTTACTACAAGGCCATCTTAAAAGAAAAAGTAAAAGAAATGGATGTCGATGCTGAAGAGATAGCTCCTAAAAAACCCGACTGATGTCAAAAATTCAGGAAACTGTATTAGAAATAGACCTGCTTGCACTTAAACATAATTTTAAGTATTTACAATCTAAACTTCATCGTACTACTAAAATGTTGGCGGTAGTAAAAGCATTTGGCTATGGTTCTGATGCGGCTATCATTGCCAATTATTTAGAAAAACTAGGGCTCAATTATTTAGCTGTTGCCTATACGAATGAAGGAGTGAGCTTACGAAAAGCAGGGGTGAGTATCCCTATTTTAGTGTTACACCCTCAACCGGTAAATTTTGAAACGCTTATCAAGTATCGTTTAGAACCGAGTTTGTACAATAAAAGAGTATTGACAACTTTTCTTTCTTCAGCTAAAAAACAACAATTATACGAGTATCCCATCCATATAAAATTCAATACCGGTTTAAACCGCCTTGGGTTTTTAGTAAATGAAGTGGATTTTATCGCTAACACCCTTTTAAAGGCTCCTCAGGTGAAAGTACATTCTATATTTTCGCATTTAGCAGCTTCTGAAGATAGTAACGAAAAAGAGTTTACACAACAACAAATAACATCATTTAAAAAAATTGCCAAGGCATTTCAACAAAAAATAAAGTACCCGATAATGCTTCATCAGCTCAACACCTCGGGGGTTATCAATTATGCTGAAGCGCAATTTGACATGGTGCGGTGTGGTATTGGGCTTTACGGTTTTGCAAATGATCCTTTAGAAACCAACAAATTAAAAATTGTGGCTTCGTTAAAATCTGTTATTTCCCAAATACACTATATAGAAAAAGGGGCATCGGTAGGCTATAATAAAGCATTTACAGCTACTGTACCAACAATAACAGCTACTATCCCCATTGGCCATGCCGACGGTATTCACAGAGCTTTTGGCAATGGTAACGGTTTTGTTACCGTCAATGACAAAAAAGCCCCGATTGTTGGTAACGTATGTATGGATATGTTAATGGTTGATATTACCGGTATTGAGTGTAGCGAAGGTGATGAAGTTGTTATTTTTAGCAATCAAGAAACTGTAAATGAGTTGGCCGAAAATATCAATTCTATTTCTTATGAAATATTAACTGCTATTTCGCAACGTATTAAAAGAATTGTTAAATAAATCTTAAAATTTGGTATATTGCACTTTATTAATCAATTAAAACTTAATTATCATGTTAAAAGAGTTTAAAGAATTTATCACAGGCGGTAATGTCATTGAATTTGCCGTAGCTGTTATCATGGCCGCGGCTATTGGCCTCGTTGTTACCGGATTTGTGAATGATATTGTCATGCCTGTTGTTGGTGAATTTACAGGAGGTATGGATTTCTCTCAAATGAAATACGTTCTTTCTGCTGCTACCGGAGTAGAAGGTGAAGAGGGATACAAAGCAGAAAATGCCATTATGTATGGTAGATGGATTAATTCTATTATCAATTTAATTATTGTAGGTTTTGTTATGTTTATGATGATAAAATCGTATAATAAAGTGAAAAAGAAAGAAGAAGAAACTGCACCAGCCGGGCCATCTGACAATGATTTACTGACTGAAATTAGAGATTTACTATCTAAAAAATAAGACTCAAAAAAATAAACCCGTGCCAATTGCGTTACGGGTTTATTTTACTTTCCTTTTTTAATTTTTTTTGATTGATATACTTCGGCAATCATTCGATTTTCAATCGCTTCTTTTAGTAAAATAAGTTCGTCATTAGTAGCTACATATCCGGTTTTTATTACCTTAAAATAGATTCCGCTTTTGGTAGCATTCCAAAATTGCTTGATTATTTTCGGGTTGTTAAACCGTATGCCTAATTTAAAACACGGCTCTCTGGGTTTTGTCACTTCAATAGTTGCTTCGCCAAGCTGATATACATTGCCAACATATATGTTGGTTTCTTCTAATTGGGTAATCGTTAAATTTTCTCCAAACATACCATAATGCCAATCTAACTCAGGATATAATTTTTTCCAATAGGCATAATGTTGTTCGCCATAAGCATATACTGCTTTATCGATACCTCCGTGGTACCTTCTATCTACTACATTGTCGTTTTGTACGTCTTCAATATCTAAAAAAATGGGCTGCTGCACCGGATATTTATAAATGCCTGTTGTTACTATTTTGGTACGCCATTGAACTTGTTTTCTTTCACCAATATTAACTGATATTACTTTCATCTGTTTCTATTTTATACCATTAGAAATGGTATTATTTATTTTTATCTGTTAGGCTCGCCCGCCTAAGTACCAACTTAATTTATTGGCATCAGCCTTAGTATCTTGCAGAGATTTAAGATAGGCTTAGCTTATCAGCAATTTTTCTATCATTAGACAAACGCGGAATTTTATTCTGGCCTCCTAACTTCCCCACAGACTTCATATACTGCTGAAACCCTCCTTTGGCAACTTCTGTTATCACCAAAGGCCTTAATATTTTACCGGCAATTAAATCATAATAATACGAATTTTGCGCTTGCATTAATGTGTCTATTTTGGCGGCAAAATCGTTCATTTTTTTAGGTTTATTCTCAAATTCTATAAGCCATTCGTGATAAGGTAACCCGTTTTCGGGATTTGTTTGTGGTGCCACCGTAAATTCGTTGACTGTAATGCCGGTTCGGGCAACAGCCTCTTTTAGGGCATATTCAACTTCTTTGGCAATAACATGTTCTCCAAAAGCCGAAATAAAATGTTTAATCCTTCCGGTTACAATAACCCGATGTGGTTTTAATGAAGTGAATTCTACCGTATCGCCAATGTTATAAGCCCACAATCCGGCATTGGTAGAAATTATCAGTGCATAATTCACCCCTAATTCAACATCGGCAATAGAAATTCTCGTTGGGTTTTCTTCAAAAAATTCATCGGCTTTTATAAATTCATAAAAGATTCCGTTATTCAATAACAGTAGCATTCCCTTTTCATCTTGCTTATCTTGAAAAGCAAAAAATCCTTCTGAAGCCGGAAATAATTCTATAGAATCTACTTTTTTACCAATGAGTTTTTCAAAAACATTCCGATAAGGTTCATAATTAACACCTCCGTAAACAAAAAGATTAAAATTCGGAAAAATCTCATGGATCGTTTTTCCGGTTGTTGCTTTCAGCTTTTCGAAATACATTTGAACCCAAGACGGAATGCCACTTATCAAGGTCATATTCTCTTTTACTGTCTCTTCAACAATGGCATCTACTTTGGTTTCCCAATCGTCTATACAATTTGTTTCCCAACTTGGCATTCTGTTTTTTTGCAGGTATTTCGGTACATAATGTGCTACGATACCTGACAGCCTACCGGTTTTAATGCCGTTTTTTTCATCAATAACCGGGCTTCCTTGTAAAAAAATCATTTTCCCGTCTACAAAATCGGCATTATTGGTTTCGGCAATATACATCAGCAAGGCATTGCGTGCCGCTTTGATATGGTAGGGCATAGAGGCTTTGGTAATAGGAATGTATTTTGCCCCTGAAGTAGTACCCGAAGTTTTTGCGAAATACAGCGGTTTGCCTTTCCAAAGCACGTCGGGTTCGCCTTTCAATATTTTTTCAATATAAGGTTTTAACGCTTCGTAATCTCTTACCGGAACTTCTCTTTTAAAGTCATGGTACGATTGTATAGAGGTAAAATTATGGTCGTTGCCAAAAATAGTATGTTGGGCTTGGCTTATTAATTTTTTAAAAACTTTTTCTTGTGTTTTTTCAGGTTGGTCTGCCCACTTATAGATACGTTTTCGTATTCGTTTGGCAATGGGTATGGCAAAAATAGATTTTATGCTCATTATTTAAAATCTATATAATTTAATGGGTTTACCGGATAACCGTCATTCCACAATTCAAAATGCAAATGCGGGCCGGTAGATAACTCTCCGGTAGAGCCTGCATTGGCAATGGCTTCTCCTGATTTTACCAAATCGCCTTGTTCTTTATGGATAGAGGCATTGTGTTTGTATACCGACAAAAAACCTTTGGCATGCTCTAAAATAATTACAAAGCCGGTCTCTGCCGTAAAACCTGTAAATATAACGGTACCGTCTGCCACGGCTTTTACCGGAGTGTCTTTTTGTACGGCAATATCAATGGCATAATGTTTTTCTTTAGGATTGTAAGTGTCGGTAATTTCGCCTGAAATAGGTGCGAAAAAAACCAAATCGGTTTTTTTTGTCGCTTTTTCAAAAACGCTATATCGTTCTTCTCGTTCTATCTCTTCCCTAAAAGTAGAGTCAACAGGTGAAATAGATAAATCAACATCTTCTTTGCGCAGTTGTTCAATAATAGAGTCTTTGTTGATGTTTATATCTTTAATTTTACCCGTTAATACTTGTTGTATATTTTGTATATACACATCATTTATTGCCAATTGCCGTTGTAATGAATCTACTTTATATACCAAATCAGAGGCTTTCTTTTTCAATGCCGAAGAAGAGTAGCCGGGAATGTATTCACGCAACGGTGTAAAGGCAATAAGTATAATGGTAATACCCACTAAAAAAATAGAAAACAAACTGCCTACTATAAATACATTGAGCCGGTTGAGTTTAAATGAAAACCGCTCTTCAAAGGTATCTTCGTTCAGTACCACTAACCGATACTTAAACGTTAATTTTTCTTTAAGTTTTTTGGTGTTCTTTTTCTTTTTTGCCATATAAATTCAATCTCTGGGAAAACAAATATACAATGTAATTTTGAGTTTGAAATTTTTTTGCTAAATCGTTAAATAATCATTTTCTATAAAAATTCATCTCATCAATATAGTGCCAAACATTACAAGGCAATAGGGCGCTGATATTTTTTTTATCGGCTATGGCTTTTCTGATAAAGGTTGACGAAATTTCCATTATAGGGGCAGCTACTTTATGTACTTTTGGATGGTTGTCAAATGGGGTTGTTATCTTATGGCCGTCTATTACCCTAGGATATACATACAGGTGATGCCGCTCTAAAATAACTTCATAATTTTTCCATTTATGAAACGATTTCAAGTTGTCTTCTCCCATAATTAAATTGAATTTATCCGTAGGGTATCGCTCTGAAATATACGCTAAGGTATGTACCGTATAATTGGGCTGCGGCAACTTGAACTCGACGGTAGAAGGTTTTAATTTAGGATAATCCTCGGTGGCAATTTGTACCAACTGAAACCGATGATTGTCTGCCAATAAGGTAGCTTTTTTCTTGAATGGGCTGCGCGGGGTAATGACTAACCAAACCTCATCTAAATTAGAAAATTCTACCAAATGGTTGGCAATAGCCAAATGCCCTATATGAATTGGGTTAAAAGTGCCAAAATACAAACCGATATTTTTCATGGTTATTTTTCTCTTTTTGAGATATCAGCCCCTACAAAATCGGCCACTAAGTTTTCTGCTTCTTTTAGTGCTTCTTTTAACTCATAGTTTTTGATAATTTTATCAAACTGAGGAGCTGTTGCCAATTCAATAGAAGCTTTGGCGATACGCATATTGATTTTATCTTCACTTTCTGTTTTGCGCTTTTTCAATCTTATTTTTAACTCATCAACACTTGGCGGTTTGACAAAAACCGCCAAGGTTTCTTTTGGGTATTTCTTTTTTATCCGAAGTCCGCCCACCACATCAATATCAAAAATAACGTGTTTCCCTTTTGCCCAAATGCGTTCTACTTCACTTTTTAGGGTACCGTAAAAGCAATCTCTGTACACTTCTTCCCACTCTAAAAATTCGTTATTTCGAATTTTATTTTTAAACTCTTTTAGCGATAAAAAGTAGTAGTCTTTTCCTTCTATTTCATTACCCCTTTTGACACGTGAAGTGGCAGAAACCGAAAATGCTAAATTCAAATATTCCAAACCTAACAAATATTTGACAATGGTTGTTTTTCCGGAGCCAGAAGGGGCAGAAAAAACCAATAATTTTCCCCTTTTTTTAATTGAATTTTCAGTGGATTTCATCATAGTATCTGCCTCTTTCTGTTTTTAAGGATATACTGGTTGGTATTATAATAAATATCAATAACCTCTTAAATAACTGATTATTAATAAATTATTATGCTTATGAGCGTGTTTTCATACCAATCGGTTTGTTTAAGAGCCTTTAAGATTATTATTAATTAAGTATTTTTTACTTCTTTTTACTTATAAAACGTTTAACAATTGTTCTTTTATTTTCTCTAGCTCATCTTTCATTTGTATCACCACTTTTTGCATGGGTGCAAAGTTAGATTTAGAGCCCGTAGTATTTATTTCTCTGCCTATTTCTTGTGAGATAAACCCCAGTTTTTTGCCATTAGAGGTAGTGCTGTTGAGCTCTTGCAAAAAATAATCTAAGTGGTTATTTAGCCGTACTTTTTCTTCGGTGATATCTAATTTTTCTAAGTAATATATAAGCTCTTGTTCAAACCTGTTTTCATCAACTGTCTGTTGTAATTCTGTAATTGCTTTTTCTAAGCGCTCTCTTATTTGTAGTAACCTATCTTTATCCAAACGCATTACCTGTTCTGACAAGTGTTGGATAGTTTGTATACGGTGGGTAAAATCTTGTTTCAGCACACTGCCTTCGTCTAATCTGAAAGTAAGTACTTTTTCAACAGCTTCATCAATGGCTTTGTCTATGAGAGGCCATTGGCTTTCGTCTAGCTGTTCGCGTTCGGTTTTTAATGCATCCGGCAAGCGCATGGCTATCTCTAAAGTATTCTCAGGTGAGGTAACTGCAATGGTTCGCAATTGATCAATATAGTTATTGACAACCTCTTTGTTAATGATTGTGGTGGTTTCACTCCCGGTAATTTCAATAAAGATTGAGAAATCTACTTTCCCCCTAACTAACTGTTTCGACAGTTTACTTCTTATTTCGAGTTCTTTTTCCCTATAATAAGTAGGAACCCTAACGTTTAAATCTAAATTTTTGCTGTTTAGTGTTTTTATTTCTACGGTAACTTTTTTTTGAGGTAGCTCAACAGTAGCCTTACCATAGCCGGTCATCGATAATATCATATACTCTTTCTAAAAAATTACACAAAGTTACACATTTTATCACAATGACTTTTTGATATTGGTATTAATCAACAATCTTTTGCATTTTGCCGGCATTGCTTTTAGTAACCAAATAAACCCCGGTAAAAATTAGAATGGTTGCCACCACTTTTATAGCATCAAGGCTGTCGCTTCCAACAAATAAAGCATATAGTGAAGCTAATAGCGGCTGTAAATAAATAAAACTGCTCAACGTAGTAGGCTTTATTTTTGTCAAGGCGAAAATATTGAGCAAATAGGCGAAAAAGGTTGTAAACACAACAATATATCCTATTTTGTAATAAATTGTAATGGGTATTTGCTGCCATTGTACTTCTTGAAGTTCGCCGGCTCCAAAAGGAATTACTAAAATGGCTCCAAACAAGTACAGCCATTTTATAAAGGTAAACGGATTGTATTTATCGGTTAGTTTTTTTACGATAATTAAATACAAACTATAGGATATTGCATTGACAAATACCAATAAATTTCCTAAGGCCTGATTTTCACCGGGTTGCAAACTTCGGCCATAGCTAATTAATAATACGGCTCCGGCCAAACCGATAAAAATTCCGAACACTTTTATTGAAGTGATACGCTCTTTTAAAATAAGTGCTGATAAGATGAGCACTATGATAGGTGTAGTTACCATAATTACCGAAGCGCTTATGGGCGTTGTCATGCTCAATCCTTTAAAAAAAGTAAGCATATTTAGGGCAATACCAAAAACTGCCGCCAATACTATTCGTACAAAATCTTGCGGGTTAATTTTTTCCTTTACAGCAAAAATACTTATCCCCCAAAAAAGCAGTGCTGCTCCTACCACACGAAGTACAATAAACCCATAGGGTTTAATATAAAACGGCATTACGTCTTTTGCTATGGTAAAGCTGACACCGTAAATAAGCGCTGCTAAAAATGCAGCGATAAAAGCACGGGTTTTATGTTGCATCAGGTTTTGGTTAAAAGAAAAAGTAATGACGAAATTCATCATTACTTTTTTTTAATATTTTAATGAACTCGTTTAAACTTTTTCAATTAGCTAAAAAATTGTCCTTTTGTACCCTATTTTTGTCTTTTTTTCCTACCATAGCCCTGCTATGCAACTCAAAAAAGCCTTCAATAGGGTAAAAAACTCCTAATTTTCACTTTAATCCAAAAAGTTTAAACGAGTTCAGTGTTAAACTTTTAAGTAAAATTATGAAACTCCTAAAAAATCGGAGTAGCAATAATCAATGGTCTTATTTGGCATCGGCGTAACGCCTTTCAACCTCATTCCAGTTAATTACATTAAAAAAGGCATTGATATAATCGGGCCTTCTATTTTGATAATGCAAATAGTATGCATGTTCCCAAACATCCAATCCTAAAATAGGTGTACCGCCGCATCCTACATTTGGCATTAAGGTATTGTCTTGATTGGGTGTAGAACATATTTCAACCTTTCCGCCTTTATGGACACATAACCATGCCCATCCTGAGCCAAAACGTGTAGCGGCTGCTTTTGAGAATTCATCTTTAAAAGCATCTACAGAACCATAGGCATCAACAATAGCATCTTTTAATTCTCCTGATAAATATCCTTTTCCTTCGGGGTTCATAACGGTCCAAAAAAGGCTGTGGTTATAAAATCCGCCCCCATTATTTCTCACGGCCATATTATTCATATCTAAATTGGTTAAGATATCTTCAATCGACTTTCCATCAAGGTCTGTACCTGCAATTGCTTTGTTTAAATTATTGGTATATCCGGCATGATGTTTTGTATGGTGTATTTCCATTGTCCGTGCATCAATATGTGGTTCTAGGGCATCATAAGCGTATCCTAATGCTGGTAATTCAAAAGCCATAATTTTATTATTTTAGTGTTAAACTTTAGTTAGGTTCTTATTTTATATCTAAAAAAATAAGAATGTTTTATTGAAACTCAAAGATAGAAACTTTGCTTTATAATGTCTACAAAATAAAATAGAATGTTTTTATCAGCCCATAGAGTAGTACTATATTCAGTATACTGCTATTTTACTCTTAGTTTTTCAAGAGCTTCTGTGGCAGCATTATAGCTTATTTTTTTATCTTTAAAATGACGCGTGAGTTTTTCTTTTTCCTGAGGACTTGCCCCCAATTGATTGAGCATATTCTGCAAATGCATCTTCATGTGCCCGTGTTGAATACCGGTAGTTGTCAAGGCTTTTAAGGCTGCAAAATTTTGTGCCAATCCGGCAACAGCCACTATCTGCATCAATTCTTTAGCCGATGGTTTTTGCAACAGTTCTAATGACAATTTTGCCAAAGGGTGCAATGCGGTTAATCCGCCCACGGTACCTAAGGCCAACGGAATTTCAATCCAAAATTTAAAAATGCCATTGTCAATACTGCAATCTGTTAAACTTTGATAATGGCCGTTACGGGATGCATAGGCATGTGCTCCGGCTTCTACGGCTCGAAAATCATTTCCGGTAGCAATCACCACGGCATCAATACCATTCATAATCCCTTTATTATGTGTAACTGCCCGATACGGTTCTACTGTTGCTATTTGTACCGCCCGATAAAATTTTTCTGCCGATTGGTATGGGTTCTTATCGCTAAATTCTTCCATCTTACATTGTACCTCGGCTCTGACCAAACATTCAGGAACATAATTTGATAAAATACTCATTACGATTTCAATTCCGTCTTTTTGAAAAGTATCGGCAATGGTTTCTAAACAAGAATTGATAAAATTAGCACCCATACTATCTTTGGTTTCAAAAGAAACTTTCAAATGATAATAATTAGGTAATTTATCGGTCTTATTTTTTAAATCTATGGCTAAAATTCCACCGCCTCGAGCGCGCATATTTTTCGTAATTTCTTCAGTAGCTTCAAACAGTTTTGGCCGTATTGAGATAACATAATTTTGTAGCTCTTCAAAATTGCCCTCATATATAAAATGTACATGCCCGATTTTTGTAGTGCTGATAACGGTTGCCTTAAAGCCTCCGCGTTCTTGCCAAAATTTAGCAACCAATGATGCTGCCGCTACTACCGAGCTCTCTTCAACTGCCATCGGTATTACATAAGGTTTATTATTTATTATAAAATTGGGGGCAACAGCATACGGAAGGTAAAAATTAGAAATAGTATTTTCTATAAACTCGTCGTGCAGTTGTTGCAATTGTTTATTGTTATTCCAATAATTGGTTAAGACGGTTTTGGCAGACGCATTATCAGATAAAAAGGCTTCGGCTAACCAATTTATCTTTTCTTCTTTGGTTAATTTTGAAAACCCAACTACGGTTTTGGTCATTTTTAATCGTTTATTGATACGGGGTTAAAGATACTTATTAAAAATATGTCTAAAATAGCGAATTTTAAAATATCTCTTTTTTGGGATGATTTTTGACTAATTTTCCGTAAACTTGGCATGCCTTTTTAAAATTACAACCTCAATAATGAAGAAATTCCTCATTTTATTGCTTGTTTTTACAGCAACTGTCTCTGCACAAAAAAAAGATATTACCCTAGAAGATATTTGGTCTTATGGAACTTTTAGAACCGATAGGCTCAATGCGTTTCATTCTATGGATAAGGGTGATTTCTATACCATCTTAAATTTTGATAGAAACACAGGAAATGCCAGTTTAGACAAATACAGTTATCAAACACTTAAAAAAGTTGAAACTATTGTCAACAGCAAAGACTTAAGTGATATACGTTATTTTGAAAGCTATCAATTTGATGCTAACGAAGATAAATTGTTATTGGCGACAGATTCTGAACGCATTTACCGGCATTCTTCCCGTGGTATCTACTATGTTTATACTATCGCTAGCCAGCAACTGCAATTAGTATCTGAGTATAAGATACAAGAACCCACTTTTTCTCCTGACGGAACAAAAATAGCCTACATGTATGAAAATAATCTCTATATCAAAGATTTAGTCTCGGGCAATACCCTTCAAATAACAAAAGACGGTAAAAAAAATAATATTATCAATGGTATTACCGATTGGGTGTATGAAGAAGAATTTGCCTTTGTTAGGGCTTTTGAATGGAATGGCAACTCAGATAAATTGGCATTTTTGCGATTTGACGAAAGTGAAGTGCCCGAGTTTTCTATGGATATTTACGGCAAAACGCTGTATCCTACCCAACAGGTTTTTAAATACCCGAAAGCAGGTGAAAAAAATGCCGAAGTAACATTGCATCTGTACAACCTACAAACCAACCTCAGTAAAGCAATAGATTTAGGCGAAAAAGCCCAATATTATATTCCGAGATTGCAATGGACCAATGAAGCAAATACCTTGGCGGTTACCACCTTAAACCGACATCAAAATAATTTGAACTTGATATTTGTAGATGGCAACTCTCTAAAATCTAAAATTATTCTAAATGAAAAAGATGCCGCTTATATTGATATTACTGATAACTTGACTTTTTTGAAAGATAATAGTTTTATCCGGACGAGCGAAAAAGATGGCTACAACCATATCTATCATTACGATAAAACCGGAAAATTAATCCGGCAAGTAACCCAAGGCAATTGGGAAGTTACCAGTTACTACGGGTATAATCCTTCTACAAAACGTATTTTTTATCAATCTACCGAAGGCGGATCTATCAACAGGACTATTTATGCCATCAAACTTAACGGAAAAGGTAAACAAAGATTGAGTTCTGATACCGGAACCAACCGTGCCGCATTTAGCAACAGTTTTAATTATTATATAAATACTTTTTCTGATGCAAATACGCCGCCAGTTTATACCTTACATGATGCGAAGTCAGGCAAGCAACTCAAAGACATAAAAAATAATAGGCGTCTTCTTAAAAAATTAAACAGTTATAACCTATCACCAAAAGAGTTTTTTACATTAAAAACCAAAAATGGCGATTTTAATGCTTGGATGATAAAACCCGCTGATTTTGACCCTGACAAAACATATCCGCTGTTTATGTACCAATATTCAGGCCCCGGCTCTCAACAAGTAGCAAATAGGTGGAATAGTGCCAATGATTACTGGTATCAAATGCTCGCTCAAAAAGGATATATTATTGCCTGTGTTGACGGGCGTGGTACCGGTTTTAAAGGTGCCAAGTTTAAAAAAATGACTTATAAAGAATTGGGAAAATATGAAATTGAAGATCAAATAGAAGCTGCTAAAGAGTTGGCAAAACGCAACTATATTGACGAAAACAGCATAGGAATCTGGGGTTGGAGTTTCGGTGGATACATGTCATCATTAGCCATTACCAAAGGTGCTGATGTATTTACAATGGCCATTGCCGTAGCACCGGTTACTTCATGGCGTTTTTACGATACCGTATATACCGAAAGGTATATGCAAACCCCACAAGAAAATGCGAGTGGTTACGATGATAATTCGCCCATCAATCACGTTGAAAAATTAAAAGGCGCTTATTTACTGATACATGGCACCGGCGATGATAATGTACACGTACAAAATACCATGCGTATGGTCAATGCCTTGGTGGCAGCCAATAAACAATTTGATTTATTTGTATATCCTGATAGGACGCACGGAATTTACAAAGGTAAAAATACACGCTTACACCTTTATCAAAAAATGACTACTTTTATCGACAACAACTTGGGGAATCGGGTCAATACATTGACTACTACCAAAGAAATGAAACATTAATTTAACCCTACTATTTTATGTCAAGCACAACACTTAAAGAACCACATCAAAGAGAACTATTCGGGCACCCAATTGGGTTATACATATTATTTTTTACAGAAATGTGGGAGCGTTTTTCTTATTATGGAATGCGCGCCATACTAGTGCTATATATTGCATCTTCAATTGAAGATGGTGGTTTAGGATGGACAAAATCTAATGCTTTAGTATTATATGGTTGGTATACCATGTTGGTTTATATCATGGCCATACCCGGAGGTATTATTGCTGATAAACTAATAGGTCAAAGAAAATCTGTTTTGATAGGTGGACTTATCTTAATAGCCGGCCATGGTATTTTAGCTGTAGAATATCAATGGGCATTTTATACAGGTTTGATTTTAATTATTTTAGGCGTTGGCATGTTAAAACCAAATATTTCAACAATGGTTGGAGGTTTATATAAAAAAGGTGATATACGTAGAGATAAAGGTTTTACTATTTTTTATATTGGTATTAATGTTGGTGCTTTTCTCGCTAGCTTAATTGTGGGATACGTTGGTGAAAAAATTGGCTGGCATTATGGTTTCGGATTAGCAGGTATTGGAATGGCACTGGGAATGATTACCTATTATTTTGGGCAAAAATATTTGTCTCATGTTGGTAATTCTATTAATAAATCAGCTAATAAAGATCAAAAAGAATTAATGAAAAAACCTTTAACTTCAATAGAAAAAGATAGAATAAAAGTCTTGTTAATTTCTTTTTTAATTATTATCGTTTTTTGGGGTGCCTTTGAACAAGCAGGTGGTTTATTAAACATTTATGCTAAAGAAAAGATAAATAGAGTTATTTTGGGATGGACTATGCCTGCTAGTTGGTTTCAATCTTTTAATTCGCTTTTTATTATCCTATTTGGAACTACTGTAGCTAGTTTTTGGGCAATTAGAAAATTAAAAGGTAAAGAAACATCCACTTTATTTAAAATGGGAATTGGAACCATTATAATGGGATTAGGGTTTTTACTAATGGCCTTTGCTTCGAAAAGTGCTAGTTCTATTGCATACGGAACTGCTAGTTTTTGGTGGTTGGTCGGCGCTTATTTTCTACATACTATTGGCGAACTTTGTGCCTCTCCAACAGCATTGTCTTTCATCACAAAACTTGCACCATTAAAATATGCCTCAATAATGATGGGCGTATATTTTGCTGCCACTGGCCTTGGCAATAAATTAGCTGGAAGTATTGGCGAAGCTTCTCAAGAAGAACCCATTAAAATAGAATTAATTTCAAATAAGAGTGAAACTACAGCTCTGCTTGGCAAAAAAGATTCTTTGTTATTACATGATAAAGATTTTGTTATTCGTACGAAATCATATCTCATTGATAATAATGATATTAATATTATTGATTTAGATTCTGATAAATCTGTCTTACCTCTTATCAAAGTAAAAAATCCTGATAAATTAGATGAAATTAAAACTATTTTTAAAGATAATAAGGTTACAAAAATCAATCCGTACCATATTACTTTAAGGTTTACCAAAGATTTTGAAGCAAAAAAAATAAAAACCAACATGGGTGATGGTAAAAACTATTCTGGTAAATTAATTATTGAAGAAGTACAAAGCAAAAGAGAGTTTAAAACTTTTTTAGGAATCTTTATTCTCACTTTAGTATTTGGACTTCTGATTATACTACTTCTCAAACCCCTAAAACGATTAACCCATGGTGCCGAAGACAATGAACACAAAATGACAGATGATGACAATGAAGGCTTTGAACTAGCAGACAACAACTAAAAATTTTATAA
>Ga0256841_1000498_pt1 | contig 40576 bp, 25 predicted proteins | sample 356308metaG_FD_185971 | JGI IMG/M metagenome (GOLD analysis project Ga0256841, IMG submission 185971) | Hydrothermal vent microbial communities from Mid Atlantic Ridge, Atlantic Ocean - 356-308 | ecosystem: Environmental > Aquatic > Marine > Hydrothermal vents | place: Atlantic Ocean: Mid...
GTTCCGTTGTTATTTACAAAAACATCTGTAGCATCAATTGAAGAGACTGTTATATCTTCATTGTAACTACCGGGGGAAAATCCGGCTTTCATTCTGGTAAAGATTGTTGTTGATGAAACAGTACCACCGGTTTGCGTCAGAATTATGATGTTTGTAAATCCGAAAGTTGAGGTTAAAGATATTTCAAAATGTGCAGGAGCTGACAGAGTTATGTTGTCGGTTAAATCGGTTCCGCTTACGGAAAATGATTGTTCGTCTGAAGGTCCGTTTCCCTGGTAATATGCGAATCCTGATAATGTATCAGGATTAACGGAGATTACCGGAGCAGGACCGGACAAATTACCGGTTAGAACAAGATCATTTATCCTCAAATCTCTTGTTCCGTCTGTTTTAGACCATCTTAACCTGACATTCGTACTTGAAACAATGCCGATATCCCATACAAAATCTGTATAACTATTCGGAATGCCGGATATTATATGCGTTCCTCCGTTCCAGGTTGTTCCACCGTCTGTTGAAATCTCAATTGTGCATTCGGGTGCCGTACCCGAGCCGTATGACCTCAGGTTGGAGGTTAGTTGAAGGCCGGAGTATCCGTTCAGATCGTAAGCGGGACTTATAACATATTCGCCGTCGGTTATCAAATAATAGCCTGATTGTTGTATTCCTTCATTAACCCAACCGGCAGGTAAGTCGGAACAGCCGTTGCTGAATATTGTTTCCTGACTAAATCCCGTGTAAGATATTGCGGTTAATAATATAATAATTAGTAGCTTATATTGTTTCATAGTTTGTTTGTCAGTTAATTGTATAATTAATTGCTTGTCGTAATACTTACCTGCATTATATTTCCATCTGTTTTATAATCTATGGAAGTGCCAGAGCCGGAATAGCCGAATATTTTAAAGTAATAAGTTGTGTTCGGTTCCAGATTGTCGAACATACAATTTTCGACTCCGTAGTTCACGTTCAGGTTCCAGAAGTCATCGGAAACTGAGATTCCGTCAACGGGAATTGCAATCGCATCGAATCCGCTGTCGCTCATTCTGATAAGGTAAGCATCCGGCAGATAGGTGCCTGTTGCATCCGTCCAGGTGAGCGTTATGTTTTGTGCTGCAAAGTCTGTAGCCTGGTAAGCGGGTTCCGTGGCAAGACCGTCGCCCCATATCAATCCAATATATTCGGGGTGATCAATAAACGGATTTCTGTTATTTTGAAGATTGTAAATAGCATTGTTTCTATCTATTTCTTTTTGGCTTACAGGGTCGTTATTACTCCACTCAACGAGCATATTTTTAGCCCATTCTTTAAGCTGACTTCCGTCAACCATATCGCTACCGGGCCAGCTTCCGTCTTCACCGTAATAGCGTGTTGCCATATAGAAATAGTTACGAGCCACATCACCTTTGTATTCGTCAATGGGTTCAAATACGGTGCCGCTGTAACCCGGGTATATACAACTGCCCAGTTTACTTCCGTTCTGTGAAATCCAGGTATAAGAACCCACTTCTCCGTACGGGTAATTACTTCGCTGGCTATTCACAAATCCGTCGGCGGGCATAACCTGAAAAAGGTCTGAATACATCGGAGAAACCTCCCCTCCGAACCAGCTTTTGGGAAAAGTATGTTCCCTGTTGTAACAGTCACCTTCCTGGGAATATGTACCGCATTGGTCACCGCCGAAGGTGTATTCATACGGAGGTGTTCCACCCGGAACATCGGAATAGATATCCCACACTTTTCCGTTGGATTTTGCATCGGTGCTTTGGAAGTCTGTCCACAGTTGACTGTACGACCTGACCGTGTGGTTATCAATAATATCGTGCAAGGCCGACTGCAAAGGTGTTCCGCTCAAGCCCGCAGCCGGATCGTAGTATCCCGGAGGTATTTGGCCGTATAATAAAGCAGGCCATAATAATAGTTGAAAATAAAAAATAAAATTAAAAGATAGTCTGTTCATAGTACATATTTAACATTATGGGGATGCAAAAGTACTATTTTCTTCCGAAGTCGGCAGGAATTTCACCCCAGTATTTTGTTTCCCATTTCAGGATTTCATTTGGGAAATCGTTATTTTTCAACCATACCAAAGCTCTGTCCACCATTTGGAAAAGTTTTTCGTTTTTTGGCCGGCGCCGAAGGTTTGTTTTGATTTTTTTCTTTTTGACCCAGCTTATAGCAGTACGCGAATCGGAATAAATCGGGATTTTACTACCTTTTTGTTTTAGCAATGCCAAACCATGGACAAGTGCAAGAAATTCGCCGATATTGACTGTTCCTTCCGGAAACGGTCCTTGTCTGAATATTTCTCTTCCGGAGCTTGTATAAACGCCTCTGTATTCCAGTACTCCCGGGTTTCCTGCGCAGGCGGCATCAACCGACAAGCTGTTTGCAACGGGGTTTCCCACAAGTTTACGTTTGTCATCGGTAAAGTTGAGGATACGTTCATCCATACCGATATAGTTTTCGCTTCCCTCTCTGAAAGCTTTTTCGGCAAGCTCTTTATCTTTGAATGATTTAAAAACCGGATTTGGATAGCCTGTGATTTGCTTTTTACATTCATCCCAGGTTTGGTATATTCCCGGGGTATTTCCTTTCCAGACCACATAAACTTTTTTAGCTGCCATATCGCAATAAAAAAGCTTTACACCTCCCAATGAAATGTAAAGCTATTAATAAATACATCTGATAATTAATTATTCCTCCTTATTAAGGAAAAATGTCTTTTTGGTTCCGTATGCCGCACCCATTACCAACATAACTATTAGTCCGCCGCCAATCGGCGCTCCTCCGCCAACAGGAAGGTCTCCTCCTCCGGGACCTCCGGAACCCGGATCAGGCGGATTATCCGCAAATATATTTGACACAAAAGGGCTTGCTGTGAAAAACAGGACGATCAGGACTGAAGTAATAAGTTTTTTCATAACGCTATATTTTGATAAGAAGTAGTTTTAATACATAATTTTAATTTTCAAACTTCGCAGATTTTGATTGTACAAATGTACAATTTCTTTTTAAAAAGTCAAGAGTTTTTAAAAAAAATTTTTTTTTATTCGGCTCCAATTCCCGATTTGTTTTTTATATGAATAAAAAAAGAGAGATATTAATTTAATAAATAATTGAATTACTTATCTTTGCAAAAGTTTAAAAATATAATTATGACACGAAATAACAGGCGGGAAGATAATAGAAAAAAGAGTGATTTGAAGAAAAAATATACCGGTGGGGTACGAAAAAAGGTTGAAAAAACTAATGATAAAGGGAAATTTTCGCCGGATGGGATGATAAGGCTGAATAAATTTATAGCGAATGCCGGTATTTGTTCAAGAAGGGATGCTGATCAGCTTATTGAATCGGGAGTAATCAGAATTAACGGGAAAACAGTTACCGAACTTGGTACCAAGGTTGCTCCCGGTGACAAAGTACAATATGGAAATCAAACTCTTAGACGGGAGAAATTATATTATGTTTTGTTAAATAAACCGAAAGGTTTTATTACAACAACAGATGATCCCGGAAACCGGAAAACGGTTATGGAATTGGTTAAAAATGCTTGCAAAGAGAGAATTTATCCTGTCGGGAGACTTGATAAAAACACAACCGGTTTGCTTTTATTCACAAATGACGGTGATTTAGCCAAACGATTGACACACCCGAAACATAGAATCAAGAAAGTTTATCATGTAGTTTTGGACAAAAGAGTGTCGAAGAATGATATGTTAAAAATTGCCGAAGGATTTATGCTGGATGACGGTTTCGTTAAAGCTGATGCAATTGCTTTTGTAACCGATTCGGATAATAAAAAAGAGGTTGGTATTGAACTCCATTCGGGACGCAACAGGATTGTGAGACGTATTTTCGAATCCCTTGGATACAGGGTTGAAAAGCTGGACAGGGTTGCTTTTGCAGGTCTTACAAAAAAGGATATTCCGAGGGGTAAATGGAGGTACTTAACCGATAAGGAAATATCATTTCTGAAAATGTCAAAAAAATAGGCCGGGATTCAAAAAAATTTAATAATTATGCAAAATATTTACAAAATAACATTCTTAAATATGAAAAAATTATTCTTTTTGCTTTTTGCTGCATCAATGCTTGCAGCCTGCAACAATTCAGAAAACAGTGCAACAACGGAAACCTCTACTGACAAGCAGGTTTCGGAAGCTCCTGTTGCCGTTACACTTGCCGAATTCAGCGATAAAGCGAGTGACCTTGTCGGGAAACAAATCGTCTTTACCGGGATAGTGGATCACACTTGTAAACATGGCGGAAAACGGATGTTTCTCGTTGACGAAAATTCGGATGCATCCTTAAAGGTTGAATCGGGTGAAAATATTTCCAGCTTTGACGCAAGCCTCGAAGGAAGCGAAGTTAAAGTTGTGGGTGTGGTTAATGAAAAAGTAATTGACAAAGCCTATCTCGACGAATGGGAAGCCGATGTTCAAAAAGAGATCGAAAGTTCAAAAAACCTACACATGGGAAACCACGAAAAGGGAAAAGAAAAGGAAGAGGATAACGAAGCGGAAGAGAGTATGAACCAGATAAAAAATCTGAGAAAGATGCTTGCCGAATCAGGGAAAGATCATCTTTCTTTTTATTCTGTGGATTGTGTTGAATATGAAGTTATTCCGACTAAGGAAGATAAATAATTTCTTGGCAGGTCAGGTTATTTTTCCTGACCTTTTTTTTGTTGTGTAAAATTTTTTCGGATGAAAATTAAATGGAGGAAATGGAATCGCGCTATCCATCGCGATCTTGGGTATATCTTTTTTGCTATGACTGTTATTTATGCACTGTCCGGAATAGCGATAAATCATATTAACGACTGGAATCCGAACTATGTCATTAAATCAAAAGATGTACATGTTAACCTGCCGGCAAACAAAAACGAGATCAGCAAACAGACAATTTTGAACATGCTCAAACAGTTTGGGGAGGAAGATAATTACAAAAAACATTATTTTCCGGGCGGGACAAGGCTAAAAGTCTTCCTTGACGGCGGAAACCTGGTGGTTGACCTTCAGTCGGGAAATGGTGTTTTGGAAAACATTCACCGAAGACCCGTTTTTCACGCAGTTAATTTTTTACACTATAATCCGGGAAAATGGTGGACATGGTTTTCCGATATTTTTGCCGGTGCATTAATTATATTGGCCATAACAGGACTTTTTATTATCCGGGGTAAAAACGGTATAAAAAGACGGGGTGCAATTCTTACAATTATCGGAATAATTATTCCAATTCTTTACTTAATATTTTTTTATTAGAAAAATATTATATAACTTGCGGCTGTTATTAAAGAAAAAAGAGTGTTTTTTCTTAAGTATTTTAGCTATAAAGCTTTGATAGAGGGAGCTTTATGCCGAGATAAACAGCAAATCAAGTGAAGTGCTTATTTGATTCTGAAAGAATGAAAATAGTGTGCTTTTGGTAAAATAAGAGGTAAATTATTATGTCTGTGAAAGACATTAATGAAAAAAATTTAGAGAACCGTGAAAAGGGATTGGCTAATCCCGATGTCGGACAAAAAACCGGTGTGCCTGATAAAAAATTATTATCGGGTAAAGTGAGGTTTTTTGAAGATATCCTGCAGGCCTTGCCCGATACACTTATCGCTATTTTTAATAGGGACGGGAAGTATATTGAAGTTTGGGGAAGTCCTGATTTTAGCAATCTCAACTACCTGTCACCCGATAGACTCAGGGGAAAACTGCAAAAAGAGATTTTACCACCTGCATCCGCCGCTGTATTGCAAAACAAGATTGAAGAGGTTTTCGACACCGAGAAACCCGAAATGTTCAGACTCAGACCTGAAACACCCGCCGGGGTTAAGCGGCTGGAAGTATATCTTTCACCGTTACCTTCGGAGGATGACAAGCCGACTTTAGTGGTCGGGGTTTTCAGAAATATAACGGAGGCTGTAAGCCGTGAGGAAAAATTTGCTTTAACATCCGAAAAATTTGAAAATTTTATTGACAAGGCTCCTGAAGGATTGGCTTCACTGAATTCAAAAGGAATAGTAACTTATTTAAACAATACCCTTCTTGAAATATCCGGTTTTGATGAGAGTGATTTTATTGGGAAAAAATTCTCCAAATTACCGATTCTCCTTCCCGAAGACTATTCCGGATATGAGAATATTCTTGACACTATCATAAAAAGTCGCACCAATGAAGTGTTTGAGCTTGAGTGGAAGACAAATGACGGTAAAACCCGTTGGAGTGAACTGCATTTTGTGCCTATATTAAAGAATGAGCGCTTCACGGGTTTTAACATTACATTTATTGATATCACCGAAAGGAAAAATATAGAAAGCGACCTTATAAAAAGCAAGCAGGCATATAAAATTATCATCGAAAATGCCCGTGAAGCAATTTTTGTGCTTCAGGACAGTCATATTAAATTTTGTAATTCGAGAATGCTCAGGCTTGTTGATAGTAGTATGAATGAACTTGAGATATCGCTTATTAATGAGTTCATCCATCCGCATGATTATCGCATTTTCAATAAGGCTACCTCCGACAAACTTGCCGGTTCTTCAGATACGGAAAAAACTGTTTTCCGGATTATTGATAAAAGTGGGAACATCAAATGGGTTGAGTGTAATTTTGTTGTTATAGACTGGGAAGGTAAACCGGCACTACTGTCGTTTGCAAGCGATATAACCGTTCAGAGAAACTTAAGAGAAAAGGAAAAGCAATACCTTAAAAGTCTGGAATTGCTTTCGGAGAAATCTATGGAGTTTGCCGAGCTTAAGCCCGGAGATGATGTTTACGGTTTTCTTGGGGAGAAACTTTTGGAAATGATTGAAGGGGCGGTAATTGTGATTCTTTCCTATGACCGGATAACCAGCCGGATAAAGATTGAACACCTTGCCGGGGAAGGGATATTGAAGGTTAAATTTGAAAAGATTATTTCAGAAAAACATACCGGTTTCGGTACAAAGGTTAATGCCGACCTGCTCAGAGATCTTTTATACGGAAAATTACTTAAGTACAATGATGGTCTTTTTGAACTTGGGAATACTATCTTTCCGCGGGCTATTTACAAAGAAGTAAAAAATCTGGACGAGCTTGGTGATATATATATGATTGGCCTTGCGGAAGATAATGTTGTCTTTGGAAATGCAATGATATTCCTTCCGAAGGGTGTTCAGATCGGTAATGCTGAAACAATTGAAACAATAATTAAGTTCGGCTCAATTGCCTTGCAAAGAAATCTTGTGGAAGATGCTCTTCGTGCAAGCGAGGAAAAGTACAGAAGAATATTTGAATCATACCAGGATGTTTATTTTAAACTTGATATTGACGGTACAATCATAGAAATAAGCCCTTCGGTAGAGAAAACAGGAGGCTATACCCCGGATGAATTACAGGGTGAGCCTGTTGATAAACTATATTTCGATGCTACCGAACTATCCTCAATAAACCGGATTCTTTTTAAAAACGGAATGGTTGAGGATAGAGATATCAAACTGTTGAAAAAGGATAAATCGGTGATATTTGCATCGTTAAATGCAAAGTTGCTTAGAAGTGAAACCGGAAAGCCTGTTGGTGTAGAGGGAGTCATCAGAGATATTACCGAAAGGATAAAGGCAGAAGATGATTTCAGGAAAAGTGAGGAGAAAATGCGAACGCTTGCCGATTTTACCTATAACTGGGAATATTGGTTAGGCCCTGACGGAGAGATGGTTTATATGTCGCCTTCTTCGGAACGAATTACCGGATACAGTGCCGATGAATTTATTAAAAACCCCGATTTACTGGTGGAGATAACTCATCCGGATGATACAGGGTCATTTAAAAATCATCTCATTAAGGAAAAAGAACTGGATAGGGTACTTGAATTTGATTACAGAATAGTTACACGGCAGAATAAGGTTAAGTGGATAAATCATATTTGTCAGAAAGTGTATGGAGATGACGGAAGATATCTCGGACGCAGGGCAAGTAACAAGGATATTACAGACAGAAAAATTGCCGAAGAAGAATTGCGTAACAGCGAAGAGCGGTTCAAAGCACTTTTTTATGAGGCACCGGATGCTATCGTTGTCCAGAACTACAAGGGGATAATTATTGATGCTAACCCTGCCGCTTACAAACTTTACGGTGTTGAAAAAGACAAGTTTATCGGGGAATCAATTTTTGAGTTTGTGCCAAAGGAAAACAGAGAGGAGTTCAAGGTTGATTTTTCGTTGTGGACTGAAGGAAAGCCGGAAAGTAAACGGTGTTTAATTGTTTCATCCGGCGGAGAATCAATTCCTGTTGAAATCCACTCCAGCAAAATACAATATTCGGGTAAAGAAGCTTTGATGTTTAATATTAGAGACATCACCGCAATTGTTGAATCGGAAAAGAGATTAAAGGAAGCCAAAGAAAAGGCGGAACAAGCCGATATGCTTAAGTCAATGTTCCTGGCTAATATGTCGCACGAAATACGTACTCCGATGAATGCCATAATCGGGTTCTCGGAAATATTGTCCGATGAGGAATTGTCGAAGGAAGAAAGAGAGGAGTTTATCAGGTATATTACCCAGGGTAGTAATACTTTGATGAATCTTATTGAAGATATTATTGATATAACGAAAATAGAAGCAGGTAAAATTAAGATAAATCTTACGGAGTGTAATGTTAGTGATTTGATGGACGAGCTTTATGCTACCTTCCTGAAGATAAAGAATAAAAACGGGAAAAAATCTCTTGAATTAAGACTTAATAAGCCTGTTACAAATAAGGGTTTTACTATCTCCACTGATCCAAGCAGGATAAGACAAGTGTTATCCAACCTGCTCGGCAATGCACTTAAATTTACTGATGAGGGATTCATTGAGCTCGGTTTTAATCTTGAAGAAGAAAACCAGATCGAATTTTATGTTAAGGATACCGGAATTGGTATTCCAAAGCAAAAACAGAAACTGATTTTTGAAAGATTTGGTCAGGTTGAAGAAGCGCAGAATAAAGAACGGAAAGGAACCGGTCTCGGACTTGCCATTTCGAAAAAACTTGCCGAGTTGCTTGGCGGCGATCTTACGGTAGAGTCGGAGGAAGGTGTGGGTTCCACTTTTAAGTTGAAACTTCCCGTTACTCTTGCTGCTGGAAAAGTTGTGGAGAAAAAAGTTGAGGAGAAAACACCTGAGATCAACTGGGATAATAAGGTTATTCTTATTGCCGAGGATTCGGTGTTGAATTATACATATCTTGAAGCAATACTGCAACGAACAAATGTAAAGCTGATATGGGCAAAAGATGGTAAAGAGGCTGTTGAAATATGTCAGAAAAATGAAGATATTGATATTGTTTTGATGGATATTAAAATGCCTGTGCTTGACGGACTTAATGCCATAAAAGAGATTAAAAAATTCCGTAAAGACCTTCCCATTATTGTACAAACCGCTTATGCAATGCCCGAAGACAGAGAGCGTAGCTTTGCTGCGGGCAGCGATGATTATCTTACCAAACCGCTTAATGCAAACGAACTGTTTAAAACAATCGGCAAATTTATGAATTAGGATTTTTCATTTCTTTTTGAATGCAATCTGCCTTGAATCGGCTTCTACCACATTTTCAATAAAATCCTTAAAATCCCGATATCCGTCCAGTGCCACATAATCGTTTTTAATAATGAATTTCTGAGTTAAATGAAGTACATTACCTTCCTTTATAAACTCTTTGGAATAATCGGCATACCGGCAACTGAAGTTTGAATTTTCCGGTATCTCCGCCAATTGCATACCCTCGGGTATTTCAATATCAACGGTCTCCATATTCTTTTCAAATCCAAAATACATTCCTATTTCTATGGGGTATTTTCGGTCTTCGGTATTTAAAAAATCCGCCGACTCCTGAATATACTCGAGAGGTAACTTAAGAAGATACAGATCGCTGATCTTTGAAAAGACATTATCAACTTTATATGAAAAAGAGTAAGTGAGAGTATCGGAATTATCCATCAGACTTTCATTAAAATCAACGGAAATCAGTTTTACTCTCGGATAATTCAGACTTATGGATTGTTGAATATCTTTATTCCTTTTTTCGTTACCCTCGTCACGGTAACCACTTCTCATCATTGCCGCATCATATCCTGTTTTCAGATTTTTCTTTTTAACAATCATACTGTTGCCTTCAAATTTAACGGTTCCTATGCGCCGAATAATATTTTTTGCCCGCGTCGGAGGGTCAAGAAGGAAGGGTTTATAATCTTTATCCCCGTCACCCGCTTCGAGTGCAAAAGAGTTTTTAAGGTAATAGCTGAAAGTGGAAAATGGTTGATAATCGGCTGTCAGTTCAATATAATAATCTTTTCCGTTCAATGTGGCTTTTGCAATGGCATGATTAAACTCAATCATAGGTACGGAAATCTCATTTTCGCCGTTATCCCTTGTGTTTATTAAAACAAGACTTCCGTCAATACCGACTTCGCGGCAGAGTGCAACAAAAAGGGTGGATACATCCTTGCAATCACCGATTTTCTTATTTATAACTGCCGAAGCCTTTTGCGGTATTATGCCGTTTTGCAAAAACGGAACGGAAATATACCTGATATTGGTTACAATATAGTTGTAAATGATCTTTGCCTTTTCATAATCGGAGATATCCCGTTTGTCCTTGAAAAGTCCGGTTGCAACTTCTTTAACTTCAAAATCGGGATTGCTTTTGTTTCTGTAAACGTCATAGTACCAGTTAGATATATCATTCCAGGAATCATAGTTAGAATAATATAAGATTTCACCGAAATCCTCAAGCGACGGCATAAACGATTCGTATCTTATTGCCTCCATATTTTTCTCCGACCACGTGTATAAAGTGAAGTCGTCTTTTTCTTCAATAACAGGTTCCAGAGAAGAGTTCTTTACCTTATAATTGAATTTGCGACCATTTTCTACAAGCAGACTATATTTTGACATAACATAGGGATAAAATCCTTGAAAATAATGCTTACCCCAAAAACGGTTTATAACCGTGCTGCCGTTATAATATTCCGTTTTATATATTACAAGAATGGCATCACCTGCTTCAAGAGACTCAAAAACAACATGATCATTATTTATCGTGGCTTTAAGTTTGTTACCGTTACTTTTCAATACTTCCGCCTTATCAATTCTCACCCTTTCATTATTGGAAACGGAAAAAACATACTCTTTCCAGTCGTCAATGCCCGTAGCATCGAAAACCTTTACCATAAAATATGTTTTCTCCTCATTTCCGCCGCCCGAATAAACAACCGACTGTGTTTCGTCAAGCAAGACAAGGCTGTTATCTTCGGGATAATCGGAATCTGAGGGGGAGTTTTTATAAATTTCATAGACGTCGGGTTTGTCGAAATAGTCAAAAATATCGGGTTTGTCTTCAAGACGTCTTATGTTTTTTCGTGAGTCGTAATCGTTGGGATTATATGCAACACTTTTTTTGTAATATTCGATTGCTTTTTCATTTTCATTAATTTGTTCGTAGGAATTGGCAATATTTTTATAATAATCACCTACAAAAGGCGCTATTTCCGAAGCTTGTTTGAAGTAGTTTATCGCTTTAATATAACTTCCTGTTTTGGAGTAGTGATCACCCATTAACTTTAAATATCCCACAGCCGTCGGATTATGTTCCAATACTTTATCAAAATATGATTGGGCTTTGGGAGGATTACGATTTTCAAAGTAATAATTAACCAATGCCATTAAAACATCATCATTATACCTTTTTTTTAAATATTTTTTTAATACGGCTTCAGGAGTACTTGTTCTCTTTAAAGCCTTATCAATGTTAAATTTCAATATAACAAATTGTGAATTTTCCGGGAAATTTTCATAACCTTTATAAACAAGTTTAATAACATCTTCATACTGTTCCTCTTTCAAACCTATTGATATCATTTTTCCATACCAAAAGCTATCTTCCCCTCTAACTTTTTTGTATTGCTCAAGTATCTCTTTTGCTTTATCAATATCATCCTCGTCCATAGCATCATTGAACAGTAAAATGAGGGACGCAGGATTATCGGGGTCAACCTTTTTCATCTTGTCAAGAGCAAGATAATACTCGGTTGAGTTGTCTTCTCTCAAATAAACTTCCGTAAGTTTTGAAATGATATAAGAGCAGTCCGGAGATTTGTCAAGTGCTTTTGTAAGGATTTTACGTGCTTCATATTTCTTGTCGTTTCGCAAATATGTTTCTGCAAGCATTAACTGATATACAAGTTTGTCGGGATGCTGCTCCATCATTTTTTTAAAATATTCTTCTGCAAATAACGGATACGATGTACTTTGAAAATCCTGCTCTTGCGGATATTGATTGAATTGTGTGCCGAATGTCAAGCCGTCAATATTTTTACCCGATTCATCCGTAACCCGCATCAGAAAATTGGAATTTGTAATCTCGCTTGTGCCTACCTGAATCAGTATTCTGTTAAATCCTTTATAAAGTTTTGCACTGAAAGAGTATGTGTCAATACCGTTATTTCTTTCTTTGGGTTCGCTGAACATCAGTTTGTCATTGCACCAGAGCTTGAGTGAGCCGGATGTTCCTATTCTTATTATTACCTCCTGATCTACAGGGCTTTCACAAAAAGTCTGTGCAAAAATGATGGAATTATCGGTATAGAAATGATGAGGAAAACGGATCCAGCGCCCGGGAAGGGTTTTGTTAATATCAATCCAGTGAATATCCGCTCCGTATTTATTTTTGAAAGTATTATCAGGCTTTGCCTGATGAATGGGCGGAAAATCCTTATCTAAACCCGACCCGGAAATATTTTCAAACTCTCCGACGGCCTGCCACTGCATTATTGCTCCCACATTCAGGAAAAAATCATTGCCTTTGGAAAAATTATTTGTAGCCTCATAATGCTTCCCGAGGACAAAATTTGCAGATACCCGCATGGTTTCATTTATCGAAGTGGAATTTGCAATGTCATTAAAAAATTCAACCTGTTCTTTACCTTTTGCAGCTCCGTATTTTCCGTTAATACTTTCGGTGTACCACAAAGCAAAAAGGTATGAGGAAGGTTCTTTTTCAGCTTTATAAAACCTTTGAAAATAGGAAAAGGCATCCTCCGGTTTTTCATCTACACTTGCCATAAGCGACATAGCAAGGTTTGCCTCAGCCACAACCGACGGGTTATCTTCATTTGCCGCTAAAGTAAAATATTCACGGGCTTTTATGTAGTCATTTGTTTTGAAAAATTCCCAACCTTTACTCAGATTGGATTCATCCGCCAACAATGACGTGGAGAAAAATGAAATAAAAACAAAAAGGATTAGAATCTGCAACTTTTTCATATAATGTAGTGTCTTTGGTATAAATATTTTACAAATTAATGAAAAAAATTTTTACAGACAAAATTTATTATTCTCTTTATTTCCATTTTTATAATAAATCCTATGAAAAAGCAATTTATTATTCTGATTTCCGCAATATTTTCAGCTCTTTTCTTTTTACTTTATCCGTTTAATTCGGGAAATGAATCTCATAAAAAAGATCAATCTCCCAACGATTGGTTTTTCCGTCAAAGGGCATTTCCCACCGGGCAAATCCCTCACGATGTATATTTGAAAGCTTTGAAGCAAAGTTTGGAGATGAAAAAGCAGTCTGCAACCAAAGAAGATAAACTATGGGAATTTGCAGGCCCCACAAATATCGGAGGCCGCATTTCCGATGTTGAGATGTATCCCGATGATATGCAGACCATTTTTGTTGGAGCGGCTTCCGGTGGAGTTTTTAAATCGGAAGATGCCGGAAACACCTGGACTCCGGTTTTCGATGATGCTCTTAGCCTTTCGATTGGTGATATTGCCATAGCTCCTTCAAATAAAGAGATAATGTATGTCGGGACGGGAGAAGCCAATGCCGGCGGTGGCTCTCTTGCTTATGACGGTGTCGGCATTTACAAATCAATTGACGGAGGAGATAACTGGGAGTATGCAGGTTTGCCGGAAAGCGGTAGTATCGGTAGGATCGTTGTCAATGCAAATAATCCTGATATTGTGTATGTTGCGACAATGGGTAGTCTGTTTGGTAATTCTCCCGACCGTGGCGTTTACAGATCGCAAAACGGCGGCGATACCTGGGAAAAGGTATTGTTCGTTTCGGATTCCACAGGTGCCATTGACCTTGCCGTAAATCCCAATAATCCGGATATCGTTTATGCCGCAATGTGGGAGCGTATCCGTCGTCCCGACAGAAGAAGCTACGGCGGCCCAACCTGCGGAATATATAAAACCGAAAACGGAGGCGACACCTGGACAGAACTTTCTGGAGGACTGCCAATGTCAAACAACGGTCGCATAGGAATTGATATATCAAAATCCAATCCTGATATTCTTTATGCTATTTATGCCGACAAAACAGGTTACTTCAAAGGTATCTACAAAACTCAAAACGGAGGAGATTCGTGGATACAGGCCGACGACGGCAGTATTCAATATCAGTCTTATGGCTGGTGGTTCGGAAGGATAAAAGTTGATCCTGTAAACCCAGATATTGCTTATGCCATTGCATTTACACTCTATAAAACATCCAACGGAGGAATAAGTTGGAACGATGTTTCGGGTTATAACGTTCATGTTGACCAGCACGAACTTTATATTCATCCCGAAAATAACAATTTACTTGTTCTTGGTAATGACGGCGGACTTTATATTTCACAAAACGGTGGTAACTCGTGGACAAAGAAAAACACACTGCCCATAACACAGTTCTATACCGGTGAGATTGATAATCAATATCCTCAGCGACTTTACGGCGGGGCACAGGATAACGGAACAAACAGAACGATGACCGGAAACTGGGGCGACTGGGAATCAATATATGGTGGCGACGGCTTTTATGTATTGGTTGACCCCGAAGATAACAACTATGTGTATGCCGAATCGCAGTACGGAGGTTTGGGACGTTCTACAAACGGCGGCAGCTCTTTTACCGGAGCAACAAACGGTATCAGCTATTCCGACCGTAACAACTGGAATACACCCGTGGTTTTTGATCCTTCAAACCCGCAAATTCTCTATTTCGGTACGCAAAAAGTTTACAAATCAACGAACAGGGCAGTTTCCTGGACCGCAATCAGCAATGACCTTTCCAACGGTTCAGGCGGCGGAAACCTGACCTTCGGAACCGTAACAACAATTGCCGTTTCTCCGCTTAATCCCGAAATAGTTTATGCCGGTACCGACGATGGAAATGTTTGGGTTAAAAACGGTAATGAGTGGACAAAAATCTCGGACGAACTTCCTGTCCGATGGGTCACAAGGGTTGCCGCCGACCCTCATTCCGAACAAACAGCTTATGTCACGCTGTCAGGATACAGGTATAACGAATATTTGCCTCACGTTTTCAGGACAACAGACCTGGGTGAAAACTGGACGGATATTTCGGGGAATCTGCCGGAAGTTCCTGTAAATGATATTATTATAGATCCGGAATATGATTCGGTGTTGTATATTGCAACCGATGCCGGAGCTTTTTACACAAGGAATCTCGGGGCAACCTGGAACATTATGGGGACAAACCTGCCCAATGTTGTTATTTGTGATTTTACTCTTCACAATGACACTCGAAAACTGGTTGCCGCAACTTTCGGGCGTTCGATGTACAGTTATGACTTGAATCAGGATACGATTTATACTTCCGTGAAACCGGAAATTTCTGATGTGAATATTGGTGAAGTAAGCATTTATCCGAATCCTTTCAAGGAATTTGTAAATATTTCCTTTGAGTGTGGAAAAAATGTTGCAGGTAAAGTGGAGATATTCGATATTGGAGGTAAAAAAATTGCAACCATCTTTGAGGGAAATATAAAGCAAGGATTAAATCAATTCAGATGGAGACCGGTAAATTCAATAGGAAGAATATTCTTTGTGAAGGTAATGGCGGGAAGGGAGACAATCAGCAGAAAAGTAATATTTGAATAATAGATAGAGACGCACGGCCGTGCGTCTCAACTTACCCTATGTCATAAACTGCTTAACAGGAGATAATTCCTGTTTAAAACCTTCTTTTTCACAAAAGGGGCAATATTCAAATTCTTCACTGAAAACGTATCCGCATCTTTCGCATTTATATTTACGCTCCGTATAGGGTATCATCTTACGGTGTCCGGAACTGAAATAGAAGGCAAGTCCGAGAACCGGTGTTAAAAAAAGGCTTCTCCAAAAAAGTTTGCGTGAGCCTATCTCACGATTTTTCCCGATTCTTGAAAAAAGAAAAACAATTACAATATATAGAACAATCAGTGCAATTAGTATCAGATTCTTCTCCTCCATTCTTTTTAGTAATTTTTACAAAAAAACAAAAGTAATATTTAATTTCTTAAATACAAATCTATTTTATCAACCGATATAAAAAATATCGGATGCAATTGCATCGGCAAAAAGTTTCCCCTTTTTTGTCAGCCTGTAAATGCCATTATTGCAAATTACATTTTTTGCATTGATATGCTTCCGTATCTCTTTAATATAGTGGCTTGTAATATTCTTTCCAAAAGTATCTTCAATATATTTTATATCTGTTCCCCATACTGTCCGCAAAGATGTCATTACATATTCATTGTATTTTTGTTCCAAGGTGAGAATTTCCTGTTCCACAATTTTTCCACCTTTTTTCATTCCCTCAATGTATTTGTTCAGGTTGGCAATATTCCATCGTCTGCTATTTCCGTCGAACGAATGTGCCGACGGACCGAGACCAAGATATTTTTTCCCCTGCCAGTAACTTGTGTTATGCTTTGAATAAAAACCTTCTTTTGCAAAGTTTGAGATTTCATAATGGATATAGTTTTCATTTTTCATAGCATCCATAAGGATTTTAAAATGACGAACTGCTTTTTCTTCATCAACATTTTCCATTTTACCCTTTCTTATCAAAACATCAAGGGCTGTTTGCGGCTCTACCGTTAAAGCATAAGATGAAAGATGAGGGATTTGAAAATTCAGGAACTTTTCGATATTTTTTCCCCATTTGTCATCTGTTAAAGTCGGGATACCGTAAATCAGGTCAATAGTAACATTTTTATATCCGGCATCAAGGACGGATATTACCGATTTTTCAGCTTCGCTGCCGGAGTGAACGCGGTTGAGATAGTTAAGGTCGTCATCAAAAAAAGACTGGATTCCGATACTGAATCTGTTAACGGGTGTATGTAGTAATTCCTTGATTTTTTGCCTTGAGATATCATCGGGATTAGCTTCGATTGTAACTTCGGGAGATGATATTATCCTGTGATATTTTGAGAGCCTCTCAATAATTTTGTCTATTTCACCGGCATCTAATAATGAAGGCGTACCACCTCCGAAATAGACGGTTTCAATATGTTCGCCGGAAAGGTAATCCTTCTGTATTTCCATCTCTTTTAAAAGTGCGTCAACAAAAACATCTCTGTATTTGACAGATGCCAGTGAATAGAAATTGCAATAGTTGCATTTCTGTTTGCAAAACGGTATGTGAATGTATATTCCTGCCATTTTAATTTTTATGATATAGAATCAGGCTTCGACTTTGCTCAGCCTGACAGTCTCGACACTCTGAACGAAGTCAAAGAGCGATCTTACCTCCTCTTCAATTTCCAAATCCAAAATCCCATTATCAACAACAAAATAATCAAAAGCGGGAATACAATTCTTGTCATTGCAGCCCATTTAATATCATCATTCAGAAGTTTCATATGTTCGTGGTCGCTGTGCGGTATCATTCCGAGCATTTCACCGGCAGCGGCAATGGCTTTGGTGAACAGGGTTCCGTTTGGAACATCCTGATGGCAGGAGATACAAACTCCGGCACGTTCCATTTTTTCGCGTGTATGTTGCGAAAGCGGTCCGGAAAGAGGCCAGTGATGTCCAACGGTTTGAAGTTGCTTTCCGTCGCGCGTAACCACCTGCGACAAGTCCATGGGCAGGTCTTCTATTTTAGGTATTTGCGGACGGGAATGTTTACTCAAATTATTCCCTTTTGCATCTTTCAAGTCCTCGTATCTGTCCTTTGTGTAACCGGTCATATATCTTCCGTCGCCGACACCGTAACCGAGAGCTTTCGGGTTTGTGTGGCACGAGGCACATTCTCTTGCCTCGGCGCTAATGGTATGAGGTTGTGCCGGAGTCATATCAATGCCGCGCTGACCTTTTTCTCCGCCACCTTCCATTCCGGGGGGTGTACGCCATATCTTATTTGAAACCAGTGTTTTGCCGTCATTGTCAATAACTGTGGTTATCTGTTGACAACCGGGGATTATGGGTGTTACCCTGCCTTCTCCGTTAACGCCGAGTACGGGATCTTCCCACCTGACATAGGTGCGGCCTTCCCTTGATTTTCCCGGAATCATTTCTTTTTCCGTTTTATTTTGCGATTCCGCCGTTTCGCCGTTGGCGTGGTGTGCTTTTCCTGCCTTAATCCAGTCAAGGGTGCTTTTATTATCGGAGAAGTCAACCTGAACGTGGCAACCGTAGCATTGCGGAGCCCAGGTTGCATGGCAGGCATAGCACTCCATCTTTTCAATATGCTCACCGATTTTAACCATTGCCGTAACAGCTTTTTCAGGATGTTTCCACGAATTATTTTCATTCAGTTTTTTAAGGGTCGGTGCTTCAAAATCCAATCCGTTAGCAGAATGAACAATAACGTCATTACCTTCGCGGACGACATTTCCGAGAGGATTGCCTCTTGCCGAAAGCAGATAACCGTCTTCAGGATCGTAAATTGTCGAAAAATCCTTTTGCACATCAAGCAATTTGTCCGTCACACCTCTCGGAGTGTTACCTGTTTCCATGCCGAATTCATCCTGAAATCCCAAAGGTAGCTCCCAGGGATATTTTTCCGGTGTGCCGTGGCAATCGGCACATTCTATCTCGACGGCTCCAAGTGTTGTTCCGTCAATATTTCCGTTGCCGTGCATCGAAATTGTTGTGTGGCAATCCTGACAAAGCAAATTGCCTTCGGGATTGCCATCACGGCTTTTTATCTGATGATGGACATCATCTTTGATATACTGATACCTTTTTCCGTGCAATTTCGGTTCACTACTTCCGTTGTCATTCCAGGGAGTGTCGTAAGCTGATTCTATCATTCCGAGATAGGAAACTCCAATACGCTTTCCGCGATTATGACAGGTTGTACACTGCTCCGAAGGAATACCGGAATATGTCTTTCCGTTGACCTTAACCTTTGCTTTTCGCGATGACTGAATCGAATGAACAAGAAGATGACCGCGTTGGTTTTTCGGGATAGTAGGGTCATTTCCTTCGTAAAAACCTTCGTCGGTATAAGGAATATGACAGGCCGCACAACCCATTCCGCGATAATCACCCCGTCGTTGCTTACCTCTGACACCAACGTGGCAACGAAGACATTCGCCTCTGAGATAAGTAAAAATAGCTTGCTCGGGATGTTCCGTGAGCGAAGAAGTATCTGTTGAGGGCACCTCCGCCAGTTTTTCGGGAAAGACCTGTGGATATTTCTTCATAAGCTTGTGCATATAATCTTTGTATTGCGTTGTTCCCCATTTGGGTATGGGGCCGTCAGGGTCGTCAATATCGTAATTTCCCCATTTGACTTCATATCCTTCCAAAGCACCCCAGCCCCAGGTGGCACCCTGAATTTTTCCCGCTTCGGTCTGCATAAGATTTCTGTGCAGATTATAAACGTGGTCTTCGTGGCATTTTCCGCAAGTGCGGTCATTGGTCCACATCGAACCGGGATGAACGATCATATCTTTGTGAGCAATATCTTTGTTCTTTTCTTCCGCCGGATTACCGTAATGGCATACAACACAGCCGTTGGGGTCACCTTCTTTCCTGCCCTCTTTATATATTGCCTGCATCATTTTCGACTCATGCTGCCTTATGGGTTCAATACCTTCATGACAAGCAAGACATCCTTTACCCTCCACAGGAAAAGATTGTTGAACTTTTGATTTAACAGCAGTGGTAGTTTGTGTACTTTTGTCTTCCTGCTGTGGTGCCATTTCAAATGCCAGAATTATTACAGGAAGAAGCATGAATAACATTATTTTTACCTTTGTAAAATTTTTCATCAGAATTTCATTAAATTTGGACAATAAAAGTAGTAATAAATAGTGATAGCGACATATGTTTTTTATTTTACTGCTCTTTTTTACGCCGTTTGATAAATTTATTTGCTTGGTGAAAGACGTTAAATAGCTGTATGACAAAGTACTTAAAGGCAATTGACGATAGAAGACTGTTTAAAAAAGTTAAGAAGGGCGATGTAAAATCCCTGGAAATACTTTTTGAACGGTATTATAATCCTCTTGCCAATTTTGCCTTCTTGTTTTTAAAGGATGAAGAAACTTCAAAGGGAATTATATCGGAGCTTTTCATCAGTATTTGGGAGAAGCGTGAAAGTATTGTCATCCGCGATAGTCTGAAATCATATTTATATAAAAGCGTTAGAAATGCAGTTATCTCTTTGAAAAGAAAGGAAAAATGGACTGCAGTGAGTTTTGAAGAAATAGAAATAAATAAGATTGAGACAATTACACCCGAGACCCTTCTGCTAAATAAAGAATTTGATGAAAAGGTTGAAAACCTGCTTCTTGATTTACCGAAGAAAGCGGGATTGGTTTTTCGTATGAAAAAAATTGACGGGTTAAGATATAAGGAAATTGCCACTATACTTGATATTTCGGAGAAAACAGTTGAAAATCATATTGGTAATGCCGTAAAAAGATTAAAGAGTATTCTTGAAGAGCACCCTGAATTGTGGGACTATTTTCAGAACAAATGACCCAATGATATGATTACTGAGGCACTTTAGAAACTTTCCCCATATTTTCAACGGAAATATCATTTTTATCGGGATTGTTAACCTGCGTATTGAGATTGAAATCCGCATTAAAATATCCTCTTTTACCTGCTTTTTGTGACCAAATCTGAATGTCGGAAGAATTAATTGTATCGTTACCATTGCAGTTTCCACCATACATACCCCATCTGTTTGTTGCAAGCTGTTTTTGACCGTCGGTTCCGAAAGCCTGGCTGTTTGAAGTTGTAAAATTGTAGGAATAAACTCCGTCGGACAATACAAGAGCACTTGCCGACATTATCCCGAGGTGGTTTCTGTGTCTTATAACGACAAAAAGGGAGTCGGAAAAGGAATTGTCAAATGTAAGAAATGACGAACCGTCCAAGTCAACAATGGAGCCGTCGTTTAAAAGAAAAGCAGCTTTTTGTGCAATTGTTGTTGCCGACGTAGCTGACGAAGGGCTGCTTGCGTCTCTAAGTTCCGTAAGAACCCAGTCAACAACGCCGTTGGGAACGGAATCAACATATTCGGTTCCCTGATAATTCCAGGGAGGTGTGTTAAACGGTTGTTGTAATGGGATAACACCGGCTTCGGACAAGGTTGTATCCATATCACTTCCATTGAAAGCACCTTCAAGGAAAGCTGTTATGTTAAGATGTAATCGTAATTTTATTGCCATCGGAGAGCTTGTGTCTCCCACTGCAAAAGCCGAAAGTTCCGTAATTCCCGAACGGGAAATAAAATAGGGATTATTACCTTCCGCCGCCACTTCCGTCTGAGGATTCCAGCTTCCCAAATGAAAATGACCGATGCCGGAATGAACTCTGTCGAAATTAATACCTTCGTTATTTTCATTCCAATATGTTGTTACAGTGAGGTTTGACCCTCCGGGAATTTGTTCCGTGATATCCCAGGTATTGTTTACACAGTGGTCTATCTCCGAAACGGTTGTTCCCGAAAGACCTTCATCCAAAACGTCGTTAAAAACTCTCACTCCGAAATAGTCGGAAAGTCCCGAATTTTTTAAAATTATCGGTGTGAAAGAAGTTTGAGTCCCAATAGGAAATTCGACATTTGCGGTGTCAACTTCCATAAAGAGTCTGCCGCTGTTTCCCGCATTGACATAACCGGATTCCGAACTTCCCGAAATTACCGCTCCCTGCTCCAAAAACAGATTGTTAGTGTCAAGGGATAGCAAGCCGGACGAAAATATCAATTTATTGGAGATGGAAATACCGTTTGTGAGTAATACATCATTTTGGATTTTCAATTTGTTGAAGAGGGTACTATTCGTTCCGCCGATTATCTGTTCCGTTTGGCCGTCGAAGATAACAAAACCGGCGGTGTCGGTAAGGATATTACCTGAAACGCCGTTATTATACCAGTTGTCGAGAATAGTAATGTTTCCCGAGTTAAGAAATTGTCCGTTTGAAAGGTTTATAAGCTCCGAATTGAGTGTTAAATCAGAGCCGTTGGAGATGATGACTTTAGCACCGTTATTGACAAAAAACTGGGCAAAGACGATTTCCGGAGCCGAAAAAAGAAGAATCAACGGCAGCAGAAGACAAAAACCTATATGTTTATAATTACTCTTCATTTTTGGAATTATCGTTAATTGTTTTTTCCGTATGACCGGGCAAAAGGCCGTTATGATAAGGTATTGTATCGAAATCCGGTTTTTGTAAAAAATTACCGGGAGCGGCTATGTTTTCGGAAGCAGCCGGGCCGATTTTTACCGCCCCGACAGTACGTCGAATTTTAACGCCGTTTGTTGCACCGCTATAAGAAATTGATTCGTGATAGACTCCACCTGACCCGTGGTTGGAGCCCGCAACCAAAATAAGTTCCAGTCCGGGACCGTGTCCTGCATTAGCCTTGTTTAAAGCGGTTTGCAGCGAAACACAAGGTTTTACGGAAGTCCCGACCGTAGAGTTAAGGTGATGTCCCTCATCAACATAGATTGATTGTGTTTGCCAATAGTGGTTCATTGCCGCTTCCGTGTCGTCGGCTTCAAAACTGGTTCCTTTATTACCCTGGTTTGGCGGATTACAACCACCGTGAGTATGGATACCAATAGCTGTTGAATATACCCCGCTAACGCCGCTGCTCATAATAGCACTTCCCGAATTACCTCCTTCGGTATCAACAAGATATTCCCAATAGACATCATTTGAACCGTTAAAATATTCACCGAGATTATCGCCGATATCATATTGCAATGTCTGGCTGTCGGAATTATAATAACCGGTGCATCCCGAAGGAGTATGGTCGGTTCCGAAGCCCCGTATTTGAATATTTGCCGGATTGAGATTTCTTGACAAATGATAGTATGCACGTTGTGCTTCGGCAGGAGTGAGATTGGTATTTGAGTTTGTTCCGCAATTAAAAATTCCCCAATCATCTCCGGTACCGCCTTCCTGCCACACTCTGCTTGAATAGATTATCGGATATTGGTCTTCAACGGCACAAGGGACAAGAGTTCCGTCACAAAGGGATTGCGGAACATTGAACTGGATGACCTGCAAATCGTAACTTGAAACATTTACACAATGACCTGCGGTAAGGTAAAAACCACCTGCCGTGATAAACCCCGTACAGCCTATAGGTAAAATTCTTCCGTCAACGTAAGGATAAGAACTGCTGACACGATTATCGGCTCCGCAAAGGTCAACCGGAGGCTGTTCGCCATAAAAGTCACCGATAGTCATCTCACTGATTTTCAGTGTTATTCCTTTGTCTCCGGGTGCCACAAACAGAAAAACATCAGCACCTTCGCCTTTAAAGAATGCGGTTTGGTTTTTCCAGACTGAAACTGACGAAGCATTAAAATATTGAATGTCGCCGTCCTGTTGTGAAACTATTTTAATATAACTGTTATTACTAAGATTCACATCTTCAAACCTTAATCTTATCCAGGGTGCCGATTCTTTGGTGCTGACGGATTTTTTGAAAACCAAATAGTCTTTTTCGGGATATTTGACAGTATGAGCCGGAGTAGGATGATAATGAAAAAATTGGCTGTACTCAACCATTTGTGATGTCAACTCTTTCCCGTCGTGTGTCCCGAAGTCAACGGCAAGTTGCTTTCGGTGGAATGGCAATTCAGCCGTTTGTGAAAATGTTCGTCCCACAACAACGAGTAAAACAAGTGATATTACAGCTATTTGCCTTTTCATTTCACAGGATATTTTTCGGATTTCAGTTCCCTGTTTTCTTCTTCAAGAGTTTTCACTCTTTTGTTAAGGTCAATAATATATAGACTGAGTTCCTCGACTTTTTCGAGAAGTTTTTTCTGAATATCACCCACTTCATATCCTCCGTTATCTTTTATTTCTTTTGCGGACGGTATTCCGGGGAGATGTTTGTTCTCGTTAATACTTTTTTCCATCTCCTCAATAGAAGGAAGTCCGTAATTTTTCTCAAAGACATAGTCGGGCCAGTAGTTGAAATCATCAATAAGTATCTCCTCACAAGCTATTTTCCCATTGACAGAAAGCCTGTATCCCGAGGCACCGGAAGATGAACCTATAACAACATTACCCGTAGGGTCAATGACAAGTCTGTCAACGTTGCCGTTTCTTAGCCTCAGCCTACCGGAGGATTTGTTAGTGATGTAGAGGTCGTCTCCAAAAGCTTGTATCCAAGCTTTCATAGAGCTGCCGTGATAAAAGGTCATCATCGGGTCGGAAGTGGATTCAAGTCTGAACAATTCAATACCTCCGGAAACGTGCAGGGGGGCGGACGGGTCATTTGTGCCGACACCTATTTTTCCCGAATTATAGTAAATATTTGAACCGTTTTGCTGCCAAAAATCATCGTTGGCACGTCCGAGTTTTTGCCACGAAATGCTGTCGAAATAGTAATATCCCGGATTATTGTCGGTTTGATAAATCAAGAGACCTTTGGCGGGAGAAACTGGACGCTGAGCAAATGTCATTCTCGGAACAAGAAAACCCAGCCCCGTTGCCTGAACGTCAAGCATAGCGGAGGAGTCGGGCAAAGCTCCATCCATATTAACAGCTACCTGCGAATAGCCTGATACGGTTGAGATTATAAACCCGAATATGATAATGACATTTTTTAAAAAAGATTTTCTTTTACAATGAACATCTAATGTTTTCATTTTTGAGTATTTTATTTTTCGTTTATCATTAATAGCAATTTGTTGAGGTCTTGTTGTAATATTGTTTTTGTTTCAGCGTCTTTTTCCGAGGCAACGGCACTTTTAAAATCGGGTATTGCATCAGTATATTCGGTTTCGACGAGGTAACCGGCAGCCTTTAGCCTCACATTTTTCGATTTACTCCTCAATAATCCTTTCGACCAACGTATGGAAGGTCTGGAACGTATTGAATAGAGGTTATCAATAGCACCGATAACAACCGAATCATCATCACTGAAAAGTTTCCAGAAGTTTTCCGACTCAAAAGATATTGTAGGAGGAAAGTAAAGGATTTCATGATTATTAATTTGCGGTCTGACAACCGTTTCAGGGTAAGAGATAAGTTCTTTGCCGGCAACATATCTTGCCATACGGGGAACTATCCAGCGCATTCCTGCGGTAGCTTCGGGATGACCGACGGAGACAAAAACTTTTCCCTTTCCGTACGTGGAGGTTAAAAAAGCAGGTTTACCGGGTGTCAATCCTTTCGGGTCTCCCTTGTGAGTTGCAATATCCGTTGTTATGGTTGCAAGAATATCCATACTTTCCGGCTCAAAAACATCATATATCGGGCCGTCATAATACTGAACAAAGGAAGTTGTCCGGTTTTCTAATTCGGGAAATATCTTAGCCCCTTTTTCCGACAGTTCAAATCCTATCAGTCCTCTTCCGCGGTTATAGTGGAAACGGTATGTGTGGGCTTTTATGATTTTTAAACTCGGATAACCGTCGGTCGTAGCAAAAAGATATCCACCTGCACAAATTCCCACAATTCCTTTTCCCGATTTTGCAAAATCCTGAACTTTTTGTGCAGCTGTCTGTCCCAAATTATTGAATTCTTTGCTGCCGCTTCCTCCCGGGAAAATCATAACGTCAAGGTTATCAAGAATTCCGTTTTGTATATCATAAGCCGTAACGGCTCTGCCCTTGATACCTTTATCAATCTTCAATGCCTCAAGGGTTTCGAGAATACATACCGCACTGGCACCGTTACCGTTAAAGACACCCACATTCAATAATTCTTTCGCTTTTTTTTCATTCTTTTGTTTCTCTTTGTTCACCTCTGTGCAACCGCCGGAAAACAATAGGACGGCAATTAAAAAAAGCAAAGTTGGAAAGTTGTAATATCCTTTTTTCATTTATTTATAATTTAATATTTCATTCCGCCGACTTACAAGTAAAAACCGGCATTTAACGGTTTTTATTTCTCAAATAAACTAAGAGCCTATGTTATACTTATCAAATGTTTGATACAACATTTCTATTTTTCTGTCAACCGCATCATAGTATTCTTTCATCTCTTTGGTGTTCATTCCGTTTTTTCGCCACTTATCCAAATATTTTTCACCCTCATAAAGAATCATATTCTCAAAGGGTTTGATTTTTTGCATAATACCTGTGTTATCGCCGTTGATTAGGGCGTTAATATTAATGTAATACTTTGCATGGGAACCGAGACGATATGAATAAACCTTTTTTTTCTGTTCAAGTGCATAATGGCAGAGGGGTGCATCTTTTAAGCTGTCGTCGTATTGCATTACTTGTGGCAGGATGCCGTCCTTATTCAACCACACGGGTATTGTAACGGTTGTAAGCGGAAACCCGAGCATTGTCCACATTGTAGTGAATGCGGGGTCTTCCCCGTTTTTTACTCCCTGTACTATACAAGATGACGAGCTACCGCTGCGCGGGATAAAATCCTTAAAAAAGACCATTTTTTCGGTATTCTCCGGTAAGTTGCCATATTCCGCAACAAGGTCGGTTCCCGTTAGCGAATGAGTAAGGTTTCGCGATATATCATCAACTATTGTTCTGTATGTCAAGCTATTGTTTGCAACGGCATCTCTAAAGACTTCATCGGCCGTAACATACCTGATATAACCGCCTCCCTTTCCCATTTCGCCTGTAAACGAGTAGTTTGTACGGATAAGGTAGCCGTAAGGAGCAACCGCAGGGTCATTGGCATCAATTTTAGCATACTTAAAATTACCCAATTCAAAATATGCGGCACCGCCCCGGGCATCAATAACTCCGAAATTGGCTTCCAGTCTGTAAGGCTTTTTGCGTTTGTCAAGAAATTTCTCAAAATCCGCAATTGTGGCACAATTTTGCAAAGCCTCTTTCATCAATCTGCCTTCGTAGCCTGTCTGAGTAATAGTGTCGTTATTCAGATTATAACTTGCGGAGTTCATAATGGCAAACCCTTCGCTGTTGTAACCTATCCATATACTTTTTCCCGAAGTGTCAATGGAGTTTACCAATCCGACACAGGAATACTTTCCGTCTTCGAAGATTACAATTCTGTTGTTAACGGCCCAGGTATCGCGGTGTTTCAGCAAAAGAGGGCGACCGTCTTTTGTGTATTTTCCTGAAATGACGGCAGTTGTACACGAAAACAACTTTGCCGAAGCCAGAATGAGAATTAATAAAAGAGCTTTTTTCATAGTTTAAAATTTATTTTTTTTCGGGGAACCAGCCTCCGTTTGAAGTGTTAATTCCATCTGCATTGGCAACGCCGCCGAAGGTATAAATACCCATTTCCATAACCATCAGTTCTTTTGCCGGAATCGGGAAATGGAGTAGTGTTCCGTACTGTAACATATCTCGCCGGCGCATATCAAAGAAAGCGATACCGAAGCCTGTTTGTATCAGCTCGATATCACGCTCATAGAAAATAGCCTTGAGTAAATCTTCTTTTGAGATAGTTTCTTCGAGGGGTGCTAATCCGCCTCTTTCCGTCCTTGAACCGTCATTAACGATTTGTACGGCTCCGGCGATGTCACCGAGTTCTGCAAGAGCTTCGGCTTTAATAAGGTCGTTTTCGGCCAAAATAAAATCAGGTGAAGGGCCTGTGGTAGTAGTTATTGAAAGAGGGTATCTGACATATTCATAATTTGAATAATGGTAGTAACCTCTTTCCGGCTTCATATTGTTTTGTGCATTAAATGCAAAATCGGAATCAAGTCTTTTATCGTCAGATACTGCTTTTTCAGGATTATGTCCGTCATCCGGGAAACGCCATGGATAATTCGGATCCATAAGGTTTATTATTCTACAGTCAATTCTTGCCCAGCCGGGTCTTACGGTATAGTGACGGAACCAACTTCTCCAGGTTGATCCGTCCATATAAGGAGCAAGGTCTTGTTCAATACCATTTTCTGCATAATGCAGAACTCTGTTCCAGTCTGTTTGACTGTTTTGCTGTTTATTTCGCGGTGCATAAATAAGAAATCTTGCAGCAAAGGAGTTTGCAAGCTGAGCAATCTCATCATCAGTATATTGCGAACCGTTAATATAATTATCAGGGAGAGTGAAAGAGACTCCCGGTCTGTTACAAATTGCAATCGCCGAGTCGAGAGATACAATGGCCGCTTCGACCACATCCATATAAGGTGATAGGGGTGTGGTATTCGGATCGGAAAATTCTTTCATTATAAATGCTTTGTCATACACCAGTCCCAGATAACCAAGTGAAAATCCCTGAATCAAATAACTAATTGCCCTGACCTTTTGTGTTTCATCAACGTCGTCAATAACTATTTCCATACCACCCTCAATTTTTTCAAGTACTGAATTCATCATCACAAGATTACCATAAAGTTCTTTCCAATACTCCTCATAAATATGTGCATACGTGTACGACACAGAATTGTTAAACGGTTGCCGTGGTTCCATTGACAAATGATACATTCCGCTGTTAGCCCAGGAGCACGTGCCCTGGTCGGCGGCAACCCACATTGACATACGTGGAGAGATGCTGGAATTATTTGTCATAAACCAATTATAAAACCCGCTTAAAGCTATACTGTTAACATCTTCAGGGTTTTTTAATGCTCTTTCCTTATCAGGATCATTCAGATTTTTAACATCCAAATCTTTCGTACACGAACCGATTAGGATGGCAAATAATGTAAATGCTAAATAAAATATATATCTGTTTTTCATTTTTTATTGATTTAAAATGTTATTTGTAAGGAGCCTGAAAAAGTTCTGAAATTGGGATAACCGAAGTCATCAAAATAGTAGTTTGTCAGGTCACTTCCCGAAGCCACTTCCGGATCGTATCCTGTATATTTTGTTATTGTAAAAACATTTTGTGCCTGAATACCAAGCCGTATTGACTTGATAAGTCCTCGTGCAAACCAGGCCATTTGGTCTTTGTTGAATGTGTAATATAGTGAAATTTCCCTCAGTTTTAAAAATGAGCCGTCTTCAACAAAATAGGAATTAACTTCAGTATTCTTATAAAATGTACTGTAATAGTTTATTGATTTTTTCTCACTCTCGGGCTTTCCGAACTGGTCAAATTCAATTGCTCTTAAATCCCTGAAAGTATATTGACGTGTAAAGTTATAAACATCACCACCATTTTTCCAAGCAAGAAGGAAATATAACGTAAATCCCTTAAAATCAAATGTGTTGGATAACGAAAGGTTGAAATTCGGATTGCCGTTACCGATTTGAACTTTATCGGCAAGACCGTCATTGTCAATATCGAGGGCAACGGGTATTTCATCATTAGTGCCTTCGGTACCTTTAGGAATAACATAACCGTCGGAGTTTAACTGATAGTCATCAATGGTTTTTCCTGCCGGAAGTTGGTTGGCCATCTCATCCAGACTTTTTACCCATTTATACCCGTACATAACTGCAAAGGTCTCTCCTTCACGGAAATAAAATGCGTTTTTCGGTCCTGTGTTATATGGCGGGATAACCAGTTTAGTTATTGTTTGACGAATTCTGTCGAACATAAGATTAATGTTCCAGTTAATATTGTTATTTTTAATTATTGAAGAAGATAAAGTTGCCTCAAATGCCTGGGCATTAATATCTCCAACATTTGCCCATTGATTAGAGTATCCTGTGTTTGAAGGTACGGGAGCATTTCTGATTGCGCCTTTGGTATTTGAATTTGAATATACAAATTCAAAGGAAAAACGGTTCAGAAAATCCATATTCAACCCGACTTCAAATTCTCCTGTAATGGAAGGTTTAAGGTTTTTGTTACCCATTGTGCCGGGAACAACATAACTACCATTTCCCGACCAGGTTTCATACTGCCAGCTAAATCCCGGGCGCTGACCTGAAGTCCCGTATGCTGCTCTTACCTTTAATTCCTGTATGCCGGGTATTTCAATTCCTTGTGTAATTCTGTACGCTCCTGATATTCTGTAAAAGGGATGCCATCTTTCGTTTGCGCCAAAAAGAGAAGACCCATCCATACGATAAAGCATAGAGAGTAGATATTTGTTTTGGTAATCAAGATCAACAATGCCGATGTAGTTTATTGCTACTTTTTTCCCTTCATATGAACTCATGGAGCCTTTTGTCGGGTCAGTCCAGTCTAATTGAGGAACATCCGCAACACTGAATTCCCGGCCCGTGACCCAGAAATCATTATAGCTTTGATTCTCATACAGGTAGCTGAGTTTGAGTTTTCCTGTGAAATCGTTTATCTGTTTAATATAGTTTATTGTAGTCTGAAAGTTTTGATTAAACTCATAATATGACTCTTTATAAAGGCTTCCTTTAATGTAAGTAGGAGCATCATACAGATATCCTTTTGGTGTATAAGTATTCCATTGTTTGTTTCTGTATTCGTAGGAATATTTAACGTTTGCGGTCAATCCTTCATAAATATCCCATATTGCTCTTACATTACCGATAAAGCTCATTCTCTTGGAATTTCTTTCACGATATGCCAGCGGATAGAGAGGGTTTTGGGCTATGCTCCAGGGATCAGGATCTACAAGATAAGGTGTCCCGTTATCATTTGGTTGAGTAAGATCAACATCTGGCCCCATAAACAATAGATCGTTGAATGTTGCATTTGAACCGGGGTTATCCGAATTTGTTGTCAAAAACAGATTTGATGTGGAAATTTTTATCTTTTTCGAGACATTATGATCAAGATTCAAACGCAAGTTATTCCTTTTATAACCTTCTGTTTCAAAAAGTATTCCCTGCTGGCGGTTGTGTTCATACGACACCATAAAGCTAGAGGTTTTTGAAGCTCCTGAAAAAGAGATATATGATGTACTGTAGGCACCTTTTGTATAAAACAGGTCCTGATTATTATATATTTTAGCATATGGCTGATCGGCATAAGTTTTATCAGGGTCATTCAGGATTCTGTTTCCGCTAATGGGATACCCGTCGTCATTATACCAAATGCCGGCGTATCTTGTATAAGAATAGTCTTCCCAGTCATCGGCAAGTTTATACGGATGGTGTGTGCTAAGTTCAATTTGTTTTGCAAGCTTCTGAAATCCATATTCCTGTCTGAAAATTACAGATGTTTTATCTTTTCCCGAGGCTTTACCTCTTTTGGTTGTGATAACAATTACCCCGTTTCCTGCCTGAGAACCATACAGAGCCGATGCGGCAGCTCCTTTTACAACTTCATAAGATTCAATATCATCGGTATTGATATCAGCCAGATTTGTATAAAGAATTGTCCCGTCAAGAACGATCATGGGTTTCTGATTACCGGTTAGTGATGATGACCCGCGAATTCTTATTGCAGCACCGCTTCCGGGCAAACCGTTTGCTCTAATAACATCCATACCGGCTACCTTACCTTGTAAAGCGGTTGCTGCGGAAGAGGGAGGTGCTTTATCAATCTCGCTTGCATCAACTTTAGTAACACTTACGGTTAGGTTTTTTCTGGGTGTTGCACTTGCAACTCCTGAAATAACGACCTCTTCCAGTCCGAAAACATCTTCTTCGAGCTGAACATTTATTTCCGTTTTTCCGGCTATGGGAACCTCAACCTGCTTGTATCCCATAAACGAAAACACCAATGAAGCGGCATCTTCCGGAACGGTAATTTCATACTTGCCGTCAATATCTGTTGCAACTCCGATAGTTGTTCCTTTAACAAAAACATTGACACCCGGAAGAGTAGTTCCGTCGGTTTTTGATGTTACGGTTCCTTTAATTGTTTTTTCCCCACCCTCCTGACCTTTTTGCTTTACCGGTACCGGCTTTTTTTCAACCTCTTTTTCCTTGATTACGTAATAATCATCTCTTAATTTTTTAAATTGAAAATCAGTGCCGTCGGTGAGCTGATTCAATGCCTCTTCAGCATCTTTACTTTTAAGGATTTTTTTAGAATCCTTATTTATTTTATTAATTATTTTTTTGTCCTTCTTGGCTGCCTGAGCATCAATAGTTATTGAAATGTCGTATTTCGATTCTATCTTTTCAATAAACTTTTCAACTCCGGCAGTGCTGTTATCACCCTGTCCGTTGCTTATCGCTATCGAAGGAAACCCCAGGACACTTAGGAAAAACGTCAAGATTAATCCAAATCTTGAGAAAAGTAAAAGTCTGTTTTTCATATACAATAATTATTTAAGGTTAATTATTCCGTTTTCTTCTGTTATTTTTTTATCCGTTATATATGCAATAGCTTTAAGAATCAGATTAGGGTCGTCGGAGGGAGCAGATCCGAAAAGTTGTTTCTGCAGAGTCTTTCCGTCTTCAATATTAATATTCAAATCATACGAATCTGAAAGAAAATCAACGGCTTCACCAACAGTACAATACTTAAAATGAAGCTTTTCGTTTAACCAGGAAAAATAGAGATTTTTGTTAACTCTATTTTGTTTAACAAAGTTGCCGTTTAAAAAAATGATTTGTTCTCCACTTTGTGATAAAAAGAACGACTTGTCCGATTCTGCCGAGGAAATACGCACTTTACCCTCGTTCAAAACTACCTGTATCCTTTCGGAAATATCGGAGACAGTAAATTTTGTTCCGAGAACCGTAACTGTAATATCCTTTGCATGAACCCTGAAAGGATGAGCCGGATTTTTGGTTATTACAAAGTAAGCACGTCCAACAATGTTTACCTCTCTTTTAAAGCGATTTAACCAGTCGTTTTTGTAAGATATTCCGGAATGTTTATCCAATGTAATCACCGAGCCGTCCGGTAGTGTAACCTTCATTGTTTTTTCAGAATTATTGCTAAATAAATGTTCGTTTGTTAAATTATTATATAGAATAATTCCCGCACCGATTGAAAGTAAAATAATTATGGAAGCGGCAATTTTCATCCACATTCCGCCAATGCCGATTGCGGCCTTTTGTATATCGTGTTCCGTATCAGTATCAATTTTCTCAAATATCTCTTTCCTGATTTGCGAAATATCAAATTGGTTAACATCAAAGATATTGCTGTTATAAATCCGTTCAATCACGTTATACTCATCCCGATGACTCTTTTTCCAGGAATGTGCCAATTGCATTTCCTCCGCAGTTGCTTCTCCTGCAAGGGATTTGATTACAATATTAATTATTTTATCATCCATAACAATCGGGTTTTATTTTTTTATAACTTTTCGGGTTATTATATTGTTATCATATTTTACTTTTATCAGGTAAATACCTTTGTCCCAGTTGGTTGTATTTATCTCTTTAGTGCCGTTCAGGATTTCGGAATTAAAAATCAATTTACCGGAGATATCATAGATATACAAATTCGGTTTACCGGAAATAGTCCGGTTTGATTTAATTAAAATTTTACCTGAAAAGGGATTCGGAAGGGTTGTGAAATCTGCCGATACTTCCCAATCGTTGTTAGCGGTCAAAATATCCAATTGTACTTCATTCGACCAGGTTGAAGGATACCAGTAATCGTTAACTTTTGCCCTGACCCTGTAAGAATGAATATCTGCAGGATTGTTGACAACAATGAGTAATGCCGTGTCCTGATAGTCATTGGTAATTGTCTCCCAAGCTCCCGAGTTAATTTTTTGCTGCACCTCAAAGGCATTAACATCAATGGTATGTGTATATTGCCATTTTAAAGTGAACATATTGGTATCAATATGCATTTGAGCATCATTCAAATAAACATTGGGAATAAAATCAAGAACACCACCGAGTATTGTAGTATATCCGCCGGAATTGAAACCGTCCTGAATTGTAAACCAGCCGTTTCCGGAGCCCCACCAGCCCATATTGAGGTGATACCAGCGCGAGCCGTCGTCTTTTATCCAGAGCCCGTCGCAAACGATGGAATGGCCGCCACCGCTGTTATTTTCCACTGCAAGAATAACAGGGTTTGCCTCAATGATGTTTTTGTCGAGACGTTGCCAAAAGACGGAAGAGCTTTCCTGCTTGTAAAATGAATAAAACCTGAAGTAGTTGGAGCCCGTTGAAGGAATTTTGTTAACATTTGATGTGGAACCGTTATACTCAAAATTCATTTCAAGTGCCACTGCAGCATGGAAAGCAAGTTCTCCGGCAGCTTCTCTTTGGGGGTCGGTGGAAGCCTGATTATTGTATTTGTTTTTCATTAACCCCCATTTGTAGTATGTATTACCAAAGTCGGCACTATATGTTCCCGTTGAACTTCCAAGTCCGTCGTAGTATTCATGGTAACCCTCACCCACAGGAGGCCATTTGTAATAATGAAGAAGTGTTGAGAGCGAAATAGCCACACAACCTGCCGCATAGTGGTTCGGAGTATAATAATTCGTGACATTTATAAGTTGTCCCGTATTATTATGACAATTTACCTGTCCCCAAAGAGTATAAACATAGGGTCCGTAAATAATATCATCAACCGACTTTGCAGATTTTTTTCGGATTCCCGAATTAATAACCTGCTTCCGTGAGTTTGAAATATTATTAATGAGAGAGAAAACAGGATTATCTGCAATATTTGCCTCATCAGGAATATTTTCCGTCAATGAAAAGCCCAAAACCGGATTTGGAAATGCAAATGCGGAAACAATTACATAGCCCTGAGGTTTGAGATTAAAGACATAAGCAACCGGTTTGTTATCATTGGAGATCATATACCAGTTATCGCCGGAAACCGAATTATCGGTTTGTTTTTTAATATTTGCTTTTGATATGAAAACTGTGGCTGACGAGAAAGCCCTGTCAAAACCAATGTTCTGAGATAAGGTAGCAGTAATAGCAAATAGTATGAGTAAAGTAGTTAAAATAGTATGTTTTACATTGGTTGTCATAAATATAGTTTTTTTAAATATTTGTACGGTTTGCAGTGCCTCAGGCACTGCAAACCGTCACTTCATTTTATTTTGAAATTATCATTTTACGACTGACAGATTTGTCGTTAACTTTTAGAGAATAAGTATAGAGTCCATTTGCCAGATTTTCCGTATTTATTTTAATTATATGATTTCCATTTGTTTGTCTGCCTTGATTACTTGTATAAACCATTTTGCCGGTTATGTCGTAAATTGTAAGTTCAACATCAGCCGTTTCCATTAGTTTGTAAGTAATATTTGTAAAAGCGTTTGCCGGATTGGGTGAATTTTGCAGAAGTGTAAAGTCGGCCTTCTGAAATTCTTCAACTCCCTGAGCCTGTTCCTCAAAGAAGTCCAGAGCATCTGCAAAGAATGCATCTGTATTTTGACGTGTATCAATCCGGGCGGTTTCAACGGTCAGAGTGTATATTCTCCAGTTTCCCTGCACCATATAAACACCCGAATAGTAATCACTGTAAACATAACTTGCAGGTCCCATTTTATAGATTCCCTGAGCCTGATCTGTTATATCCAGTGCATCTGCAAACCATAATCCGTCGGCATAAAACCATTTGACGGGAGTGAAGGTGCATATGGGATTACCCGGAACAACATCAAGCTGTGGCAAGGGGTCTCCGTCAACGTGTGATTGTGCAACATAAGCACTTATCCCGAGTTTATCATACATAAACGACCCGGGTTCGAAGATGTCAAAAGCTCCTCCGTAAATATCAAAAATCCAGTCAAGTCCCTGCAGCCAAACCATTCCCCCTTCATCAAGATATTGCATTAAAGGAGCATTGAATTTAAGATTTTCATCTACTGCTCCGGGAAGCGTATCGCTGACATCCCAAAGATATAAGTTAACACCGTCATTACCTGTGTACCATATAACGAGGTCATAAGCCGATAAGGTCTCATAATCGGGGAAATCGCCTGTTGTAACAGTGTTATAGACATTATGAATATAGCCCAAATTCACAAGAGAAGTGTCAATTACTTTGTATCTGTCAACACCATTGGCGTTATCGTTTACCAGCAAAACCGTAAAACCTCCGCCCTGGTTTGAAATTTCAATTTGTACGGAATCAGCCACACCGGAACCGTCCACAGCACTTGCCACAACCCAAACAGTACCGTTACCGTTATCTGTGCCCGAAGCTTGCAAAAGACCGTTTTGATCAATTGATGCAAGTACGCCGTCACTTGAAACGGACCAGTAAACAAAAGGTATAGTGGCATCTTCGGGAAGTACTTCTGCGGAAAACTGCAAAGTGCCATAGTTTTCATCAATTGTTGTTGCTCCACCATCAGCGGAAACATTAATTTGTTCCACAAGCACTCCCGGAGTTGCAAATTGCTCGAAATATGTAAGAGCCTGCGAGAAAAACTCAACAGTATTTTCATGTGTGTCCAGTCTTGCCGTTTCAAAAGCACAGGAGAGTACTTTACCATCACCTTTCTCGTTATAAATAGCCGAAAAGTAATCGGAAAAATCATATCCCGAAGGTCCCATTCTATATACAGACTGACCTGTAGGTGAAGGCATCAAAGCATCCACGAACCACATCGTTTCATACCACCATAATAAGGGGTCAATGGAAAAGATTCCGTTTCCTTCAACAAGGTCAAGTTGAGGTACACCGTCGCTCCAAACTCCGTCGTCAACGTGTGATTGTGCCTGATAAAGTTCAATTCCGAGGTAGTCGTAAACAAATTCACCGGGCAGGAAAGTTGCGGGGGTGGAGTATTTGTCAAACAAAAAGTCCAAACCCTGTACCCAGAACATACCACCGTTGTCAATGTAATCCATTATGGCTTGATTCTCAGTATCGTCACCATTCCAAAAATAGAGTGATGCGGCATCATTTCCCGTGTACCAAATGACCAAATCAAAAGGAGCCATAAATTCATAACTCGGCCCTCCCAATTCTACGGTTGCATCCCAATATCCGTATGAAAAACCTGCTTCGGTTATTGCTTGTTTTATTGTGTCAACCCTGTAGTTAAGCCCGTTGTCATTAACAAGTAAAATAGTCATTTGAGCTTGCGACACATAGAAAAGCCCCATCAGTAATGCAAATGTAATTAATAGATGTTTTTTCATAATTGTGTTTTTTATTATTTATAAATTTATTTAACTATTATCATTTTATTTGTTACAAAAGTAGTGTTAATCCTGAAAGTATAGATGTAATAACCACCGGAAAGTCCTAAATCCTTTACCGAAATTTCATATTTATGGTTACCCTTTCCCTGAACACCGAAATTATTGTTATAAACAACCTTTCCGAAAATATCGTAAATGGTTAATTCAACATCTGACGGTTCATTCAGGTTGTAAGAGAAAGTTGTGAAATCAGAAACCGGATTGGGATAATTGCCTGAAACTTCAAAATTCGACACTACATTGTTGTCCGTTCCCACCAAGGTATGGAAATACTCAAGCACTTCATAAAACAACTCTTCGGTATTTTCAGGAGTATCAATTCTTGCGGTTTCCACGGTAAATGTAAATATTTTCGATAAACCATGGACATTGTAAACTCCGGCATAATAATCATCAAAAATATATCCCGCCGGTCCCATTTTATAAATACCCTGAGCTTCAGGAGACATGGCAAGTGCATCCGCATACCAGAGTGTTGCATAAGTCCACTGAATGGGAGTTAGGGTGCAAACGGGATTTCCAGGAACCACATCAAGCTGGGGAACGCCCTGTCCTCCGTCATCGGCATATGTTTGGGCAAAGTAACTTGAAACTCCCAAATAATCATAAACAAACTGCCCTTCGGCAAAGTTATCCGGTGCGGCACCATAAACGTCATAGAAAAAATCAAGACCCTGTAACCAGACAATTCCTCCCTCGTCAAGATACTGGATAAGCGGTGCATTGAATTTGTAATTGTTTGTATCGCTTGTATCCCAAAGCTTAAGATCAACTCCGTCATTTCCGGTGTACCATATTACCACACTATATTGCGAAAGGGTATTGTAATCGGGGAAGTCGTTAGTGACGACAGTATTATAGATATCATAAGTGTATCCGAGATTGTTCAGTGCCGTATCAAGCTCCAGATACCTGTCAACTCCGTTGGCATTGTCATTGACCAGAAGTATCTGATAACTGTTACCCTGATTTGAGATGGTTATCATTAAGGAGTCGGCGACACCGGAGCCGTCAGTTGCTTCGGCTTTAACCCACACGGTTCCGTTACCGGCAGTTGTCCCTGTAGCCTGCAAAAGCCCTGTTTGATCAATTGTAGCAGTGGCTGTTCCGTTTACCACACTCCAGTAAACTACCTGATTGGTTGCGTTGGAAGGTTCTACATCAGCCAGCATTTGTAATGTGCCGCCGTTTTCCTCAATTGTTGTTGCTCCGCCTTCTCCCGAAACCGTAATGTCGGTGACAAGTATGTCTCCGCCCGAGATACTTTCAAAATAGGAAAGTACCTGATTAAATAATGTATCGGTATTTTCCTGAGTATCAATTCTGGCGGTTTCAACTGTAAAAGTAAAAATTTTGGAATCATTATAAACGTTGTAAACACCTGCAAAGAGAGTATCAAAAACATATCCTTCGGGGCCTAAATTATAAATTCCTTCGGCCGAAGATGTCATTTCCAAAGCATCAACATACCACATGGTGCTGTATGTCCATTGCACCGGGGTAAAGTTACAAATAGAATTTCCGGGAACAACATCAAGTTGTTCAACTCCCGTTTCGCCGTCATCTACATGTGATTGTCCGAAATATGAATAGACGCCCATATAATCGTAAATAAATTGTCCGGGAGAAAAATAATCGGGAGCGCCCCCGTAAATATCATAAAAGTAGTCCAGACCTTGGAGCCATACTATTCCTCCGTTGTCAAGGTACTGGATCAGAGGCTCATTAAATTTATAATTATTTGTATCGCTAACATCCCAAAGTTTCAGAGCCGTTCCGTCATTTCCGGTGTACCAGATAACGGCATCATAATATGAAAGAGTGGGTAAGTCGGGATAATCACCGGTTATTGCAGTATTATAGACATCGTAGGCATAGTTGAGTATATAGAGTGTCGTGTCCAAAACTTTATATCTGTCGGTTCCGAAATTATTATCGTTAACAAGCAGCACTTCAAAGTCGGCACCCTGATTAGAGATGGTAATCATTATCGAGTCGGCAACTCCCGATCCGTCAATAGCTTCCGCCTTAACCCAAACCGTGCCGTTACCAATTGTTGTCCCGGTGGCTTTCAACAAACCGTTTTGATCAATGGCAGCTTTTCCCGAACCTTCAATAACACTCCAGTAAACCGTAGGATTGGTTGCATTGGGAGGTTGTACATCGGCAAACATTTGGAGTGTGCCGCCGTTTACTAAAATTGTAGTTGCTCCACTGTCACCCCACACCGAAATATCGGTTACGGGAATACCACCGCCCGATATACTTTCAAAATATGTAAGAACCTGGCTGAAAAGTGTGTCGGTATGTTCTTCAGTATCAATTCTTGCAGTTTCAACGGTTAAGGTAAAAATCTTTGAGTCGTTGTGTATATTATAAACACCCGCATAATAGTTATCAAAGACATAACCTTGCGGTCCCATTTTATAAATACCTTCTGCATCGGGAGTCATTTCCAGAGCATCGGCATACCAAAGAGTGGCATAAACCCATTGTACGGGAGTAAATGAACAAAGAGTGTTACCCGGTACCACATCCAGTTGAGGTAATCCTTGTCCGCCGTCGTCGGCATAAGACTGAGCCGCATAGGTCATGATTCCCATATAGTCATAGACAAACTGGCCGGGAGTAAAGCTGTCAGGTGCGCTTCCGTAAACATCATAAAGAAAATCAAGGCCTTGAAGCCAGACTATACCGCCGTTGTCAAGGTATTGTATCAGAGGCTCGTTGAACTTGTAATTGTTCGGGTCACTTGTATCCCAAAGATAAAGGTTTAGGCCGTCATTTCCCGTGTACCAGATAACAACATCATAAGGGCTTAATGTGGAAATACCCGGGAAATCGCCTGTCTCAACCGTATTGTAAATAGTATGTGCCACTCCGATATTAGTCAGAGTTGTATCTATCTCTTTGTATCTGTCGGTTCCGTTAGCATTGTCATTTACAAGCAAAACGGTGAATTGGGCATTAACCGCAACGGAAAACATCAATAAAAGAATACCTGCTATTATGTAACTTTTTTTCATAATTATAATTTTTCAAATTAAACAGCTCATCCCGCATTCTATTGCAGGATGGCTGTCCGGATATCATCTGCGAAGATGTATATTAAAATTTAAAGAACGTCATATTATTCGGGTACCTGGCATTGCTTTGTCTTGTTATCGAGCCAGATATCATTTTTATCTTTGTTATCCGATTGTCCGTCAAAAGTGACATCACTTGACAAATAACCCCGGGTTCCTGCTTGCGGATACCATTCCTGTGTTGCATCATCTATATCAATAATACCGTCGGCATTGGCATCGCCGCCATACATTCCGTAAACTCCACCGCCCAGGTCTTTTTGGGCATCGGTACCGTAAGCTTTTGTATTACTTGTTGTAAAGTTATAGCTATAAACATTGTTGAATCCCGATAAAGCATTTGCCGACATTATGCCTAAATGGTTTTTATGCCAGATGACGACAAAAAGGTTATTGCTTACCGTTTC
>Ga0256841_1000499_pt1 | contig 40559 bp, 40 predicted proteins | sample 356308metaG_FD_185971 | JGI IMG/M metagenome (GOLD analysis project Ga0256841, IMG submission 185971) | Hydrothermal vent microbial communities from Mid Atlantic Ridge, Atlantic Ocean - 356-308 | ecosystem: Environmental > Aquatic > Marine > Hydrothermal vents | place: Atlantic Ocean: Mid...
GCCACGACGAAGAAGAAGGCCACGACGAAGAAGAAGGCCGTCGGGAAGGGGAAAACCGCGACGAAGAAAGTCGCGAAAAAGAAGGTTGCGAAGAAGGCGGCCGCGAGAAAGTCAGCCTCGAAGAAGGCGGCTGTGAAGAAAAAGGCCGCGGCGAAGCAGGCATCCTCCGTGAAGAGGAAAGCCGCCTCGAAAAAGAAGGCGGGCGCCGGCGGGCGCGCGGCGAAGGCGTCGGCGCCGAAGAAAAAGGCAGCCGTACGCAGGAAATCCGCCGGCGGCAAGGCGGCGGCTGCGAAGAAGGCCGCGACGAAAAAGAGACCCGCGGCGAAGAAAAAGGCCGCTGCCGGCAAGGTGCCGGCCAGGAAGAAAGCCGGCACCGGCAAGGCCGCGGCGAAGAAGAAGCGGCCGGCTGTGAAGAAAAAGGCGGCTGCCCGCAAACGGCGCTGAGCCGGCTTCGCTCAGGGGTTGCGGATGGAAGGGGCGTCGTTCGCCCAGCAGCGGTTCGGCACCCCCGGGGCGTGGCCGGTCGCGCTGTGGCCGGGTTCACCACTGGACGGCTGTTCGGCCGCCGGACCGTTGGCGACCAGCATTTCCCAGACATGCATGCCGCCGTCGGCGAGGGCGGCCTCGAGACTGGCCAGCTCGAACTCCCAGCCCCGCACCCGTTTTTCTCCCTGGCTTCGGGTGATGGCGTCGCGATGGTAGTGCAGGCGCCGGCGCCAGTGGGCGAGGCTCTGGCGGTAATGCGGGCCGAGATTGCGGGTGCCCAGGATGGTCAAGCCGGCCGATTCGGTATCCGCCGCCAGCCTGGACAGGCGCAAGCCGCGGCCGTCGCCGTGCAGCCGGCGGCGCAGCCAGCGGTTGCCGGCCAGCAGCTCCTGGTCGATGCCGGTCGTCGTCAGCAGGGCCAGGCCGCCGGGCCTGAGCAGCGTCGACAGGTGGACGAGGCAGTTGCGGAAGCCGCGCTGCCCGACCGCGTCGCGCAGGTCGCCCAGCAGCAGCCGGTCATAGCCGTTGAGGCAGGGCTGGGGCCGGCCGCAGCGGAAATCGAGCCTGCCGTCCAGTCCCTGGCGTCGCGCGGCGGCGCGGTTGTGCTGGAGCTGGGCCCGGCTGCGGCAGGTGGCGGTGATGCGGACGTCGGCTTCACGGGCCAGGTACAGCGGCAGCGCGCCCCAGCCTGCATCGACGACCAGCAGGTGTTGACCGGGTCGCAGCATCAACTGCTCCAGGATCCGGCGTCGGGCGAGCCGCTGGGCCTGTTCCAGGCTCATGCCGGCCTCCGTGAACTGTGCGCAGTGGGTGTAGAGGGCTTCACCGAGACAGTAGCGGGACAGCTGCAGACTGTCGTCCTGCCAGGACAGTATGCGCTCGGTGCGCGGGCGCGGGAACAGGTGCTCCGCCAGCCGGTGCAGCCAGCCGCGCGGCACGTGGCGCGGGCGGGGCGAGAGCAGGCGGCCGATGAGCAGCGGCAGCTGTTCGGGGGTGGTGCTCCAGTCACCCGCCACGTAGCTTTCACCGAGCCGGGAGGTGGAACCGTTCAGCAGACGGCGCAGGCCGCGGCGCTTGTGGATGTGCCAGTCGAGTACGGGGCCGCCCCGGCCGACCTGCCGTTCATCGCCGTCCGGCAGGTGGATGCGCAGGCGGTGATGCGGAAAACGGCGCTCCAGCTCATTCTGCTGCATTTCGCTTCCCCTTTATCATTATAATCGCGGGCATGCTGCAGTTTCCTTCCAGGCTCATCCCAAAAAGTAGAACGGCTTTGGCGGCTTGTAAAGTGGGTCGGCGCCGGTGAAGCTGTCGCAATGGGCGGGCGCACGCCTCTATGCCTGGCTGGAACTGTGCCTGTTGCGGCGCGCCCCGCAGGACGACGCCGCCTCGCCGGCGGCCCTGTGGCTGGCGCTGCTGCTGTACATCGTCACCGACGTGGTCATCGCCGCGGCCAGTTCCGGCCTGCGGGTGGCGCTGGCCATGACGGCCGTCGACGTGGCCGTGCTGGCCGCCTTCAGCTGGGCATTGCTGCGTCTGGCGGGGCGTCCGGCGCGCCTGCTCCAGACCCTGACGGCGCTGGCGGGCAGCGGGGTCATCCTCGGCGTGCTGGCGCTGCCGCTGGTGCAGCAGGCAGCCGCCGCCCAGCGCAACGACGCGCCGGCGGCCGGGCTGGCCATGCTGTGGCTGCTGCTGGTGGTGTGGAGCGTGGTGGTGCGGGCGCACATCTTCCGGCACGCGCTGTCGGCCGGGTTCAGCGTCGGCATGCTGGTCGCGGTGGTGCACGCCGCGCTGCTGTTCGGCCTGGTCGAATACCTGTTTCCGAGGGTGACTTGATGCGTATTCATGTTCTGGGAATCTGCGGCACCTTCATGGGTGGCCTGGCGCTGCTGGCGCGCGAGCAGGGCATCGGGGTGTCCGGCTCCGACGCCGGCGTCTATCCGCCCATGAGCACCCAGCTGCGGGAGCAGGGCATCGAGCTGATGGAAGGCTACCGCGCCGCGCACCTGCAGCCGGCGCCCGATCGGGTGGTGGTGGGCAACGCCTTGAGCCGCGGCAACGAGGCGGTCGAGTACATGCTGAACGAGGGGCTGCGCTACACATCGGGGCCGCAGTGGCTCGGCGAGCAGGTCCTGCGGGACCGCTGGGTGCTGGCGGTGGCCGGCACCCACGGCAAGACCAGCACCGCCAGCATGCTGGCCTGGATCCTGGAGCACGCCGGGCTGAAACCGGGTTTCCTGATCGGCGGCGTGCCGCGCAACTTCGGGGTGTCGGCGCGCCTCGGCGACTCGCCCTTCTTCGTCATCGAGGCCGACGAGTACGACACCGCCTTCTTCGACAAGCGCTCCAAGTTCGTCCACTACCGCCCCCGCACCCTGGTGCTGAACAACCTCGAATACGATCATGCCGACATCTTCCCCGACCTGTCCTCCATCCAGCAGCAGTTCCACCACCTGCTGCGTACCGTGCCGGGCAACGGCCTGATCGTCGTCAATGCCGCGGACGGCAACCTGGCGGAGGTGCTCGACATGGGCTGCTGGACCCCGGTGGAGACGGCCTCGGCCGGCGATTTCCCGGCACAGTGGCAGGTGCGGCCGCTGGCGGCCGACGGTTCGCGCTTCGAGGTGCTGCTGGACGGCCGCCCGCAGGGCGCGGTCGGGTGGTCGCAGCTCGGCGACCACAACCTGCACAACGCCCTGTCGGCCATCGCCGCCGCCCGCCACGCCGGCGTGCCGGTGGCACAGGCCATCGAGGCGCTGGCCGCCTTCGAGGGCGTGAAGCGGCGCATGGAGATACGCGGCGTCGCCGGCGGCGTCACCGTCTATGACGACTTCGCCCATCATCCCACCGCCATCGCCAGCACCCTGGCGGGGCTGCGCCGGCGGGTCGGCGCGGCGCGCATCCTGGCGCTGCTGGAACCTCGCTCCAACACCATGCGCATGGGCGTACACCGCGACGCCCTGGCGGGCGCGCTGGCCGGGGCGGACGCCGTGTGGCTGTACCAGCCCGCCGATCTCGACTGGGACCTGCGCCAGGCGGCGGCCGGTGGCCGGGTGTTCGGCGATATCGATGCGTTGGTGGCGTCGGTGGCGGGGGAGGCGCGGGTGGGGGATCATGTGCTGGTGATGAGTAACGGGGGCTTCGGCGGCATCCACGACAAGCTGCTGCGGGCGCTCGCCGCCTCGGCGTGACGCCTGCGCGGTGTGTTTTCCATCGCGACATCGGTCCGGTCACACAGGAGTCACGACATGAACCATGCCATTGCCGTCGCCATCACCGGCGCCTCCGGCGCCGCCTATGCGCTGCGGCTCCTGAAGGCGCTGGTCGACGCCGGCGAACAGATCCACCTCATGATCTCGGCGCCCGGCCAGGTGGTGATCGGCATGGAGACCGAGCTGCGGCTGCCGGGCCGGCCCGCGGAGATCCGCCGCGTCCTGGGCGACTACCTGGGCGCCGCCGACGGCCAGCTGCAGGTGTTCGGCCGCGAGGAATGGACGGCGCCGGTGGCCAGCGGCTCGGCCGCGCCGCGCGCCATGGTGGTCTGTCCCTGCACCACCGGCACCCTGGCCAACATCGCCAACGGCATCTGCAGCAACCTCATCGACCGCGCCGCCGACGTCGTCGTCAAGGAAGGCCGGCGCCTGGTGCTGGTGCCGCGCGAGACGCCCTTGTCGGCCATCCACCTGGAGAACATGCTCAAGCTGGCGCGCCTGGGCGTGGTGATCCTGCCGCCCAGCCCCGGTTTCTACCAGCAGCCGGAGACGATCGGCGAGCTGGTGGATTTCGTGGTGGGAAGGATCCTGGATCAGCTGGGCATCGACAACACCCTGTCCCCGAGATGGGGCGAGCCCGACGAAGGATGAATCCGGCGTCCTTGCGGCGCTGCGGTGGGGTGACTCCGCTCGCAATCACACTTCCACCGCGCTGCACCCGAATGCCAAGGCCCGGAATCGCCAGCGCCGTGCTGGCGAAACGAAACAAAGAACCTCCGCGTTCCTCTGTGTTCTTTGCGCCTTTGCGTCAGGTTTTGCGACCCCCCGCGCCCGTCACGGCGGACTGCCCGCCGCCGGCCGCGGGGCGGGTTCATACAGGAGCAGGACGTCCCCGCTCCACTTCGCCTGCCCGGCCTTCACCGCCCGCGGCGGCCGCCGCACCAGCTTCTGGCCGAGGCCGTCCAGATCCTGCCGCAGCTCCCGCAACGGCGTATCGAAATCGTCGTCCGTGACCAGGAGGGTGACCAGCTTCAGGCGGCTCTCGCGCAGCAGCGACACGTTGCCCACCCACAGGGGCACGCCGTTCTCCAGCTGGTAGCCACCGGGCCACAGGCGCAGCACCCGCAGGTGATCGGGGTCGCCGCCGGTGCGCGTCAGCAGCAGCTGCTGTTCGCGTCCGTCGTGCACCTGTGGCAGCACCGGCAGGCGGTCCACGCCGGCGTCGCTGGCGAACAGGTCGGGCAGGCCGGTCCAGGCCGCGGCCGGGCGCTGCCAGCCGCGGGCCGACAATACCCCTTCGAGCCGCCGCAGGGTGCCCGCCCACTGCACGTCGAGGGGGTGATGGTGACGGCCTTCGAGGTCGTTGCGGTAGGTCGGCAGTCGCTGCCAGCCGCCGTTCAGCCAGGCGCTCAGGTGCAGCACCCGCGGCTGCTGCTGGTAGGGCTGGTAGCGGGCCAGGTCGGTCTCGAAGCGCTGGCTGCCGTGCCAGGTCCACAGGCCCAGCAGGCACACCAGCGCCACCGGGACGAGGCGCGGCGGCGAGACGCGGGGCGCCGGGTGCACGCGGTAGGCGATGCCCAGCAGCGCCACCCAGGCCAGGCCGAGGCTGATGCCGCCGAGCACGTCGCTGAACCAGTGCGCGCCCAGGTACAGGCGCGAGAAGGCGATGGCCGTCACCAGCAGGACCGCCAGCGAGTAGGGCAGCCAGTGCCAGCTGCTGCGCAGTTCGCGCGCCACCAGCACCGCCAGGAAGCCGAACACGGCGACCGACAGGCTGGCGTGGCCGCTCGGGAAGGCGTGGCTGGCGGTGAGGCTGAACAGGCTGGGCGGGCGTTCCACGTCGGTGGCCAGCTTGAGTCCTTCGGTCAGCAGGCCGACCGCCACCACCGTGGTCAGCCAGTGGGCCACGGCGCGCCAGTGCCGGCGCCACAACAGCCACAGGCTCAGCAACACCGTGAAGCCGTACAGCACCACGCCGTCGCCGAGTTCGGTGATGCGTATCAGGACGCGGTCGGCCGGCTCGCTGCGCAGGCCCTGCAGGGCGTGGTAGAGGTAGAGGTCGAGGTTGTGCAGCAGACTGCCGGGGGTGAGTTGCTGCAGGGTGGTCATGAACATCCAGCTGGCCGCCAGCAGCAGCAGGGTGAGCACCGTCATGCCGCGGGCCTCCGGGTGCGCGGGGTCCAGCAGGGCGGCGGCGACGGGTTCCACCAGCCGGTGGCGGTGGCTCCAGTCGAGAATGGCCAGCCGCACTTCTTCGGCGTGCGGCTGCAGGCTGCGGGCGATACGCCGCACCAGCCACCACACGAACCACAGCAGCGCCACCAGCAGGCCGATGAGCAGCGCCAGGCGGCCGGCGATCTCGGCGGCCACCCCCAGCGAGGCGCCGAACAGGATGCCGGGCAGCATGTAGGCCGGCGCCCACAGGATGGCCGACAGCACGTTGATGACGAAGAACCTGCGCACCGGCATGTCCAGCATGCCGGCGATGGCCGGCACCAGCGGCCGCACCGGTCCCACGAAGCGCGCCAGCACGATGCTCTTGCCGCCGTGGCGGTGAAAGAAGTCGACACCCCGGGTCATCATTTCCGGGTGGGTGCGGAACGGCCACATCACCCGCAGCCGCTGGTGGAAATGACGCCCGATCAGGTAGCTGCTGCCGTCGCCGAGAATGGCGCCGATGATGGCCCACACCAGGGTCGGCACCAGCTCCATGCTGCCGGCCGCCACCATGGCGCCGATGGCGAACATGACCACCGTGCCCGGCACGAACAGGCCCACCACCAGGAAGGACTCCAGCGCCGACACCACCAGCACGGTGAGGCTGGCCCAGTGCGGATGCAGCCGGATCCACTCCAGGAAGGTGTCGATCCACTGCTCCATGAGGCGGCGGCTCCCGGCAGCGTGTCAGGCGATGGCGGCGAAGGCGGTGGCCGCTGCCTGCAGCGTGGCGCCGATGGCTTCGTCGTCGTGTGCCGAGGAGACGAAGCCGGCTTCGAAGGCCGACGGCGCCAGGTAGACGCCGGCGTCGAGCATGGCGTGGAAGAAGCGCCGGAAGCGCTCGACGTCGCAGGCCTGCACCTCGCCAAAGCGCCTGACGCGCCCGGCCCCGGTGAAGAACAGGCCGAACATGCCGCCGACCCGGTTGGTGGTGAAGGGCACCCCGGCGTCGCGGGCGCGCGCCTCCAGTCCCTCGGTCAGGGTCCGGGCAGTCTCTGCCAGGCGGTCGTGGAAGCCCGGCTGGCGCGCCAGTTCCAGGGTGGCCAGGCCGGCCGCCATGGCCACCGGGTTGCCGGACAGGGTGCCGGCCTGGTAGACCGGGCCGGTGGGGGCGATGTGTTCCATGATGTCGCGGCGGCCGCCGAAGGCGCCCACCGGCAGGCCGCCGCCCACCACCTTGCCCAGCGTGGTCAGATCCGGCGTGACGCCGTAGTGCGCCTGGGCGCCGCCCAGGGCGACCCGGAAACCGGTCATGACCTCGTCGAAGATGAGCACGCTGCCGTGGCGGTCGCAGACCGCGCGCAGGGTCTCCAGGAAGCCGGGTTCGGGCGGCACGCAGTTCATGTTGCCGGCCACCGGTTCGACGATGACGGCCGCCACCTGGTCGCCGATGTCGGCGAATACCGTTTCCACCTGTCCGGCGTTGTTGTACTCCAGGGTGACGGTGTGTTCGGCCAGCGCCGCCGGCACCCCCGGCGAGGTCGGCACGCCCAGGGTCAGGGCGCCAGAGCCGGCCTTGACCAGCAGCGAGTCGGAGTGGCCGTGGTAGCAGCCCTCGAACTTGACGATTTTGTCGCGGCCGGTGAAGCCGCGCGCCAGGCGGATGGCGCTCATGGTGGCCTCGGTGCCGGAGTTGACCATGCGCACCAGCTCCAGCGACGGCACCAGCTCGCACAGGGTGTCGGCCATGCGGATCTCGATCTCGGTGGGGGCGCCGAAGCCCAGCCCGTCGGCGGCCGTCTCCTGCACGGCGCGGATGACGTCGGGGTGGCCGTGGCCGGCGATCATGGGGCCCCAGGAGGCGACGTAGTCCACGTAGCGCCGGCCGTCGACATCGATCAGCCAGGCGCCCTCGCCGCGGGCGAAGAACACCGGTTCACCGCCGACGCCCCGGAAGGCGCGCACCGGCGAATTGACGCCGCCCGGGATGTGCCTCTGGGCGGCCTGGAAGAGTTCGGAGGATCTGGACATGGGTGGTTCCTGTTGATGGGGTGGGGGGATGGCCACGGAAAGCACGGACAAGAACTTTTTTCAGGACCACGCGCGAAGCGCGGGTCCACATCCGAAGACGCTTTGGTCCGTGTTTTCCGTACTTTCCGTGGCCATCCCTTATTCAAAAAAACACGCTTCCACATACCCCCGCGCCGCCTTCGCCACGTCGTCGGCGCCGAACACGCCGTGCACCACGGCCAGCAGGTCGGCGCCGGCCTCGACCAGGGCGGGGCCGTTGGCCGGGGTGATGCCGCCGATGGCGGCCACGCAAAGGCCCGATTCTCGCTTGGCGCGGCGCAGCAAGTCCAGTTCGGCCCGGACCGCCCCCGGCTTGGTGCGGGAGGGGAAGAAGCGCCCGAAGGCGACGTAGTCGGCGCCGGCTTCCGCCGCCGCCAGGGCGCGCGGCCACTCGTTGTAGCAGGACACGCCGATCAGGGCGTGCGGCCCGAGGCGGCGGCGCGCCGTGCGCGGATCGGGGTCGTCACGTCCCAGGTGCACGCCGGCGGCGCCGCTCGCCGCGGCCAGTTCCACGTCGTCGTTGACGATCAGCGGCACGCCGCGGCGGTCGCACAGCGCCGCCAGTTCGGCGGCGCGCGCCAGTCGGCGCCCGGCGTCGGCCGACTTGTCGCGGTACTGGATGAGCACCGCGCCGCCGTCGATGGCCTGCGCCACCCGTTCGGCGAGCCGGTCGTCCGGTTGCAGGCCGGTGTCGGTGATGGCGTACAGGCCGCGCATGCCGGTCCCGGGTTCAGCCTTCCTCGCTGGCCCAGAACAGGCGGTTGGGGAGTTGCTGGCCCATGCCGATGCGGTAGCCCTGCCTGAGCGCCTGCCAGGTGTATTCCTGCGCCTCGTGGATGGCGGTGAAGGGTTCCAGGCCCTGCGCCAGCAGGCCGGCGATGCTGGCCGCCAGGGTGCAGCCGGAGCCGTGGAAGCTGCCTTCGAGGCGCTCCCAGGTGAAGGTTTCCAGCAGGCGGTGGTTGCCGTACAGGCTGTTGTCGACCGTCGGCGTGTTCTCGTGGGTGCCGGTGATGAGCACGTACTCGGCGCCGCGCTCCAGCAGCGCCATGGCGCAGGCGTCGAGGTTGTCGGCCTCGGGCGCCAGGCGGCGCGCCTCGGCGCTGTTGGGGGTGAGCACCGTGGTCTGCGGCACCAGCAGTTCCAGCAGGGCGTCGATGACGTCGTCCTCGGCCAGCTCGGCGCCGCCGCCGCTGGTCAGCACCGGGTCGAGCACCACCGGGATCTGCGGGTAGTCGGCCAGCAGGGTGTGCACGGCCTCCACCACCTCGGTACTCCCCAGCAGGCCGATCTTGAAGCCGTCCACCGCCATGTCCTCCAGCACCGCGCGCGCCTGCTCGATGACCAGGCCGGCGTCCAGGGGCGTGTAGCCGATGACGTCGCGGGTGTCCTGGATGGTGAGCGCAGTCACCACCGGCGAGGTGTGGCAGCCGTGGCTGACCAGCGACTCGATGTCGGCCTGGATGCCGGCGCCGCCGCTGGGGTCGTTGCCGGAAAAGGTCATGACCACCGGTACGGTCCGGGCTTCCGTGGTCATGCGGGGAAGCCCCGCGAACAGTGTGGAGATGGCATGGATGGAGACCCTGTTGTCACCGGGGCATTGTAGCATCCAATTGCGTTATGATTGCGCGAGTTGTGGCAACCGGAGCGGGAATTTCCGATGCAACCCTACAGGAAATACATGTGCGTCATCTGCGGCTTCATCTACGACGAGGAGCAGGGTCTGCCCGAGGAGGGGCTGGCGCCCGGCACGCGCTGGGAAGATGTGCCCATGAACTGGGTGTGTCCGGAGTGCGGCGCCGGCAAGGAGGATTTCGAGCTGGTCGAGGACTGAGTCCGGCGCAGGGCGCGGAATTCCGTCTACACTTGGGTTGATGGCCGCGCGCGAGCGCGGCCGGCGAGACGGAGGCCCGCGCATGCAGGAACGGGAACGCGCCCGCTTTGCGGAACTGGTGGCGGTGGCCAGGCAGTATTGCAGCCTGATCGACCGCATACCCGCACAGGGGGGGGACGACTGGTTGCTGCCGCTGTGCGGTCTGCTGCCGCGGCTGCACGCGGCGGTGGCGGCGCTGCAGGACACCGGCGGCCGCGACATTCCGCTGGAACTGTCCGACCTGGACAGCCGTTTCGATCTGTTCAGCCGCCTGCACCGGGAGCTGGGCCGCCGCGACAGCTACTGGCTGGAGTTCGACCAGCACTCCATGAGCGGCAGTCTGGCCGACGACCTGACCGACATCTATTTCGAACTCAGGCGCGGCCTGCAGCTGCTGGACGCCCTCGACGCCGACGACGTCGCCCACCTGTGGCAGGCCGGCTACCGCCAGCACTGGGGCCAGCACCTGGTGGATGCGGAACGGCACCTGTATTCGCTGAAGATCAACGACCGCCTCGGGTAGGGTGGGGTGAGCGCAGCGAATGTAGGGTGGGGTGAGCGCAGCGAACCCCACCAGAACGCCGATCCGGCGGCCGCCATCACGCCCGGAGGTCAGCGGCTCAGCCAGGCGATGCGGGCCGAGGATTCCACCGAGCAGCTCCACTTGTAGGCCAGCTCCAGCGTCTCGCCCCAGGCGTAGACGCCGTGTCCGGCCACCACCGCGACGGGGTGTTCGGCCAGCGCCCGCGCCACCCGCTCCGGCGCTTCTTCCACATAGTCCCCGTAGGCGATCCTGAGCACCGGCACGCGCGGGAAATAATACTGGCCCTCGAAATCGACCGGCACGAAGTCCTCGCCGTCCAGGGTCATGGCGATGACGTGCGGCCCGTGGCTGTGCAGCACCGCGCCGGCGCGCGGGTTGCGGCGGTAGACGGCCAGGTGCAGGGGCGCGTCCAGCGAGGCGCCGACGGGCGGTGCGGCGTCCAGCGGGCAGCGTAGCAGCCGGTCGGCGGTGAGGGTGTCGGCGCAGGCGCCGGTCGGCGTCACCCAGCAGTCGGCGCCGTTGCGCACCGAGGCGTTGCCGCTGTGGGAGTCGTTGAGGCCGTACTGCCGCAGCCAGCGGTAGTGGCGAACCAGGTCTTCGCGCGGGTCCATGTGTGACGGGTTTCCTTCCGTTTGCCGCTGCGGCGTGCCGAAATGGGGTAAAATACCCCATGCTGCCAGGAACCGGTAGCCGGGTCGCCGGTCACAGGGACCTGACACACTGTATTTCGACGGGATTTTCAATCGATGATGAAACTGATCAAGCGCCGGCACGCGGCCGGCTTCACCCTCATCGAGGTCATGGTGGTGGTGGTGATCCTCGGTATCCTGGCCGCCGTGCTGGTGCCCAAGGTCATGGACCGCCCCGAGCAGGCCCGCATCACCAAGGCGCGCCAGGACATCCGCGCCCTGGAGGCGGCGCTGAACCTGTACAAGCTCGACAACTTCGTCTATCCGACCACCGACCAGGGCCTGGAGGCGCTGGCCAGCAAGCCCGATACGCCGCCCGAACCGCAGCACTGGAAGCAGGGCGGCTATATCGACCGGGTGCCGATCGACCCCTGGAACCGGCCCTACCAGTACCTCAACCCCGGCGTGCACGGCGCCATCGATATCTACTCGCTGGGGCCGGACGGCCAGCCCAGCGACGACGACATCGGCAACTGGAACATCAAGTAGGCCCAACCCCCGGCATGCCCCCCTCCCCCGTATTACCCGCAGGGTGGGGTGAGCGCAGCGAACCCCGCCGGGGCGAACCGGCGCCGGCGGCGGGACGGGGCGCGCTGCGCTCTCCCCGCCCCGCGGCGGGTGGCCGTACGGCGGCGGGTTTCACCCTGCTGGAGCTGATGGTGGTGCTGGTCATCGTGGGCATCGTCCTGACCTTCGTCACCCTGTCCGTGGGCGGCGACAGGCGCGGCGAGCAGCTCGACCGCGAGGCCCGGCGGCTGGCGGCGCTGCTGGAACTGGCCAGTGAAGAGGCGGTGCTGAAGTCCCGGCAGCTCGCCGTGCGCTTCGAACGCGACGGTTACCTGTTTCTGCGCCTGCAGGGCGGCCAGTGGCTGGCGCTGGCCGAGGATCCGCAGCTGCGCGAGCGGCGCCTGCCGGACGGCGTGCGGCTGGAACTGGAGCTGGACGACAGCCCGCTGCCGGATATGGCCGGGCAGCAGGAGGACGCGGCGGCGGACGCCACCGACAGCGCCGGGCTGCCCCAGGTGTTCCTGCTCTCCAGCGGCGAGATGACGCCCTTCCGGGTCGTCCTGTCGGCCGACGAGACGGATCTGCGCCCCGTGGTCAGGGCCGACCTGCTGGGGCGCCTGGAGGTGGAGTGATGCGGCCCATGCGCGGCTTCACGCTGCTCGAGATCCTGGTGGCGCTGACGGTGCTGGCGCTGGCCATGGGCGCGCTGGTGGAGGCGGCCAGCCGCTTCACCCTCAACCAGGCCTACCTGCGCGACCGCACCCTGGCGACCTGGGTGGCGCGCAACCGCCTGGTGGAGCAGCAGCTCGACCCGGCCTGGCCGAAACCGGGCCAGACCAAGGGCGAGGTGGAACTCGGCGGCCGCGAGTGGCGCTGGGTGATGCAGGTGACGCAGACGCCGGAGCGGGACCTGCGCCGCCTGGACATCGAGGTGTTCGCGCTGCCGGAGTCCGACGACGAACGGCCGCTGGCCACCCTGGCCGGCCTGGTGGAGAAGCGCTGATGCGGCGTTCGTCCGGCTTCACCCTGCTGGAACTGCTGGTGGCGCTCAGCATTTTCGCCCTGGTCAGCGTCATGGCCTATGGCGGCATGAGCCGGGTGATGGAGCAGCGTGCCCGTACCGCCGCGCAGGCCGAGCGCCTCAAGTACCTGCAACTGGCCGTCAACGTCATGGCGCGCGACTTCGAGCAACTGGTCGATCGCGGCATCCGCAACGAATTCGGCGATGCTGTGCCGGCGCTGGTGGGCGGCAGCGGTTTCCAGGGCGTCGAGTTCACCCACGCCGGCTACGCCAATCCCGCCCGCCTGCCGCGCAGCGAGCTGCAGCGGGTGGCCTACGTGCGCGAGGAGGACCGCATCCTGCGCCGTGTCTGGCGGGTGCTGGACCGCGCCCAGGACAGCCAGCCCGCCAGCACGGTGCTGATGGAGAAGGTGGACGCCTTCCGCCTGCGGTTCCTGACCGCCGACGGCGCCTGGCAGGACAACTGGCCGCCGCCCGGTCAGGCCGGCGACGCGCCGCCGGGGCTGCCGCGGGCGGTGGAGGTGAGCGTGGAGAGCGGGGATCTCGGTCGCCTGCGCTGGCTGTTCCGGCTGCCGGAGACGCCGTTGCCCCCCACGGCGGGTGCGGGGGGGCAGCCGCCGCCCGCGCCGGGAGGTGCGACATGAGGCGCCAGCGCGGCGTGGCCCTGATCACCGCCATCCTGATGGTGAGCCTGGCCACGGTGGCGGCGGTGGCCATGGCCACCCGCCAGCAGCTCGACCTGCGCCGCACCGGCAACCTGCTGCACGGCGAGCAGGCCTGGGCCTATGTGCTGGGTGCGGAGAGCTGGGCGCGGGTGATACTGGCGCGCGACCTGACCCGGAACAAGACCGATTCGGGCCAGGACGACTGGGCCACCCGGGTGCCGGCGGCCCTCGTCGAGGGCGGTTCGGTGGCCGGCCGCGTCGTCGACCTGCAGGGGCGTTTCAATCTCAACAGCCTGGTGGATGAGCAGGGGCGGGCCGTGCCGGCCGCCATTGCGCGCTTCAAGCGCCTGCTGCAGGTGCTGGATATCAGCGAGACCCTGGCCAACGCGCTGGTCGACTGGCTGGACAAGAACGTCGACGTGACCTTTCCGGACGGCGCCGAGGACAACGCCTATCTGTTGCTGAACCCGCCCTACCGGGCCGCCAACCGGCCGCTGGGCAGCGTCTCGGAACTGCGCCTGGTGCAGGGTTTCACGGCCGAGGTGGTCGACGGGCTGCGGCCCTTCGTGTGCGCCCTGCCGACCTCCTCCGGCGCCGTCAACGTCAACACCGCGCCGGCTGAAGTGCTGCGCACGCTGGCCGCCAACCTCAGCGAGAGCGATGGCGAGGCGCTGCTGGCGGCGCGCGAACAAGGGGTGTTCGAGGACGCGGCCCGGTTCCTGGCCCTGGCGCCGCTGGCCGGCAAGCAGGTGGACGCCGATTCGGTGACGGTCGCCAGCCAGTGGTTCCGGCTGGTGGCGGAGGCCAGCGTGGGACAGGGCTACGCCGGCCTGACCAGCCTGTTCCAGCGCACCCCCCAGGCGACCCGGGTGGTGCGCCGCGAGCGCCTGTTGCAGGAGCCGGTCACGGGCCCGGCGCCCGCGGGCGAGGCAGCGGGGGCCGGGGGTTGAGCGGCGCAGCGGCGCCGGAACGGTCCCCGCGGTTTGCAAGGCCGCGCTTCCAAGTTACGATGGCGACAACAGAAAACGGATGAACTCATGGCAGAAAGCCTGCTGATACGGCTCACGAGCAACGGCGCGCTGCGCGACTGGGCCATCGTCGACGACGAGGGCCAGTGCCGCGACGGCGTGCATGGCGCCGGCGAGGCGCCGGCGAGCGCGGCCGCCGGCCGCCGCGTGGAAGTGCTGGTGCCGGCCGAGGACGTGCACCTGTGCCGCGCCCGGGTTCCGGGCCGCAACCGCCAGCGGGTGCTGCGTGCCATCCCCTACGCCCTGGAGGAGCAGCTCGCCGACGAGGTCGAGAGCCTGCATTTCGCCATCGGGCCGGCCGCGGAAGACGGCGATTACCCGGTCGCGGTGGTGGCGCGGGCGCGCATGAACGGCTGGCTGGAGAGCCTGCAGGACATGGGTCTGGCGCCGGACCGCCTGCTGCCCGACGCCCTGGCGCTGCCCCTGGCCGACGACGCCTGGAGCCTGCTGGTCGACGGCGACCGGGCGCTGGTGCGGCGCGACGCCTGGAACGGTTTCGCCCTCGACACGGCCCTGCTGCCGGGCTGGTTCGAGCTGCTGGCCGGGCGCGAGGAGGCGCCGCCGCGGGTGCGGGTGTTCGGCGACGCCGCGGTCGATCTCGGCGTGATCGAGGTGGAACGCGAGGACACCGGCGGCGCGCCGCCGTTGGCCATCCTGGCGCGCGGCCGGGCACGGACCGAAGCCATCGACCTGTTGCAGGGCAGCTACGGCCGCCGCGAGGAACTCGGCCGCCTGCTGCGTCCCTGGCGCGCCACCGCCGTGCTGCTGGCGGCCGGCCTGTTGCTGTTCCTGGTCTCGACCGGCATCGACTACTACCGCCTGTCGCGCGAGAACGACAGGCTGGCGGCCGAGATCGAGCAGCTCTACCGCCGCACCTTCCCCGACGCCAAACGGGTGGTCAACGCCCGTGCCCAGATGGAGCAGCGCCTGAAGTCCCTGCGGCGCCGGGCCGGCCAGGCCGGCGCCGACTTCTTCGGCCTGCTGGGCGAGACCGGCAAGGTGCTGCAGCAGACGCCGGGCATCCAGGTCCGGGGCGTGAACTACCGGGACGGGCGGCTCGACCTGGAACTGACGGCGGACAACCTGCAGGTGCTCGACCGGCTCAAGCAGAAGCTGGTCGCCGGCGGCCGCCTGGCGGCGGAGATCCAGTCCGCCACCAGCGAGGGCGGCCAGAAGGTGAAGAGCCGCGTCCGCGTGCAGGGGGTGCGCTCGTGAAGGACTGGTTCCTGGGCCTGGAACCGCGCGAGCGCCGGCTGGTGGCGGCCGGCGGCGTGGTGCTGGCGCTGCTGCTGGTCTACCTGATGCTGTGGGAGCCGCTGGCCGGCCGCTACCGGCAGCTCCAGGACAGCGTCGCCCGGCAGCGCGAGACCCTGGCCTGGATGCAGCAGGCGGCGACGCAGGTCAAGGCGCTGCAGCGCAGCGTGCCGGGCGGCGGCCGCGGGCTGGCCGGCCGCTCGCTGTTGTCGGTGGTCGACCAGTCGGCGCGCGCCGGCGGCCTGGGTCCCGCCCTGAAGCGCATCGAACCGGACGCCAGCAAGGGCGTCAAGGTGTGGCTGGAGGGGGTTTCCTTCGACCAGATGATCCTGTGGCTGGGCAACCTGTCGCGCCAGTACCAGGTCGAGGTCGCCAGCCTCAGCATCGAACCGAAGGGCGCCGGCCGCGTCGACGCCCGCATCACGCTGCTGGAACCCGGCCTGTGAAGCCGGCATGGCGCTGGCTGCTGCCCGGCGCAGCCGCCTATCTCCTGTTCCTGGTGCTGAACACGCCGGCCGCCTGGCTGGCGGGCCGCGTGCAGTCGCGGCTGCCCGCCGTGCAGCTGGCCGGCGTGCAGGGCAGCGCCTTCGCCGGGACGGCGGCCGTGGCGCGCGTCCAGGGGGTCCGGATCGACGGCCTGCGCTGGCGCTGGCGGCCGCTGGCCCTGTTCGCGGGCCGCTTGGAGGTGGCGCTGGAAGGCCGCTACCGTGACCGGCCGCTGCGGAGCCTGGCCGGCCTGCGCCTGGGCGGGCAGCCCTACCTGCGTGACACGCGCGGCCGGCTGGACGTGCAGGATCTGGTGGTGCGTCTGAGCCGCGCGCCGCTGGAGCTGGGCGGCGATCTCGAGTTTGCGCTGGCGCAGGTGGACTTCCCGCCCGGCGGCCTGCCGCTGGTCGAGGGCCGGCTGGCCTGGTCGCCGGCGCGGGTGGCGCAGCCGCTGCAGCTCGAGCTGGGCCAGGTGGCGTGGCAGCCGGCGCCGGACGGCGACGGCCGCCGCGGCGGGCCGCTGACGGCGCGCGGCGGCCAGCTGCAGGTCGAGGGCGAACTGTTCTATGCCGCGCAGGGCGACTACAGCCTCGAGGGCCGGCTGCGCGCCAGCGGTACGCTGCCGGACGCCGTGGCGAGGGCATTGCAGACCTTCGCCGAGTACCGCGACGGCACCTGGCACCTGGAACTGTCCGGAAAGATCCCGCTTCCCTAGAATGATCCGGTTACTGCTGAACCTGCCCGACCAGCACGATCTGGACGACCCCAGCGTGGAGCGCGACCCGCGCCGGCTGCGCAAGGCCCTGTCCGAACTGCCGGTGCTCAACCTGGAGGAATCGCTGCGCGGAGTGCTGGACACGCTGGAACCGCTCAACGAGCAGAGACTGGAGTTCCGCCAGCGCCTGAGGCTGATGGACGTCTACCTGCCCACCGCCCAGCGCCTGTACGACACCGCCGAGCCGCTGCGGCTGCGCCAGTCGCCGCTGACCCGGCGCCAGCGGGTGGACGTCGTCGAAGCCGTCGAACGCCTGTGCCGCGGCATGGCCGACGGCTACAAGCGGGTGGTGGTGGAATGGCATCGCGCCGGCGTCGAGCGCCGCGACCAGCCGCGCTTCGCCCAGGTGCTGCGGCGCGCGCTGCGCCAGCTCGGCTGCCAGCTCCTGCACGGCTACCGCTTCTACCGGCCGTTGCCCCCCTTCCTGTTCCTGGAGCTCAACCAGCTCTACCGGCTGGCGCGCCACCTGGGTCTGCACGAGGCGGCGCCCGCCACCGAGGGCGTGCCGCACCTGGCGGCGCATTTCCAGGCGCTGTCGCTGCTGGCGGCCTGCGACCCCTTCCACCTGGCCGAGGGCCAGGTGGACGCCTGGTACCCGGTGCTGCTGAAGTACGTGCCCGGCTGCCGGCTGGTGCCCGGCAACAGCTGGAAGGGCACGCCCGAGGGCCTGTTCTATCTCGACCTGCTGGGCGACAGCGTGCCGCGGCCCTGCGTGTTCCTGCAGCCGCCGGTGGCGGGCGAGGAGCCGCACCTGCTGGACGCCCGCAAGGCGCTGCAGGCCATGCACAACGCCCTGGCCGCGCTGCCCGCCGACCGGCGGGGACGCCGCGCCGAGGCCGGCATCCTGAAGTCGCTGCTGCCGGAGGTGCGGGGCGAGGGGGGCGAGCAGCGGCGCGAGCCGCGCCGGCCCGACGGCCGCCGGTTGCAGGCGATCACCGGGCTTCAGGCCATCCACGCCTGGCTGGGGCGGCCGCCGGCGGACCGGCCGGTGGCGCCGGCCTGGCGGGTGCGCGACGCCAGCGGGGAAGGCTACCGGCTGGCCGGCGCCGACGACGTCACCGCCGTGCTGGGTGCCGGCGAGCTGTTGTGCGTGGTGGCCGACAGCGCCGACGGCCGGGCCCGTCCCCACCTGGCCCTGGTGCGCTGGGTGCGCAACGCGCGCGAGGGCGGCAGCGAGATCGGCGTGGAGCGGCTGGCCGGGGCGCCGGCGCCGGTGCGCTTGCAGCCGGACGACGAGCCCGGCGGCGACCACCCGGCGCTGTTCCTGACCGCGCCCGGCCAGCCGGCGCGGCTGGTGGCGCCGGCCGGCGTCTACCGGCCGGGCCGCGCCCTGACCATCCTGGCCGGCGAGCGGGCGGTGGCGGCGCGCTGCGCCGACAGCCTGCTGGACAGCCCGCTGCTGGACTGTTTCGAATTCACCTCGGGGTGAGCAGCGCACCCCGCCGGAACCTGAACAGGGAGCACAACGCATGACACGCAGGCCCACCCCACCCCTGGAAGCCATGACGCCCGAGACCAAGTGCAGCTACTGCACCGGCTCCAAGTGTTGCACCTATGTCACCCAGGCCATCGACACGCCGCGTTCCAAGCAGGATTTCGACTACCTGCTGTGGCAGGTGTCGCACCGCAACGTGCGCGTCTACAAGGACGAGGGCGCCTGGTACCTGCTGTTCGACAGCCCTTGCAACCACCTGGGCCACGACGGACGCTGCGGCATCTACGAGACCCGTCCGCAGATCTGCCGGGAGCACTCCAACGACTACTGCGAATTCGACGCCCCGGCCGAAGAAGGCTTCGAGCTGTATTTCGATGGCTATGAGTCATTGCTGAACTATTGCCGGAAGCGGTTCAAGCGCTGGGGGCGGTGAACGGCGCGACGACAGCCGAAGTCACCCGCAGGGTGGCGGTGAGCGCAGCGAACCCCACCACAACGCCGGATCGGTGGATAGCGCCGCCCCACCCCGTTCCGGCAGTGGTCGACGAACGCGCAGGGTTGCCGGGGAGGGCGTGATTCAACCACGAAGGCGCGCGAGGGCGCACGAAGGGCAAGAAAACATCAACCGCGAAGGGGCAGGGCCTGCTGTGGTTCCGGGGGATAAATAGCCACGGAAAGCACGGAAAGCACGGACAAAGGCTTGGCTTGGCGCGTGGTCCGTCGACAAGGATCTGGTCCGTGTTTTCCGTGCTTTCCGTGGCCATGGATTTTTTCCGTATCACCCACCCCGCCAGGCCAGCCCCCGCATCAGTTCCCGGAAGCTGTCGATGGCGGGGAAGCCGGACGGGGTCCGGGGTGGCGCCTGGCTGTCGGGGCGGGTGATGGCGCGCAGGTGGCGGACGCCGAAGTCGCGGGCGGCTTCCAGCACCGGCAGGCTGTCGTCCACGAACAGGGTGCGGGCCGGGTCGAAGGGGTCCTGTTCGGCCAGCCGCGGCCAGAAGCGCGGGTCTTCCTTGGGGCAGCGGAAGGCGTGGGCGCAGATCAGGTGATCGAAGTGGCGGTCCAGGCCGGTGGTGGTCATTTTCAGCTCCAGCACCTTGTGGTGGGCGTTGGTCAGCAGGGCCACGCGCTTGCCGGAGTGTTGCAGGGCTTCCAGGAAAGCGGTGACGTGCGGGCGCACGCGGATCAGGTGTTCCAGTTCGCGCTTGAGCGCGGGGATGTCCAGCCCCAGCTCGCGGCTCCAGTAGTCGACGCAGTACCATTCCAGGGTGCCCTCGCGGGCGCGGAACTTCGGGAACAGCCTTTCCCTGGCTTCCTCCACCGACAGGCCGTGCTTCTCGGCGAAGCGCAGCGGCACGTGCTCCAGCCAGAAGCGGTTGTCGAAATGCAGGTCCAGCAGGGTGCCGTCCATGTCCAGGAACACGGTGTCGATCTGCTGCCAGGGGAGAGGGGAGGTCATGGGGGCTATTCTAGCCCGGATTTCTCACCGGGCTGGCGGAAAAGGCGTGGAGCGGGGGGTAACGATAGCCACGGAAAGCACGGACAAGGGCGGGCTTTGGGGCGGACCCGCGCTCCGCGCGTGGGCCGCCAACAAGGATCTTGTCCGTGCTTTCCGTGCTTTCCGTGGCTATCCTCGCTGTTCCCCCCTTTCCGAATCCCGTATCATCCCCGCTTCGCCAACACCAGGATGAAGCCCTCGATGTCCCAGGACAGTTTCGATCCCTGCCGGTTCCTGCAGCCGGTGCGCGAGCTGGCGCGGCAGGCCGGGAAGAAGATTCTCGACATCTACGACACCGATTTCGCCGTCCAGGCCAAGGACGACAAGTCGCCGTTGACGGCGGCCGACATGGCCTCGCACGACACCATCGTCGCCGGGCTGAAGGCGCTGACACCGGACATCCCGGTGCTGTCGGAGGAGGATGCGGACATTCCCTTCGAGGAGCGGCGCCGCTGGAAACGCTACTGGCTCATCGATCCGCTGGACGGCACCAAGGAGTTCATCAAGCGCAACGGCGAGTTCACCGTCAACATCGCGCTGATCGAGAACGGCGAGCCGGTGCTGGGGGTGGTGCACGTGCCGGTCAGCGGCGTGACCTACGCCGCCTGCCGCGGCGGCGGCGCGGTCAAGTACGTGCCGGGCGAGGGCGAGCACCCCATCCATGTGCGCGCGCTCGGGGACGGGCCGGTGGCGGTGGTGGGCAGCCGCTCGCACCGCGGGGCATCGCTCGACGCCTTCCTGGACAGGCTCGGCGAGCACGAAATGGTCGGCATGGGCAGCTCGCTCAAGATCTGCCTGGTGGCCGAGGGCGCGGCCGACATCTATCCGCGCCTGGGGCCGACCTCGGAGTGGGATACGGCCGCCGCCCATGCCGTGGTGGAGGAAGCCGGCGGCCACCTCACCGACCTGTCCCTGCAGCCCTTGCGCTACAACACCAAGGAGTCGCTGCTGAACCCGCACTTCCTGGTATTCGGCGACGCCACCCACGACTGGTCCCGATACCTCCCGTAGGGCGGGGTGAGCGCAGCGAACCCCACCGTGCCCGGCCTGGGTCCGAAGTCCCGTCGTTCACGTCCATTCAGGCGACAGCCACCGGTATCCCGGTAGGGTGGGGTGACGAAGGAACCCCACCATGTCGGTCCGGCGGCCGCTGCCGGAACAAAGTGGAAGGGAACGGGGTGGGGTGATTCGATCCGGCGCGGCTGCGTCCACCGATCCGGCGTCCTGGTGGGGTTCGCTTCGCTCACCCCAGCCTACGTCAGGTCTTTTGGTTTCCGGGGGTTTCCGGTGGGTGTGGCCGGGCCTGCCCTGAGGGCCGAGGCGCGGGCGAGCAGCCAGGCGGCCAGCGCCGCGCCAGCGGTGTCCGCGACCCAGTCCCAGACGTCGGCGCTGCGGCCCGGCACGAAGGCCTGGTGGACTTCGTCGGTGATGCCGTACAGGCTCGCCAGGGCGGCGGCCAGCCAGGCCTGGCGACGGCCGTAGCCGCGCCGGCCGGCGGGCTGCGCGCCCAGCAGCGCCGCCGCCAGCAGGCCGTAGACGCCGGCGTGGAACAGCTTGTCCTGGCCGGGAAACAGCAGCGGGGCGTCGATGGCCGGCTGGCTGGAGAGCCAGAACAGCACGGCCATCCAGCCCAGGGCCAGGCCCAGGCTCAGGCGGCGCATGGCTCAGGCGACCGACTGGGGCGGGGCGGGCACCAGGGCGTACAGCCGGTTGCTCAGGGTGCGGCCGTACTCCAGGCGGTTGGGACGCGACAGGCTGGCCTCGGTGGCCAGGCTGTCGTTGAACAGCACCGGGCACGGCCAGGTCTCCAGCCGGGCGCGCAGCCCGTCGTCCAGGTTGGCGAGGTCGTCGTCCAGTTCCACCAGCAGCACGTCCATGGCGGCGGGATCCAGGCCGGCCAGGTCCTCCTGGCTCAGCGCCGCGGTGGCGACCACGTCGATCCGGAAGCGGCCCAGCAGACGCGCCAGGTAGGTGCGGATCAGTTCCGACTGGGAGGCGATGGCCACCCGCAGGTTCCTTTCCGCCGCCGGTACCGGCCGCAGCGGCGCGGCGTCGGTCCCGGTTTCGGCCGGCGTGTCGGCGGCGGCCGCCTCGGCCTGGGTCCGGAACAGGCCGCCCTGCTCCTTGTCATGGCCCACTTCCCGTATCAGCCCGGCGTCGATGGTTTCGCGCTGCTCGGCGTAGCCGTAGACCAGCGCCGTGTCGCACAGCAGGTTGATGAGGCGCGGCACGCCGCCGGTGAAGTCGTGCACCGCATCGCAGGCCCCGGCGTCGAACAGCTCCGCCCGGCCGCCCGCCACCCGGCAGCGGTGGGCGATGTAGCCGGTGGTCTCCTCGCGCGTCAGCGGCTCCAGGTGGTAGTCGACGGCGATGCGCTGGGCGAACTGCACCAGGTCGGGCCGGCGCAGGGTGTCGCGCAGCTCGCGCTGGCCGACCAGGATGACCTGCAGCACCTGGTGCTTGTCGGCGTTGATGTTGGACAGCATGCGCAGCTCTTCCAGCGTTTCGGCCGACATGTTCTGCGCCTCGTCGACGATCAACACGGTGCGCTGGCCGGCGGCGTAGGCGTCGATCACGAAATCGACGAAGGCCTGGTACATCTCCACCTTGGTCTTGCCCTGGAAGGGCAGCTCGAAGGCCAGCGAGATCCACTGCAGCAGGTCGCCGAAGGTGGAATGGGTGTTGGCGATCAGGCCGACCCGCACCGAGTCGTCCATCTGGTCGAGCAGGTGGCGGATGAGGGTGGTCTTGCCGGTGCCGATGTCGCCGCTCACCACGGTGAAGCCGGCCTGGTTCATGAGGCCGTATTCGAGCAGGGTGAGCGCCATGCGGTGCTTGCTGCCGAGATACAGGAAGCCCGCGTCGGGCAGCAGCGAGAAGGGTTTTTCCCGGAATCCGTAGAAGCTCTCGTACATGGCGCTGGACCGCTTAGCTGGTCGAGCCAGCCTTGTTCAGTACCGTACCCAGAACATTGGTGCCGGACAAGAGATCGACGGCGCGCTCGACGTCGCGGCGGCTGGTGCGGCCCTCCTCCACCACCAGCAGGGCGGCGTCGACATAGGGAGAAAAGGCAAGCGCATCAGCGGCTTGAAGAACCGGCGGCAGGTCGAAGATGACGATGCGGCCGGGATAGCGGGATTTGGTCTCCTCGACCAGGTGCATCATCTTCGGCGAGGCCAGCATTTCCGCCGAATTGGGCAGCGGCCGTCCGCCCGGGAGGACGGTGAGGTGGTCCATGTCCCGGGGGTGAATGAGCAACTCGCTGAGCGGCGTATCGTCGAGCAGGTAGTCGGCGAGCCCCGGCATTTCCGGCAGCCCCAGGTGCTCGTGCAGGGTGGGGTGGCGCAGGTTGGCGTCGATCAGCAGCACCGTGCGGTCGACTTCCATGGCCAGGCTGGCGGCCAGGTTGAGCGCGGTCAGGGTCTTGCCCTCGCCGGTGCCGGGACTGGTCACCGCCAGCACGTTCCAGTCGTTTTCCTTCAGGCGCTGCTGCACCTGGGTGCGCAGGATCTTGTAGGCGTCGGTGAAGGCGCCGGCCGGGAAGGCGGTGACGATGCGCTGGCGGCGCAGGGTGTCGGGCGGAATGTCGACGTTGCGGGTCTGGGTGTAGTTGACCTCGGCCGTGACCGGCGGCGCCTTGCGGCCGGCCGGCGTCGGCCGCGGCTGCCCCTCGCGTTCGGCGCGTGCACGTTCCAGTGCCTGTTTGATGCGTTCCATGGTGATACCCGTCAGGTGTTGATGACGACGTCCGCCTTGCGCAGCGCCTTGTACCAGAGCACGTCCAGCGGTTTCCAGAAAAAATGCGCCAGCGCCAGCGCCAGCACCACGATGCCGACCGCGGCGGCGGTGCGCAGCGCCACCTTGCGCTTGTGCCCGCGCACTTCCTCCTCGGTGGCCTGGTAGGGGATCTCCGCCAGCGGCGGGGCACCGACGGCGGACAGCAATGATTTGCCGCCCCGCACCGAATCGTCCATGCCTTCCGCGATGGCGGCATAGCCGATGCCGGCGCCCAGCGCCAGCACCAGGCTCAGGAAGATGATGGCCGGGCGGTTGGGGCTGACCGGTTCTTCCGGCAGGATGGCCGGTTCGATGAGCTCGAAGCGCTCGCCCTTGCGCTCCTTCTCCAGTTGCTGCGAAACCTGGGCCTCCATCTGCTTGGCGCGGATCTCCTGGTACTTGGCGGTGGCGTTCTGGAGGTCGCGGTTGAGGGCCAGGTATTCGCGTTCGACCTGGGGCGTCTGCACCAGCCGGTTCTCGTACTCCCGCAGGCGGGCGCGCAGTTCCTCTTTCTTTTTCTTCAGCGAACGGATTTCCGAGTCGGCGGCCTCGATCTGGCTCTTGAGCGAGATATAGGCGGGGTTGTCCGGGTTGTCGCCGGCGGCCGTGGCCAGTTTGCCCGGCACCTTCTCCACTGGCGCCCTTTGCAGGCTGTCGATCTGGCGCCGCAGCTTGACCACGTCGGGGTGTTCCGGGGAGTAGCGCTTGCGCAGCTGGGCCAGCTCGCTTTTCAGCGCCTCGATCTGCTTCATGCGTTCGGCGGACGTATCGACGTCGCCGGTCTCGGCCTCCAGCGCCTCGATCTCCCGTTTGGCGCGGATGACGTCCGGGTGGTCCTCGGAATAACGTGCCTTCAGCCGCAGGTACTCGGTGCGCAGCGCCTGCAGGCGGGTCTTGGGGTCGACCGAGACATCGGTGCCGAAAGGCTTGAGCTGGGCGAGTTGGCCGCCGAGGTAGATCTTCCTCTCCTCCAGGGAGCGGATCTGGCTGTCGATGTCCGAGAGTTCGCGCTCGGTGCGGTCCATCAGCGTCTGGTTGAGCTCACGCAGTTCCGGCAGCTCGTTGATGTGCTGTTCCTTGAAGGCGGCCAGCTTTTCTTCCAACTCGTCGATTTCCCGGCTCAGGCGTTCCGACTCCGCTGTCAGGAAGTTGTAGGTTTCACTCGCTTTTTCCGAGCGTTCCTTCAGATTTTCCTTGAGATACAGGGAGGTGAGTTCGTTGGCAACTTTCTGTACCTGTCCCGGATGATCACCGGTGAAACTGAGCCGGAAGGCAATGGTGGCGGCCGTGGGCCGGCCTGAGCGTGGGTCCACGACCTCGGCATCGATCATCTGGAGGTCGATGTTGTCGCGCATCTCCTCGATGATTTCTTCCGTCGTCAGGCGCTTGCTGTCGTCCTTGTAGAGGCCGTATTTCTTTATGATCTCCAACAGGTTGGAGCGCGCCATCACCATCTGGCTGATGGCCTGGATGCGTTGCGCGGCATAACTCGTCACCGTGGACCGGACCAGCTCGGGTGGGATGTCCTGCTCCTTGATAAGGATGGTGGCCGATGAGCGGTAGGTAGGTGGCCACAGTACAGCAGTCAGCAGACCGGCCAGGAAGACAACCGCAGCGACACCGAGGATGCTCAGACGACGCCTTTTCAGAGCGCCAAGATAATCTTTTAAATCAAGTGGTTGTTCTTCCATCATCTTCCCTTCCGCGCTACCGGATGTTGCGCATTAGCGCGTGCGGCCCGTCCCCCGGCGTGCCGCTAGCGGGAAACTGCAATTTTAGGCCACTGGTAGGTGAGCGTCAAATAGGCGGCGTTGCGTACCTCATCCCGACCATTCTCTCGCGCTTGCTTGTTATATCGGTAACTGACTGAAATTCTGAAGAATCGAGATAAACTAAGCTGAATATGTGGTGTCACGGTGAAGTACCTTGTGTCCAATCGAGGTGAAACTGGACTCTGGTCCGTAGTCTGGGTATGGACCATTGACAGACCCAGGTCGCCTGATAAGGTTTCAGAGAAGTTGTATCGGTTGTCACTCGAAATTCGTGTTACTTCCACCAGTATGCCGGATATGGTGTTAGTGACGTCCCGGGAAGCTGAGAGGGAGATATCACCTCTGACAAATGCCTTCGACAGGCTCAAACTGAAGACGCTCCCGTTACTACTTGTTTCGGAACGTCCTGGTACATTGATGAAGCCCAGAGGTATACCCCCGGATAAAACGGGTACCGCGGCATTGTCGAACTCTGTCCGTGTACGTCTTAGGCCCAAAACTACCGACGCATTCAATATTTCGCTGAACCGGTAGGATGCTCCAATCTGCAAGAACGTGAACCTTGACTGTATGTTGTTTTCACTATCGGAAAAGGTTTGTCCTGCCGTCAACGAGGTAGTACTGCGTTCATTCAATATCCGCGCTACAGTTAGTTGGCCATTCTGGAGAGCATAGTCTACGAATGCCGTATTGCTTGTACTGCGATAGCGAACGTCAGTGTAAGTGTATTCGAAAGTCATACGTGTCAGGGGATCAAAATTCCATGTCCAGCCCGGATTGATGCTGTTGCTCAGGCGGGGTATACGATCGAAAACCAGTCCGGTCTGGTCGAGTTCGCTATCCAGCGTGGTATCTTTCAACGCGCTTAGATCGAGGCTCATTTCAGCCTTCTCCAGTCGATACAGTGATGTGATGCCCAGGCGTGCATTGTTGTCATTGAACTCAGCGGCATCCAAGAATCGCCTGAAATTCAGGCCGATCTCGCCGCTCAGGCTGGATCGAGCTGTTTCACGGCTGAACTTGGCGGTTGGGGTGATATCTATCTCAGCGGACGAAATATTGCTCGCTGATTGCATGGTTATGTTGTCGTCGTATCCAACTCGTGACTGTAGTGCAGGCTCGATTTTCCATTCTGCAGCCGAGGCTGTAGTGGTGCTGGTGGCCAAAGTGAGTAAATACAGGCAAGAAAAAACCGAATATTCTTTCATGATGGCCGTCCCATCGTTGTGTTGGAGTCATGTTGATGCGTGGCCGCTGAATCAGGAGTCCACCTCCCTCGGCAGGGCAGGCCCCATCCGGATTGTGGTGGCCGAACGGGAATCGAGCGGCCCATGCGGTATCAACAGGCCTGGGAAGAGTCCTGGGGCAATATTGTTGTTTCTGTCGTCGGCTTGTTCTTATGGTACGACTACTACGTCGCCTGCATCTAACACAATATTCTGCTGAAGATTTTCGCCTTTCTCAATGTCTCCGTATCTGAAGGGTATGGATACAAGCTTGCCGCTTTTCCGTCGGAGGATCCGGATTTTGTTTGGCGCGGCATAGGTCGATGTTCCACCAGCCATGCTTAATGCTTGCATGACATCGACATAGCGCGTGATGGGGAAAGCGCCGGGGCGATTTACCTTTCCAATGACATAGATTACATTGCCCGATAACTGGTTTATTGATACGTTGACTACAGGGTCGGGTATGAATTTGCGCAGGCGATCCACAATGGAGTCGCGTACGTCAGAAACGGGGTGGTTTGCAGCCTCTATTTCGCCAACCAAGGGAAAGCTGATGAAACCGTCCGGTCGAACGATTGCATCCTGTGCAAGACCCTCTTCCTTCCATACCGAGATCGTGAGTACGTCGCCAGGTTGGATGAGGTAGCGCTTGATGTCAGCGATGGCTGATGATGATAGTGCACTCATTGCCATGCTGACTAACAGCAATAACAGCCTATGTTTTTGTGAGGTCGGATGCATGGTGAATTGGGCTGACTACTTTGTTTTTGCTTAAGGGCCAATAGTGCGCTCGTATTGAATCAGAAGGTGCATTGAGGGTCAAGAAACGATGCCAACTGAGCCGAAGAAGTTCTCTTGGCGGCCCAGGAGCTTCGATCGACAGGGATGTTCTTCGGCTGCCTGAATTATCAGGATGCTCTTATATGATTATATAAATATAAACTATATGGTATGAATGCTGAAACAGGAAGCTCATTAGCGGACCGTTAATAGTCTTGAGAAGGATCAAATGAAGCTGCATTGAGCGTGGGATGCTTTTTTGCTTGCCTTAAACTAAGGAATCCGGCTTTGTCCTGCAGGGTGAACGAATGTCGAGTATAATATTGGGAACTGTTGCAGGGCAATCCGGTGTAATTCGAGTATGGCTTGTTGGTGGGAATGGCAAATGAACAGGAACGCAATTAGTCATGCCGGTATGGTTGCGATGGCCATAGTCTTGGCTGCTGCGCTGGCAGGCTGTACCGGCGTAACGTCGTTTGGTTTAACTGCTCGCGCCGGTGATACCGTTGCGCTGCCACTTGGTTGGCAGCAGAACCTCAGTCGGAAAGATGTCCGTGTAACGATAACTGACAGCTCGTCCGCTCAGTTCACATATCTCCCTGGCGACCCATCGGTGCGCTCGATCTTCAACAGTTATCCAGACCCCATATCCAATCTGATAGTTGGTGGCGAGACCGGGCAGCCCGGATTGGGGGGTAGTCTTGCGGGCTCTGCCACCGCGTTCGTCGACGCGTCGGTTACAGCTGGGGACAAGGATTATTTACAGACTTTCATGTTGCTGGATTTGCCCATGGGGATGTCGGTAGGAACGGCGAATATCAGTGTCACCGATCCTGCTGGTAACCCGATTCCAAATCCTTCCACAGCAAGCGGCAGTATCGATCCGCTGGCAGTGGAGATCGTGGCGGGGGTTGGGACTCCTAATCAATTGCTTGCACAGGAAGGGCTTCAGGTAATCGAGGGGTATCTCGTCGCTCTGGAACGTACTGCCCACTATACAGTGACATTTTCCGGGAGCACCATCCCGTATGCGATCCAGCTTGACATGGTCCACGCGCCAGATGTGGACAACGGTGGGACGGGTAAGGCCTATGTAGTGAATCCGCGTGGCGACCTGAAAAGCGTAAACTGGCATGACGACGGAACGAATATGAATATCATTATCATGCCGGCCCGTGATCGGACGCTTTCCGACATAAAGCAGTTTAAATTCTATATTGCCGGCGGTATTACAGGGTTGTCCGTGTCTCAAATACAGGCATTTGATATGAACGGAAATATGCTTTCTTCTATCAACGTATTTGTGAACTGAATAGTATATCTGGTCGAGACTATTCGGCCATATATCACCGCATCTTGTATCCTCGATAGTCGGCAGAACGATTTTTGGTATTGTAATTGAACAGCCAGTCACCAAGTCGGCATGTCAATACAACACTGGCGCAAGCGCTGAAATGCCATGGCCATGGTTCGGTTCGAAAAGCCGAACGCTTATACAGAAAAGTGTTGCGCGATGATCCAACCCAGTCTATCGCGCTGCAGAATTTGAGCAGACTGCTGCTTGATCAGGAAAAGTATCCGGAAGCGATTAGGCTGGCAGCCAACGCAATTGCTCGGCAGCCTGGAAACACCCTATTTGAACTCTGCCTGGCCGATGCGCTATGTATGAACGGGGATTACGATGCTGCGATTCATCGTTATGGCCGCGCTTTGCAGTCATCCGAGAAAAGCATGGCAGCGTTGCTGGGACGAGCCAGAGCGCATCGATCGAAGGGCGATGTCGAGGGTGCGGTTGCAGATTTGCGATTGGCAATCAGCATGGATCCGGGGTTCCCGCAACCAAGCTATGAACTGGCAAACCTGCTCCGTACTGACGGCCGTTTGGATCAGGTGCTGGAGGTGCTGGAGGCGCTTGTAGAGCGCAGGCCCAATGATGCGGATGCGCACCTTAATCTCGGCAATTTCCTGAAAGAGCTGGGTGAATTTGATCGGGCTCGGGCCGAATACCGCTTTGCGGAGAACTTGTTGCCGCATTCGCCGCTTCCATATCAGGCAATGGCTTATCTTCTTTTGGAGCTCGGGGATTACGACGGAGCCCATCGGGCATTTTACTCTGCCTTCGTATTGCGTCATGGCAGAGGATTCGGCAGGGAAGAATTGTTTGTGCCTCACAAAGTGTCTGAAGAAGCCGGTGGAAAGCTGGTTATGTCTGCTTTTTACTTTGAAAATATGATCGGACATATTGGGCGCCTTATCGAGGGTGGGCGACTCCATCCTTCCTTCAGGAAGCTTGTCGAATTGTACGGCTCGGTGCAAGAAGGCCTTGATTTTCCGGATGCCGTTGATTGCAGGATTACCGTGCCGGAATCGGTGGCGGCTGCGATAAGGCCATTTTGCCACCTCGCTCTGCATTATGCGCCGCCAGGCATGATTCCATCGAGAGCGCTGGCGGGTGATCCCGGGGACTATTATCGTAGATTGGAAGACGACTATTTAGGGTCATCTCTGCCCTGCGTTGTTCTCGATAACGCTCTGTCACAGGCCGCACTGGAAGGGCTGAGGGAGTTCTGCCTCGATTCAACCATCTACTTTCAGCAGAGTCCTTCAGGTTTTCTGTTTTCACATGTGCATGATGGATTCAGTTGCCCGCTGTTGTATCAAATAGCGGCAGAATTGAAGCAGAATTTTCCACGGGTACTTGGGGGCCTGCCGTTGAAAGAGGTATGGGCATATCGTTATCCGCATTCAGGCGATGGTGTGCGCCCCCACACCGACCAGGCGGCCGTGACGGTGAATTTCTGGATTACGGAGCAGAGCGCCAATGAACGCCCGGACAGTGGGGGGCTGGTCGTGTACGCCAAGGAGCAATCGTTGGATGTCGACTGGTTCGAGCAGAACTACAACAAGCATGACGAGCATATGCGCCATCAGATTGCTGTCGACATCACTTCTTCAGCCGCCATTACCATCCCGTACATGGAAAACCGTGCCGTCATTTTTCGATCCAATCTATATCACCAAACTGACGAGTACTGGTTCAGAGATGACTATACCGGCAGACGGCTGAATGTGACGCTGTTGTTTGGGGCGCGAGGGTCAGATTGAGGAGCATCGTGCCGGATTCCAGTTCCAGATATCATCCCGCAGTCAGGGCGCAATATGAATCGTTCCCGTATCCTCCCAGGAATCCGGCCGATGAGCTGGCCCGGCTTCTGCTGACCGAGATGGATGCCCTGGGTAAGGTAAGCTATTACTGCTTTCAGGGGCGCCTCGACTTAAGAGAAAATATTCGCATTCTGGTCGCTGGCGGAGGCACGGGAGATGCAGCTATATTCCTCGCGGAGCAGTTACGCGGACATCCCGGTGAGGTGGTCTATCTTGATATCAGCAGGGCTTCCATGGAAATTGCCATGGCCCGGGCACGGGTGCGCAAACTGGATAATATTCGCTGGGTGTCTGGCTCGCTGCTCGATATTCCGCAATTGGATCTGGGATGTTTTGACTACATCAACTGTAGCGGCGTGCTCCACCATCTTGAGGATCCTGTTGAGGGCTTGCGGGTAACAGCATCAGCGCTCGCCCCCCGCGGGGTTCTTGGTATCATGGTTTACGCAAAGTATGGCCGGACGGGCGTATATCACTTTCAGGAGCTGATGCGCCTGTTCGGTGGTGAAGACACCGAGTTGGCGGAGATACTGGGTGTGGCCCGATCCCTTATCCATAGTTTGCCGAATACTCATACGCTGAAGTGTGGCCCCATACCACTTACTAGCCAAAAGGCGGCTGAACTTGAAGATGCAGATATAGTGGATCTGTTCCTGCATCCCCAGGACAGGGCATATACGGTATCGGAATTATACGACTGGTTGCATTCCTGTAACCTGGAGCTGGTCGATTTCGTATGTTCACGCCATTTATACGAGCCTGAAACCCACGTTGACGATTCCCAGCTTCTGGGGTTGATCGGCAGATTGCCTCGTCCGCAGCAACAGGCGATCGCGGAGAATATGGGGGGGAATCTATACAAACATGTCTTTTATACGGGGAAAGCAACCCCGCGACGTATTGATGTCGACGACCTCAACAACATCCCCTACTTCTGTGATCTGGTGCCGCTGTCGGCCGAGGAGCGGAGGCTGCTTCAGGAATACGTCATGGCTGCGCCGATCGGCAGGAAATGCCGCCTTCACTTCCCCAGGGGGAATAGCAGTTTTGAAATCCAGATAACCCCCACGACAGGTTTGTTTTTCAGGTTCATTGATGGACAGAGGACTCTTGGTAAGATCATCAAGCTGGTCCAGCGACATGCGCGTGCAGCGGGTATTCAGCGCCCGGATCTGAAAAAGGAGTTCAGGCAGCTTTTCCGCCAGATGAGCTGTAAACATGCCTTGTTACTACGAGGGCGCACCGTGCCGGCCTACAAAACCTATGCGGAGCTCCAGGCTGGATGCAAGCCAAGGAGGCACCCGGAAGGTTTGGCCGAATCGGGGGGGCTGTGAGGGTTAGTATTCAGGCGAACTATATGCGTGTGCAGTGAGAGTATTCGCCTGACACATCTGCTGTTGGCAAGTTATTCGTTCGAGTCCTGCCCGGCGTGCAGGCGCTTGTGCTGCTGGGTGTGGAGTATGGAAATCCACATCATCACTTAGTCTGCCACTGGGGCGCGATAAAACCTGCGTAACTTTCCCCGTGAATGCGCGATGAACCAAAAAAGGGCGCCCCGCCAAGCGGGGCGCCCTCCCGTTTGTCACACTTTAAGTGGGGCAAACTATGCGGCTGTCTCCTTCAGCCTTTCTTCCTGCGGGCGACACCGACCATTCCCAGCAGGCCAGAGCCGAACAGCCAGACCGCAGCGGGCACAGGTACGACTGCCGCCGTCGCAACGGCGCCGCCAAACTCGAACTGCGTGTACTGGTTTGCGAAGCCGAGGGAGTCCTCATTGGCCGTGATCTGGTGCTCGGCGGTACAGTGCAGGCTGGAGAAGCCGGCGCCCGCGGAGTTGGCCGCGCCAGTGCTACAGTTGAAAACAACCGGAGCGTCGGTGCCGATGGCGAATAGGCCGCCGCCCCACTGGGCCTCCAGGATCGGCACCGTGATCGAGAACGAATCATTGGCGCCAATGCTGGTCTTGCTCAGAGTCGCCGGACCGGTGCCATACTCGGCGATCACCGCACTACCCACGGTCGGGGCGCGGAAGCCGAAGTTGCCGGTAGGTGCCGGAAACAGGAACGCAGCGTTCAGGAACATGCCGGTACCAGGCGCACCGCTAGATGGGCCGCAATTCGGGCACTTGATACTGCCACCCGGAGTCATCGGCGTGCCGTTGACTGCAGTCAGATCACCGGCGTTGTCGAAAACCCAGTTGATGCCGGTCGCACCAGTGGTGTCGGCAGCGCCGGAAACGACGCTCTTTTCGCCACCGCCGCTGACGGAGCCGCCGTTCATGACGCGGAACTCGTTGGGTGCCGTGCCCTGTAGGTCAAAGCCTGCATTGAAGACACCATTGTTTGCGGCATCAGCGGCAGGGAACGGGTTGACCGGGCTGGTGTTGTCGCCCAGGTAGAGGACAACAGCCGACGCACCGCTCGAGGCTACGCCCAGTACGGCAGCAAGTGCCGAAGATAACAGAGTTTTTTTCATTGACTACTCCTCCAAAACGAGAGTATGTTCGGTTTCCTGAGGTTGCGCGTACACGATACAAGCCAATCCGCAAGCTTGCGCTACCTGTTAAACTTCAGCCAAGCCAGTTCTCCAAATCCGGGCCTACGAAAAACTTGCCTAAATCTGTAGTTGGACTTAAAGAGAAGCTTCGGTATCTACGGTTCACCACTGCACCATGTGCGCGTTTTAGGACGATGCAACATGCATGCCAGTCAGCTATCTCGTTGGTGAATAAGCCAAATAGCTCTGTTGGCTGGAGGCGGACCTAGCCGAACTGTAAAGTAATCCGACGCAATTCTCCGTTTGGGTCCTTCTCCCCGATCATCAGTGCGTTGGTAACCACATTAACAACAATAAGTTACATCTATCCTGCTGCTCCAGGCATCATTGTTAATAATTCCGACGCATTCAGGTGGCGGATGGTCGTGGAAATGGCCTATCGAACCATACCTTAAGCGCTACAATCGAAATTCATAGATTGTATCTAAATTCCTAGAAGCAGGGGTATGGCTGTGCTGGGTTGTTTTCGCATAGCGGCCGGTTCTGCTTTGATGGAAATAGACTCCATCAATTTGACAATGGTCTGGATGGGGCGAAATAATGCGAGCCGCCAAACGCTGGCGCGACATGGCGTGCGGAGAAGATTTTATAATAATCCAACGGGATTTGCGGCGCGGAAGTGCTGCGTGAGGATCCCGATTTGCTACAGATTTTAGGAGGAGGCGCAAATGTCGATTCGATATCGGCGAGTTGGAGTGTTGTTGTGTAGTTTTTTCGCGTCTAGCAATGCATTCGCGACCAATGGTTACTTCCTGATCGGCTATGGTACCCAATCCCGTGGCATGGGGGGAGCGGCCATCGCACTGCCACAACAAGGAGAAGCGGCTGCCGTCAATCCGGCGGGTTTGGTGGATCTGGGAACCCGCATCGATATCGACGCGGCACTTTTCCTGCCGCGGCGTCGCTCTGCGTGCTGTCTGTCGCAAGAAGGTGTGGTCAGTGGCGCCAACGTGTTTTTGATTCCCAGCCTTGGAGGGGTGTTCAAGTTCAACCGTAGGATGTCCCTGGGGCTTGGCGTGGTCGGCGCCGGTGCGAACACGCGTTTTGAGCAGAATTTTTTCTTCGATGACCCAAACCTGGCAGGGCCGCAAGCGGACCAGAGTAATGGTGCTCTGGGTGTCAGCCTGATCCAGATGATCATGGCCCCAGGGGTAGCCTACAAGGTCGACAAACACAATGCAGTGGGTGTTTCCCTGCAAATTGGTATGCAGCAGTTCAGGGCCTATGGTCTGTCAAACGCATTCGCCAATTTGTCTCAGGATCCGGATAATCTGACGAATCGTGGGAACGACTATTCGTATGGCGCGGGTGTGCGTCTGGGATGGCGAGGCAAGTTCTTCGACAAACGTTTGATGCTGGGCGCCACTTACGCGAGCAGAACCTACATGACCCGATTCGATAAGTACAGGGGGCTGTTCGCAGATGAGGGTAATTTTGATATACCTGAAAATTACGGGCTTGGCATCGCAATCAAACCTGTAGGTGGATTGGTCATCGCATTTGACTGGAAGCGGATCTTGTACAGCAACATTCCGGCGGTGGGTAACCCCGCAACACCGATCAGCGCGGATCCGAATAACACAAAAGACAAGCTGGGGAATGCGAGCGGACCCGGGTTCGGATGGAGCAATCAGAGCATATATAAAGTCGGTATCTCCTATGATCTGACTCATGCCTTTACAGTGAGGGCTGGCTATAATTATGGGAAAACTCCAATAAGAGAAAATGATTCGCTGGAGTTCAACGTGCTGGCGCCCGCTACAACGGAGAAACACATTACGCTGGGCGGAACCTACCGGATCGGTAAGGCCCATGAGTGGAGTTTTGCATACCAGCATGCGCGTCGAAACAAATTGAAGACGAATGTTGACGCCAACGCAGGGCTTCCATTTTCGGGACCCGTGGAGACCGAACTGTATATCAATACATTCGAGATCGGTTATTCATTCAAATTGAATTAGGAAATCCCAGTATTACTATAGAGCCGTGCAGCCGAGGTTGCATGAGCTCTTGCAGGAGGAGCTTTAGGTATGTATTCCAATAAACGAACGATCGCGCGGATAACTGTGCCCAAATCTCTCAGGTCAGCGTTGTTTTGTGCTGCATTGTCGGTGTTTGGCTCTGGTGCGCAGGCGGATACGACGTTGGTGTTTGCCGATAATCTTTCACCTTCCAACCCGTTTCCTGGGGCTAAGCCAACCCAGCAAACCGCGATGGCGCCGGGTGTCGAATTCAGGGTAGTCACATCGACCGGGTTCGTGTCGGGTGGCGGCGAAAAATCCATAATTGGCCAATCGGTGGTCTCCAATCCACCCTCGTTTGTCGATGGCGGACCATTGTTGCCGACTCCGGCGGGCTGGCAGTTTGTGTCCTGGGTCTTTGATTCCAACAATCAGCTGGCTGCCGTACTCAACTCTGATACGACTTTGGGGGCGACGGCGTCGGTGGCGACCTGCAATGGTATCACCAGTGCGGCGCCGCTCGGCGCGACAGGGTTGTTCAGGAATGCGTTATTCCTGGCCGCGCCTTTTGGTTTTCTGGCGCCCACGGTGGGAAGTGCGGCCGCCGCTGCATACGGCGTTGGACAGTTGTCATTCTCGGGTGTCAGTGCCTTTACCGTGCGTATCCCGGTTGCGGAAGCTCAGTGGTCGAACTGTCCTTTCCAGTTGGGAGGCCAGAACAATGCAGGTATATCGTTTCTTGGTACGGTCGGTGCTGACCGGCATACGTTTCGTTTAGTGGCAGACCATGAAATAGGGCCGACCGGGGTTGAGGATTCGCTCGGCTTCGCGGGTCAGAATACGCAATGGGATCTTGTTGGTGTTATCAACAGCGATCCCAGCCCCAATATCACTTCATATTCAACACTGCCCGCGCAGCAACTGGTTATTCCTTTGACAAGTCTGGCTACGGACCGGGAGTCGGATGGACTCTCTATCTCAACGACTGGTTCTAGGGCGGTCACAGGAAGTGCCGGCGGCTCTGTAACCTGTACTGCTACTGATTGCACATACAATCCAGCCGGTTCCGCAGGGACGGATAGCTTCACGATTACGGTGGTGGATGATTGTGCCACGACAGTGGCTACTTGTGTTCAGGGGAGCGGCAATATTACTGTTACAGTCAATGTAACGGCGGCGCCTATTGCTTCCAATGACGCTTTTACCGTGAGCCAGAATAGTGCGAACAATTCGCTCAATCTGACGGCAAACGATTTGCCGGGGAGCGTGGCTATTAATCCGGCGGCAATAACAATAGTTTCGCCACCTGGTAATGGGACGATTGGCACGCCGCTGCCTGGAGATGGCACAGTCAGCTATACGCCAAATGCGGGCTTCTCCGGCACCGACAGTTTTTCCTATACTGTAGATGACACGCTTGGCAATGTCTCGAACACTGCATCGGTCACAGTAACGGTGAATTGCATTGATGCATGTGCTTCGTCCGGTACCGCGCCTTCTGGTGGCATGGTGACCGGTTCTGTGCGCATTACAGCTGCAGATCTTGTCGCTGCAGGCGTGCCGGCCGATGATGGGGCCGATGGGGTCGGTGTTTCCTGTGACCCGGATTGTTTCGATTTTGTCGTGGCAGCACCTGGTGGGCAGGTTCAGGTCGTTTTCGCTCTGTCAGGGCCAATCAAGCCGCAGTCCGTGTATCGAAAAGTAGTAAATGGAACGTGGAGATCTTTCGATTCCACCGGTGGAAATGCGGTTAAGTCGGCCCTTGGTGCTCCGGGTTCTTGTCCTCCACCAGGCGACCCGGCTTATTCCACGGGGCTTGCTGCAGGTGATCTTTGTCTGGAACTCACTATTGTAGACGGTGGTCCAAATGACGCTGATTCGATTGTGGGGCAGGTGAGCGATCCGGGCGGTATTGGCTCTGGCCTACCGGCACCAGTCGTACTTGCGGGGCAGGAACTCAGTAGTACGCCCGGCGGTTGTACCCTGAGTCCGACAGGCAGTTGGCGCAGAGGCGACCTGTGGTTGATAGGTTTGGTGTTGATAGTGCTGGGTTACAGGCTCCATAGTCGTCGAGGCCACGCCAATTAATGTTGGCACCTAGCGGCTTGTCCTGGATAGCAGTTAGTTACTGAGCTGCTTAGGGGCGCTGGAAATAGGCTTGGCGTGGTTGAAAACCACGCCAAGCTTTTCAGTTTGAATACGGAGACGACCGGATCATGCGGAGCCCCTGCGGCCATTGTCTGCTCTAGTTGACAGAATGGTGACCGCGGCCGACATGAAGCATAGATCGTGCGAATCCATTTTCGTGGGGGTGGGTGGGATTGCCTGTGATTGAGGCTATGCTAGCGGGGGAAGTTGTTTCAAACATGTCATGTCTTGCATATTGATTCTCAATGGGCCAAACCTCAATCTCCTTGGGCAGCGAGAGCCAGATACCTATGGCTTGATTACCCTGGATGTGATCATTAGGCGGTTGAATGAGCTTTTGTCGGAGGGGTCGGGTCGACTACTCACCTTCCAGTCCAACGCCGAACACGAACTCATCGACCACATCCACGCTGCCCCCCACGAGGGTATCGATTTCATCATTTTCAACCCGGCGGCCTTCACCCACACCAGCGTGGCCCTGCGCGACGCCCTGCTGGCGGTGAAGATCCCCTTCATCGAGGTGCACCTGTCCAACGTGCACGCCCGCGAGGGCTTCCGGCGCAAGTCGTACTTTTCCGACATCGCTGTCGGCGTCATCAGCGGGCTGGGGCCGATCGGCTATGAGCTGGCGCTGCAGGCGGCGCTGTCGTTTGTTGGCGACAAAAAAGCCGAAAGCTGACGATTCGCCGATTTTCGGCGCAGTTGGGTAACATTTCGCTCCCGGTTAAGCTATACTCCCCGGCCATTCGAGACGGCCGGGATCGGCTTCGCGGCGTTCGACCCGGCACGAGGCAACCAAACCCGCAGGGTGGAGTGAGCGCAGCGAACCCCACCTGAACCCACCAGGCAGGGCAGCATGGACATCCGCAAAGTCAAGAAACTCATCGAGCTGCTGGAGGAATCCGGCGTCGCCGAGATCGAGATCCACGAGGGCGAGGAATCGGTGCGCATCAGCCGCTACACGGCCGCGGTGCCCCCCGCGCCGCCGCCCCCCGTGGCCGTGGCCGCGCCGCCGGTCGCGGCGCCCGCCGCTGCCGCGCCGGCCGAGGCGGCGCAAGAGGAAGCCGGCCAGGCCATCCCCGAGGGCCACATCGTCAGCTCCCCCATGGTCGGCACCTTCTACCGCGCCCCCTCGCCGGGCGCCAGCCCCTTCGTCGAGGTCGGCCAGCGGGTCAGCGAGGGCGACACCCTGTGCATCATCGAGGCCATGAAGATGCTCAACCAGATCGAGGCCGACACCTCCGGCACCATCGCCGCCATCCTGGTCGAGAACGCCGAGCCGGTGGAGTACGGCCAGCCTTTGTTTGTGATTGAGTGAGGGGATAGCCACGGAAAGCACGGAAAGCACGGAAAAAATCATGTTTTCAGGGAGGGAAACGGATGTTGGTAGAAAGGGAGCTTACTTACCGGATCCGTGGATGTATCTTCGAGGTATCCAGGAGGTTGGGGGCGGGGTTTCTGGAGAAAGTGTACGAGAGGGCTCTGCTGAGGGAATTGACCGTGCAGGGCATCGAAGCCAGGACCCAGGTTCCGCTGGCTGTGCACTACAAAGGTGAGGTGGTGGGAGAGTATTACGTGGATATCCTGGTAGAAGATCGCGTTCTTGTCGAATTGAAAGCGCAGGACAGCTTGTCTCCGGTGCATGAGGCTCAACTGATAAACTACCTCAGGGCGAGCGGCCGGCGCGTCGGTCTGCTGGTCAACTTCGTCCACCCACGTGCAATAGTCAAACGCATGACAATCTGACAACCACCTGTCATACAACCAACCATTATCAAGGTTTTTTCCGTGCTTTCCGTGCTTTCCGTGTTTTCCGTGGCCATAACAAGATGCTAGATAAAGTCGTCATCGCCAACCGCGGCGAAATCGCCCTGCGCATCCTGCGCGCCTGCCGCGAAATGGGCATCAAGACCGTGGCCGTCCATTCCGAGGCCGACCGCAGCCTGAAGCACGTGCTGCTGGCCGACGAATCCGTGTGCATCGGTCCGGCGCCCTCGGTGGACAGCTACCTGAACATCCCGGTGCTGATCGCTGCCGCCGAGGTGACCGACGCGGTCGCCATCCATCCCGGCTACGGTTTCCTGTCCGAGAACGCCGACTTCGCCGAACGGGTGGAGAAGAGCGGTTATGTCTTCATCGGCCCGCGCGCCGAGACCATCCGCACCATGGGCGACAAGGTGGCCGCCATCCGCGCCATGAAGGAAGCCGGCGTGCCCTGCGTGCCGGGCAGCGACGGCCCGCTGGGGGACGACGGCGACACCAACCTGCGCCTGGCGCGCAGCATCGGCTACCCCATCATCATCAAGGCCGCCGCCGGGGGCGGCGGGCGCGGCATGCGCGTGGTGCACGCCGAGGCCAACCTGCTCAACGCCATCGCGCTCACCCGCACCGAGGCGCGCACCGCCTTCGGCGACGATACCGTCTACATGGAGAAGTTCCTGGAGAAGCCGCGCCACGTCGAGTTCCAGGTGCTGGCCGACGGCGAGGGCAACGCCATCCACCTGGGCGAGCGCGACTGCTCCATGCAGCGCCGTCACCAGAAGGTGGTGGAGGAGGCGCCGGCCCCCGGCATCACGCCCGAACAGCGTATGGAGATGGGCGAACGCTGCGCGGAGGCCTGCCGCAGGATCAACTACCGTGGCGCCGGTACCTTCGAGTTCCTGTTCGAGAACGGCGAGTTCTACTTCATCGAAATGAACACCCGCGTGCAGGTGGAGCACCCGGTCACCGAAATGGTCACCGGGGTGGACATCGTCAAGGAACAGCTGCGCATCGCCGCCGGCGAAGGCCTGGGCTACCGCCAGGAAGACATCACCTGGACCGGACACGCCGTCGAGTGCCGCTTCAATGCCGAGGACCCGAAGACCTTCCTGCCCTGTCCCGGCACCATTACCCAGTACCACGCCCCCGGCGGGCCGGGCATCCGCGTCGACACCCACATCTACAACGGCTACACCGTGCCGCCCTATTACGATTCCATGATCGGCAAGCTCATCGCCCACGGCGAGGATCGCGCCGCGGCACTGGCGCGCATGCGCGGCGCCCTGTCGGAAGTGGTGATCGACGGCATCCGCACCAACATCGAACTGCACCAGGACATCTGCTCGGACGCAGCGTTCCTGGCGGGCGGCACCGACATTCATTATCTGGAGAAGAAGTTGGGGTTATAGCCACGGAAAGCACGGACAAAGCATTCCGGTTGTAAATAGCCACGGAAAACACGGAAAACACGGACAAAGACGGGGTTTGGGACGGGCCCGCGCTCCGCGCGTGGTCCGCCAACAAGGATCTTGTCCGTGTTTTCCGTGGCTATTACCCCCCTGATCCACCACCCCCCCATGTCCTGGCTCCAACTGACCCTAGACGCCGCCGACCTCGACCCCGAGGCCCTGTCCGCCTTCTTCGAGTCGGCCGGCGCCCTGGCCGTGACTTTCGAGGACGCCGCCGACCAGCCGCTGTTCGAGCCCGACCCCGGCG
>Ga0256841_1000500_pt1 | contig 40554 bp, 32 predicted proteins | sample 356308metaG_FD_185971 | JGI IMG/M metagenome (GOLD analysis project Ga0256841, IMG submission 185971) | Hydrothermal vent microbial communities from Mid Atlantic Ridge, Atlantic Ocean - 356-308 | ecosystem: Environmental > Aquatic > Marine > Hydrothermal vents | place: Atlantic Ocean: Mid...
CGATGTCGGCTCATCGCATCCTGGGGCTGAAGAAGGTCCCAAGGGTTTGGCTGTTCGCCAATTAAAGCGGTACGTGAGCTGGGTTCAGAACGTCGTGAGACAGTTCGGTCCCTATCCTATGCGGGCGTAGGATACTTGAGAAGATTCGCTCCTAGTACGAGAGGACCGGAGTGAACGAACCTCTTGTGCACCAATTGTCGCGCCAGCGGCACCGTTGGGTAGCAACGTTCGGAAGGGATAAGCGCTGAAAGCATCTAAGTGCGAAGCCCACTTCAAGATTAGGTATCCCTGCCATTTTTGGCACTAAAGACCCCTCGAAGATGACGAGGTTGATAGGCTGTAGGTGTAAGTGCAGTAATGTATTTAGCCGAGCAGTACTAATTGGTCGTGAGACTTATCCATTAAAATTTATTAAAAACGGCTTATGGATTCATTTTACCATTCAATCTTTCATTAATTTTTTTGAATAGATTGGTCCTTCGCGTTTTTACGCGCAGGCAAGGTTTTCTGGTGACTATAGCTAGGGTGTTACACCTCTTCCCATTCCGAACAGAGAAGTTAAGCCCCTAAACGCCGATGGTACTGCATTTTTAAGTGTGGGAGAGTAGGTCGTTGCCAGATTTTTATTTTAATCCGGCTTTTTTGCCGGATTTTTTATTTTAAATAAGTTAACGTTTTTAATGTGATATTTCCCGCGCGCCTAGCTTTTCTATTAATGCAACTATAAGGGGATTATCTTCCCCTGTTTCAATTTTATGTTTTTCGCTAGACGAATTTCCGCGTTCCGGTGTTTTTTTATTTGAAAGGATTTTCTTTTCACTCTCAGATAATTTTTCTTCGGAAAATTCAAACCTTACGTTATTCCCAAAGATTGCTTTCCCTTTTTTTCTTAAATATTCACACTCTTCTTTTAAGATCGATGCATCTTCAGAATGCTCCACTTTAAGTTTAATTACATTTCCCTCCAGACTAACCGGTTTTACAGACGACATTATGGACCCAAGCGTGAATTTTTCCAGGTTTATTTGATCGATGAAAAAAATCCACTTTTGGATAATTTTTTCAAAAACAAAATCCTTTTCTCCGTTTTTATTTTTCCATGCATGTGTTTTTACAGGTTCGGTACTTGGTGAAGAAGGTTTTATAATTTCTTTGTGCGTTTCGTTAGCTTTTACAGGTTTTTCTTTTGTAGATGTAGAATCTTCAGTCAGAAAATCCTTTTTTTTTAGCTGGTTTAACAGTTTTGTTATAGTAGTAGATTTTTCCAATCCTATCAATTGGGATAACGAAACTTCAATTTTAAGTTTAGGATTTTGTGTGAATTTAAGTTCGGTTTGAACATTATTTAGAAATGTAAGAATTCTTAGAATATCAGCTTCACTAAACTTATCTTTATATTCTAAATATTTAGATTTAAAATTTTCTGAGGTTTCTATTAATTTTGAATCTTTTCTTATTACAACGGTTAGTAAATTTCTGAAATGTTCAACCAAACCGTTCAAAAAATCAATATAGTTCCATCCGCGTTCGTAAATTTGAGTGGAAATATTAAAAGCGGTTTCGAAAGTTTTATTTAAAATTGAGTCTGAAATTTGGAAATAAATTTCTTCGTCAATCAAATTCAGCATTTTCTTTACTTCATCAGATTTTATATCCTTACCGCAAAATGATACAACTTGATCGAAAATACTTTCGGCGTCCCTAAGTGCCCCGTCGGCTTTCTTTGCAATTATTGTAAGTGATTCGTCATCTATCTTAATATTTTCCGCAGCGGAGATGGTTTTTAATGTCGATTTGATTTCTTTTAATTCGATTCTTCTGAAATCGAACCTTTGGCATCTTGAAACAATTGTAAGGGGAACTTTATGTACGTCGGTCGTTGCGAAAACAAAAATAGTATGTTCCGGAGGTTCTTCCAAAGTTTTAAGTAATGCGTTAAAAGACTCGGTTGTTAACATGTGAACTTCATCGATGATATAAATTTTATATTTACCGATTGTAGGTGCATATTTAACCGATTCCCGCAATGTTCTGATTTCCTCAATTCTTCTGTTTGATGCTCCGTCAATTTCTATAACGTCCATTGTTTGTGAATCATCAAATTTTTTACACATATCGCATTCGTTGCACGGCTCACCGTCTTGCGGGTTCAAACAATTCAATGCTTTAGCTAAAATTCTTGCCGTTGTAGTTTTCCCAATTCCCCTGGGACCGGCAAAAATATAGGCATGACCAATTCTGTTATTTATCAACGCATTTTTTAATGTTGTAGTAATATGATCTTGACCAATAACCTCCGAGAATTTTTTCGGTCGCCATTTTCTGGCAGTAACAACAAATGTCAAAATTAACTCCGGCTGATATTTTTATTAAAAATTTAAAGTGTTAAAATTAATTTTATTGGATAATAAATTTAACATTTTTTCCATATAAATTTTATCCAGTTCGGTAAATGCAGCAAAATCATAACTATCTAAATCAAGCACACCAATTAATTCCCCATTATTGAAGATGGGAAGAACGATTTCCGAATTTGAACCTGAATCGCAGGCAATATGTCCGGAAAATTTGTGGACGTTCTCAACAATTAAAGATTCTTTCTTTTCGGCAACCGTTCCGCATACTCCGCTTCCCACCTCAATTTTGGTGCATGCAACTTTACCTTGGAAAGGTCCAAGGTATAAAGACCCGTTTTTCAAAAAATAATATCCAATCCAACTAATTTTAGGAAAAGAATCTTTTAGTACGGCAATAAAATTAGAAAGATTAGAAATTACAGGTATATTTGGTTCTAAAACAGAATCCATTGATTTTAATAAAGTTTCGTAAACGGATTTTTCTGTCGAGCGGTCTATTTTCGTACTTTCGTAATGCATTATTTGGATTTTTTTCTGCTTGTTGTTTTTCTTTTTGAAGGTTTCTTTGTTTTAATATTTCCGAAAACATGCGGAATTGCTTCATTAATAGTGGAAATAGGTACAATTTCCAAACCTTCCAAAATTTCCTTTTTAATTTCTTTTAGGTCTTTCTCATTTTCTTTCGGAATTAAAACTTTTTTTATTCCGCTTTGTTTGGCGGCTAAAAGTTTTTCATTCAAACCGCCGATAGCCAGTATATTTCCGCGCAGCGTTATTTCTCCGGTCATTGCAACATCGCATCTTGCCGGTTTACCGCTTAAGGATGAGTACATAGCCATCGTCATAGTAATTCCCGCCGAAGGTCCGTCTTTTGGAATAGCTCCTTCGGGAAGATGGATATGAATTTCCTTGCCTTTGTAAAAGTTGGGGGATAATCCTAATTCCTTTGCATTAGAACGTAAATAACTTAAAGCCGCTTGAGCGGATTCTTTCATTACATCGCCAAGTTGACCGGTAAGAGTAAGTCGTTCGCTTCCGCTCATTACAGTTGTTTCCACCTGTAAAATGTCTCCGCCAACGCTCGTCCATGCCAGTCCCGTTACCGATCCTATTTTGGGTTCTTTTGTAATTTTCGATTTTTTGAATTTGGGAACTCCCAAATTATCTTCAACTTTCTTTTCGTCAATAATATATTTTGATTTTAATTTTTTATTTTTACCGTTATCCGATTGGTTGAGAATAATATCCCGCGCCGTTTTTCTAAGGTTGGTAGCAATTTCCCTTTCCAAATTTCTAACGCCAGCTTCTTCGGTATATTCTTCAATAATTTTTAGAATTGCTTTATCGGTAAATTCCACGTTAAATTTTTCGAGACCGTGCGCTTTAATTTGTTTTGGAATAATATGTCTTTTTGCAATTTCAAGTTTTTCAAATTCCAGATAACCCGGCAGTTCAATTATTTCCATTCTGTCTTGCAAAGGTAATGGAATATTGTATCTTACATTAGCGGTTGTAATAAACATTACTTGGGATAGATCATATTCAACGTCAAGATAGTGATCGTTAAAGCTGTTGTTTTGTTCGGGGTCTAAAACTTCCAGCATAGCGCTTGACGGATCGCCGCGAAAATCCATGCTCATTTTATCAATTTCGTCCAACAACATAATCGGATTTACTGTTTTTGCTTTCCGCATAGATTGAATTATTTTCCCCGGCATTGATCCTATGTAAGTTCTTCTGTGCCCTCTTATTTCTGCTTCGTCGCGCACGCCGCCCAGACTAATCCGTACAAACTTCCTTCCAATTGCGCGGGCAATAGATTTTCCCAACGAAGTTTTTCCAACTCCGGGAGGTCCTACAAAACAAAGTATTTGTCCTTTCATTTGTTTAACCAAATTTAAGACAGCAATATGTTCAACAATTCTTTCTTTCGGTTTTTCCAACCCATAATGATCTTCGTCCAAAATCTTTCTTACATTTTTTATATCAAGGTTGTCTTTTGTTTTTTTGAACCAAGGGACTTCAATTAGCCAATCTAGGTAATTTCTAATTACGGTCGATTCGGGTGAGCTGGGGGGTGTTTTCTTTAACTTGTTCAGTTCTTCAATTGCTTTTTCCCTTGCGGCTTTTGGCATTTTAGCTTTTTGAATCCGCTCTTTTAATTTTACAAATTCCGGTGAAATTTCTTCTTCTTCACCAAGCTCTTCTTGAAGAATTCTTATTTGTTCTTGAATAATAAACTTTCTTTGGGTTTTGGTAATGTTTTCCTGAACTTTATTCTCAATTTCCTTTTCTACTTTTAAAATATCTATTTCGGAGCTTAAAATTTTAATTAACAAATAAATTTGATCCTTAATGGAATATTCCTGTAAAACGGATTGTTTTACTTCAATAGGTTGATTAATATTTGCAGCTACATAAAATACTTTACGGTCGGGTTCGTCAATATTTTCGTAAGCGCTAATAGCTTCGCTGGGAATATTTCTGTTTATCTTAACGTAATCTTTAAATTTTGCAGAGAGTTGGCGAATTAATGCGTTCAATTCTGTAGGATCTTCTTCCGGCGGTAAAATTATTTCAATCTCAGCTTCAAAAAACTCCGGATTTTTTACAAATTTTTTAATCTTACCTTGCAAAACTCCGTCGACTAAAATTTTCATTAGTCCGTTAGGTAATTTAAGTATCTGAATTATTTTAGCTATAGTTCCTTCTTTATAAATGTCTTTTGGCGTTGGGTCTTCGATGTTTGCCTGTTTTTGAGCTGAGAGAAATATATATTTTGAATTTTCTAATGCATAATTTGCCGCTCTTATCGATTGCTCTCTTCCTACTAATACCGGAAAAATCATATATGGAAAAATTACCGTATCTCTTAACGGTAAAACCGGTAGAATTTTTGGAATATCTTCAACTATTGATTCGCTGGGTTTTATTTTTTTTGTTTTGTCATTCATATACAAGTATTTTTATATTATTTTAAGGGGATGTAATATACCAAAATTAGTTAGGGCTATCAAGAAAATCAATGTGTTTAATATTTAACCACTCTATTCTTATCGTTTTTTAAAATTAACTTTTGTCCTCAAAAAATAAAAAAGAACTCTGGATGAGTCAGTAGTTATTTCCGGAGATTTAGCAATTGTTCATTTTTTCTTCATGTTTTCTGTGGTTAAGCAAAAAAGACGTTTCACATTTTACATCTTCCGGTTGAGGTTCACCGGCTTTTTCACAAAAGGAGGCAAGGTAAAAACAGAGTTGCACAAGGAATCATAAATTCAGCTTGAGATAGATGTTTACAACCCTTTAACTTTTTAACGTAACACATTTCAATCAGTTGATGTGTGGTAATCTGCGGTAGTGTAAGTACTTAGCCGCAAAAGCGCGAATTATAATTTTTCATAGCTGCGCCGTAACAAGATTATCAAAACCGGTGAGTGATCAACGGTATCTGTGAAAATTTTTCCATTGTTTATTGAATTCTCATGTTTTTTGTATTTTATTATTCTGTTTTTAGAATTTATTGTTTGATGATGAAATATGCTGCCTAAGGTAATAGAAATAGCAAAAGAAGCAGGCGAATTAATTAAAAATAATTTCGGTAAAAGTCACGAGATAAAGTATAAAACAAATGTAGCGAACATTGTTACGGAAACGGATAAAGCAGCCGAAGATTTGATTATTAAGTTTGTTAATAAAAATTTTCCCGGACATGGAATTTTATCGGAAGAAATTGGAATGATTAAGGGTACAACTGAGTATTTATGGGTAATAGACCCATTGGACGGTACTACTAATTTTGCTCATGGTTTGCCAATATTTGTTGTTTCAATTGCAGTTTTGAAAAACAACCAAGTAATTTACGGCGTTGTTTACGATATTATGAGAAATGTTGTATATAAAGCGGAAAAGGGATGCGGTTCTTTTGCAAATCAAAATCGGTTAAGCGTTAGTAAACGGACAGATTTGGCTAAATGTTTGTTGGCTACCGGTTTCCCGTATGATGTAGCAAAAAATCCATCTAATGTGTTTAATAAATTTACAGCCTTTCTAAGAAAATCGAGAGCCGTTAGACGATTAGGATCGGCTGCCTTGGACAGTTGTTTTGTTGCAGAAGGAATATTTGACGGATTTTGGGAAGTTTCTATTTTCCCTTGGGATATATTAGCTGGAAAATTAATTATTGAAGAAGCCGGTGGATTAGTCTCGGATTTCAATGGTAATAAAATTGGAATTAATACTAAACAATTTTTGGCTACAAACGGATTGATTCATAAAGATATGATGAAGATTCTTAATGAAAATTAGGCTAATTCTTTATAGACCGGCCTATCCAAATAAGCACAACGGCTCCGAGTGTTGCCACTATAATGCTTCTAAGATTAAAACCGGTCACTCCATATCCACCAAGTAACGACATGATAAATCCTCCTATAAAAGCGCCGATAATTCCTAATAAAATGTTTGAAATACAACCGTGTTTTTTTCCGTTTGGACCGGTTATTTTATGCGCTAACCAGCCGGCTATTGCACCCATAAATATCCAACTAATTATTCCCATTTTTCATACCCTTTGCATTTTTATGTTGAAAGTAAATCCCTTTTCTATAATAAATTAGAGCAATAAGAGAGTTAAAAAAAGTTGAGATTAAAAATCCATTTGCTTATTTTTATAAACTATGTCAAAAAAAATTATAATAGCAATTGACGGACCGGCTGCATCCGGTAAAAGTTCGGTAGCAAAGTATTTGGCAACCAGATTAGGCTTTACTTATTTAGATACCGGCGCAATGTATCGCGCAATTACTTATCTTGCATTAAAACATGATGTTGTAAATGATCATGATGCTATTGTAAAATTAGTGAAAAATATTGATTTACAATTGAAATTTGAGAACGGAATAACGCATGTTTTTTTGAATGGTGAAGATGTTACTCCGTTTATTCGAACCCCTGAAGTGAATGAAAAAGTAAGCGAAGTAAGTAAAATTCCAGAAGTAAGGAATGAATTGGTTAACATTCAAAGGCGTCTTGGCGATAATGTGAATCTTGTTGCTGAAGGTAGGGATACAACTACTGTCGTTTTCCCAAATGCAGATTTGAAAATTTATTTAACAGCCGATTTGCATGAGAGAGCGAACAGACGGTTCGATGAATATAAAGAAAAAGGAACTAGAATTTCTTTTGATGAAGTTAAAAGCAATTTGAAAAAAAGAGATAAAATAGATAGTCAACGTTCGGTAAGTCCTTTATCCAAAGCAGAAGATGCATTTGTGTTGGATACTACCGATTTAACTATTGAAGAAGAAATTCAAAAAATTATTCAAAAAGTGGAACAAATTAAATTAAATAAAAAAATAGAAGTTTAAAAAGCCATCCTAATTGTTATGTTAAATTAAATTTATATCGTAATACTAATTTTTGATGGCGGAATTTGTTATTACGAACCTAATTAGTTGGAGGCTAAATGACCGAAGAAGTAAAAGAGAATATTGCTGAAGAAAAAAAGACTGACTCTATTGATCGTGCTAAATTTTTTAATGCTGATGAATATAGTGAAGAAGAATTACAGACTTTAGCTAAACTTTATAATGAATCATTCCGTGATTTTAAAGAAGGTGAAATTATAAGCGGAACAATTGTGGGTTTTGCCGGGGATAATGTTGTGATAGATGTCGGTTTTAAATCCGACGGTACTATTCCTAAAGCAGATTTTGCATCTACCGACGATCTTAAAATTGGCGCGCAAGTGGATGTTGTTGTTGAAAGTGTTGAAGATGAAGAAGGTAATTTGCAATTAAGTAAAAAACGTGCCGACTTTTTGAAAGTGTGGGCTAAAATTCTTGATGCTTACGAAAACGAAACTATTCTTACCGGGAAAATTCTTAAAAGAATTAAAGGCGGTATGGTAGTTGACTTAATGGGAATTGAAGCTTTCTTACCCGGTTCGCAAATCGATATTCGTCCGGTTAGAGATTTTGACGCATTCGTAGGACAAACGATGGATTTCAAAATTGTTAAAATTAATATTCCTACCGAAAATGTTGTCGTTTCCCACAAAGCCTTAATCGAAGAAACTATTTCCGATCAGAGAAAAGAAATATTGGACAGCTTGGAAAAAGGTCAAATTCTTGAAGGTACGGTAAAAGCTATTACGGATTTCGGAGTGTTTGTAGACCTTGGTGGAGTGGACGGGTTAGTTCATATTACCGATTTAAGCTGGGGAAGAATTAATCACCCGAGCGAAGTGGTAAAATTGGACGAAAAAATTAAAGTGGTTGTAACCGATTTTGATACCGAAAAGAAAAGGATTTCTTTAAGCTTAAAGCAATTGGTCCCGCATCCTTGGGAAAATATCGATGAAAAATATAAAGTGGGCGATAAAGTTTCCGGTAGAGTTGTTTCTTTAACCGATTACGGCGCTTTTATTGAAATAGAAAAGGGAATTGAAGGACTAATTCATATTTCCGAAATGAGCTGGACACAACATATAAGTCATCCTTCCCAATTCGTTTCTATGGGGCAAATAGTTGAAGCGGTTATTTTAAGTCTAGATAAAAATGAAAAGAAAATTTCACTCGGAATGAAACAGCTTACACCGGATCCTTGGCAAGAATTGATGAAAAAATATCCCGTCGGTTCAAAACATACCGGAACAGTTAGAAATTTAACTAATTTCGGTGTTTTTGTTGAACTTGAACCTGGAATTGACGGATTGGTTCATATATCAGATTTGTCATGGACTAAAAAAGTTAGACATCCCGGAGAAATTGTGAAGAAAGGTGAAAAGCTGGAAGTTGTAGTTTTAGGAATTGATACCGAACAAAGGAAAATTTCATTGGGACATAAACAGGTAGAAGATAATCCTTGGGATTCTTTCGAAAACATCTACAAAGTTGGCTCTATTGTAACAGGTAAAGTGGTTAGAATTATTGAAAAAGGCGTTATAGCCGAACTTCCTGCCGGCGTTGACGGATTTGTTCCCGCATCGCAATTATCCACTACTAAAATTAAAAACTTGTCATATTCATTTCCGGTAAATACCGAACTTGAAATGCAAGTAATTGAATTTAGCAAGGAAAATAAAAGAATCGTTTTAAGCGCTTTAGCCGTTTTGAAAAATAAATCCGATGAGGAAATACAAGACTATATTACAACGCATAAGTTGGGTAAAGTTTCCGTTGAAAATATTAAGAATGCCGATCTGGGAAATATTGACACTTCAGTGTTTCACGAATATGAAGCTCCGCAAAAAGCAGAGCCTGCCGTAAAAACTCAAGCAGCGGAAGCAACAGAAACAGTAGAAAAAGATTCCGCTTCGGAAGAACAAAACGAAAATGTCAAAGAACCGGCTGAAACTCAAACCGTCGAAGCAACTGAAGAAACTAACGCTGAAGCGGAAGTTAAACCGGAAGAAAAAACTGAAGAAAAAACCGAGACCGGGCCGGCTGATAATACGGAACAAGAATAAAAATCCATTTATTTAACTGAAGGCTGTGGCTTAACTCCATAGCCTTTTTTATTACCATGAAAAAGAAAGTAGCATTAAATACTTTAGGCTGCAAGCTTAATTATGCCGAAACATCATATATAGCAAAAGAATTTTTGCAAAACGGATATGAAATTGTTGAGTTTAACAATTTTGCCGACGTTTATGTGCTTAATACTTGTACGGTGACCGAGAATGCCGAACGTGAGTGCAGACAAATTGTTAGGCGTGCCCGTAGAAAAAATCCCGGAGCTTCAATAATTGTTACCGGTTGCTACGCTCAACTCCGCCCCAAGCAAATTGCAGAAATTGACGGCGTTGATTTGGTGTTGGGTAATGATGAAAAATTTGATATTTCAAACTATAATTTATTCGATGAAAAAGGCAACCTTTCGTGTATTAATGTTACATCTTCAGGCGGATTAAAAGAATTCCATCCGGCTTTTTCTTCGGAGGCGGATAACAGAACAAGAGCATTTCTTAAAATTCAAGATGGATGCGATTATAAGTGTTCCTTCTGTACTATTCCGCTTGCCCGCGGCAGCAGTAGAAGCGCTAATCCCGGGTTATTAGTGGACCAGTTTAAAAAATTGTTAGATAACGGTTATAAAGAAATAGTTTTAACAGGCGTAAATATTGGCGATTACGGTAAAAACGTTAATCTTAATTTTTATGAATTATTGGAAAAATTTGTGCAAATTAAAGGGAAGTTCAGAATAAGAATCAGCTCTATTGAACCCAACTTATTGACAAATGATATTTTACAGCTCACAAAAGAAAACGAAAAAATTTGTAACCATTTTCATATCCCTTTACAAAGCGGCAGCAACGATATTTTGAAGTTGATGCATAGAAGGTATAAAAGGGAAGATTATGAAAAATTAATTTATAAAGCTAAAGAAATTATACCCGATTTGGGAATCGGAGTGGATGTGATTGTAGGATTTCCGGGAGAAACGAAACGCCATTTTATGGAAACTTATAACTTTTTGCAAAATTTACCTGTTGAATATTTGCACGTGTTTACCTATTCGGAAAGACCTTTTACAAAAGCAATTGAAATGCCTGGTAAAATTGAAATTCCCGAAAGAAAAAGACGGAATAATCTATTAAGAAGTTTGAGTGATAAAAAGCGGAATGAATTTAATAAAAGCTTCGTGAATAAAGAAGTTGAGGTATTATTCGAAACGGGAAAAACAGACGGATTTATTTACGGTTTTACTTCTAATTATATACGCGTAAAGTATCCCTTCAAAACTGACTTGGTAAATAACTTTAAAAAAGTTATTATTACTTCAACCGATAACAATATTTGTTCGGCGGTAGAAAACAATCCGGAATATCAAAAACAAGAGGCGTTAGGCTAAATATAATGATTAAAAATGTCATCCTTTCTTTACTTTTTACTGTTTCTGTATTTGCGCAAAGCTCTACAAAGAGTATAATGGAATTGAAAAGTAAAAAATTCACTCGGGCAGTTAACCATAATTCATTGAATATATTGAGTGAAAAACCCAAAAAGAAAAGCATAGGATTGGGAATTATTTACTCGCTTTTATTACCCGGAATGGGGGAACTTTATGCCGAATCGTATCAAAGCGGAAAGTATTTTACAATTGCGGATGGTATGTTATGGAGCGTATTAGCCGGCTTTGATATTTATGGAATAAATCAAAGAAATAATTATCGTGCGTTTGCCCAATCTTTTGGGAATGTAAGCTCCGGTTCTAAGGAAGATAAGTTTTATGCGGATATCGGATTTTACGATAGTGTGGATGATTTTAATAAGGAAAAAGAATTAAACCGGGATTTTAATAATACATACGATCCTAAAACGCATTATTGGCGTTGGGAAAGCGATTCACAGAGGAAAGAATTCAGGAATATGTGGTCGTCAAGTGAAAATGCTTTTAACAATATTAGATTTGCAGTCGGTGCATTAATTTTGAACAGAATCGTTAGCGCGATAAATGCAGTTCGTTTAATTGCTGCATATAATAAAAACATTTCAACCGGATTATCCTGGAATATATCATTCGGTGTACAAAATAAAGTAAATTTGCCGTCAACATTCGAAATGAAATTTTCCACTCATTTTTAACCGTATTATATTTCTTTTAACCTCAGAGCCGGAAAGCTGCGGAGAAAATTAAATATAAACCATTAATAAATTTCAAAGCTGTTTTTTTTTATTAAAATTCTATCTGTGAAAATCTGTTGCATCAGTGTTATCCGTGTTCCTTCTTTAACCGCAAAGGCGCAAGGACGCAAAGAAAATAAATATAAACCATTAATAAATTTCAAAGCTGTTATTTTATTAAAATTCTATCTGTGAAAATCCGTTGCATCAGTGTTATCCGCGTTCCATCCCCTCAGTGCAAATCATAATTAATCGGTTTTTTCAGCGTCCAATTACTTTAACCGCAAAGGACGCAAAGAAAATAAATATAAACCATTAATAAATTTCAAAGCTGTTTTTTATTAAAATTCTATCTGTGAGTATCCGTTGCATCGGTGTTATCCGCGTTCCATCCCCTCAGTGCAAATCATAATTAATCGGTTTTTTCAGCGTCCAATTACTTTAACCGCAAAGGACGCAAAGAAAATAAATATAAACCATTAATAAATTTCAAAGCTGTTTTTTATTAAAATTCTATCTGTGAAAATCCGTTGCATCGGTGTTATCCGTGTTCCATCCTTCCTCAGCGTCCTATCTTCATTAACCGGGAAGACAACTTTTATCCTTTTCGTTTTAAATTTAACTTAATGTTTTAAATCCTTTTTGTAGATTTGATTATTAAAAAGAATAATTAAATGTATAATTACAAATTAACAATTCAATATAACGGAACGCGCTATAACGGTTGGCAATCACAGCCCGACGGTAATACAATTCAAGATAAAATTACTTATGCCGTTTCGGTTTTAACAAAACAAGAAATTTCATTGACCGCCTCGGGCAGAACGGATGCCGGCGTTCATGCGCTTGGTCAAGTTGCTAATTTCAAATATAATAAGGATGTAAATAAATCAAAATTTCTACATTCTTTAAATTCAATTTTACCTGATGATATTTCAATTATTAATATGGAAAAAGTAAGCGATGAATTTCATTCAAGGTTTGACGCAAAAAAAAGAAGCTATTTTTATTTAATGAGTAAAATTAAATCTCCGTTCTACTTTCATTTTTCAAACTACGATACAAGATTTGCCGGGTTGGATTTACAAAAGTTAAACTTAATCTCAAAAGTATTACTGGGCGAACATGATTTTACTTCATTTACAAAGAAAAAAACGGAAACGGAAAATAAAGTTTGTAATATTTCTAAGATAAGATGGAGCGGAAATAATAATTTTATAATTTTCAGAATTGAAGCCGACCGTTTCCTTCACGGAATGGTTAGAGCTATTGTCGGCACAATTTTATTAGCGGCAAGCAAAGACGATCCGGTTAATTTACTTGCCGAAATACTTAAATCAAAAAACCGGGAAGCAGCCGGACCGTCGGCTTTGGCAAAAGGATTGTTTTTATACAAAGTTAAATATTGAAAGGGGTTTTATGGAAATTTTAGCAAACTATCATCCGCTTATAATTCATTTCCCAATTGTTCTTTTTTTATTATATATATTATTCGAGTTTATATCGCTTTTTTCAACAAATAAAATTGTTTATAATATTGCAAATTTGATTTTATTTTTAGGGGTTTTGGCGGGAATAGCCGCAGTTCTTACGGGAAACCAAGCGGCTGAAGTTGCAATGCGTTCGAATATTGGCAATACAAAATGGTTGGAAGAATTAATAGATAAACACGAACAATACGCAACTATTACCGTTTGGTATTTCGCTATTATTTTAACTGTGCGTTATTTTTTAACTATTAAGAAAAAGTTTACACTTAAGCTCAAAATAACTTTTGTTATATTAGCAATTGTAGGTTCAATTTTTGTTTTTGAAACCGGTGAACACGGCGGCGATTTGGTTTACGAACACGGCGTCGGGACATCGTTATTTCAGCAAAGTTTACAAAATTCTAATTCTAAATAAAAATATTGATAATTGAAATTTAGACTGTTAAATATTTTTCTGTTTGCTTTTATAATTACGACCGCTGCAAACGCTCAAAATTTAGAGTTTGGAAAGGCAAAAGGATTATTTATGTCAATCGGGGTCGGACCGAGATTCCCTGTAGGCCAATTCAGTAACAGAATAAGTTTGGGAATGGGAATTGACCTGGCATTTTCATATACCGATAATAAATATCTTCCCGTGTTTCTTTATACGAAGTTCGGATACCAACATTTCCCGGGTGATATGGACTTTTATAAAAATTCCAATTATTCAGCTTTTTCCAGTACTTTGTTTTCTATTGATGCAGGCGCCAGATATTTTTTCAATCCTTTGTTAAGAAATATTGTATTATTGATGCCTATAGCCGAGGTCGGATTGTCGTATAGCTTTTTGGAAAATTATCACGAATTTAAATTGGATAAAAATCAAAACAATTTTTTTGAATCCATCTCAAAATTCGGATTTCACGTGGGAGCCGGATTTTCAATGTTTCTTTTGGATGTAATGACCAATTATTACTATTATTCCAATAGTCAATTTATTTCGTTTGACTTAAGATTAAGAATTCCAATTTTTGTAACAATGTAGAGGGGTAAATATGGAACTGCAAAATTTAATGTTTGAAATTGAAAATGAAATAGGTTATGTGACAATTAACCGCCCTAAAAAATTAAATGCACTGAATTCGAGAACAATGGATGAATTGAACCGGCTTTTTAACGAAATAAAATATAACGATGAGATAAAAGTAGTTATTGTAACCGGTGCGGGAGAAAAAGCATTTGTGGCGGGAGCCGATATTCGGGAGTTAAACGAATTGGACATGAATTCTAGCCGTACATTTGCGCAAAAAGGTCAAGCTGTTTTTAATTTAATTGAGAATTTGGGAAAACCGGTTATTGCAGCGGTAAACGGATTTGCGCTTGGCGGCGGTTGCGAATTGGCCCTGGCATGTCATATACGCATAGCATCTACTAATGCAATATTCGGTCAACCTGAAGTTAATTTGGGAATAATTCCCGGTTACGGCGGAACGCAAAGATTAGCTCGATTAATAAATACGGGCAGAGCTGTTGAGTATATTTTAACCGGCGATATGATTGACGCTAAAGAGGCTTTCAGGTTAGGAATTGTAAATCATATATACCCTGCGGAAGAATTAATGGAAAAGGCAAATGAGATTGCAGGTAAAATTAAATCGAAGGGACAAATAGCCGTTAAATTGGCATTGAATGCAACGCTAAGTTCTGCGGATTTAAATTTGAAAGAGGGATTAAACTTGGAAGCAAATCTATTTTCGTTATGTACGGGGACGAAAGATTTTAAAGAAGGGACAAATGCATTTTTGGAGAAAAGATCTCCTAAATTTACAGGTAAGTAACTGTGCTAATTAATTTTCTAAATCCGGAATGATTGTAAAAAAAAGATTAATCTATTTTTTAATTGCTTTGGTCGTTTTGCTTTTGGTGGTAAATTTAATTCTTGACAAATTTAATCCGCCTAAAGTTCAAATTAAGCATAGTGAGGTTTCTCAAAATCTTATTGAAAAGAAATTTAAAAAGACGCTTTCGGAATATGGAATTAAAAATGATTGGATAAAAAAAATAAATCCGAGTAAGAAAAAAGACAAATCACTGTTATATCTTTACCGTGTTTCCCTCCCTAATGATATTTCCGTTCCATTATTGATCAGCGATCTTAAAAAGACGCTTGAAATATATGACGTTAATGTTAACGCCGAAGAAAAAAATAATTTTGGTAGTTCAGTTGTAACAATAGTGAATAATGGTAAAATAAAACTTAAAGCGGAATTTAAATATAAAGCCGGTATAAAAAGAAGTAGTTCCCGTATAGCTTTTATTTTGAGTAATATTAATTCGCTAAGCAATGAAGATTTTAATTCCTTATTGAAAATCCCGTACAATTACGGAGTTATAATTTTACCCGATGCGGATACCGAAAGTTTGGCAAAACAAATCGAAAGTAATAAAAAAGAATATTATTTAATACTAAACGATAATATATCCGATGAAAGATTTGAACTAAATAATGATTTTACCAAAGGTGTAGTAAACCGCGCTTTGAGTAATATTTTTAAATTTTATAAAGGCGGTTCCTTTTTCTTAATAGATAATGAATCGGATTTATATAACAGCGCTGTAATTGAGTATATAAAAACCGTTTTGAAAAGAAACGGGAAAAAGTATTTTTACTTCCAGGATTTTACTAAACTGCATGGCGAGAGTAAAAAGGATTTGGAATCATTATGGGATTTTTATATCATGAATATTAAACCGCAAGAAACAAAAATTTTCGTAATATCTGCTGCGGATTTTTTATCGATTACGGATAAAATTGCCAATTATATACGAAAGGGAAATAAAGTTAGTTTGGCATCTAAAATATTAATAAAAAAAATAGAAAATTAAACTTTTATAATATAAACTTTGTATTTATATTATGTTGCCTTCCATATCCAATTCAATAATTTGCTGCGATGTTAACCTTTCAAGCTGCGGTTTAATAATATTTTTATCGCCAACAACCAGAATACTGATATATTCCGGCAGTAAATCATTTTTTGCGGCGGCTTCAACTTCCGCTAAGCTCGTTCTTTCAATATTATCAATATAAACGTTAAAATAATCTAAAGGTAAATCGTAAACCGTCATTAAGGTTAAATTACTTGAAACCTGGGAAAATGTTTCAAACATCGAGGGATACCTTTTGATCAAGTAGGATTTACTAAAATTTAGTTCTTCTTTGGAAATAAATTTTCTTATTCCGTCAATTTCTTTTAGTATTTCGCTAACGGACTCGCCGGCATGTTCGCTTTCCACACCGGTAGATACGATAAAAGCACTTCCGTTTTTATTATACTGGTAACTTGAATGCGCTCCGTATGTAAAACCTTTATCTTCGCGCAGATTTAGATTAATTCTACTTGAAAATTGTCCGCCCAATATGGAATTCATTAATGTTCTGGCGTAAAAGTCATCCGAAGTTCTGCCTCTTGAAATTTTCCCGATTCTAATTTCGCTTTGTGCGGAACCGTTTTTATGTACAATATAAAATTGCCTCTTTTTAGGTTTAATAACATTTTGGTTTTCTTCTATTGTCCGTTCGGCTTTCCAGTCTGTAAATTGTTTTTCTATTAATTTTAGAATTGTATTGAATTCTATATTGCCAACCACAATTAAAGTTGATGTACCGGGAGAAAAATTTCTTTTATAATTTTCCAATACATCCTGATGCGTAATGTTTTCAACATCTTTATAAGACCCAATAGAAGATGATTTATAAGGCGAATTTTCGAATAATATTTTCCTGAAAACGGAATTTGCAATATATTCCGGATCATCTTGCAATTGAATAATTTTTGTTAATTGTTTGTGTTTTTCCCTTTCAAAATCATCTTGGGTTAATCTCGGTTCTTTTACTATTAAAGAAAGAAGCTCCAAAGATTTTTCGAGGTGTTCTTTTAATGTTAACATAGAAACAGATAAAGATTCTTGATCGGTTTGGCAGCGCAAAATTGAACCGATGCTTTCAACTTCATCATCCAATTGCAATGCGGAATATTTGCCGGCACCTTCGTCGATTAAAAGCGAAAGTAAATAATTAAGTCCGCTTTTACCAACCGGATCTTTCTTGCTCCCCGAGTCGGCTACAAAGTTAAATTGCACAATTGGCAAATTATTTTTTTCTACAAAAATTACATTTAACCCGTTTTGCAATTTTGTTTTTTTTATTTCGGGTAATTGAAATTCTATTTTCCCTTTTTCTTCAGGTTTTATACTTCTATCAATAATCATAACTTTCACCAGTTTTGTGGTTTTCTTATTTGTGTTCCTGGAATAATTTCCGGTAATTGTGAATTTTTTAACAAACCCGTTCTTATTCTTTTAAAAAAATCGGCATTTTTCATTAATTCATTGGAAGGATGACTTCTACCAGGATGAATTAATCCGATTATTTTTTTAGGATGATATTTTTTGACTAATTTTATTGCTTCAGCTAAATCACTGTCATTTGAAACAATTACAGCACATTCGTATTTATTTAACCAAGCGTCATTTAATAAATGAACTGCTATATTTACATCCGATCCCTTTTCTTCGGTTTTAATAATATAAGCATATTTTTGTTTTTTTGAGGAATTAGCTAACGGTGCTTTTACTTCATGAGATAAAAAATGACCGTAAAAAATTTTAATTTCCGGTATAAATTGTTGGAGGGCTTTTAAATAAATCTTTTGTCTTGATGGTTTTGTAGGGTCATACTTTCCGGAGACTATTGCAGTAAAATATTTTATCTCGGTAATTTCATTCGATTTATTAAGTAATTTTTGAAATAATTTTTTGAAATCGACCCATTTAAACGGTGTGCCTTTTACGGCTCCATAATAAAAATTAAATCCATCAATATAAACTATTGTTTTCATATAATAAGATATAAAAAGCAAGGGTCACCTAAGTGACCCTGCACCCTTGGTATTAAAACCTAAGGGGAGATAAAAATATATTGTAAAATATCAAAAATATAATTTTAAAACAAATTAGAATTTCTTTCCTCTTCTTAAATTTTTCTAAGATAAAAATGTTTCCGGATTTTATGAAAAATTAATTTTAAGTTATGCATCTTTTTTTTGTATTACATTAAGTTCAACAAAATTTTTACTTAAATATTTTTCCGTTACCGATTTTACATTTTCGGCGGTAACTTTTTCATAACGTCCTATATCATAAACAAACGAATTCGGCTCGTTTAAAAAGCAAGTATAATCGTTAATTTGATTAATAAGCGCATCAAGATTTTGTAAAGAGTACACATACGATGATTTATAAGCGTTAATAGATCGCCGGATTTCCTTTGCGGTTAACCCGTTTTTAATTATGTTTTCTATTTCTTTGAAAATTTCCGCTTTTATTGTATCGAGATCAATACCGGGTTTGGGAGTGGCTACTATTATAAACGATCCGTTAATTTTTGCCGAATATTGAAAAGCAGCTACATCTTGAGCTATTTGTTTATCGATAATTAAAGATTTATAAATCCTTGAGTTTTTAGTTCCGGTAAGAATATCGGCTAAAATATCCAAACTTGCATCGTCTTTTCCGTAACCTTTGTCGGATAACCAAGCAAGATATAATCTAGGTAGTTGAACATTATCTTCGTAAATTACTTTTTTATTTCCGGATATTTGTACGTCGGGAACGTTTAATTCCGGTAATGTCTTTTTATTCGGAATATCCTCGAAATATTTTTTTACAAGTTCTTTAGCTTCTTCAGTATCAAACTGACCACCGATAACCAAACTTGCATTTTGAGGACTGTAAAATGTGTTAAAAAAGTTTTTTACATCATCCAATGTATAGTTTTGTATATCTTCCATCCACCCGATTGTTGGCCAACTGTAAGGATGATTTTTGGGATACAGTGCTGCGAATAGCTTTTCCCAGGCAAGTCCGTAAGGCTGGTTTTCATAATTTTGCCTTCTCTCGTTTGAAACAACTCCTATTTGGTTATCCAATTTTTCTTGTGTTAGCGCGGGTAGCAAAAAGCCCATTCTATCGGATTCCAACCATAAAACCATTTCAAGAAACGTTGCCGGAACCGATTCGTAATAATTTGTACGGTCTATACTTGTCGAACCGTTTAAATTTCCGCCCGCTTCTTGAATATAACGGAAATGCATTTCTTTGGGAACGTGTTCGGAACCTTGAAACATCATATGTTCGAATAAATGAGCAAGACCGGTTTTCCCGGGCTTTTCGTATGATGATCCGACTTTATACCAAATATTAACGGCAACAATTGGCAGGGATTTGTCCTGGTAAAGTACAACATCAAGATTATTTTTCAGTTTGAGTCTTTCGTATTCAATATCCAAAATATTTTTCATATCTAAGTAAAAAAGTGTTCTGTAAAAAAGTTAATTAAATGAATTCACAAAACTAACAAAATAAAATTTAACGATGAGTTTTAATTATAGGTTATTTGCGGTTAACCGTTGTAAGAATCCAAAGATTTTTAACATATTTTCAGAATTTAGATTTATTATGAACTTTGCAGGAAACAATCTTAGTTGTGGTTTACTATATTGTAATTTTACAGGGAATGAAAATTTTGTTCCCTGCAATTATTTTAAAATAAATCCGATTCTGTCTAACTTTCCGTCAATATTGCTTCTGGGAATGATGTTAAAAATTTTGCAAAGCAAAGGATAAATATCAATATTCCAAACTGTACCGGTCCTGTAATTTTTTTTGAAATGCGGTCCTGTTGCAATAAATACGCCATGCATATCTAATTGATGATTATCATAACCATGGTTTCCTTTGGAATTCTGATTGATGAATTTTTTTAAAGAACTATTTGTAACAAGCGACCAGCCTAAATCCGCTACGACAATTATAGGAAAAATGAAAGGATTTTCAGAGTAATGAAAATAGTCCGGCATCTCGGCTCTTTTGTAAACTTTGTAATGATTTTCATGTTTCTTTAAAACATTATAAACGGAATCAATTTGATACCCGCGGGGTTTAATTAACAAGAACGGTTTTTCACCTTCTATTTTGTAATTAAATCCTTTTAATATTTTTTCAATATTAATTACTTTTTTGGGTGATATTTCGGTCATTCCATGATCGGACACAAGAATGATATCAACGCTGTCTTTCATTTTAATTTCCGTGAGTTTTTTATTTAAATATCCGATTACGGAATCCAATGACGAAATAGCGGAATTAACTTGTTGCGAATTTGGTCCGTACTTATGTCCGTTATCATCGGTATCATGAAAATAGAGAGTAATAAAATGAGGTCTGACGTTTTGAGGAAGTTGCAACCAATTAATTACGCCGTTCACGCTTGTCTTATGCGGTCTATGGTGATCATATCTTTCGAAATAGGTCGGGTGCCTGTAACTCAAACGCTGTTCCGAGCCTGGCCAAAAGTAGCTGGCGGATATTATTCCCTGTCTTTCCGCCGTTGTCCAAAACGGTTCACCCAAATACCATTTACTGTTTCTTACGGCGTTGGTATCGCGTAATTTATAGACCTCGTCTGTAAACGGATTTATAAAATGGTTTGCTATTATTCCGTGGTGATCGATATACATTCCGGTTATAATCGAATAATGGTTAGGAAAAGTTTTGGTAGGGAACGCCGGTTGCAGCGATGAAGCGGATACACCGTTTTGTTTCATTTTATCCAGATTAGGTGTAATACCTCTGTTTGCATAATCCCAACGAAAACCGTCAAAAGATATCAGCAGAACATAAGGTTTTGGTTGAGCTGTTAAAAAAGATGTAAAAATAAATAAGTAAAAATAAAAAGAGAGTATTTTTTTCATAATGTTCTCATTGAATATTTTGGTTGTTTATTTAAGAAGTTTCTGATACTAAAAATAGATAAAATTTTCCCGTAAAATTTGCATTTAGATTGCAAAATTTACGGGATTTTTTTGTGCAAGATAAATAAAATCCTCCGGAAAAGTTGGACTTAAAGTAAATATTAATTTATAAATGCCCAACTTTTTTACTTGCCTGCCTTGAAAGAAAAGGTTGAGAATTTTCATTTTAGAACGGGTAAAAAGAAAAAACAAAAAAAAAGTCCGGCGCAAAGCCGGACTTTAATATTATAGCCACTTAATTAATTTTAGTAGCGTACGGAAATTCCAAGATTGAATGATCTTGGTAAACCAAGAAATACTTCGGCTGCATCAGCTTGATGTGGATGAACAATTTTATGATTGACCCTGTATGCATTAAATCTACTGTTATCAACAGCATCTTGAACGTAAATTTTATCGAACAAGTTAAAGATATGACCGAAGATCTGGAAGTTAGTACCGCCCAAATTAAACAGATTAAGAGTAGCATGTAAATCTACCAGACTATAAGAAGGAGCTTTCCAACTTTGTCCTCTGTCTGTAGGATCTGTTCTACTTGTTGGTTCCCAATCGGCGTAGAAGTTATCATAGAATTTATAAACGAGTTGTGCGCTAAATCCTTTGAATGGGAATACGGTAGCAGATAAAGCCAATTGAGTTTGAGGTGCATCACCAACTTTAAGATCTTTAATGTAATAATTAAAATTCTGGTTTGGTGTATTTGGATCATTATAATCTTTAAATGTTCCTTGTACATCATCTGTATATTTCCAATTACCGAAAGAAGCTGCTGCGTCTAATCTGAAATATTTACTGGATTGATAAGCGCCCTCAAATTCAAGTCCGGAATGTCTGGAATCAACGCCTTGTAAGAAAATAAGCGCTTCGTCTCCGTTTGCTTTTCTAACGGAAATTGAATTAGCTCTATCTTTCCAAGTTGTATAGTAGAAATTTCCTTTAAGTGTTAATGCTCCGTCAAGTCCCGTATAATTAACACCGGCTTCGAAACTAATGAATTTTTCATTTTTAGGTTCGGCAGCTTTCGTTCCGGTTCTATCGTCAATAACTTGATCGAATATTGGCACTTTGGAAACGTAACCGGCATTTGCGAATACGTCAACTTGTTGCGTGGCTCTGTAACTTGCACCGCCCTTAAATTGGTAACCATTAATAAAATCGGTGGCTACATTTCTTTCGCCGCCGTTATCGCCTTTTCTGAAATGATCGGTATAGTTATATTTAATCATAGACCAACCGGCGGTTGCATAAGCTGTTAGAAGATCTTTTGTATATTCGCCTTGTGCATAAGCGCCTAACCAGCTTACATCATTTGTATTGTTATAAGCAATTTTATCGCCTAAGTGGGTTTGTCTGTTTGGGTGGAATTGATCGGAATTATCTAAATAATAGCTGCCGCCCAAAAGGTCTCTAACTTCCCTGTAATGGTCTATCGAAGCGATTCTTCCGTCAATACCGAAAGAAGTTTTGATGTTGTCGTTTACTTTATAATAAGCTTTGGAAATAATTCCCCAAGTCCATTGATCGTTACGACTGTTTCTTAAAATACCCAAGGAACCTGTACTGGAAGTATCGTTTCTGGCGATTGTTGCATCCCAATTAGCAACTCTGGAAGGACCCGAATAATCCCACACAATATGTCCTAAGGTTCCGGTACCGCCGCCGGTTCCGCCTGACCAATATGCAGTTGTATACAAACTGAATTTTTTAGAGAATTGAGAATACCAGTTTAAGTTTACAATCGGTTTATGGAAAAAGTTTTCTCTTTCATTAATGAAAGTAGGGTTATATCTTTGATGAGGACCACTTTTTGAACCGAAAAATAAACTTTCGTTGTAATAAACATGTCCGTTATAAGAAGAACTAACAGAATTCCAGTTTTCATTATAAAATCTTCCCGCAGAAGCTTGAGGGAATTTATCAAGAGCTGCTTGCGAGTAGCCAAGTTCCTTTGCGAATTCATGACTATATGCTGCAATATTTTGTTTGTAAAGGTTTTGTCCGTGAAATTGAGGTGCGCCTAATGCATAAAGCTCAATTCTGTTTTTATCATTAATATTGTAACTGGCACCAAAGTAATATGCCCATGCATCTGTCCAAGTTTTATCAATAAAACCATCGCCGGTTTTACGTACAATTGTTGCACTCATTGCATATTTACCGTTTACCAAACCCGTATTGGCAGAAACAGTAGTTTTTCTAAAGTTTGCATTACCAAACTCTTGTTTTAATTTATATCCGGGTTTAGCGGCAGTTGGATCGGTTACAATGTTCATTGTTCCACCGATAGAAGGAGTAGCTAAGTTGACTGCGCTTAATCCTCTTTGAACCTGGATAGAAGAAGTAGCATCTCCAACGCCATCCCAGTTAGACCAATAAACCCAACCGTTTTCCATATCGTTTACAGGAACGCCGTTAATCATAATAGCTACGTTTCTTTGATTAAAACCACGAACGTTAACTCTCGCGTCGCCGGCGCCGCCGCCTTGTTGTGTTGCATAAACTGAAGGCGTAGTGTTCAAAACCATGGGAACATCTCTCGATCCTAATTTAAACTCCATGTCTTTTTTGTCAACATTAGTGAAAGCAACAGGAGTTTCTCTTTCTTTTGCTCTGTCGGCAAGAACAGTTACGGATAATGAAAACTCATGCTCTTTCATTGGGAAGTCAAGAGTCATATTGTTTGTAACGTTTACTTTTGATTCTACCCTTTCAAAGCCAACGTAACTGCAAACTATTGTATAAGAACCCTTATCCAGAGTTAATTTATATACGCCGTTTGCATCGGAAGCCGCACCAATAGTAGTTCCTTTTACATATACATTGGCTCCAACAAGTTTTTCCCCGTTTGCTGCATCTGTTACTGTACCCGTTACGGTATATTTCTGAGCAAATGCAACACTAGAAAAAAATAGGAGAAAAAGGACGAAATTTTTGTACACTTTTGTCATAAAGCATCCCTTTTTTTGTTATAAATTAAATTAATTAGTAGCGAAATTTAACAATAATTAAAAAGTAGTCCAATTTTTTTATCGAATTAACAAAAACTTAATATTGGACATTAATAAAAATTTATTTTACCTTCTAAAAAGTAAGTCAATTTTGTCAAAATTTATACGAATATAATTTTAATTCAAATTATTGAGACAATTGTGTATTTTTATCAATTGCTCTTTGTTAACAACATTTAAAATACAAAATGTTGACGAATCTCAAAAGATTTTTTAAAATTTAATTTTACTATCTTTACCCAATAAAAATGCTTAATTTCTTCGTTTTTAAGTTAAATATTGATAATCTGCTTGAAATTTAGCGTTTTCCCCAGATAATTAAAAATTTTTCACTTTTCCGGGTGAGGTAAAAAAAATGACATTTACAGATAAAAATATTCTAAAAAAATTAAAAGGAGTTCGACTTGTTATAACCGACGTTGACGGTGTTCTTACCGATGGCGGTTTGTATTATTCGGCTGAGGGTTTGGTTATGAAAAAGTTTAATGTAAAAGATGGAATGGGTACAAAACTTTTAAGTGATATAGGAATTGAAACAGGTATTATTACAACGGATGGCGAAACTTCGGACTTAATAAAAAAACGTGCGGAAAGACTTAAGCTATCGTTTTTATATACGGGAATATGGGATAAAGAGATTAAGTTGAAAGAAATTTGCACCGAAAAAAAAATTTCACTTGAAAATGTTGCCTTTATTGGTGATGATGTAAATGACCTTTCTATTATAAATGATGTAGGTGTTTCTTTTGCGCCCAGCGATGCCGCTGCCGATGTTCGGGATGCAGTAGATGTAGTATTGAGCAAAAAAGGCGGAGAGGGAGCCTTTAGAGAACTTGCCGATTTAATTATAAAAGCCCAAATGTAGGTTAACTTGCTAAATTGACCAGACATTATCTTGTTATAAATTAAAGTAAACGGTACAACTATAAAAATCAACCAATTTAAAATATGGACAACTTGGCAAGTTGTCCTGTAAATATTATGAAAACTTTTTATGAACGAAATCTTCCGCATTACACACCCGAAGGATATGTGTTTTTTGTTACTTCAAGATTAGCGGGTTCATTACCTAAAAGCGTGATTGAAAAATTGAAAAAAGAAAAACAGGAGAATGAAAAGCGTATCAGTGAGATTAAAAATCTAAAGGTTCGGAAAGAAGAATATTACAAACAGCAGAAATTATATTTTTCTAAGTTTGATAATGCTTTAGATAGTTCTTCCCGAGGTCCTTATTGGTTAAAAAATGGAAGTGCTACTGAAATAATAAGGGAAGCATTTCATTATAGAGATAAAAAAGTTTACCATTTATTTGCTTATACAATTATGCCTAACCATATCCATTTAGTGATTAAGCCTATTGTAGGTCAACATGCTATGTTGACCAAACAGAACGGTAATAAAACAAAACATAATTCCGGAAAATCAAACGGACAACTTGGAAAGTTGTCCTACAATTCTAATAACAGACGGAATATAGGAAGGAAAAATCCTTCTCCTTATTTGCTGGGCGATATAATGGAATCATTGAAAGGATATACTGCATTTGAATGCAATAAAATACTTGATAGACAAGGACCATTTTGGCAGCATGAAAATTATGATCATGTTGTTAGGAATCAAGAAGAATTAGTAAGAATTATTAAATATATTGTGAATAATCCTGTTAAAGCAAAATTGTGTAAAACATCCGAAGACTGGAAATGGAATTATTATAATCCTGATTTAATTGGTTTATGATAAATTGCGTTATGGACAACTTGGCAAGTTGTCCTACAAAATAATTATCCGTAGTTTTTCTTGCCTAATTCTATCCAAATCTTTATATTATAGTAAACAAATGTTTACTATAGTTGATCTATTTTTCTATACAAATTATGAAGAAGGGTAAAAAAATAAGTCCGAATCCGGTTCTTCTTAATATGCATGAATATCGTCTTCCTAAAGATGAAAATCAACAAGCCCTAATTACAAAAATCCATACACCTATTCCCCGTAATAATGGAAGAGTGAAGTTTGATATTTACGATTATGGGATGCTCTTTAATGATGCGGCAACAAAAAAAATAATTCGGGAGGGAAAAACTATCGGATGTTTTTACATAGAATCGCCGGGCATGCGTTCTTTACTTAAACGTTTATCGTGTGATACTTTTGAAATGCTGACGGCAGCCAGTTCGGTTATTCGTCCCGGCGTTGCCGAAAGCGGAATGATGCAAGAATTTATTGCGCGCCATAAAGATCCCCGTCGAAGAAAATACTTGTTACCGGAAATGGAGAAATATTTGGGCGAGACCTACGGCGTAATGATTTATCAAGAAGATGTAATTAAAATTGCACATCATGTTGCCGGACTTACGCTTGAAGAAGCAGATTTATTGCGGCGCGCAATGAGCGGTAAAATGCGCTCCCACGCTGCAATGCAACAATTATCCGATAAATTCTTTACCTCCTGCATTAACAAAGGGTTTTCAAAATATATAGCAAAAGAATTGTGGCGGCAGATTGAGTCATTTGCCGGATACGCATTTTGTAAAGCTCACAGCGCTTCTTTCGCGCTTCTCTCTTTTCAAGTCGCTTACCTTAAAGCTCATTACCCTGCACAGTTTATGGCAAGCGTGCTTAGTAACGGCGGCGGATATTATTCAGCTGCCGTATATATTCAAGAATGTAGACGTATGGGACTTAAATTACTTCTTCCGTCGGTTAATAAAAGTGTGTACGAATATAGAGGTTACGGAACTGCAGTCCGTATCGGATTGATGGCAGTAAAAAATCTTTCGCGTAAATCGATAAAAAAAATTATTGACGAACGGAAAAAAAACGGTCAATACACTTCGCTTGCAAATTTTTTAAGCAGAACAAAAATTGGATACGAAGAAACAGCAATATTAATAAAATGCGGAGCAATGGATTGTTTTAAGCAAACGCGCCCGACTTTAATGCGTTTGCTGGATGTTTATACTTATCAACGGAATATTGCGACTTCGTTGTGTAACGATTTGTTCGAAAAAAAATCATTGTATCTTGAACAAAAAGTTATAACCGGACGGCAATACAGTATTGAAGAAATTTGTGCTCTGGAACACAAAATACTGGGATATATGGTTTCAAGGCATCCTTTGGAATTTTTTGAGGAACTTGTTAATAACCATAGTGTTATAAATGCGGAAGAAATGCATAAGTATGATAAACGTAAAATTACTATGGTAGGATGGTATATGACTTCCAAGCGAATTAAGACAAAAAAAGGGGAGATTATGAAATTTCTTTCGCTCGAAGATTTAACCGGCACGTTTGAAGCGGTCATCTTTCCTGAAGTGTATGAAAAGTATGCGGGACTTACAACTTCGATGGGACCATATTTATTAGAAGGCGTGGTTGATGCGGCAAACGGGAACAACATAATTGTAAAAAAAATGAAAATCCTTTCCGGAGCAAATATAAAAACTGCATTGCAAAAAGACAGTTCGGAAAATCAATATTACGGAGATGTTGAAAAAATAAGCGAGGAGGAATTTAGATTGGTTGATTCGCTCGGTAAGGAAAAATTGAGAAAAGCTTATGTTTAATTTTAAAATTTTTTTGAATTTTAAGTCAAATGGATTTTTATGGATTATATTTCTTAGATTTACATTTGTAATTTGAACACACGAGGGACCTGAAAAATGGAAAGGAAAATAACCGGAATAATTTTATTAGTTATAATAATGACAGCCGGAACAATAACTAATGCACAAATTGCAACGGATGGCTGGGCTTTCGGCTTCGGCGGTGTCTATCCTAAATTTGTAAGTATTACTACTACATCGGTAGAACGTAGTAATAATTTCGGCGGATACCTCTCATTAAGAAGAGATTTTACCGAACACGTTTCATTAAGATTAAAAGCAAGTTACTTGAAAATGAAGTCCCTCGATTATAAAAATTTCAGTCCACCCAATTGGATACACGAAACTACCGAGGCTTTAACTGCAGATGTGGATTTTATTTATAATTTTGTCCCATGCAGTTTTATAACTCCTTATGCTCTTCTTGGTTTTGGAATTATTAATTATGACGTTAATAATGCGCCTACTCCCTCCAGGGAGGGAAATCATCTCGATTATCAAATGAATTTAGGACTGGGTGCACTATGGAGAATAAACCAGGATTGGGGAATAAGGGCGGAAGTAAATTACAAAACTGTGAATGATAACGGATTGGAAGGTAATTCGGAGCTCGATGAAACTAAAGGCATTTTAGGAAGTAACGGCGATACGTATATGACTTTCGGACTGGGAGCTTTGTACTATTTTTCACAAGGCAAACCATCAACTTTGTGCGGGAATTTACCAAACGGAGTAAAAGAAGTAATTAAAGAAGTTCCGGTAAAAGTTGAGAAAATTGTAGTTGATACTGTTTATGTTAAGAAAAAACAATATCAACGTAAAATAGTGTTGTTTGGAGTGAATTTTGAATTCGATAAGGCAACACTCCGGCCCGAATCTTATCCTATTTTGGAATTTGTAACCAAAGAACTGAAACAATATCCCGATGTAAGAGTAGAAGTGCTCGGTTATACGGATAGTATAGGACCGGAATTATATAATATACAACTCTCTAAGAAAAGAGCGGAAACGGTTAAAAGATTTTTAGTTGAACACGGAATTGATGCAAATAGAATTTATGTTAAAGGCATGGGTGAAGCCAATCCTGTTAGAAGTAATGCTACAAGAATTGGCAGAGCGTTTAATAGAAGAATAGAGTTTAAAATTTACGGAACGAAAAATATTAGTAAAAATTAAACTTGATGTCCATTTAGAAAAATAAACGCATTATTATAAAACCGGTTTGTTTTTCGCATTAATTATTAAATGAAAATTTTAACTCTAATCCTTACCTATGGTTTGTTGATGAAATAGGCAATTGCCATTAATATGAATATTCCGCAATAAAGTTTTTATAATTTCTCCCCTTAACAAATTTAAAATTAAATTTATTTTGATTTTATCCGATGATAAAAGTTAATTAGGACAAAATATCCTAAATTAATTAAAACCCGCTTTTACAATACCGGGGAACTAACACATAAATACAAGGAGGTTTTTATGTTAGTAAGTGGCGTATCAAACAATATAGCGTCGGTTTATATAAATCACCAGCATCAGCAATCACAAAAAGCGGTTGCCGAGCAAGGCGAATCTGCTGCCGAAGAACGAATTGAATCGGCTGCTGCCGAGAGAGCTGAGCAAGCTCAAAATGCTTCTTATGGCAAAATTGACAGATATGCTTAATTGTTTGTTCAAAGTTGCTTCAAAAGCATATTTATAGTTTGAAATTTTTACCGGAGCAAGAAATTAACAATCTTCCCGGTCTTCTTATATAAATTACTTTTGAAATAGCTGTTTGTAAATTCTCCAACTTGTTGAATGTAGAAAAACAAGTTGGAGTTTTTTTTGCCAAAAATTTTTTTTACCAAAAAATAGTTTATCAACCTTTCCGGTATAAGTAAATATTGAAATCCAAATGGCTTTTTTACCGGCGCTTCCGGCAGAAACCCCGCCTCTTCGTACCGAATAAAGCATACTGAGCGGGCGGGGCTAAAGTTGAACTTAGTCTCTCAATAAATATTCACCTTAGTTTTTAGAAAATTGTAAATATATTTGAGAATATTTTTTTACCGGCGGTTTGATTAATACAAAATATTTCAAGAATTTTAAAAAGATATGTTGATGCAGAAGCCAATTGTCGGGGTGGGGGGATTTGAACCCCCGGCCTCTTCGTCCCGAACGAAGCGCGCTGACCGGGCTGCGCCACACCCCGAAAATTTGTAGTTGTAAAAGTAATCTTCAACCTTCTATTTAGCAAATCTTTATTTAAAAATATTTTTATGCTTTTTAAGAATAGTTAAAATTTGATTCATTTTTTTTATTATTATTTAGTTCCACAAAATTTTTTATTGGCATAAATTAGTATGAATATTCTTGTTACAGGCGGCGCCGGATATATAGGTTCTCATTTTGTTAGAAAATTATTAGTTAATAATCATCAAGTTATTGTTTTGGATAATTTAAGTCGCGGACATGCCGAATCAATCCCTTCCGAAGCAATTTTTATAAAACAAGATATACTTGATTTTAACGGGTTAAATAAAAATTTACAAAATTTGGAAATTGACGTCATTGTTCATTTTGCAGCATTCGCTTACGTTGGGGAATCCGTAGAAAACCCTTCTTTGTATTACACTAATAATGTTGCGGGTAGTTTAAATTTGATAAAAGCCGCTATTCAAAATAATATTAAAAAATTCGTCTTTTCCTCAACTTGTTCCGTTTACGGTAATCCGGAAACCATACCAATTTCGGAAGATGAACCGACAAAGCCAATAAATCCGTACGCACATACAAAGCTGATGATTGAACAAATTTTAAATGATTTCGATAAGGCTTATAATCTAAAATATGTTGCATTAAGATATTTTAATGCTGCGGGCGCTTCTACTGATGGGAAAATTGGTGAAAGTCACTACCCTGAACCTCATCTTATCCCATTGGTAATAAAAACGTTATTGGGTGAACGTGAGAAAATTTTTATTTATGGTGACGATTATGAGACACCTGACGGAACATGTATCAGAGATTACATACACGTAAACGATTTGGCGGATGCGCATCTTAAAGCAATTCAATTTTTAGATGGAGGGAAGTCCGGCGTATTTAATCTTGGAACGGGTAGAGGTTATTCGGTTAAAGAAATTATTGAAACCGCAGAAAAAATAGCGGGTGTAAAAATAAATGCGGAAATTACAAAACGAAGACCGGGCGATCCGGCTGTTTTAGTGGCAAATAATAAAAAAGCAGCTGATATATTGGGGTGGAACCCAAAATTCAATCTTGAAGATATAATTTTAACCGCATATAAATGGCATAAAAATCCTAAATTTTAACTAAATATGAAAATAAATTATACGAATATAAAGGGCTTGATAATTTTTGAACCGGATATTTTTAAAGACGGCAGAGGATATTTTTTTGAAGCATATAATTTGAAAAAATATGAAGAGCTCGGCACAAAATTTGTTCAAGATAATATTTCAAAATCTCAAAAAGGAACTATAAGAGGCTTGCATTATCAAGTAGGAAAATTTGCCCAGGGAAAACTTTGCCAAGTAATTTACGGCAAAGTTTTGGATGTTGCTGTAGATATAAGAAAAAATTCTGAAACTTACGGCGAATATTTTTCGATCGAATTATCGGAAGATAATCATAAACAATTATGGATTCCGCCCGGATTTGCTCATGGGTTTTCAGTACTATCGGATAAAGCAATTTTCCATTACAAATGCACAAATTTTTACAATAAGGAATCCGAGCGGGCAATAGTGTTTAACGATCCGGATCTGAATATCGATTGGAAGGTTGAAAATCCTATAGTTTCCGAAAAAGATTTAAATGCAAAATTGTTCAATGAAATTCAAAATGATTTTTAACAATATAGAATGGAGGAATAAATGAAATTAGCCGTTATTGGTACAGGATATGTTGGTTTGGTAACGGGAACCTGTTTCGCGGAAGTTGGAAACGATGTTACTTGTGTTGATAACGATCCTAAAAAACTTCAAAAATTAAGAGACGCGGAAGTGCCTATTTTTGAACCCGGATTGGATTTGTTGTTTTATAGAAATATTGCGAAAAAAAGACTGCATTTTACGGACGATTTAAAAAACGCCGTAAATCACGCCGAAATTATTTTTCTTTGTTTACCAACGCCACAAGGCGAAGATGGTTCGGCTGATCTTAAATATGTTTACGGTATTGCGGAAGATATCGGTAAAATTTTGCAGGAAGCGGGCGATAAAGATTTTAAAATTATTGTTAACAAAAGTACTGTTCCCGTAGGAACATCAAAAAACGTTACTAAAATATTGGAAAAGTATAATCTGAAAAATTTTGAAGTTGTTTCAAATCCGGAATTTCTCAGGGAAGGTTATGCAGTAGAAGATTTTATGAAACCGGATAGAATTATTATAGGCGCCAGAACGCCCGATGTAATGAAAAAAATGAAAATGTTATACGAAACTTTTGTGCGCCAAGGAAATCCCGTAATAGAAATGAATCCGGAAAGCGCCGAGGTTACAAAGTATGCCGCTAATTCATACCTTGCAATGAGAATTACTTATATGAACGAATTGGCAAATTTTTGCGAAACCGTTGGTGCTAATGTTGATTTGGTAAGAAAAGGTATGGGCGCCGATACAAGGATAGGTAAAAGATTTTTGTTCCCTGGAATTGGTTACGGCGGTTCATGTTTCCCAAAAGACGTAAACGCCTTGTATAAAACATCACTTGAACATAATTCAGAAATGAAATTGCTTAAGTTGATCGATCAAATTAATAAAAATCAAAAGTTGGTTCTTGTTGCCAAAGCGCTTAAACATTTTGATAATGACTTGAACGGAAAAACATTTGCTATTTGGGGCTTGGCATTTAAACCGAATACGGATGATATGCGGGAAGCGCCCTCCATCTATGTAATAAATGAATTACTTAAGTTAGGCGCCAAAGTTCAAGCTTACGATCCTGAAGCAATGGAAAACGCTAGATTTTATTTTCACGATAAAATTACTTATTCGGAGGATGAATTTGACGCTCTTAAAGGTGCCGACGCGTTGATGTTATTAACGGAGTGGAATGAGTTTAGAAATCCCGATTTTGAGGAAATGAAAAAACTGTTGAAAAATCCGGTAATTTTTGACGGTCGTAATATTTTTCATAGAAGAAAAACGAGAGAACACGGATTTACGCATTACAGTATCGGAAAAACTCCCGTTATTCCTGATGCATCTGAAGGGTAAAATTACCCTAAAATTTTTTTATAGTACTTTAAATATTGCGGGACAATATGCTTTTTGTCGAAATTCTTCACGGCTCGTTGTCTCGCATTTTCCGAAAATTTTTTATGTTTTTTATCGTTTGTCAGCAAATCGATTGTATATTTTGCCATTCTGTTTATGTCCCCAAATTCGGCAATAAATCCACACTCGTTGTGTTTTACCAATTCCGGTAATCCGCCCACGCTCGAACTTACAACAGGAACACCGCAAGCCATCGCTTCCAATGCCGAAAGTCCGAAACTTTCGGATTGTGAGGGCATTAAAAAAACATCTCCCAACGGTAATAATTCTTCCAGCCGGTCTTGCTTTCCGAGGAATACGACTTCTTTATCTAATTTTAAATCCCGTACAAGCCGCTCGCAGTCGGAACGGTCCGGACCATCGCCGATTAATAATAATTTAGCGGGGATTTTTTCTTTGACCATAGATAGAATTTTAATAGTGTCGCAAACTCTTTTTACCGGTCGGAAATTTGATGTGTGGATTAATATTTTTTCACCTTTAGGTGCAATGTTTTTTTTAAGTGCTTCCGCATTTCTGGGTTTGTAAAGTTCCGTATCAACAAAATTGTAAATTACTTCAATCTTTTTATCGATATTATAATTAGTAATTGTCTTCTCAGCCAAAAATTTTGAAACAGCTGTTACACCGTCGCTTTCTTCAATACTGAATTTGACTAATGGAAGAAAAGAAGGCTCTAATCCTACAAGAGTGATATCTGTCCCATGTAACGTTGTAATTATTTTAATATTAGAATTATTCTTTTGTAAAACTTTTTTTGCAAGATATGCGCTAACTGCGTGCGGAATTGCATAATGCACATGAAGTAAATCAATGTTTTCGAATTCTACTACTTCTAACATTTTGCTTGTTAAAGAAAGACCGTATAGCTGTTGTTCGAATAAAGGATAACTGCTTGTTTCCACTTCATGATAATAAACATTTTCAAAAAAGTGCCTTAATCTATGCGGCATTGCATAACTTATAAAATGAACTTCATGATTGTGTAAAGCCAATTCTTTTCCCAATTCCGTTGCAACCACACCGCTGCCGCCGTATGTAGGATAACAAGTAATACCAATTTTCATCTTGAACTTTCTGCTCTTTTAATTAATAAAAATTCCGTTGCTTAATTTAATTAAAAATCATCGCTAAATTAAAATTATTATTTTTACCGTTATAGTTTACCTTATGTAATTACTTGAATTAAAATATAAATTTTTTTTATGAAATTGTTAGTTATCGGACATTCCGTACTTGATAAAATTAATCGGGACAATAAAGTCGAAACAAAACCCGGGGGAATATTCTATTCGGCGGTTACGTTGGCAAATTTGATGAATAAAAACGATGAAATATATTTAATGACAGAATTTGATAATATCAATATTAAATATTTCCGGAAGGTATACGAAAAGTTTAATTTAACGTTAAGTAAAAAAGTTGATGAAATCCCGGTGGTTAATTTGTTTATCCATCCCGAAAAAGAGCGGGATGAAATTTATAGTAAAATTCCGGGTCAAATGGAATTTAATTGGAATTTTGATTATTCGATATTTGATGGAGTTTTACTTAATATGGTTTCCGGAGTGGATATCCGTTTGTCCGATCTTCAAAAACTCCGTTCTAAAATTAAATGCCCGGTCTATTTTGATGTTCACACGTTTTCAAGGGAAGCCGATAGTAAACAAAACAGAAAATTCAGAACTATTCCCGGTGCTGATAATTGGTTGGTTAATACCGATATCGTGCAAGCAAACGAAAGTGAGTTGAGAACGTTATACAATTCGAAATGCGAGAATGAGATTGCCCGGTTTGTTCTTAATATGGGCGTTTCGGCTTTAATAGTTACAAAAGGGGATAGAGGAGTACGGCTTTATCGTAAGCAAAAGAATGATTTAACTTCCTTTTTCTTACCAGCTGTAAAAGTTAATTCGGTTAATGCAGTTGGTTGCGGCGATACTTTTGGTGCATCATTTTTTTATCATTATATTCGCACTTATGATTTTAATAAATCTTTACGGTATGCTAATATTGCGGCGGGAATTGTTACAGGATATAAAAAAATTGAAAATTACAACCGGTTAAAATATGATATCGACCAAGGACTTAATTAAAAAACGTGTTTTGATTATTGGCTCTAACGGAATGTTGGGTCAGCGTCTAACAGAATACTTTATTAAAAAGAACAAGTTTGAAATTTTCTGTTGCTCCGCCGAAGATGAATCGTTTTATCCGGATGTAGAATATAAGAAAATTAACCTGGCTGAAAAAAAAGATGTAAAAAATCTGCTCCGTCATTTTTATCCCGATGTAATTATAAATGCTGCGGCTTATACAAACGTTGACGGTTGTGAGACGAACAAAGAATTAGCATGGAATATCAATGTTTTGGGAGTCGGATATCTTGCTCAATTTTCACGGGCATTTCAATCCCATTTAATACACATTTCCAGCGATTATGTCTTCGACGGTAAAAACGGTCCTTATACCGAAAAAGACATCCCGAATCCGATTAGTTATTACGGAAGATCCAAACTTGCCAGTGAAAATGTTTTGAAAGGATCGGGAAGTAAATATACTATTATAAGAACCAATGTCTTATACGGTCCGGCAAAATTCGGCAGACCGGATTTTGTTAAATGGGTGGTTGGCTCTTTGAAAGAAGGGAAAGAAATTAACATTGTAACCGATCAAATTAATAATCCTACTTATTTAGATGATTTGGTTTTTGCAATCGGAAAAATAATTGAATTAAATAAAGAAGGATTGTACAATATAGGCGGACCGGAATTTTTATCGAGATATGATTTTACATTACGCATAGCCCGTTTTTTTAATTTGAACAAGTCACTTGTTAATCCGATTCTTACCGGAGAACTTAAACAACCGGCGCCCCGCCCGCTAAAATCGGGACTAATCACACTAAAAGCGGAAACGGAATTAAGTTATAAACCGCATTCAATAGAGGAATCTCTTTTGTTAATGCAAAAAGAATTAAACTTTTGAATTTTATGATTAAAAAGTATAATGGTTTTATATTCGATTTGGACGGGACCATTTACAGAGGTTCCAAAATAATTGATTATGCGGATAAAGTTGTAAACGAGTTGAAGAAACAAAATAAAAAAATACTGTTCATTTCAAACAAAACAACAGGCTCAAAAGATCAATATTATGATTTTTTAAAAACTAACGGATTGGAAGTTGAGAAAAATGAAATTATAACCTCCACTGTGGTTATCCGGCAATATTTAATTAAGAATCATAAAGACGATAAATTTTTTGCGATAGGCGAAAAAAATTTTATCGATGAATTAACAAACGGCGGACTTTTGTATTCCGCAGATCCGGATGAAATCGATATCGTTATAATTACGTTGGATAGAACTTTAAGTTATACCAAATTGGAAATTGCGGCTAAAGCGCTTGAGAAAGGAGCTAAATTTTTTGCCGCAAACATTGATGATACATGTCCGGTTGAAAGCGGCGAAATAATGGATGCCGGCTCTATAATTACTGCGCTGGAAAAACGTACCCGTGTAAAACTTGAAAAACACTTTGGTAAACCGTCCGAATATATGATGAATGAAGTTAAGAAAAATATTGGAATTGATATATCCGAATGTTTGATTATTGGCGACAGACTGGAAACGGATATTGCGCTGGGCAATATTTTTGGCGTTGATACCGCACTTGTTTCTACCGGTGTTACAAACTTCATAAACGGAAAATACAAACCTACCTATCAAATTAATTCTGTATATAATTTAATTACCGAGGAATTGGAATGAAAAAAATTATGAATATTTCAGTATTGTTTTTATTGATAATTTCTTTTTCTGTTAATTTAGCTCAGAAAAAAACATTTACTGTAAAAGAAATTCAAACGAATCCGGCATTTTACGGAAAGTCCTTATCCGGTGTAAAGTGGTTCGATTCCGGCAAGAAGTTTTCATTTATGAAATTCGATACCGTTTCTTCTTCGATGGCAATATTTGAACATGATGTTAAATCAGGTGCGGAAAAAATAATTGTTACCGGAAAAGACTTACAAATAGACGATGATCAACCTGCAGTTAGATTCAGATATTATCAATGGTCGCCCGATTCAAAAAAGATTTTATTTGCCACTTATCTGCTTCCGCGTTATTCAAAGCCGGGCGGTGATTTTTATATTTATAATATTGAAGAACCGAGCTTGCAAATAATAAAAGAAGAAAATCATAAACAATGGGTCCCGCAGTTTTCACCCGATAGTAAAAAAATTGCTTTTGTAAAAGATGATAACATTTTTGTATACGATCTTGATGAGGAAACTGAAACGCAGCTTACTACCGACGGCAACGGGATAATTCTTAACGGTCACTTCGATTGGGTTTACCAAGAGGAGCTTGGTGTTAAACAAGGCTGGAAATGGTCGCCGGATTCTAAAAAAATTGCTTTTTGGAGATTGGATCAATCAAAAGAACCTGAAATCAAAATTGCAAAGTGGGATTCCTTATATTTTAATTTTTTAACATTAAGGTACCCGAAGGTAGGCGCGCACAACGCAATTGTGAAAATCGGTGTGGTTAATGTAGAATCGAAGAAGACTAAATGGATGGACTTAGGTGAAAATGAAGACATATATATTCCGCGAATCAAATTTACAAATAATTCCGATATCCTGTCTGTACAAAGACTTAACAGGTTACAAAATCATCTTGAGCTATTGTTTTACGATGTCAATACCGGTAAGGGTAAAAGAGTATTAGACGAGAAAAGCGATGCCTGGATTGATGTTCATGATGATCTTAGGTTTTTGAAAAAATCAAGCAGGTTTATTTGGAGCTCCGAGCGTGACGGATATTTACACCTTTATTTATTCAATAATAACGGATCGCTTCTAAATCAAATTACAAAAGGAAATTGGGAGGTTAAAAAATTAGTTGCCGTAGACGAAGATAATAATAAAATATATTTTACGGCAGATGAGCGAAATCCGGTAAATTTGGATTTTTATTCGGTTAATTTTAACGGCGCAAATTTTACCCGATTGAGCAAAGAACCGGGTTATTATTCAGTAAGTATGACAGATAATTCACAGAATTATATTTTGACTTATAGTAGTGCGAATAACCCTTCAAAAACTATGCTATTTAAAGGAAAAACAAAAGTAAAAGATTTAGTGGTTAATGATTTCTCTGCCTTTGAAGATTATGCCATGCCGGTTAAGCAGTTTTTAACTTTTAAAACAAGTGACGGTGTTAAGCTTAATGCATTTATGATAAAACCACCGGATTTTGATGAGGATAAAAAATATCCTGTGCTTTTCTATAATTACAGCGGACCCGGCTCCCAAATAGTTTTAGACAGCAGACGGAATTTATGGCATTACATGCTGGCTCAAAAGGGATATATAATTTTTGGGTTAGATAATCGCGGTACAGGCGGAAGAGGTACTAAGTTTAAACATTTGGTATATAAAAATTTGGGACATTGGGAAGTTAATGATCTGGTAGAAGGAGCAAAATATTTACGCTCGCTTTCTTATGTGGATTCGAACAGGATTGGTATTTGGGGATGGAGTTACGGCGGTTATACTTCGGCTCTTACTTTGGCAGAAGCTCCCGGATATTTTAAAATGGCCGTTTCTGTTGCCCCGGTAACCGATTGGAAATTCTATGATGACATTTATACGGAAAGATATATGTCGTTACCAAACTTAAATCCCGAAGGTTACAAAACCAGCTCCGTTATTGAACATGCAGGCAATATAAAAGGTAAGTTGCTTCTGATTCACGGAACGGCAGACGATAACGTACATTTTCAAAATTCGGTTGAGTTAGTGAATGCTTTAATTGCAAATAATATTCAATTTACTACAATGTATTATCCCGGTAGAAACCACAGTATTTACGGTGGTAATACAAGAATACATTTGTTCACTTTAATAACAAATTTCATTCTTAAAAATTTGTAGATATATTCCATATAAACTAAGTCCCTTTGAGGGACTTAGTTGATAAAAGCGATAGTTTGTCCAATTTTATAACCTACTTAAAAATAATATAATCCAATTGTATTAAATTGAATTTTTCTAAATTTGATATTGTCAGTACTATATAAATTCATTTACTTTTTATCCCTTATTCTTTATATTCAGCTTAACAAATAGGTGAGGTTATTATGAAAACTTCAAAGTGCTTTTTGTTTCTCCTCCTTTCGATTGCCGGTTTTTCCGCTGTCTTTTCACAATCAACCAATTTAAATTTAGATATTTATAAACAATTTATAGCTCAGCATAAAGATATGAGTGCCTCGCAATTGCTGAACATGTATCCCATAACTCCGTTTCGTAAAACTGTAAATAGCGGTTGGGCATCGGCATTATATCATGATTCGGTTGCCGCTAAGTATAATTTAACAGCTTACGAGAAGTCTTTAATTCAGCAGCATGGTTTTGTAGTAACTGAAAGGTTAAAAGAAAATTCCTTCGGTCGTCAATTCTCAAATATATATCACAAAGATTTGCCGGTTTTTATTTCGACGGATGCAATCCTTCATCCTTTGCACGTTTCGTATGATAGAATATTGAAAAATATTGAAGTTGGATTTATAATCCCCAAACTTCAAGAATTTCTCTCTAATCTATCGGCTAATATGACCGTATTAAATTCCAAGTATTCTGCAAATACGGAAATGCTTGTTATGTTAAAAGATGTTGACGTATATCTTTCGGTTGCAAAGGCGTTATTGACCGGTAATACAACAACGTATTATCCTGAAAACGTATCAAAAGTTGATAGTTTAATAATTAAAATTAATAAATATAAAGTAGATTCCGATAATTTATTTTCGAATGGTCCAAGGACTATTGATTTTAGTCAGTTTAAACCGCGAGCTCATTATACGGATGAAACTTATCCTGAGCTTGCCAAGTATTTTAAAACCATGATGTGGCTCGGAAGAATTGAATTAAATTTGTTATCTCCGGACACATTAAATGAATCTTTCAACCAAACTATTAAAAGGCAAACAATAGATGCTTCTTTAATTTCAGAATTGATAGATGTTTCCGGCAGTTACAATCTTTACATGCAAATTGAATCTATTATTAAAGTATTTGTTGGAGAGCAGGACAATGTGACGATTGATAACTTAAGAGAAGTTCTAGCCGATATTAATATTACGAATTCCGGGGAATTATTAGATACGTTAAATCTTAAGAAGTTTCAGAATGATTTGGCTGAAAAAGCTTTTGCGGATCAAAAGATACTATCTCATATCTTATTCAACAATCCGGCACAACCCGATAGTGTTAAACCTATATCTTCCTTCTTATTATTCGGGCAAAGGTTCG